>Ga0196964_10000905_pt1 | contig 16058 bp, 13 predicted proteins | sample S1_10metaG_FD_148615 | JGI IMG/M metagenome (GOLD analysis project Ga0196964, IMG submission 148615) | Soil microbial communities from Anza Borrego desert, Southern California, United States - S1_10 | ecosystem: Environmental > Terrestrial > Soil > Desert | place: USA: California | collected...
TCTGCTTTAGATAGCTGTCGCACCTGCTGTCCGGGACGTTGGGTTGTTTCCAAACAAAACTGGTAAACCAGATAGTACCGTTCAGAAATGTCCATAATTGGACCATCGAAGTCAGTAATAAGCCTTAACATCTTCAAAAGTAATAGTTAAAGTATTGTTAAATTTTATAACAGCCTACCCCAGGCGTTGCCCTATGGCAAATTATTCCCTCGTCGGGGAGATGGTTCTCGATTCAATTTATCCCAATTCTTTTTTGTCAAGCTAAATATTAGACTTCGCAGCAGTTTTCTGGCAAAGGGCAAGGGGAAAAGGATAAGGGGCAAGGGATTAAATTAACCTTTGCCCTTTAACCTTTCTCCTTTAACCTTTGCCCTTTAACCTATGTGTATGGGTGTGCCAACTGACGGACGAGCAAACGACTCCCAGGCATTGCCGCCGCGCAGGAACAGTTCCATCCAGAGCGTCTGTTCGCCATCTGTATTTGTCCAACCGCTGCTACCGGGCGCAAAGGCTAATTGTCCTGATTCGACGGCAAAGCTGCCATCAGTTGCGATCGCTTGTTGTTCTACCTCACCAATACGCACCCGCACGGTAGAACCTGAGCCTACATTCTGACCATCGCTTTTGATAGTTGTTTTTAAGTTGCCGTAGCCGTCAATGTAAGCAATACAGTTTTGGGGTACATCGGGTATATCGGAGGCATTAATCTGCTCAGCTACAGCGTTGGCTTGTCCCAGAGCGATCGCAGCTGCTGCTTGAGGAAACAAGTCACGCGATCGAAATTGGGAACCTTCAGCAGCAACAGCAGCCCAACGCAACTCTTCTGCTACATCCCGCACGAACGAGAAAGCATGACCAGCATTAACGCCAATAACTCGCACACCCGTAGATAGCCGTGCGAAAGCAAGACCTTCACCAGCATTGCTTGCACGCGCCTGTTCATCATCTTCCCTTGGGGCGACGTTGTGGTAAATAATTGTTCCCGCAGGTGCTTCATTCAAGCCTAACTGCGCCACACAAAATCCTGCTGCCAGCGTAGAAAAAGCAGGCACAGGCGTGAGCATCGGTTCAGCATCTGGCAGATAGAATTTGATACGCTGTACAACTTCAGCAAAGGCAAGATCGCCAAAGCCGTAATCAGCAATGATATGAACTAGCATTTAACTTCCTCATGAATTAAGGTGCATATTGCATCTTTAACTCTTCCCTGTCACCTGTCATGAGTGGGGCATATCAAGACACACGACGTTTTACTGATTCAGGCTGCTGATCAGCAACCCCCGATTGGGTCTTGTTTCTGTAGTAGTAGTAGTTGTAGTAGTTGCTACTGTTGGGTCTGACTCCATTAACCACCATACCCAGAACAGTCTGACCTGATTGCTCCAAAATCTCCTTACAGTAGGTGACACTGCCAGCATCCGCTACTCCTGGCCGCACCACAAACACCAGACCATTAGCCATTTTGCATAGTATAGTGGTATCAGCCGCAATTGTCAAGGGGGGAGAGTCAATGATCACGAAATCATAGGTTTGCGCCCACTGCCCCACCAAGACGGCCATCTGGGTCGAATCCAGCAGCACCAGTGGGTTGGGAGGTGTTATTCCGGCGGGAAGGACATCCAAATTTTCCATCACATCTACGAGTGCTTCATTCAACTCGCTTTGCCCAGTCAGGACACTGCTTAAGCCTACCTCGTTCGGGATTTTCCATATGCTTTGCTGAGATGGCTTACGCATATCCGCATCCACTATCAACACCCTGCGTCCGAGTTGAGCCATAGCGACGGCCAAGTTGGCCGCGGTTGTAGACTTGCCTTCTTGAGGGATAGAACTGGATATTACAATCACCTTGAGCTGGTTATCCAAACTCATAAACCTCAGGTTGGTCTGAAGCATCCCGAAAGCTTCGCTGACTGGCGAACCGGGAGCATTTCTTACTACTACTTCTGGTATCGATTGCCTTTGATTGCCATAGCGAACGGTGGTAATTCCTTCAGCCTTCCCAAAAATAGGAATAATTCCGAGCACAGGATAATCCAATAATTTCTTGGCATCTTCCAGTGTTTTGATAGTCTTGTCTAGTGCGTCTAAAGCCAAGGCAGTCCCTACAGCAACCAAGATACCCAACAGACCTCCTGTCGCCAAGTCTTTAGGCTTATTAGGACCAATAGGGCGATCCGGAACTAAAGCTGGTGTAGCAATCCGGGCGTTACCGAGAGTCTGATTTTCTGTTACCCGGATTTCCTGGAGCTTAGTTAAAAGAAGTTCATAAGTAGATTGAGCTGCTTTTAGTTTACGCTCTAGCTCGCGCTGTTGTTGCTCTAGCTTGGGGAGAATATTACTTCGCTGCTTGTAGTTAGCTTCTATTTGGGCTAAAGCAGAAATCTGCTTTTGCAAACTGCTGCGTTCCACTTCTGAACGACTATAATCTTCCAGAAGCGATTTTTGTAGGTCGCTACCTTGAACTGGGGTAAAGTTATTGGGAATCTGTTGAGAGCCTACAACACTCAATCCTGTGCGCTGTTGTATTGTGGCTTGCAGGGCTGCTTCTTTACTCTTGAGGTCAGCGATCACGGGGTGGCTTTCTTGGAAGCGGGTTCTTTCAAGAGCCAGCTTTTGTTGTACGTCTTGCAACTCTGCCAACGCCTTCTGCAACCCAGCAGTCTCGCTAACCAGACCCGTTCGTATAGTTGTATCTAAATCCTTGCCAAACAACTGTCGCAGCTTTTCCATCCGGGCAGTTTCAATGGCCAGTTGTGACCGTGCTGAAGTAATTTTTGTGTCTACATCACTGAGAGCTGCCTGTGCTGCTGTTGCTTCTGCTGCTGAGTCTACTACCTTGTACTGCTCTTTGAATTTTCGCAGATTTCCTTCTGCTTCTAGCACTGCCATTTCCATTTTAGGCAACTGTTGTTCCACAAACTCCCGCGCTGCCTTGGCTTCAGTGCGTTGGGCCATTACATCGTTTTGGATATAGACATCCATCACGGTATTAATAATCCTGGCAGCCTTAGCAGGATCTGTGTCAACGTAAGAGATTCCCAGGATATCTGTTGATTTTAGCGGTGCCACCTGCAGCGGTTTTAAAAATGACTCAGGCTTTTGGGATAAATTGAGAGTAGCTATAGTCTGTTGGGCAACAGGGATAGAACTAATGAGTTGGGCTTGGGTATTCAGGTTATTGCGATTTGCAGCCTCCGCATTTCCTATTTCTTTTCCCACCCCTAGTATGTCAGCGCCACTGGTTGTTTTCTTAAAAATTATCTGACCTGTTGCTTGGTAGACGGGTTTTTGCTGTAACGTCTTTATAGCCGATATGGCGAACACAACTGCAAAAACAATGGAAGCTGGCAACCAGCGGCGTCTCAAAATCACCCAATATTGACTAATTTCATCCATAAAAACCCTTGAAAGTGCGGTTATGCGCTTTGACTATATTTTTGCAATTTTTCAGGCTCTCAGCGACGTTTTCCTTCGCTCAATGCAAGCAGCGTCTAGCAGAGGCTTTTCAACGCCAGCAGGTTGGCTATATCTTACTTGTACACATATACACTAATACCTAGCGACTAAAGTTGCCTCTATCCGGATTCTTATGCCAGATATATTTGTTTTAGGTAAGATACTCTGAGCAGTTTGATATTCCTGCTTCTGATTGCTGTAAGGGGAGAATCGCCTCGCCTATACAGTTGAGCCAAGCAACAAATCTATAGATCCACCGTTTTTGAACTAACATTTCAGTCCTAGCAGGACGAACCCCTGCATATTACTGCTACTGAACTATTACAATTTTAACGTTTCGCACCCAAAACATTGCCCAGATTCTTGCTTCTGTATATTAATTCCGTCAAATCCAGTTTAATGTCTGTCAAAAGTTGCAATTATTATTTCACTTAGCAAGGGCAGGGAATACGTGGCGATTTTGTTCACAGGCAGAAAAAATTGTTTTATGTCAAACTCTATCATCAAACATGAGCATTGTCAAAGTAAAGATGATGTTGCTATCTAGGTTACGGTTAAGCAGCTCGTGGCTAGTGCTGACCTTAACTCTGTTGATACTTTTAAGTATGGTTATTCCTTTACGGTTAGCCATTACTTTGGCTCAAACTCCAAATCCTCAAGCTATCCTAGTGCTGGACGGTGAGGCAGCCAGGATAATGTTGGCGACTGAGTTTTCGCGATCGCATCCCACTCTGGAAATTTGGCTTTCTGGCTGCTGTAGCAACTCAGTTTTGAACAGCAGTTTTTTCCAGCAAGCGGGAATCCCCTCTGGGCGCGTGCATTATGATTTGCGACCAACGGATACGGTGACACACTTTACTTCTATAGTAAGAGATTTTGCGACTCAGGATATCCGGCACGTTTATATGATTACCTCGGATTACCAGATGAGGAGGGCAAGGGCGATCGCTACCCTGGTTTTTGGCAGCAGAGGTATCGCTGTCACTCCTGTTTCCGTGCCTTCAAATGGCTCTTACCGAGAGTCCCGGATCAGAACTTTGCGGGACGGCATTCGTTCTCTGGTTTGGATTATAACTGGTCAAACTGGAGCTAGCTTGAAAACCCGCCGCAGCGCTTGTCGCTACTGTAACAGCAACTAAACTCATCCAGCACAATGATAAATATCAGTAATGGCGTGAATGACTCGCTCTAGGTCTTCAAGTGTTAGGTTAGAGCCAGAGGGGAGGCACAGACCGCGAGCGAATAAATCTTCCGATACTGCACCCCCAATACATTCACACTCGGCAAATACGGGTTGCAGATGTAGCGGTTTCCAGACGGGACGGGCTTCAATTTGCTGTTTGGCAAGAGCAAGGCGAACTTGTTCTCGATCTGCACCAAAGGCATCTGGGTCAATTGTCAGGCAAGTTAGCCAGCGAGTAGAATATCCGAAGGTCGCTTCCGGCATAAATTCTATTCCTGGCAGTTTTCCTAGAGTTTGTTGGTAAACTTCAAAGTTGCGTCGTCTGGCTGCCACTCGGTCACTGAGAACCCGCAATTGTCCGCGACCAATTCCAGCCAAAACATTGCTGAGGCGATAGTTGTAGCCAATTTCCGAGTGCTGATAGTGGGGTGCAGGATCGCGAGCTTGCGTGGCTAGGAAACGAGCTTTAGCCACTAAGTCTGGATCTTCTGAAACCAACATACCACCGCCAGAGGTGGTAATGATTTTATTACCGTTGAAAGAATAGATGCCAATTCGTCCAAATGTGCCTGGGGAGCGTTCTTTGTAGGTTGCTCCTAGTGATTCGGCGGCGTCTTCGATCAGGGGGATTTCGTAGCGATCGCACGCTTCCAGAATCGGCTCTATATCGGAACTTTGACCGTACAGATGCACCAGTACAACGGCTTTAGGCAGCTTGCCTTGGCGAGCGCGAATCTCTAGGGCTTCCAGCAATAAGTCTGGATTCATATTCCAGGAAGTGCGATCGCTATCTATAAATACTGGTTTTGCCCCTAAGTAGGTAATCGGACTGGCTGTGGCAATGAATGTGAGCGTGGAGCAAAAAACTTCATCCCCAGGGCTGACGCCTATTAATTGTAGGGCAAGATGTAGGGCAGCTGTTCCAGAACTGACGGCAGCCGCGTGGCTAGCGCCGACGACTTTACAGAATTCTTGCTCGAAGGCGTCTACATGGGGACCAACAGGGGCAATCCAGTTGGTGTCAAAGGCTTCTTTGACGAACTCTTGCTCATGAGTGCCCATGTGAGGGGTTGACAGTAGAATTTGTTTATGCATTACATTATTAATAGTTCGTCTGTATTATTTGGGCTGGGCAGCCGTAAGCTAAGCAATGGCAAGGTAGGGAGCGAATCACCACTGATCCAGCGCCACAGGTTGTCTGGTCGCCAATCTCAACCCCAGGACAGATGCTAGTGCCAACGCCTAAGAAAACGCCTGCACCCAAGTGAACTTGACCGCACAGGGAAGAGCCTGGTGCAATGTGGCAGTAATCGCCAATTTTACAATCGTGGTCGATGGTGGCTCCCGTATTGACAATAACGTGTTCGCCAATTTTGGTATCGGTGTTGATTACAGCATTAGCCATGACGACAGTACCAGGGGCAATTTCAACGCCGAGGGCGATTTGGGCTGAGGGATGGATTGCGGTTGTAAAGGAGTGTCCCTGGCTTTTAAGCTGAAGATCGATGTGCTGGCGAATGCGGTTATTGCCGATGGCGACAATCCATTGAGTCCGATCGCCTGAAATTGTGGGCAGTATTTCTGTAGCTGACTGGATAGGAACGCCGTGAATGTGAGTAATCCCTGGGGGTGGATTGTCATCCACTAGCGCCCTGACAACTCGCCCCTGCTGATGGAAGATATCCAGGATTACTTTGGCGTGTCCCCCACAACCATAAATATAGATGTCCAACGTGCGTGTTCTCTATTGTATAGATGGAGGACTACCCTGAAACTCGCTCATCGTGGCGTGGTTTACATGGGAGATACCTTCGCGCTTTAGGACTTTGATTAGGGTTAAAAATAGAATTTTCAGGTCAAGCCAGAGGCTCCAGTTGTCAATATACCAAATATCCAGTTTGAATTTATCTTCCCAGCTAAGGGTATTGCGACCGTTGACCTGCGCCCAGCCTGTGATGCCCGGTTTGACGTGATGGCGGCGGGCTTGTTCAGGATTATAACGCTGCAAGTACGCCACCAATAGGGGGCGAGGACCGACTAAGCTCATGTCACCTTTGAGGACATTCCAGAGTTGAGGGAATTCGTCCAAGCTGGTTTTCCGCAGGAATTGACCGACAGATGTGAGGCGTTGTTCGTCGGGGAGAAGGTTTCCCTCGGCGTCGCGTTCCATAGTCATAGTGCGAAACTTGTAGAAGGTGAAGATGCGACCGTCTTTGCCTGGGCGGGGTTGGGTGAAAAAGATGGGGCTACCCATGCGGAGGTAGATAGCCAGTGCGATCGCCACCAGCACTGGAGCCAATATTAACAGTCCCACCAGTGCCGCTAAAAAGTCGAACAGCCGTTTAAGTATCCTAGTCATAACGAAACCGCCTCTTTACCTGCTGGTATGGGAACAGATAGTCCTTTTTCTTGTAAAAGTCTGATGTACTCTTGATATAAGGCTTCCCAGATTGCTTCTTGACGGAATTGCAGTAGAACGCGATCGCGCCCTGCAATTCCGTGTTGACAGCGTAGCTCTTGATTCTTCACATATACCCGAATTGCATCTGCTAATGCCTCTGCATTTTGGGGGGGTACGAGTATTCCAGTTACCCCGTCTTGTACCGCGTCTATACAGCCAGGGATGCGGGTAGCCACTACTGGCAACTGCATTGCTGCCGCTTCTAGGGGGGTGTTTGGGAACCCCTCCCGGTAGGTTGGCAGGGTAAAAATGTCCATAGCTGCATAGAGGGGTGGTGTATTCCAATCCATCCCAGCTAGATGGATACGAGAATCGCTTTTAAGAAAATCTTCTACTTCTGGGGAAACTGGATCTTGGGGTTCAAAGGGACCCACAAGTAGTAAATGTAGATTCGGGAATTCTTCCCGTAATGTTTCCCAGGCTGCTGCTAGTTCGGTTATACCCTTATCACGGACAATTCTACCTACAAAACCGACTACTAGAGCATCAGCAGGAATTCCATACTTTTTGCGTGTTTCCTGTCTAAGGATATCTGTATGTGCAGGGTTGAATTTGCCAGTGGCATCTACACCATTGCTACTGCCTCCGAGCAGCACTTTTATCTTAGCTGCTGGGCACAGACCTTCAGACAACGCTACTTCCTGAAGCGAGTGGCTAACACAAAAGACTTGATTAGCAAGCAGACAGGCTATTTTTTCACTCCACCACAGCAGCCAGCGTTTGTAGCCAGTAGCAGTCATCAGTGGCAGCCCTCGCATATGATATATACGCACAGGCACTCTGGCTAACCACGCACCGATCGTACCTAACAATCCTCCTTTAGGAGTGTGAGCATGAACGATCTGGGGGCGTATTTGGCTTATACACTGCCAGAGCCGAAGTATTGCCACAATATCTTGTAATGGGGTAATCCGCCGGGGCATTTCTACGGCATGAACGGGTACTTGTTCGCGTTGAGCGAATTTCTCTAGTAATTCTCCTGGAGAAGACAAAGCATTGATTTCAAAGCCTCGCGCCTTCATGTATCCAACCTGTCCACTCAGGAAGCCAAGTGTCATCGGCACGGTTGTGATGTGAAGTAGCTTGACTGTTTTTGGAGATTCAGTCATATTTTTTACAATTTGTAATAAGACCGATACCAAGCTACAAACCTTTCAATACCCACCTCAATAGGAGTATTCGGCTTAAAACCTACATCTCTAATTAGATCGTCCACATTCGCATAAGTTTCAGGTACATCACCTAGTTGAATAGGCAGCATATTTTTTTCTGCTTTCCTGCCCAAGCAATTTTCCAGTGTTTCAATGAAATGCATTAATTCTACTGGTTGATTATTGCCGATATTGTAAATCTTGTATGGAGCCTTACTCGTACCTGGATCTGGGACATCTCCTGACCATGTAGGATTAGGCTCAGGAATTTTATCTATGACTCGGACGACGCCTTCTACGATGTCGTCAATATAGGTAAAATCTCGTCGCATTTTACCATAATTAAATACATCAATCGGCTGACCTGCCAAAATTGCCTTGGTAAAAAGAAACAGCGCCATGTCTGGACGCCCCCAAGGACCATAGACGGTAAAGAAGCGCAACCCAGTAGTTGGTAAATTATACAAATGGCTATAGGTATGCGCCATTAGTTCGTTGGCTTTTTTGCTGGCAGCATACAAACTAACAGGGTGGTCTACGTTATCGTGAACGGAAAACGGCATTTTGGTATTAGCACCGTAGACAGAGCTAGAGGAAGCAAATACCAGGTGCTTGACTCCCGAATGTCGGCAACCTTCTAAGATGTTGGTAAAGCCAACTATGTTGCTGTCTATGTAAGCATGGGGATTTTTTAAGGAGTAGCGGACGCCAGCCTGGGCTGCAAGGTTGACCACGACATCGAAGCTTTGCGTGGTAAATAATTGTGCTATGCCTTCCCGGTCTGCCAATTCTAGCTTGTGGAAACTAAAGCCTGATTTCCCCTCCAGTTGGGCTAATCGGTCTTTTTTAAGAGTTACATCATAGTAATCGTTGATGTTATCTAGTCCAATGACCTCATCACCCCTAGCCAGCAGACGTTGACTAAGGTTAAAACCGATGAAGCCAGCGACACCAGTAACTAAAACTTTGACCACGCTTTATAAGCTCCAGTAAGTTACGTTTGGGGGTAGTGTAGCAGGATCGAAAACGGATTTGACATCTATCAGAACTCCACCGGATCTTACACAAGCTAGCAGTTGTTCGCGGGGCATATCGAGGTAGGCTTGATGATTGACAGCAAAAACGATCGCATCTAAATTGGATAACTCATGCCAATCTGCCAGATGTATACCGTATTCGTGCTGCGCTTCATGGGGATTAGCCAGAGGGTCGTGTACGATTGGGGTAATGCTGAATTGTCGCAATTCTGCCACAATGTCCGGAACACGGCTATTACGTAGGTCAGGTACATTTTCTTTAAATGTTAGCCCTAAAATCCCTACCCGCGCTTTTTTAATAGGCAGATTAGCCTGAACCAGAAGCTTGACTAGGCGTTGTGCGATGTATATCCCCATACTGTCATTGATTCGACGACCAGCAAGGATGACGTCAGGATGATAACCCAACTGTTCTGCTTTGGTGGTTAGGTAATAGGGATCGACACCGATGCAGTGACCACCGACGAGTCCTGGGGTGAAGGGTAAAAAGTTCCATTTTGTCTTGGCTGCTGCCAAAACATCGTGGGTGCGGATGCCAAGGCGATCGCATATCAATGCTATCTCGTTCATCAGGGCAATGTTCAAGTCCCGCTGAGTATTTTCGATAACTTTAGCCATCTCGGCAATTTTGATGGAAGCGGCTCTATAAACGCCTGCATCAATAATAGTTGCGTAGACTCTGGCAACCCGTTCTAGGGTTTCGGCATCTTCCCCAGATACCACTTTGACAATTTTTTCCAGAGTATGTGCTTTATCGCCGGGATTAATGCGTTCTGGAGAGAAGCCCAGCTTAAAATCAATACCTTGTTGCAAGCCTGATACCTTGGCTAAAATCGGTCCACAGATTTCCTCTGTTACCCCTGGATAAACTGTGGATTCATACACCACTACTGAGCCAGGTTGTAGCACTTTGCCGATAGTTTCGGAGGCTTTGATTAGAGGGGTGAGATCCGGGCGATGGTCGCGGTCAATCGGGGTGGGGACGGCAACGACAAAGAAGTTAACTTCTGTCAGGTCGGTTGGCTCTGAAGTAATCTTGAGAGTGGCGGTTTTTAACTCATCAGTGGGAACTTCTCCCGTGGGATCGATGCCCTGCCTGAGAGCGTTGATTTTTTCGGAGTTAATATCAAACCCAACAGTGCCTGGAAATTTTTTGGCAAATGCCAAGGCAACGGGCAGACCGACGTAACCAAGACCAATTACTGCTATGCGATCACTCATTTAATATACCTGTTTCTCTAAGACTTTAAGACAGAGACAGAAGTTAAGTATTACATAGACTTATTGCTGAGTGCTTCTCACCTTTGCACAGAGGCACCCCTATATACATTCTAAAGTTGCAGCTATCCGGATGCGATCGCCAGGTATATTTAGATGCTTCCCTTCTTGCTTTCATCCAACCATGCCTGGAACATTAAGATATCCCATAGGTAGTGCTGCCAATTGCGATCGCCGGACAGATGTTCTGTCCACTTCTGCCGAATCGGCTGGGGGTTAAAAAACCCTTCTTGTCGCAAGCGATTTTCATCCAGCAGTGCTTCTGCCCAGTCTCGTAAAGAACCGCGCAGCCAGTTGTCAATGGGGATGCCAAAGCCCATTTTGGGTCGTTCAATTAACTCTTTGGGTACATAGTTGTATAAAACTTGACGCAACAACCACTTACCCTGACCGTTGCGGATTTTCATGGATAGGGGTATCTTCCATGAAAATTCTACAACTCGGCGATCCAAGAAGGGGATTCGACTCTCTAGGCTCACGCCCATACTGGCTCTGTCTATTTTAGCCAGAATGTCGTCCGGTAAATAAGTGATGGTATCTAAGTACATCATGCGCTGCGTGAAATCCGGCAGATCTGCCCAGGCTTTCGGGTTAGTCAAGGTAGTAGAGGGTTCTGAGGCTCCCAAAACTAGAGATTCTGGGTCTTTCCAATGGGATGTCAAGCCCCTGTACATCGTTTCAGGGCTGTCAACTGCTAAAATCTCAGCCAGCTTGTGTAGTTTTTCACCAGGGAGGCGCTGTCTTAGCTTAGGGGGTAGCAAGGCATCCACACTGGCAAACCCCCGATTCCAAGCTTGTGGCGATAGGCTGGTGATGGTGCTAGCAGCAGCTTGTCGCAAGCCTTGGGGCATCCAGCCAATCTTCTGCCAAATGCTGCGTCCCCAAAAGTGGCGATTGTATCCAGCAAACAGTTCATCTCCTCCATCTCCTGATAGGCTGACGGTTACGTGTTTCCTAGCTAGCTGGGATACCAGGAAGGTAGGAATCTGAGAGCTATCTGCAAACGGTTCATCGTAAAGCGTCGGCAGTTTGGGAATTACTGCGATCGCTTCCTCTGGCGTGACATATAATTCTGTGTGTTCTGTCCCCAAGTGATGGGCAACTGAAGAGGCATTTTTAGCTTCGTTGTAGCTGTTCTCGTAGAAACCGATGGTAAAAGTTTTTACAGGTTGGCTACTTTGAGCCTGCATCAGCGCGACTATGGTGGAGGAGTCTATACCACCTGAGAGAAATGCCCCCAAAGGCACATCGGCGATCATTTGTAAGCGCACGGCATCTCGTAAGAGGGCATCAAGTTCTGCGATCGCCTCTGTTTCCGATCCGATAAACGGCTGAGCAATACCAAATTCGGCTGCTTCCTTGACAGACCAGTATGATACAGGCTCACAAACGCTTGCAGTAGAGCCTACAGTCAAAATACACCCCGGTGGCAACTTGTAGATACCCTGGTATATCGAGTAGGGGGCAGGGATGCAGTTATGTCGCAGATAAAGTGTTAATGCATCCGGATTTATCTCACACTTAAAATGAGGATGGGCTTTGAGAGCCTTTAATTCTGAGCCAAACAGAAACGTTTGGCCCACCCAGCCGTAGTAAAGGGGTTTTTCGCCTAAGCGATCGCGCCCCAAATGTAAAACTCGCTCTTGGGTATCCCACAGAGCAAAGGCAAACATACCGTTAAAACGCTTGACGGCTTGCTCTAGTCCCCATTCGCTAAAGCTAGCCAACATTATCTCGGTATCGGAATGACCCCGGAAACGATGCCCCAGATGTTCTAGAGTTTGTCGTAATTCTAAAAAGTTATATATTTCGCCATTAAAGACGATCGCATAGCGACCATTGGCAGATAACATCGGCTGATGCCCTTGTGGTGAAAGATCCACTATGGACAGCCTCCGATGCCCCAGGGCAATTCCTGATGAGGCATCTACCCATGTCCCGCCATCATCTGGACCTCGGTGAATCAGGGTATTAGCCATCTGGACAACAGTAGCTTGCAGGCGATCGCTTTCCAGTTGGCACGATAGGTCAAGAAATCCAGCTATGCCACACATTTATTTTTTATATCCCACTGCACACCAGTATGGGGCGCGATCGCTAAACGAGATATTTTCTAGTCCCGCAGCTGACATCATCTGACTTATCTCGTTTTTGGTAAATCTTTGCTCTAGCTTTGTCCCAAACCGATCCAAAGCATCAGTCCGCATAACATAAAAGCTTCTCTTCCTATATGCCGAAAGAGGCACAGAGTCAAGATCAAGCCCTACTTTCTCCATGACCAGAGAAAAACGTGCTAGAGGAAAATAAACTAAAGCAGCTATGAACTGACTAATCCAATATTTCACCCCGTGGGGTAATCTGGAAATTACCCGCCTGATTATATCGCTTATTTGCCAAATAGTCCGAAACCAAATAGGTTTATTATCAAAGGCATAGTAAAGATAAAGAAGAAATGGGGCACCTGGTTTCAGTTTGGCAACACATGCTTTAATGCCATCAAGGGTATTTGGTACATGGTGAAGAACCCCAAGGGAATAGCCAAAATCCATTGATTCATCTGGAAGCGGAATCTTATCAACGCTTGCTTGATGAACTTCACATTTATCTAGATGAGACAAATTTTTTTTTGCAACTTTCAAAGCAGCTTCACTGGCATCTATACAATGCAATCCACCTACTTTTGGTGCCACACACTTTGCCCACCGACCGCTTCCGCAACCCAGGTCAAAGCCAATGGATTCATTAGTCAACCTACTCCAAGGAAATATAGAAAAATAAGAATCAAATATTTCTGCCAGCTCTATGGAAGAAACTTCAGATTGGTCAAATTTTGTCCATTCATAACCAAAACCTTCTACAGTGTGTTGCTCTATGTTTTCTACCATGATCGGAGTTCCAACCCTAAATAAATACTTTCCCAATAAGCACGACAAACCAATAATTCCGACAATTTGCTTTCATGCGCTGTTATTACTTCCTAGACAAAGCACCGTTGATTCAATGGCGCGTGTTGATTTTACCGCAAGAGTGTCAGGATTTTAACGGCTTTTTAACACGCCTTTCCTCCCACCCCCAGCCAGCAAATACTGCCCAAAGCAACCATACCTGCGTTCGCATGCGGTAAACCGTTCCTATGTTGCCCATGAACACAGCGTAAAAGCAGGATATAAGAACCGTCATGGCGATGATTAACGTACTGCCCGGAAAATTGTGACGCAACCCCTTGCTCATCCCAGCCAGGACAAAACGATACATTACCAGCCAAAATAGCGTCTCCGGGATGGCTATATTCTGTCGCAGTTCACCCATTTCCCACGGCAGTGGCACAGCCAGGAAATAGGCCAACGCCACTGGCAGAAACTTGAGGGCTGCCTCCGGCGTGGACACGTCTGCACCTCTGAGAAACCCAGAATTAGCACTGTTTGCCAAATCGTCGCGGACATTCTGCATTTGGCTGAAAAAATTCCCCACGTCAGTCGGTAAGAATTTTTGCACCTGATCTGTAAATCCTACCGATGCCAACAAAACGACGATGACAGCCACAATCAGAACCTGCCGGACTAACACAAGCTCAGTTGCTGATGTATTTCCCCTCGCTTCTTGTTTTGACCGCCCCAGCAGCATACTCAGGACGATCACCGGGGCGATCATGATTGCCAAATAAAACCGCAGCGCAAACAAGGCAGGAAGGCATACCCCGATAATCAGCAATGAGCGCCACTGAAACTTTTCCTGAAGGAGCAAAACCTGATATGTAATCAAATTTAGGATAACAAAAATCACCCCTTCTTTGTAAAGGGCTGACCAAATCGCAAAACCAGGACAGAATACCACTATCCATGCGCCTGTTCGGGCACCTGCTGGGGATGCCCCCAATTTGCGGGCGATGCGATAGGTCAAGACTGGCGCAAATGCTGTAATAGCGCTGTAAAAGGCAAGCAATATTGGAATGGTAGCCACCCCACCGGTCAGCAGGTAAAAAACTGCGATGAAGGCGAGCATCCCCCATGCTTGTCCGCCTTCACGCCATTCTTCTAGCAAAGTAGACGAGTTGCCCGATCGCCAATCATCTGCAATGATCGCCCCAAATTCCTGGTATCTGCCAGCATCTTCCACCAATGAGAGGTTGAGAAACTGGGCGATATACCAGGCGGTAAGCGCAACGCCGAAGCGGATAGCAAAACTCCAGCGATAAATTAGGCGCAATTGCTGGGCTTCATCATTCATTTCTTCTATCTTTGAGGGATTACTCGTAGCTGCTCGGTACTGAGGTGTCTAGACATGAACCATAAACCTGTGATGAAGAAATATGTAAAAGAATCAGGCGTTCGCGAGATTAAAGCCCGATCAATTTCCATAAATTTCCATATCTTTACACCTATACTACCTTTATCCAATTTAACTAGGATGTCGTCCGCTCGAAAGTTGACGGTAGCGAGGTACATCATCTGTGGCCTCCCTCATGGTGTCGGCGACAACCTGCTAGCAACCACTAGGCTAGGGATTGCTTATGGGGCGCTTGAGTGGCTTTTCAAGTCTGCGATCGCCCTAACGCTCACTGCTGCTCATTAGCTTTATTTATCAAAAGCCTAAATTGCTTTATAAAAATAAATAATTAACTTCAGTGACTTTTAGCAGCTTATTCACCATCAGGGGCTATAACGCCGAAAAATTCCTATTTGCTAAGTTGATATCACTAAATGCTTTTAAGCTCCTAAGAAGTCTGATAACATGATTGTTAAGCAATTGACACAAACTAGATTTTTTCCCCATAGTTAAATCAAATACTCGAATTTTGTAAAAATATCCTGAAAAAAACCGGACACTTGGCGACTCAGTTGTATGTATTAGTGGGTTTAGATGAGAGATAAGATGCACCCTGTTTAATTTTTCTAAGGCATAAATAGGTAATAAGGCATCAGTTTGATTTATACTAAACGTAAAAAAGAGATTAATTTTCATGAAATCAGTCATTTTAGCTGGTGGGCTTGGCACTCGTATAAGTGAAGAAACCATAGCGAAACCCAAACCAATGGTCGAGATTGGCGGCAAGCCTATTCTTTGGCATATTATGAACATTTATGCTAAATATAACGTTGCCGATTTTTTTGTTGCGCTAGGCTACAAAGGCGAATTGATTAAAGATTATTTTCTAAATTTTTACACTCTTAATAACAATATATCAGTCGATTTAGCGACTGGAACAACTACCATACACGAGGGTAAACAGCCTAACTGGAAAATCCATCTAGTAGATACAGGCTTAAATACTCAAACTGGTGGACGTATCAAGCGGCTGAAAGATTGGCTGGGTGAAGATACAACTTTCATGCTTACTTATGGTGATGGAGTCGCTAACATCAATATTGAAGATTTGTTAGCCTTTCACCAACGCCACGGCAAACTAGCGACTGTGACGGCGGTTCGTCCGCCAGCTCGTTTTGGGGAAATGAGCTTGGATGGCGATCGCGTTACTAAATTTGTGGAAA
>Ga0196964_10000906_pt1 | contig 16058 bp, 18 predicted proteins | sample S1_10metaG_FD_148615 | JGI IMG/M metagenome (GOLD analysis project Ga0196964, IMG submission 148615) | Soil microbial communities from Anza Borrego desert, Southern California, United States - S1_10 | ecosystem: Environmental > Terrestrial > Soil > Desert | place: USA: California | collected...
TTTGGCAGTACCTCCGAAACGCCTGGGAGCGAGACGCCGGGCTGAGGCTCGACCACCTGCTGATCAGCGAGTCGCTTGCGCCGAGGCTGAAGGGCGCCGGGGTCGATCGTTGGGCACGCGGCGAACCCGACGCGAGCGACCATGCGCCGGCTTGGGTGATGCTCGGGTGATCACCACCCCGTTTCGGCTAGGCATTGTCGGTGAGCCGATCGATCAGCTCCTCGGCCTCCAGGAGCGCGAGCCCGGCTTCGGTGGCTCGATACGTGACTCTGAAGGCCGCGCCCGTCATCCGGCTCTTCGACCCGCCCTGGCTGACGAAGCAGAGCAGGGACCGGCGGCACATCGCGCGCAGCAGCTCCACCATGGCCGCGGCGTCCGGGTCCTCCTTCCCCTCGCGGACTAGGATCAGGTTGATGTCGCCCTTCTCCCGGCCCTCGCGCAGGACCAGGCGCTCGGAAGCGTCGAGGGCGGGCTCGTACGGCATGGCCGGAGTCGAACGGGGCCGCGCCCCGCGCGTTCCGACGGCATGGCGCACGTGGTGACCACGACGGCAGAGGCGGCCTTGGCAGAGATCGAGCTTCTGTGCGAACGCCGACTTCGGGGCGAAATCGACGACGGCCAGTTCGTCGGTGACGTGTTCGACGTGTTCTTCCGCTCTGGCAGGATATCAGTCACGCACGACAGCTTGCCTGAGGCCGACAACGACGCGTAGAGGTATGGGGTTTAGCGTCCGCTTCGGACCCATAGGGGCACGTTGCCAGGCTACCCGCGCAATGGCACTGCTCAGGAATGGGGAGCAGCACGATCAACCTGGGTGCGGAGCATGACCGACGCCTTAGGGCCAAGGTCCAAGCTGAACTAAAGCGGCTTGGCGGAAAGCGAGCCGGCACCAGCTGGGGCGTAGGCGGGTCTCAGGAGCTGACCACCGAAGTCTGGAATGTCGGCACTGACCAACTCACTTTGGAGAGCGAGACTTATGTTGGGCTGACGCTCACCGGGCCTGAAGCACTTGTTGCTCGTGTCGGTGAAGCAGTCCGGAAGCCGAGCTTGGGCCGGGCATGTTGGTCCTGATTGCGCACGCTCCCGTTTGAATGAAAGCCTGCCCCTTCCGCTACCCTGGCCCTCCACCCCCGGGACGCCCATGTACGACGCTCTTCGAGCGCCGCAGGGCATGATGGCTTCGTCTGCTAATCAGACGGCCTTTTCCATTGAACGGACATTCTGACTAACGCGCCTGCCGGCTGTCGTCCTCTAGACCGGATGCCAGCTTCTCTCTTCATGAAGCCGCTGCTTTCTCCCCTCCAGAAGCTCCATGACTAGCCGGGAAAGGCTGGTCAGCACTTCGCGCTCCATTTGGCCCAATCCGTCCGGGCGCGGCTGGTAGTCGAGCACGCACACCGTCCCGATCGGCACCCCGTCTTTCGTCTCCAGAACCGCTCCCGCGTAGAAGCGGAGGTAAGGGGCTCCGGTCACCAGCGGATTGCAGGCAAAGCGGGGGTCCTGAGTAGCGTCGCGTACCACAGTTAAACCCCGTTGCAGCAGCGCCTGCGCGCAGAACGAGGTTTCGAGCGGCGTAGTCTGAACGCCTAATCCCACCTCCGCTTTGAACCACTGGCGATCATCCGCGACCAGGTTCACCACGGCGACCGGCGTTCGGCACACCAGGGCGGCGATGCGAGCAACTTCATCGAACGTCGGCTCTCGTTGGGTGTCGAGAATTTCGAAGGGGCGCAAAGCCTCGGTTCGACTATCAGGCGACATGGAAGGCACTTTCTTCAACCCGTTAGCGGGCGGTTCGTAGAACGTCTCAGGACCAACTTCGGCTGCCGGTCCCGTTACCGCGGCTCGGGTTCGATCTCACTTGTGTGGCTGGCGACTGCTACCCAGCGGCCGTTTCGGCGCTCGAACACGTCGGTGAAAACCCACAGCCCGCTTGTATCGCGACCGTTCATCGAGGTGACTTCGTCGTCGATACCCTGGACCACGGCCACATCGCCCATGACACGGACCTTCAGGTCACGGACCTTCATGGACTTCACCACATAGCGCTCGTCCAGAAGGCTCTCGAGCATGCGCGACTTGGTCCAAAACCCCATCCAATTCCCGCCGCGCCAGTCGGGTGCGTAGAAGTCCATCAGAAAGGCGCGATTTTTGTCGATCAGCGCCTGCGCGTACGCGTGCTCCAGCCGGATCAGCTCGGCCTCGTCGGAGGCGAGTGGTCTCGGCCCCGCCGGAGCCGAAGGCACCGAAACAACGGTCTCACGTGTCGGGAGCGCGGAGGTCTGCTTCTCCCCACACGCGACCAAGCCCATGGCCAGCATGAGCGGTACGAGGCGCCGCATGGCGGCAACTCATGCCCAACTGCCACCTGACGCTCCCCGGCGCCATGCTCGCACCGAACCTGCCGTCAGCACGATCAACGACGGTCCCAAAGCGATGAGCACGGTGAGCATCATTCTCGCACCTTCCGTTACAAGGCTGCTGGTTCTACCGGCGGCGTCGCTGCTGCGGCTTCACTCACCGCCGAGGCGACGCACTCAAACGTGTAAGGCTTCTGGAGCAGGCGAAAGCCGTCGCAGGAGCGAGGAAGAGAGCCCCTGTCGTATCCGGACGTAAGCAGGACCGGGAGGCCTGGATGTGCTTGCCGGACCCGCACAGCCAAGTCCCCGCCGTTCATTCCGCCTTCCAGCATGACGTCGCTGACCAGCAGGTCGGGAAGCTGCATTCCGATGTGGTCCAGCGCCGACCCAGCGTCCTGGACGACTTCCACATCAAACCCGAGCTCTTCCAAGAAGGCCGAGATCACGGCGCCAACCAGCGTATCGTTCTCGACGACCAGGGCGCGGGGACGCGGTTGCTCCATGGCCCCACCTCTACATCGAACCTGCGGCCGACGAAAGCCGTCGAGCTTGTTCAGCGACGCGTCGCCCTTCTTAAGGTCACAATGAGCGCCCGCAACCCACATTAACGAGTTGGGCTTCGACGAGGGTCGAGCCCCAGCCGAACCTCGGCAGGTCGGCCGCGCTCACCCCCCAGAAGTCACGCAGCGCCTTGTTCAGATAGATGCATCGGCCTTCCGGATCGCCCAGCCAAATCATCGCCGGCATCGCCTCGGCGATGGGCACGAAGGGACCGGCGGCCAGGTCAGAGAGGGCGAGCTCCATGGAGGCTTCTTACGACAAGTGGCTAGGACGCGAAATCTGCTCGCGCCAGCGCCTCGAACACCGCGGTCTGCAGGGCTGAGACCGTGAACGGCTTGGCGAGCACCGGGGCGTCGCCCGCCGCGGCTTCGATGGCGGCGGTGTCGGCGTAGCCGGTGGCGAAGATCACCGGCAGGGCGGGCGCCTGCGACTTCACCTGACGAACCACTTCGGCGCCGGTCATGCCGGGCATGGCGAAGTCGACGATCATCAGTTCCGGCGCGAAGGTGATCGCGGCGGTCACACCGGCGCGCCCGTCGGCGGCTTCGAGCACCTCGTAGCCCAGGGTCTGTAGGGTCTCGACCATCATCCGGCGCACGTGGTCATCGTCGTCGACCACCAACACCTTGGCGCTGGGCCCGCCGACCGGCTCGGCGCCGCGCAGGCTGTCTGACGCCTGGGCAACCGGCTGATCGGTGGCCGGCAGCAGCAGGCGCACCGTCGTCCCCTCCCCCGGCCGGCTGTCGATGCGGGCGCCGCCGCCGGCCTGACGCACGATGCCGTAGACCTGCGACAGGCCGAGCCCGGTGCCGCGCCCCACCCCCTTTGTGGTGAAGAACGGATCAAAGGCGCGGGCGATCACCTCGGGAGTCATACCGACGCCGGTGTCGGCCACGGCGATCTCCACATAATCGCCGCTCGCAAGATCGGGTGAGTCGTCCAGCCGCCGAAGCGCGGTGGAGATCGTCAACTCCCCGCCCTCGCGCATGGCGTCGCGCGCGTTGATGGCGAGGTTGAGCACGGCCATTTCAAGCTGGTTGACGTCTGACAACACCGCGCCGCGGTGATCCAGCGCGAACGATAATCGGATCGCCGGGCCGAGGGCGCGGGTCAGCAGCTCGTGCATGCCCTCCGCCACCTCGGCCGGGGACACCGGCTTCAGTTCGATACGCTGCGCGCGGGAGAAGGCTAGAAGCTGGCCGGTCAGCTTGGCGCCGCGCTCGGCCGCCTCCATTCCGGCCTGCGCCAGGCGACGGACCCGTTCGACGTCCTCCGGCTTGCGGCGGATCAGATCCAGCGAGCCCACCACCGCGCTCAGAAGGTTGTTGAAATCATGGGCTATGCCGCCGGTGAGCTGGCCCACGGCCTCCATTTTCTGCGCCTGCCGCAAGGCCTCCTCGGCGACCACCTGGCGCGTCACCTCGCGGCTGGATCCGATCAGGCGCACGATCCGACCGGTGTCGTCGCGCACCGGGCACAAGGCGGTGTCCCAGTGCTGCGGACGATCGCCGAGGTGGAAGATCTCGCGATACTGATAGATCTCTCCGGTCTCGACCACGCGCCGGTAGGAGTCGAGCACCTTGGCGGCCGCCTCCTCAGGAAGGATGTCTTCGATCCTTCTGCCGCGCACCTCTTCGAGCTTGAGGCCGACGTCGCGCTGGTGGGCGGGATTGAGCTCTTCGACCACGAAGCCGCCGTCCTGCTCGACCCCGATCACGAACAGGGCTTCCGGCGTGTTGTGGAAATAGGCGCGGTAAAGCGCGTCGGCGTCCCGGCGCGCGGCCTCGGCCTCAGCCGCCCGTCGCTCCGCCGCGACCCGCTCGCTCACGTCCACCGCGTGCTGGAAGGCGCCGATCACCGGGCCGGAGCGATCTTTCAGCAGGTTGAACCGGACTTCGTACGCCGCGCCGCCGTGCGCCCGGACCGTCTCGACGAACTCTTCGCCGCCGAGCGCGCGCTCCCACAGGACGGCGGCTCGGGCCCTTGCTTCCGGCGAGCCTTCGAGCAGGCGGAGCAGATCGTCGCCCACCTTCGGCCGCACCCCGAAGGTGCGCTCGAACAGATCGGCGTAGGCCTTGTTGAGCGCCAGGAAACGCCGTTCCGGCGACAGGGCGGCGATCAGGGCCGGCGAACTCTCGACCACGTCGGCCAGCAGGCGGCGCTCCGCGGTGGCCTCGACCACGCGGCGCTCCAGCGTCTCGTTCAGCTCCTGCAGCGCCTGTTCGGCGACCTTGCGGCGGGTCACGTCCACGGCCGTCCCGACCACCCGCACGCAGCGCCCGTCACGGTCGAACACCCCGCGCCCCTTGGCCGCGACCCAGCGGATCATCCCGTCTTCCAGGCCCACGGTTCGGTATTCGACGTCGTAAAGGGCGCGTCTCTCCGGATCGGCCGCCGCCGCGTAGGCTTCGGCGGTGCGCTCGCGGTCGTCGGGGTGAAGGCCGGCGTAGAAGTCGGCCATGCTCACCGGCCGGTCGGCCGAGACCCCGAACATGGCTTTGACGAGCGGGGGCCAGTGCAGGACGCTGTTGATCTCGTCCACGTCCCAGAACCCGACCTCGGCGTGCTCGGTCGCCAGGCGCAGGCGCTCGGCGCCCTCCACGAGCGCTAGCTCGCGGTCGATTCTCTCGGTCACGTCGAGGACGATGCCGTGCGCCCCGACCGCCGCGCCGCCCGGCGAGCGGCGCACGGCGCCGCGCGTCTCGTGCCGGCGCGCGATTCCGTCGTGGCCGGCGTAGCGGTACTCGATCGCCCAGTCGTCGGCGCCCTCCTCCGAAAGCGCCCGGGAGATCTCCGCGTGGACACGATCACGGTCGTCCGCGCCGATGCAGGCGAGCCACTCCTGATAGTCGGGCCGCCAATCCGGCCTCATGCGGGTGATCCGGTACATCTGCGGCGACCACCAGTTCTTCCCCGAATCCTCCAGATCCAGCGACCAGGCGCCGATGCCCGCCGCCTCTTCGGCGATCAGCGCCCGCGTTTCGCTTTCGCGCAGCGCGATCTCGGCCGATTTCAGATCGGTCACGTCGCGCAGCGTGCCTAAAAACCGAACCGCGCGGAGCTCGCCGGCGACCTCGCGGAACTCGGCGTGGCCGTCGGCCACCACCCAGCGGACCTCGCCGTCGACGATCAGGCGGTATTCGTAGTGGGCCTGCTCACGCAGGTCCGGGTCCAGCACCCGCTCGGTCTTGGCGCGGGTGAGCGGAAAGTCTTCCGGGTGGGTGACGCCGACCACCATCTCGTAGGTGACCGGCCCCTCGAGATCGAACCCGCAGATCCGGCGCGCGACCGCGGAGTAGTCGAACGCGCCTGTGAGCAGGTCCCACTCCCACACCCCGATGCCGGCCGCCTCGGTCGCCAGCTGTAGGCGAGCTTCGCTGCGCGCCAGGGCGCCGGCGGCGGTCCGTTCCTCGGTGACGTCCTCCTGGACGCAGAGCCAATGCGGTCGGCCGTCGACCTCGACCTTGGAGATCTTGGAGGTGGTGACGAAGGTCGTTCCGTCCTTGCGCCGGTTGAGCCAGTCGCCGCGCCAGACGCCGTCGGCCTTGAGCGCGGCGATCACCTCGGCGACCACCCGCTCGTTCTGTTCCGGCGGATAGGCGTTCTGCACCGACACGTGCCGCCCGACCAGCTCTCCGGGGCCGTAGCCGAACAGTCGGTCCTCGGCCGGATTGGTGTAGACGATCACCCCGTCTTCCGTCGCCAGGCTCACCCCTTCGGTCATGCTGTCCAGCAGCACCCGGAACAGGTCAGGAGACCCGGCGAACAGCCCCGAGGTCTCGCCGCCGACGGCGGCCGACCTCGGCGAACTCTGCTCGTGTGGCGTCGAGGGGGAAGACATGAGCGCAGCAGTAGCGCAATCGAACATGTTCAGCAAAGCAACGCCGGACCGCCGACGGCGCCGAACCCCGCTGCGACATGTCGCCTTGAACAGCGCACTACCGCAAAGCTTGGTTTCGTTTAGGGTCTGGGCGCCGAGACCACGTCCCCCAGACCTGCTCGGCGCTGGCGCGCCCCCGCCCTTGCGGCGGGGGCGTTCCAGTCCGCCGTTGGCGCGCGTCGCTTCGCGGACGCCGATAAAGCCGGGCGATCTCGACAGCCGCGTCCGCTGCAGGGAGCTCACGCGCAGCCGCCGCGAGCTCGGCTAGGTTCGTCTCAGGATCAGCCGATGGTCGCCTCGGCCAGAGGCGCAGGCGCGAAACCCGCCCGTTCGTAGAACGCCGCCGCTTCGGGGCTGCCCGTTCGAAGGCGAATCTCGTCGAAAGCGTCGGCGCCCTCCAGCAAACGGGTCAGCAGGGCCGTCGCGACGCCGCGTCTGCGACACTCGGGCGAGACGTAGAAACGGCGTAGCCTGCCCGTGCGGGGGGCCGGCTCATAGGGCTCGCAGCTCAGCGCGCCGACCGCGACGAGGCGTCCGTCGTAGAAGGCGCCGAGCAGTTGCTCGCCGGAGCGATCGAAGCGAACAGCGCCGCTGGCCCAGTCCTCGACGAGACGGTCCAAGAAACGGAATCCCCCCTGCGCAGCCTGTTTACGCAGGGGCTCCAAATCCACTCGGTCGAGCGAAATTCGTCGGATGCTCAAATCCACCGCCATGACCCCTGCGTCGCGTCCGGCGTCAGCGGGATCAGGCTCGCTCCGACGGCTCGAGTAGGGGGGGCGCCGAGCGCCTCGTATTTCCGCGGTCACGGCTCACCCGGAACCGCCGTCCACAGCCTTCGTTATTGCGACGCTGGACTTCACCCGCCGGGCGTACTTGAACGCCGTCCGTTCGTATGGAGCGTCATTAGTGGCCCGGGTATTGGTCGTGGAGGACGAGCCGATGGTGGCTCTGCTGCTCCAGATGATGCTTGAAGAGGGCGGTCATGAGGTGGTGCCCGTCTCCACGCCTCAGGAAGCTCTCCGCTGCCTCCTGGCGGAAGCGAACCGCTTGTCGCTCCTGGTCACCGACATAAACCTTCAAGCCGACATGACCGGCTATGACGTCGCCGCGGCTGCGCGCCGGCAACGTCCAGATCTGCCGGTGATCTACGTGTCCGGCGACAGCGGGTATCGGTGGAAGGACGAGGGCGTCGCCGGCAGCCGGCTCATCCCGAAGCCGTTTTGCGAGGATGAGTTGCTGACCGAGGTCGCCAGCCTCGTAGGGTAGCCGTGGGAATCGGCGCAGCAGGCTGTGCAGCTGACCGACTGTAAACCGAGCCGAGGACCGAGGATGAACCAGGCACAGCGGGAACGAACGGCTCGGCCGATCGCTGGGCTGACGGAGGCGCGCTTGCTGGCTCAGCCTCGCAGGGAGGCTGAGCCTTCCAGATCTGTAAACCGCGCTTTCATCAGGCCGTGCTCATGAACCTCGCCAATCGAACCGAGGCCTTGGCGTCCTACGCCATACTCGACACCCAACGGGAGCCCGCCTTCGACGAGGTGGCTCGCATCGCCGCCCTCGTCTGTCGAACGCCGGTGGCCGTGGTGAACCTGGTCGCCGACGATCGACAGTGGTTCAAGGCCGAGGTCGGCCTGGGGGTGCAAACCACGCCGTTGGAGACCTCGTTCTGCGCGCAGGCGCTGTTGCAAAGGGGTTTGACCGTCGTGCGCGACGCCACCCAAGGCCCCCGCTTCGCTTGCAACCCCTTAGTCACCGGAGCGCCCCATCTGCGCTTCTATGCGGGCGCGGTGCTGGAGACGAGCGAAGGGGTTCCGATCGGCACCGTATGCGTGCTCGACTATCAACCGCGCGCGGAAGGGTTAGGCGAGATGGAGCGCGAGGTGCTGACCAGCCTCGCTCGCGTAGTCATGGCGCTTCTTGAACAGCGAAAGTTTCGTAGGTCGGAGGCTAGGACCTGGGATGCCGGCGCCGCTCGAGCAGACTGACGGCAGGCTAGCCGGACATGCGCTGAAGGAGGCGCCTCAAGCTCGTAAGGGCGGCGGACAGGAGCGATGATGCCGAGCCCGGCGGAGCGACCGATCAGGCTCCTGCGATGCGTCTTCCGCAGGACTGAACGTGCCCGATCGATTGGGTACGCCCGCGCTCGGTATGGCCCTGCTGCCGGCCTGCACGCCCGAAGCTGCCGATCCGCCGCGGCCGCTCCCGACGGCGGCGGACCTGCCAAACCGCATCAACCAGCACTGCGGATGCGTCTTGCACGGTCGCTGCGTCATGTTGGAGGAGCGCGCAGCCGTGTGGAGGTCAGGAACTTGAGCTGCCGATGGCGGGAGCCGAACAAGCGCGCGGTGTGCGATTTCGAAGAGCGGTTCGTCGCGAGCTATTACAGCGAGCCGGACCGCCCGCCTCGCTGAGCGCCATAGCCCTGCCTGGAGGCGTTTGGTGCGCCCAGCCGTAATGCCGTCGTCGCGGGGGGCCACCTCCGCGCGCGGTCCGGCGAAGGCCTCAGCCGCGAGGCTGCTTGAGCGGAGCGGCGGGCGACGGTCCGCTCAAGAGCCGCTCGATCGCACCCTTCGCCAGCGCGGGCATTTCAGCTTCAGGCACCCGCGCGATCTGCGCCAAGGTCATGCCTTCCGTCCTCAACTGCTCCACCACCCACCACCCGGCGGCGTAAGCCTCGCGTTCAAGGCCGACGCTTCCGGCGCCCATGGTGTACTTGAACACGGTCTGCGGCTCGCTCGCGCCCACCTCGGGCAGCAACCCCTCAAGGATGGCTCGTTTGCCGGCCTGCGCCTTCACCCACCAGCCGGGCGTATACTCCACGTACTCCGCGTCGCTCAGCCCCGGAGAGATTTCCCGCGTCGCGTGAACCGCCAGACCCTCCATGACGATCGTCGCCCCGATCGACCGCTCCCAACCGCCGCTGATCCCGGCCAGATGCAGATGCACGGCGTGGGTCATCTCGTGCGGCAGGATCACCCGGCGGCGGGCCGATGCGGTGTCGGTCGCGAAGTAGACGTTCGGAACGCCCGTGCTGGTGCGGCTGGTGAAAGCGTTGTCGTCGAAGGCGCCGACGTAGGCGGTCAGGCGTATGGTCAGCGGTTCGCGCACCTCCAGCAGCTCGTAGATCCGAGCGGCGGTGTCGAGCGGTTCGCTCCCTAGCCCGCGCACGCCGGCCCGGACGAGCGGCATGGCGCCGGCGTAGTGTGGCCAGGCCTGGTCGAGCATGCGCCGGGCGATCGCCTCGCCTTGCGGGCCCGGCGGCACGGCGGCGAAGTCGTAGTGCTCTTTCCACAGCCGGAAGCGGGCGTCGGGATCGGCGCCCTGGGCGGCGTCGTAAAAGGCTAGGAACTGCGGCGTGAGGTCGACCAGCTGCAGGCGGACCGGACCGCGCTGAATCTCTTCACGAACGGGGGGGAGCTTCTCGGCGTGAGCCGGCGCCGCCAGGCCGAGGAACGCGGCCGCCGCCGCGACCAAAAGCAAACGCATCACAGACACCTACGCTGCACGGACGCAGCTTAGCGGTCGCGCGCCACGGCGCAAGCGACGGCCCCCTCCCAGCTTGAAACCACCGCCGGGTAATCAGGCGAGCGCCCTCGAGCGTCGCTCCAGGTCGTCGGCCGCCGCTGACTTCGCGTCTACAGCACCAATCGGAGACGTGAACGGGTCCGCCAACCAAGATACCACAGCCACATCACTGACGCCCTGAGAAGGCACCTTAGCTTGGTGACTAGGTGGTGACCTGGGCCAGCCGCAGCCAAGCGGGCTGCCAGTTAAGTGGTTGAAAACTATGGCGCACCCGACACGATTCGAACGTGTGACCTTTGCCTTCGGAGGGCAACGCTCTATCCAGCTGAGCTACGGGTGCGTTTCGCAGGGAGGCGACCTCTAGCGGAAAGCCGGGCGCGGCTCAATCCCGCGTGGGGTCCGGCGCGTTCGGATCGCCGTAGGTCAGCGACAGGAACACGTCCTCCAGGTCCGGATCCTCGGTGGCTATGTCCTTGATGTGCAGACCGGCCGCGCGGACGGCGGCCAGCACCTGCTCGACGCTCGACTGACCGGTCCGGTAGGTGACCGCGAAGGCGCCGCCGGGGCGGGGCTTCACGTCGAAGCCGGCGAGCGCGGGGGCTGTGGCCAGGGGCTCCTCCGGCGTGACCACCACCGAGCGGGTGTCGAGCCGGCGCAGCAACTGGCCGGTGGGTTCGCAGGCGACCACCTCGCCGCGATTGATGATCCCGATGGTGTCGCAGAGCTCCTGCGCCTCCTCCAGGTAGTGGGTGGTCAGCACGATGGTCACGCCCTGGGCGTTCAGGCGACGGACGTAGGCCCACAGCTGGCGGCGCAGCTCCACGTCGACGCCCGCGGTCGGCTCGTCCAGGATCAGCACCGGCGGGGCGTGGACCAGGGCCTTGGCCACCATCAGCCGCCGCTTCATGCCGCCCGACAGCTGGCGCACGTAGGCGTCGGCCTTGTCGGCCAGCCCCAGCGCCTCCAGCAGCTCGGCCGTACGGCGGCGGTCCTTCGGCACCCCGTACAGGCCCGCCTGAACCTCCAGCGACTCCTTGGGCGTGAAGAACACGTCGGCGGCCAGCTCCTGGGGCACCACCCCGATGGCGGCGCGCGCGTCACGCGGGCGCTCGTCGATGTCGCGGCCCCAGATGCGCGCCGTTCCGCCGGTCTTGCGGGTTAGGCCGGCCAGGATGTTGATCAAGGTGGACTTGCCCGCCCCGTTCGGCCCCAGCAGGCCGAACATGGAGCCCCGCCGCACCTGCAGGTCCACGCCCTTCAGCGCCCGCTTCTCCGGCGTGGTCTTGCCGGCCGGATAGGTCTTCACCAGGCCGGAGACCTCGAGGGCGTAGTCGGGCATATCCATGGGGGAGGCGTTCCTCGCGCCGCCGCCGCGCGGACGGCGGGCGGGGGTGGACCCTAGTTAAGCGCCGCCGCCGCCCGCGCCAAGAAGCCTCACGCCAGCCAGATCATCCGCCGCGTCCTGACCGGCTCGCCGCGGGCCCTGGACGGCATGGTCCGCACCTCGCCGGTGTACAGGAACCCCGCCCGCGCCAGCACCCGGCCCGAGGCGGGATTGTCCTCGAAGTGGCCGGCGACCACGGCGCGTTTGCCCCACGAGCGCCGCGCCCAGTCCAGCGCCCCGGTCAGGGCCTCGCCGGCGAAGCCGCGACCCCAGAACGGCCGGCCGACCCAGTAGCCGACCTCCGGCACCGGGTCGGCGTCGTGGAAGAAGCCGATGCAGCCGACCACGCCCTCGTCCTCGTGCTCGATCAGGAAGGTGTTGTCGCGGCGGGGGTCCTGGGCCGCGGCCCGGGCAACGAACTCGCGCGCGTCCGCCACGCCGTAAGGGTGCGGCATGCGCGAGGTCATCTTCGCGATCTCATAGTCGTCGGCCAGCGCGGCGATCCGCGCCGCGTCGCGGTCCTCCGGCGCGCGCAGGGCGAGCCGCCGCGTTTCGATCCTGGGGCTGATCTCGATCACGCACATGGCCGCATCTCCTCAAGGCGGGCCGCGGGAAACGAAAACGGGGAGCCCGGCGACCCGGACTCCCCGCGGAAGTTTCCTCGTCCGGATCGCTGCTTGTGGGCGGCGCGATCCGAAACGTGCGTTCGATCGCGCCTACTCGGCGGCCTGGGCCTGTACGGCCGGCATGATCGAGACGAAACATTTGTCGTCGCGCTTGCGCGTGAACTTCACCTGGCCCGGAGTCAGGGCGAACAGGGTGTGGTCACGGCCCATGCCGACGTTGTCGCCGGGATAGAAGGTCGTGCCGCGCTGGCGCACCAGGATGTTGCCGGCCAGCACGCGCTCGCCGCCGTACTTCTTGACGCCGAGGCGCTTGGATTCGGAGTCGCGACCGTTGCGCGACGAACCGCCGGATTTCTTGTGAGCCATGGGTCGCTCTCCTGACTACTCTGGAACTTACGCCTCGCCGCCTTCGGGCGCGGCGTCGTCGGTCTTCTTCTTGGCCTTGGCCTTCCTCGGAGCGGCTTCGCCTTCCGGAGCGGCGGCTTCGGCGGCGGGCGCCTCGGCCTTCTTGGCCTTGGTCTTCTTCGGCGCGGCTTCCGGAGCCGGATCGGCGTGCTCGACGACCGCGGCGTGGACGGCGGCGTCCTTCACGTCGTCGACGACCACGGTCTCAACGCTCACGCCGGCCGGAACGGTTTCCTCGGTCGTGGCGGGCGAGCCGGCCAGGCCGCGCGCACGGGCGACCAGTACCGAACGCGGGGTCAGATCGACCGTGCCGTCCCACTTGGCGTCCTTGCCAGCGCCGGTCAGGGCGGTGACGCGGATCACCGACTCCGGCTGGCGATGGCCGCGGGTGCGGCGATAGCCCTGGCGGCGAATCTTCTTGAAGATCCGGACCTTCTCGCCCTGGCGGGTCTCGATCAGCGTGCCGGTCACAGCCGCGCCGTCGACCAGGGGCGCGCCCACCGTGGCGCCGCCCTCGTCGCCGACCATCAGCACCTGGTCGAAGCGGATTTCCGCGCCGGGCTCGCCCTCGAGCTTTTCGACGACCAGCACGTCGCCGGGCTGAACCCGGTACTGCTTGCCGCCGGTCTTGATCACCGCGTACATCGGACGGAGCCTCGTGACACAAAAAAGATTGCGCCCGCGAGAGAGCCCGCGGGCGAGAGGGCGGGACTTATACCCGCCGAACCGCAGGAGTCAACGCGGCCGGAGCGTCAGGATCACGCCGGCTGGGCTTGGGCGAACTGGCCGCCTTTGCGATAGCGCCACAGGTAGGTCGGCACGATCGCCTCGACCGAAGTCGGGCGCACGCCCAGCGCCTCCAGCCCCGGCAGGGCCGACCCGCAGACGTTGTCGCGCTCCATCAGCAGCGCCTGGTCGGAGGTGATGATCGGACTGAGGCCGAAGAAGGCCTGTATGTCGCCGAAGGTCCCGGCGGCCCGCGCGGCGGCGGCCGGGATCGGCAGCAGGACGCGGGGCTTGCCCGTCTCGCGCAGCACGATCTGCATCAGCTCGCGGAAGCTGTAGACGTCCGGCCCGCCCAGCTCGAAGGTCCCGCCGGCTGTGGCCGGATCCTCCAGGCAGTTCAGCACCGCGCCGGCCACGTCGCCCACGTAGACCGGCTGGAACCGGGTCTTGCCGCCGCCGGGCAGCGGCAGGACCGGCGAGTAGGCGGCCATGGAGGCGAAGCGGTTGAAGAAGCCGTCGCCGGGCCCGAAGACGATCGAGGGGCGCAGCACCGTGGTCGAGGGCACGGCGCGGCGGCAGACGTCCTCGCCGTCGCCCTTGGTGCGGGCGTAGACCGAGCGGGCGTTCGGGTCGGCGCCGATCGCCGAGATCTGGATCAGCCGCCCGATTCCTTCCGCCGCGCAGGCCTGGGCGACGTTGCGGGCGCCTTCGACGTGGACGGTCTGGAACTTCCGCTTGCCGGATTCGTGCAGGATGCCGACCAGGTTCACACAGGCCTGCGCGCCCTCCAGCGCGGCGGCGACGGTGTCGGGCGCGCCGACGTGGGCGCGCACCACCTGGATCTGGCCGACGTCGCCCATCGGGCGCAGTTCGTGGGCCAGGTGCGGCGTGCGCACCGCGGCGCGGACGCGCCAGCCGCGCTTGGCCAGCACGCGCACGACCTGGGAGCCGATGAAGCCGGAGCCGCCGAAGACGGTGACCAGTCCTTGCATGTCGAAAATCCAGCCTCGCGCACGGAATACCGGCCCCGGATAGACCAACGCCCGCCCCCTCGCAACGGCGCGGCGCGGCCGGGCGCCGCGATGCGGCAAAAGCGCGTTGACCAGTCGAAGGCGGCGCCCTATCAGTCGCCGCCTTCGATCCCCGGATCGATGCCCAGGTGGCGGAATTGGTAGACGCGCTGGCTTCAGGTGCCAGTGGCTTAACGGCCGTGAAGGTTCGAGTCCTTTCCTGGGCACCACGTTCAGACGGCGCCGAGTCGATCCGCGACCGGCGCCGTTTTCCTGTGAGGCGCGCGCTTGACCACTCACGTCCACGACGGCGACCTGCCTGACGGTCTCGACCTCGGCCCGGCCGTGGCGGTCGACAGCGAGACCATGGGCCTGCGCTTCCGCCGCGATCCGCTGTGCGTGGTCCAGCTGTCCTCAGGCGACGGGGACGCCCACGTGGTGCGCCTGCGCCGGCCGCAGTACGACGCGCCGAACCTGAAGCGCCTGCTGGCCGACCGGACCGTGCTGAAGCTGTTCCACTTCGGCCGCTTCGACATCGCCATGTTCGCCCTGCACCTGGGGGTGATCGCCGCCCCAGTCTACTGCACCAAGATTGCCTCCAAGCTGGCCCGCACCTACACCGACCGGCACGGGCTTAAGGACGTGACCCGCGAGCTGCTGGGCATCGAGCTCAGCAAGCAGCAGCAGAGCTCCGACTGGGGCGCCGACACGCTCAGCCAGGAGCAGCTGGCCTATGCCGCGTCGGACGTGCTGCACCTGCACGCGCTGAAGGCCCGGCTCGACGCCATGCTGGAGCGCGAGGGCCGCATGGATCTGGCCCAGGCCTGTTTCGACTTCCTTCCCGTGCGCGCCAGGCTCGACCTGGCCGGATGGGAGGAGATCGACGTGTTCGCCCATACGTGACGCCATGACCGACGAGCGTCCCCTCGACCCGGCCAGGCGCGACGCGGAGGACGCCGCGCGCGTCCACGCGGCGGCCGAGGCCTGGCGGCGGCGCTCGCGGCTGGTCCGCTTCCTTCGCAAGGCCCTGCCGATCGGCATCGGGGTGGTGCTGGTCGCCCTGCTGGGATGGGTGGCGGTGCGCTCGGTGATCTCGCGCGTGCAGGACGTGCGCGCGGAAAGCGCGGCGGTGCGCATGACCAACCCGCGCTTCTACGGCCAGGACTCCCAGGGGCGGTCGTTCATCCTGGGGGCCAAGGAGGCGGTGCGCCAGACCGGCCGCAACGAGGGCATCCGGTTGATCGAGCCCCTGCTCCGGCTCAACAACGCCTCCAACCGGCCGACCGAGCTTCGGGCGAAAAGCGGCGTCTACGACGAGACCCGCGACGTGGTGGCCCTGCGCGGCAACGTGCGGATCACCGACGCCGGGTCGGGCTTCGCGTTCCAGACGAACGAGACGGTGATCGACACCGACAAGGGGATCGTCAGCGGGAATTCGCCCGTCACCGGGCGCGGCCCTCTTGGAGAGATCAGCGCTTCGTCCTATGCCATTCACGAGGAAGGCGCGCGCATGGTGTTCAAGGGCGGCGTGCGCGCGCGGATCCAGCAGAGCCGGTAGGGGGCGCGGGTGGACACGCGAGA
>Ga0196964_10000907_pt1 | contig 16035 bp, 13 predicted proteins | sample S1_10metaG_FD_148615 | JGI IMG/M metagenome (GOLD analysis project Ga0196964, IMG submission 148615) | Soil microbial communities from Anza Borrego desert, Southern California, United States - S1_10 | ecosystem: Environmental > Terrestrial > Soil > Desert | place: USA: California | collected...
ATCGTCAGCCCGGAATACAACGCCGGGACGCCGCCGGTGCTGAAGAACGCCATCGACTGGATCAGCCGGGTGCGGGACCACGGCGGCATGGCGGCGGCGTTCGAGCGTCCGGTGTTCGCCCTGGCCTCGACCTCGCCGGGCCGCTTCGGCGGCTACCGTGGCCTGATCGCGCTGCGCCAGTCGCTGGTGCTCCAGCTGCTGGCCACGGTGCTTCCGCACATGACCTCGATCACCTTCGCCGCCGAGGCCTTCGCCGAGGACGGATCGCTGAAGGACCCGAAGGCGCACGCCAACTTGCGGAAGGTGACCGGCAAGCTGGTCGAGGCGGCGCGTCGGGTGGAGCCGTTCACCGACTAGGCGTCGGCTTTCGCCGCCTCGTATTCCTCGGCCGCGGCCATCCAGGCCTCCTCGGCCTCGGCGAGGGCGGTCTTGGCCTTGCCGTGGGCGACCGAAAGGTCGGCCATGTCGCGGGTCGACAGCTTCGGATCGGCCAGCTTCGCCTCTATGGCCTTCATCTCGGCGGCCAGCGTCGCCATGCGCTTCTCCACCGTCTCCACCGCCTTCTTCAGGTGCGCGACGGCGGCGCGGGCTTCGGCGGCGGCCTTGCGCGCGTCCTTGCCGCTGACCTTGGGCTGGGGCGGCTCCGGACGGGCGGCGGCGCGGTCGGCCCTGCGCTCGGCCTTGGCCCGATCGATGACGAGCCTGGCGTAGTCGTCGAGGTCGCCGTCGTAGGGGCGGATGGTCCCGCCGTCGGTCAGCCACAGTCGATCGGCGACCAGCTCCATCAGCGAGCGGTCGTGGGTGATGATGACCACCGCGCCGTCGTAGTCGTTGAGCGCGTCGAGCAGGGCGCGGCGGCTGTCGATGTCGAGGTGGTTGGTCGGCTCGTCGAGGATCAGCAGGTGCGGGGCCTGCATGGCCACCATGTTGAGCAGCAGGCGCGCCCGTTCGCCGCCCGACAGGTCCTGGGCCTTGGTCTCGGCCTTCTCGACCGTCATGCCGAAGGCGCCCAGGCGCGCGCGGCGCTGGCTCTCGGTGGCCTGGGGCAGGGCGCGGCGCATCAGGTCGAGCGGCGTCTCGCCTGGGTCCAGGGCCTCGATCTGGTGCTGGTGGAACCAGCCCACCTTCATCCGCCGGTCGCGCCAGAATTCGCCGTCCTTCGCCTCGAGGGCGCCGGCGAGCAGCTTGGCGAAGGTGGATTTCCCGGCGCCGTTGACGCCCAGCAGGCCGATGCGGTCGTCGAGGTCCAGCCGCAGGTTCAGGTCCCGCAGGACGACCTTGTCGCCATAGCCGACCGAGGCGCCTTCCAGCCGCATCAGCGGCGGCGCCAGCGCCTTCTCCGGCGAGGGCAGGAGGAAGGGCGCCGTGTGTTCGCGGATCGTCGCGGTGATCGGCGGCAGCTTGGCCAGGCGCTTGAGGCGCGACTGGGCCTGGCGGGCCTTCGACGCCTTGGCGCGGAAACGGTCGACGAAGCTCTGCAGGTGCGCCCGCTCGGCCTCCTGCTTGGCGCGGCCGGCGGCGGCCAGCCGCTCCTTCTCCGCCTTCAGCTGTTCGAAGGCGTCGTAGCCGCCGCTGTAGTAGTCGAGCTTGCCTTCACGCAGGTGGATGATCGCCTCCACCGAGTTGTTGAGCAGCTCGCGGTCGTGGCTGATGACCAGGGCGGCGTTCGGGTAGCGCTTGAGACGCGCCTCCAGCCACAGGGCGCCTTCCAGGTCGAGGTAGTTGGTCGGCTCGTCGAGCAACAGCAGGTCCGGCTCGGCCAGCAGGGCGCCGGCCAGGGTCGCGCGCATGCGCCAGCCGCCGGAGAAGTCGCTCATCGGCCGCGACAGGTCGGCGTGGGTGAAGCCGAGGCCCGACAGAATCTCGGCCGCCCGCGACGGGGCCCGGTCGGCGCCGATGGCGTAGAGGTCCGCGTGGATCTCGGCGTGGCGCTCGGGCGGGGCGGTCTCCAGCGCCGCCATCAGCTTCGCCCGGCGGGTGTCGAGGTTCAGCACCGCGTCGAGCAGCAGGGTGGGGGAGGCGGCCACCTCCTGGTCCACGGTCGCCACCCGCCAGCCGCCGGCGACCAGGATCTCGCCGCCGTTGGGCTCATGCTCGCCGAGTATGAGCTTGAACAGGGTCGACTTACCCGCCCCGTTGCGGCCGACCAGCCCGGCCTTGGTCCCGGCGGGCAGGGTGACGCTGGCGCCGTCGAAGAAGCGGCGCCCCCAAGCCGTGAAGGTGAGGTCGTTGATCTGCAGCATGGAGGTGGAAAAAGGCTCGGCCGGGCGGTTGGATTGTCGAAAGCCCGCCGCTATAAGCCCGCGACCCCGAACAACCAACTTCTTTGCGTGTCAGGACCCCAATGACCGAACGTACCTTCTCCATCATCAAGCCGGACGCGACCGAGCGGAACCTGACCGGCAAGGTCAACGCCGTGATCGAGGACGCCGGCCTGCGCATCGTCGCCCAGCGCCGCATCCGCATGACGCGCGAGCAGGCCGAGAAGTTCTACGAAGTCCACAAGGAGCGCCCGTTCTTCGGCGAGCTGGTCGAGTTCATGACCTCGGGCCCGGTGGTGGTGCAGGTGCTGGAAGGCGACAACGCGGTCGCCCGCTACCGCGACGTCATGGGCGCCACCAACCCCGAGAACGCCGCCGAGGGCACCATCCGCAAGCTCTACGCCCGCAACGTCGGCGAGAACTCGGTGCACGGCTCCGACTCGGTCGAGAACGCCGCCATCGAGATCGCGCAGTTCTTCACCGACGACCAGATCGTCGGCTGACGCGGCAATCGGTCCGCTGACGGCGGGCCAAGGCCAAGCTAGACGGTAGGGGCCGGGGCCATGCTGCGGCCCTTTGCTTTGGGGGAAGCATGCGTCTCATCTCACTCGCCGCCGCTGCTGTTGCGCTTGTCTCTGCTGGAGGCGCGTTCGCCCAACCCAACGCACCATCCCCCATCCGTCCGGGCGCAACAGAAGGTACGATTTATGTGTACCGCACCCGTGGCTCCGCCTTGGAGTGGCGCACAGCGTATCTTCAGGTCGACCATGCATCGGTCGGGGACTTGCGTGTGAACAACTGTATCGCAGTTCGCGTGGGAGTCGGTGAGCATCCCATTGCAGTTGCCTGGCACCAGTGGGCACTCTCGGGACGATTGGAACCTATCCAAACGAGTCTCAAGGTCGAAGACGGGCAGAGCTACTTCTATCGTTTCGAGGCAAGGCTCGTCCCGATTGGAGGTGGCGAGCGACAGTTTCAATACGGACTGGCGCGCGTCGACGAAGATCGGGCACGGCGGGAAATGGCCTCCTGCAAGCCTTCGAGGCCAATCGCTCCTCAATGAGCCTCGGCGACCTGTCGGCATCGAGTGGGGCACGGGCGCTTCGGCTGGTGGGAATCAGCCGCCTTGGGTCAGGGCACTAGCTCCCGTTTTTGCTAGGCTGGCGCCCGGGAGGACCCATGAACCGACGCATGCTCTTAGCCGGTGCCGCCGTCATCTTCGCCACGCCCGCCTCAGCCCAGGCTGACGGCGGCATGCCGATCGTAACCGGGCAGAGCTTCCAAATCGCTTCGAATGTGCTCGGCGAGGCCCGGAAGTTGAACGTCTGGCTGCCGGGGACCTACGGCGAGGGGCAGCAGCGCTATCCGGTGCTCTACCTGCTGGACGGCGGGGAGCAGGAGGACTTCCACCACATCTCGGGGCTGGCCAACATCTCGGGCGCCTACGGAGTGACGCGCGAGTTCATCGTGGTGGGCGTGGAGAGCGGGCGCGAGCGTCGTCACCACATGACCTTCCTCTCGACCCTGCCGGACGACGTGAAGGCCATTCCGCTGAACGGCGGCGCGGCCGAGTTCCGCCGCTACTTGGCTGAGAACGTGATCCCGTGGGTTGAGGCCAATTTCCGCACCTCGCCGGAGCGAGTGGTGATGGGCGAGAGCCTCGCCGGGCTGTTCGTGGTCGAGACGCTGCTGCGGCAGCCGGGCCTGTTCGAGGGCTACATCGCCATCGATCCCAGCCTTTGGTGGGACGGCGGCTCGCTGGTGCGCCAGCGCGACCTGCCCGGCTGGACTGAGATGCGCCCGCGCCGGCGGGTGTTCCTGGCCCTGTCGAACCAGGGGCCCGAAGCGGAGGTCCGCGCCCTCGCCGACGGCCTCGGCGGCACGACGGCGCTCACCTTCCGGCCGATGCCCGAGGAAACCCACGGCTCGATCTACCACCCGGCCGCGACCTACGCCGTTCGCGCCCTGTTCGCACCGCCGCCGCCCGCTCCTTGACGGCAGCGCGCCGATCGGACGCCAGCTCGCGACTACCGCCCCGTGCCGCGCAGGCCCTCGGCCGCCTTGGCGACAGCCGTGGGGTACAGCCGGTGCTCGACGGCCAACACCCGCTCGCCCAGGCTCTCGGCGGTGTCGCCGGGCAGCACCGGGACCTCGGCCTGGGCCAGGATCGGGCCCGCGTCCATCTCCTCGATGACCAGGTGGACGGTGCAGCCGTGGACCGGATCGCCCGCCTCCAGGCAGCGGCGATGGGTCTCCAGCCCCGGATGGTTCGGCAGCAGGGAAGGGTGGATGTTCAGCATCCGCCCCTCCCAGGCGTTCACGAACCAGGGGGTTAGAAGGCGCATCCAGCCGGCGAGGGCGATCAGCTCGACGCCATGCTCGCGCAGGACCGCGTCCACCGCCCGCTCATGGGCCTCGCGGTCGCCCGCGAACGGGCGGTGGTCGACGACCTCGGTGGGAACGCCGGCCGCCGCGGCGAAGGCCAGGCCCTCGGCCTCGAGCCGGTTGCTGACGACGACCGCGACCTCGTAGGGCAGGGGTGCTGCGCGCGCCGCCTCGATCAGGGCCCGCATGTTCGATCCGCGCCCCGAGATCAGCACGCCGACCTTCACGGGCGTCATGCGGCGGTGAGCTCCCCGCATACGAAGGCGGTCTCGCCGGCGTTGAGCAGGGCGGCCAGCACCGGTTCGGCGTCCTGGGGCGCGACCACCAGGATGAACCCCACGCCGCAGTTGAAGGTGCGGCGCAGCTCGTGCTCGGCGACGCCGCCGACCTCCTGCAGCCAGTGGAACACCGGCGGCAGCTCCCAGGCGCTCCAGTCGAACCGCGCCTCGAGCCCCTCGGCGATGCAGCGCGGGGGGTTCTCGACCAGCCCCCCGCCCGTGATGTGGGCGGCGCCCTTGACCAGCCCCGCCTTCATCAGCGGCAGCACCAGCTTCACGTAGATGCGCGTCGGCTCCATCAGGGTCTGGGCCAGGGTCAGGTCGCGCGCATAGGGCGCGTCGGCGCCCCAGCCGAGGCCCGAGCGCTCGACCACCTTGCGGATAAGCGAATAGCCGTTCGAATGCGGGCCCGAGGAGCCCAGGCCGATGATCACGTCGCCGGCCTTCTGGGCGTCGAGCCTGGGCAGCACCTTGTCGCGGTCGACCGCCCCCACCGAGAAGCCGGCCAGGTCGTAGTCGTCGGCGCCGTACATGCCCGGCATCTCCGCCGTCTCGCCGCCGACCAGGGCGCAGCCGGCCTGGCGGCAGCCCTCGGCGATGCCGGCGACCACGCGCCGGGCCACGTCGACCTTCAGCTTCGAGGTGGCGAAGTAGTCCAGGAACATCAGGGGCTCGGCGCCCTGGGCGAGCAGGTCGTTGACGCACATGGCGACCAGGTCGATGCCGACGGTGTCGTGCCGGCCGGTCTCGATGGCGATCTTCAGCTTGGTGCCGACGCCGTCCGTGGTCGTCACGATCAGCGGATCGTCGTAACCGGCGGCCTTCAGGTCGAACAGCGCGCCGAAGCCGCCGAGGGCCGCCTCGGCCCCAGGACGGCGGGTGGACCTGGCGAGCGGCTTGATCGCCTCGACCAGGGCCTCGCCGGCGTCGATGTCCACGCCGGCGTCGGCATAGGTGAGGCCGTTCGGTCGCTCGCTCATGAGTAAGTCTCGAAAACTAGGATTCGGTCTTGCGCGACCCGCGCGCGGGCGGGCTATAGCACGTCCATGAAGCTGATCACGAACAACGCGGACCTGGCCGCGTTCTGCGAACGCCTGGCCGACGCGCCGTTCATCGCCGTGGACACCGAGTTCATGCGCGAGACCACCTACTGGCCCAAGCTCTGCCTCATCCAGGCCGCCTCCACCGAGGAGGCCGAGTGCATCGATCCGCTGGCCCCGGGGCTGGACCTGGATCCTTTCCTGCGCCTGCTGGAGAACACCGCGGTCACCAAGGTCTTCCACGCGGCGCGCCAGGACATCGAGATCTTCAACAACCTGGGCTCGATCCCCAGTCCGCTGTTCGACACCCAGATCGCCGCCATGGCCGCCGGCTACGGCGACCAGGTCAGTTACGACTCCCTGGTCCGGCAGATGCTGAAGAAGGACATCGACAAGGCCAGCCGCTTCACCGACTGGAGCCGCCGGCCGCTGTCCGACGCCCAGGTGAAGTACGCCCTCGCCGACGTGGTCCACCTCGCCGCCCTCTATCCGAAGCTGCGCGAGCGGCTGGAGAAGGACGGGCGGCTCGTCTGGGTCGCCGAGGAGATGGCGGCGCTCGCCAACCCCGCGCTCTACGACACCAGTCCGGAACTGGCCTGGAAGCGGCTCAAGCCGCGCCGGCACACCGCCAGGTACCTCGCCGCCTTCAAGGCCACCGCCGCGTGGCGCGAGCGGACCGCCCAGGAGCGCGACCAGCCCCGCCAGCGCATCCTCAAGGACGAGGCGATCGACGAGATCGCCACCCAGGGCCCGACCGACACCGAGGGCTTCGAGCGCCTGCGCTCGGTGCCGCGCGGCTTCGCCAACTCAAAGTACGGGGCGGACCTGATCGCCACCCTGCGGGAGGTGCTGCAGGACCCCGACGCCCACGCGCCGAAGGTCGAGCGCCCGGCCGCCCAGCAGACCCCGCCGGGGGCGGTGGTCGAACTGCTGAAGGTGCTGCTGAAGGCGCGCAGCGAGGACGCCAAGGTGGCTCCCAAGCTGATCGCCACCGTCGCCGATCTAGAGCAGATCGCGCTCGACGATCGGGCCGACGTCGAGGCCCTTACCGGATGGCGGCGCAAGGTGTTCGGCGAGGATGCGCTGAAGCTCAAGCGCGGCGAGCTGGCCCTGGTGCTGGAAGGGGCCCGCGTGCGGGTCGTCGAGCTCGAGCCCGAATAGGACTCAGGCCGTCCGCAACTCCACCCGGACGCCCAGCGCGTCGGCCAGGGCCCCGGCGCGCTTGGCGGTCTGCTCGCCGAGGAGGATGTCGGCGCGGTCCCTGGCGGCGGTGATCACCATCCGGTCCTTGCCGAGCTCCAGGGCCGAATCCGTCAGCGGCGCCGGGGCGCGGCCGGCGAGGTCGGCGCCCAGGCGCATGGCCAGGCCGAGGACACGCGCGCGGTCCGCGGTCCGCTTGTCGAGCAGGCGGCGCACGGTCTTCTCCTCGGGCGTCGCGCCCGCGCCGCCGTAGCGGGCGAACACGGCCGCCGCCAGGAAGGCGCGCTGGGCGTGGCCCTGGCCGGCGATCGGCGCGTGCAGCACCTGGGTGAAGGCCAGCGCCGCCCGGTGTTCGGGGTGCAGGCGGGCGCCGACGTCGGCCAGGCGGCAGGCGGCCTCCAGCAGCACGCCGTCCAGGTGGGCGCCGAACACCGGCTCCAGGTCCTCGAACGCCGGCCTCAGCCATCCGGCGAGCGCGGGGCCGAGTTCGGGGATGACCCCCTGGCGGCGGCCGAGGGCGGCGCAGCCCTCCACCAGCGGATCGAGCTCCCGCAGCTCCGGAGGCATGCCGTCGTAGAGCAGGCCCTCGCGCAGGCCGTAGGCGGAGAAGGTCACGCGCTTGGCGGCCAGGGTCTCGATCACCGCGCCCAGCACCACCGCGGCCCAGGGCAGGACGTCGGCGCGCTTCCTCGACAGGCCGGGGATGCGCTCCAGGGAGGCGCGCGACTGCTTGGCGACGAAACGGCAGAGGTCGAGCGTCTGGCTCGCTCCGATCTCGTACTGGTGCACGATCTTCAGCGGGTAGTCCTGGAGCGTCATGTGGAGCAGCGCCAGGCTGCGCCAGGCGCCGCCGACGGCGTGGAAGCTGTCGGTGGCGAAGCGCCGGGCCTTCTCCAGGGTCTCCAGAGCCATGGCGCGGCTGCGGCCGGGGTCGAAGCGGTTCGTCCCCTGGGAGAACGGACCCAGCGGCAGGGTGACGCCGTCCCCGGGCTCGTCCTTCTCCACGCGCACGAGCTCCAGGCTGGCGCCGCCCAGGTCGCCGACGACGCCGCGCGCCTTGGGGTAGCCCGCCACCACCCCGAGGGCCGAATAACGCGCCTCCTCGCGCCCGGTGATAACCCGTATGTCGAGGCCCGCCTCGCGCCTGACGCGCTCGACGAACGCCGGGCCGTCCGCGGCGTCCCGCACCGCGGCGGTGGCGGCGACATAGACTTCGTGTGGCTGAACGCCGTCGATCACCGCGCGGAAGCGGCGCAGGGCGTCCATCGCCGCCTCCACCCCCTCGGGCGACAGCCTGCCGGTCTCGCCGATGTCGCGGCCCAGGCCCGCCAGCACCTTCTCGTTGTAGACGGTCCAGATGGCCCGGCCCTCGAGGCGGTAGGTGACGAGGCGGACGGAGTTCGAGCCCACGTCCACGACGGCGACGTCGCGGACGCCCTCAGCGGTGCGGGCCGGCATATTCGATCGCGTGCGGCATCGGGCGGGCGCCGCTGCCGCGGCCCGACAGACTGGGGTTGGTCATGAAGTAGTCGTGGGCCGAGAACGGCTTGTCGATGCCGGCGATGTCGACGCGGCGGTAGGCGCCGTCCGGCTCCAGCCACCAGCTCTGGGTTTCGTCCTTGAGGTTGGCGACCATGATCTGGTCGAGCACCTGGCGGTGGACGGTCGGGTTCTCGATCGGCACCAGCGATTCCACCCGCCGGTCGAGGTTGCGCCCCATCCAGTCCGCCGACGAGATGAACACCAGGGACTGGTCGCTGGGCAGAGTCTCGCCGTTGGCGAAGCAGACGATGCGGCTGTGCTCCAGGAAGCGCCCGACGATGGACTTGACCCGGATGTTCTCCGACAGGCCCTTCACGCCCGGCCTCAGGCAGCAGACGCCGCGCACCACCAGCTCGATGCGCACGCCCGCCTGGCTGGCGGCGTAGAGCGCGTCGATGGTCCGCGCGTCGACCACCGCGTTGAGCTTGGCCCAGATGGCGGCCGGCTTGCCCGCCTTGGCGTTCTTCACTTCGCGCTCGATCAGCTCCAGCAGCCGGGAGCGCAGGGTCAGGGGCGAGAAGGCCAGCCGCTCCATCGACTCGGGCTTGGCGTAGCCGGTGATGTAGTTGAACACCTTGGCCGAATCGCGCGCCAGCGCCGGGTCGGTCGAGAACAGCGACAGGTCGGTGTAAACCTTGGCCGTGACCGGGTGGTAGTTGCCCGTGCCGAAGTGACAATAGGTCCTGAGGCCTTCGCCCTCGCGCCGCACCACCATCGAGAGCTTGGCGTGGGTCTTGTACTCCACGAAGCCGAAGACGACGTGGACGCCCGAGCGCTCCAGCGCCCGCGCCCACTTCAGGTTGGCCTCCTCGTCGAAGCGGGCCTTGATCTCCACGAGCGCGGTGACGTTCTTGCCCAGCTCGGCGGCCTCGATGAGGGCGGCGACGATCGGGCTGTCGTTGGAGGTGCGGTAGAGCGTCTGCTTGATGGCGATGACGTTGGGGTCCCGGGCCGCCTGGCGCAGGAACTGGACCACCACGTCGAAGCTCTCGAACGGGTGGTGGACCAGGATGTCCTTCTCGCGGATGGCCGCGAAACAGTCGCCGCCGTGGTCGCGGATGCGTTCGGGGAACCGCGGCTCGAAGGGCGGGAACTTGAGGTCGGCCCGGTCCGGGGGGATCAGCTGGCTGAGCTGCGCCAGGCCCAGGACCCCGTCGACCAGGACGATGTCCCGAGGTTCGGCGTGGAGGTGCTCGACGATGAACTCGCGCAGGTCGGCCGGCATGGCCGCCTCGATCTTGACCCGCACCACGGCGCCCAGCCGGCGCTGCTTGAGCAGGGTTTCGAACTCGCGGACCAGGTCCTCGGCCTCTTCCTCGATCTCGATGTCGCTGTCGCGGATGACGCGGAAGACGCCCTGGGCCTCCAGTTCGTAGCCGGGGAACAGGTGGTCGATGAACAGGACCAGGAGGCTCTCGAGCGGCAGGTAGCGGCGGCTGGCCTTGCCGTTGGACCTGGTCCCGCCCGGCAGCTCCCAGAAGCGCCGCACCTGCGAGGGGATGGGGACCAGGGCGTAGAGCTCGCGGTCCTCGTCGCGCTGGCGCAGCTTCAGCGCCAACGAAAAGCCCAGGTTGGGGATGAACGGAAAGGGGTGCGCCGGGTCGATGGCCAGCGGCGTCAGGACCGGGAACACCTGGGACAGGAAATCGGGCTCGAGCTTGGCTCGCTCGCCGCGGGTGACGCCGGCGGAATCGACGACCTCGAGCCCCTCGGCGGCGAGCAGCGCGCGCACGCTGCGCCACTGCTTCTGCTGCTCCTGCATCAGGGCGTTGGCGGCCGTGTTGATCTTCTCCAGCACTTCCACCGGGGTCAGCCCGTCCTGGCTGACGACCCGCACGCCCTCGCGCACCTGGCCCTTGAGGCCGGCGACGCGGACCATGAAGAACTCGTCGAGGTTGTTGGCCGAAATCGACAGGAAGCGCAGCCGCTCGAGCAGCGGATGGCGCTCGTTCTCCGCCTCCTCGAGCACCCGCCGGTTGAAGGCGAGCCACGACAGTTCACGGTTGAAGAAGCGCTCGGGCGACTGCGCCAGCTGCGGGTCCAGGCGCAGCTTCGGGGCCCGCGACGGCGGCAGGGCCGGCTGGTCGGCGGCGAGGGCGGCGTCGGTCATGGGCCGTCTGGAGTCGTCCACAGGCGCGGTTTGTGACTTGCGCGCCTGCCGGGGGCAAGCGCTCAGGCCGGATATTCGCCGCCGTCGGTTTCAGTTTCGAGAATCTCGCGCGCCAGGGCGCGGGTGATCGGACGATGCCGGGGCGACGCCTTCTCCACCAACCGGCGCACCACGGCGCGCGCCTCGGGCACCGACCGTTCGATACGGCGGACGAGGTACTCCAGCAGTTCCGGCGCGGGCCTGACGGCGTGCTGCTCGAAGAAGCGCACCAGCACGCCCCGCAGCACCTCGTCGTCGGGCTCGCCGAGCTTGACGATGCGGACGGCGTTCAGGCGCGACCGCAGGTCGGGCAGGGCGACCTCCCAGGCCGCCGGGCTCTCGCGCGACGCCAGCACCAGCCCCGCCCCCTCCACGGCCGCCAGGTTGATGAGGTGGAACAGGGTCTCGTCGTCCGCGTGGTCCGCGTCGTCGATCGCCACCAGACGGCCTTCCAGCTGGGCCAGGTCGGCCAGGGCCGCCAGCTCGCCCTCGAGCAGCACCGCCCCGGTCCGCTCCGCCCACGCCCGCAGGAGGTGGCTTTTCCCCGATCCGTGGGGGCCGACGATCGCGATCGCCCCGCCCACGCCGTCGGGCCAGGCGTCCAGCGCCCGCGCGGCCGTGGCGTTCGAGGACGACTCCACGAACGACTCCCGCGTCTGCGCGGGTAGGCTCTCCAGGCCGAGGCTCAGCTGCGACGGACTCACGGTGCGGGGTTTACCAAACCCCAGCGGAAGGGTCGACAACAGCGGTTGTGGGCGCCCGGGATGAACGCGGGCCGGTTGCGGGGATAACGGGGGATGTGGCGCGACGGGTCGCATCGGACACCCTTCCGCGGCTGGGGGTCCTTCCCTATGTCGGCTCGACGCTATCCCGTTGCGGAGCCCCCGGATGAGACTGCTGAACTTGGTTCTGGTTGCGGTGGTCCTGGCCGCGGGGCCGGTGGCGGCCAAGGCCGATCCCGCGCCGGTCCAGCAACTGCGCATCTATCAGATCTTCGAGCACAACAAGGCCGCGTTCCACCAGCGCTGGCGCGATCACGCCCTGCGCATCATGGCCCGGCACGGTTTCCGCATCGCCGCCATGTGGGAGGCGCGAAACGGGGACCGCACCGAGTTCGTGTACCTGCTCGAGTGGCCCGACGAGGCCACCATGAAGACCGCCTGGGCCGCCTTCCTGGCCGACCCGGAGTGGATCGAGATCAAGCGCGTCACCGCCACGCGACACGGCCAGCTGGTCGGCGACATCCAGGACCGAACGCTGACGAGGCTCCCCGGCGCGTGACACGACCGTCCAGCGTTTCGACGACCCCGGGATAGGCTTGACGCTGCGTGGGGTCCGACCAACGGTGCGCAGGCGGGCAGCGAGGGTAGGGCGATGCGGACGTTCGGAGCGGTTCTGGCGGCGCTGACGCTGGCGCTTGTAGGCCCCGCGATCGCGACGGACGAGCCGGCGCCGGAGGTGAAGGTCTTCAAGCGGGCGGGCGAGGCCGAGGTGACCGCCCATGTGTTCCGTCCACGCGGCGGCCGCCGGCCGGCGCCGGCCGTGCTGCTGTTCCACGGCGGCGGGTGGGTGGCCGGCGGCGCCGACTGGGTCTATCCGGCCGCGCGCCTGTTCGCCGCCGAGGGTCTGGTCGCGATCTCGGTCGACTACCGGCTAGCCGGCGAGCGGCTGACGCCGTTGGCGGCGCTTGAGGACGCCTGCGACGCCTTCGCCTGGACGCGGGCCAACGCCGCCGAGCTGGGGGTCGATCCGGCGCGCGTCGCCGCCTACGGCGTCAGCGCCGGTGGCCAGCTGGCCACCGCGGCCGCCCTCGGCGCTTGCGCCGACGCCGAGAGCGGGCCCGATCTCCTGATGCTGTGGTCGCCTGCGCTCGACGTGGCGGAAGACGGCTGGTTCCGCAGGCTGATGCAGGGCGCCGACCCGTCGCCCTATTCGCCGTCGCTGCTCGTGGCCAGCCGCAAGCCGCCGCCGACCGCCATAGTCCAGGGCGAGAAGGACGCGCTCGCGCCGCTCGCCGACGCGCAGGCCTTCTGCGAGCGCGCGAGGGCCTGGTCCGCGGCATGCGAGCTCTTCGTGTACCCGAACGTGGGACACCTGCTCACCCGCAACCTCGTCGACCAGGAGGACAACTACGATCCCGACCCGGTGGCGCGCGCCGACGGCCAGGCCAGGCTGAAGGCCTTCCTCAGGGCGCAAGGCTACGCGGGCGACACGGCGTCGGACGCCCGGCCCTGACGCGCTCGGCGTCACCACGGCGCCCCGCCGCCTTGACTTTCAAGGGCCTCCGTGCGCCCTTCCGCCCCTTCGTTTTCCTCCCTTTCCGACTCTCGCGAACCACCGCCGACCATGCACGCCTATCGCTCCCACACCTGCGGCGCGCTGCGCCCCTCCGACGCCGGCGCCACGGTGCGCCTCTCGGGCTGGATCCACCGCAAGCGCGACCACGGCGGCCTGCTGTTCGTCGACCTGCGCGACCACTACGGCCTGACCCAGCTGGTGCTGCACCCCGGCACCCCGGGCTTCGAGACCGTCGAGCGCCAGCGCGCCGAGAGCGTCATCCGCATCGACGGCGAGGTGGTCGAGCGCACCCCCGAGACCGTCAACGCCAACCTGCCGACCGGCGGGGTCGAGGTGCGTGTCTCCGCGGTCGAGGTGCTGGGCGAGGCGGCCGAGCTGCCGGTGCCGGTGTTCGGGGAGCCCGACTACCCCGAGGAGCTGCGGCTGAAGTACCGCTTCCTGGACCTGCGCCGCGAGACGCTCCACCGCAACATCCTGTTGCGCTCCAACGTCATCGGATCGATCCGCCGCCGCATGATCGAGCAGGGCTTCGTCGAGTTCCAGACGCCGATCCTGACGGCTTCGTCGCCGGAGGGCGCGCGCGACTTCCTGGTGCCGTCGCGCCTGCACCCGGGCAAGTTCTACGCCCTTCCCCAGGCGCCGCAGCAGTTCAAGCAGCTGCTGATGGTCTCGGGCTTCGACCGCTACTTCCAGATCGCGCCCTGCTTCCGCGACGAGGACGCCCGCGCCGACCGCTCGCCCGGCGAGTTCTACCAGCTCGACGTGGAGATGAGCTTCGTCACCCAGGAAGACGTGTTCGCGGCCATCGAGCCCGTCATGCACGGCGTGTTCGAGGAGTTCGCCGAGGGCCGTCCGGTGACGCCCTATCCGTTCCCGCGCATCGCCTACGCCGACGCGATCCAGCAGTTCGGCTCGGACAAGCCGGACCTGCGCAACCCGATCCGCATGGCCGACGTCAGCGAGCACTTCCGTGGCGGCGGCTTCGGCCTCTTCGCCCGCATTCTCGACGCCGAGGCGAAGAACCGCGTGTGGGCCATTCCCGCGCCCACCGGCGGCAGCCGCGCCTTCTGCGATCGCATGAACTCGTGGGCCCAGGGCGAAGGCCAGCCCGGCCTCGGCTACGTCTTCTGGAGCGAGGACCAGGGCGGCTGGGGCGGCCCGATCGCCAAGAACCTCGGCGCCGAACAGACCCAGGCCCTGATGGAGAGCCTGGGCCTGAAGTCGGGCGACGCCGCCTTCTTCGCCGCCGGCGACCCGAACGTCTTCGCCAAGTTCGCCGGCGCCGCGCGCAACAAGGTCGGGGCCGACCTCGGCCTGACCCGGGAAGGGACGTTCGAGTTCTGCTGGGTGGTCGACTACCCGATGTTCGAGTGGAACGAGGAGGAGAAGCGGGTCGACTTCTCGCACAACCCCTTCTCCATGCCCCAGGGCGAGCTGGAGGCGCTGGAGACAAAGGATCCGCTCGAGGTGCTGGCCTACCAGTACGACATCGTCTGCAACGGCATCGAGCTGTGCTCGGGGGCGATCCGCAACCACAGGCCGGAGATCATGATCAAGGCCTTCGGCATCGCCGGCTACGGCCCCGAGGTGGTCGAGGACAAGTTCGGCGGCATGCTGAACGCGTTCCGCTACGGCGCGCCGCCCCACGGCGGCCTGGCCCCGGGCATCGACCGCATCGTCATGCTGCTGGCGGGCGCCGAGAACATCCGCGAGGTCATCGCCTTCCCGCTGAACCAGCAGGGAATGGACCTGATGATGAACGCCCCGTCCGAGGTCACGGAGCGTCAGCTCAAGGAGCTGCACATCCGTCTGGCGCCGCCGATCAAGGTTTGAGGCCAGGGAGCCTGGAACGGGAAAGGCCCGCCGTCCGGCGGGCCTTTTTCGTTCAGTGGGTCTCGGGGGCGGCGATGTACTTGGGCGTCGCGGGAACGGGCGGCGTCGCCGGCGGAGCCGGGAGCGCCGGCGGAGCCGGAATGACCAGGGCCCGCATGTTGCACGACTTGGGCTTCAGTCCCTTCGGCAGCTTGGTGCTGCTGTCCGAGCAGGCCTGGTTGACCTGGGCCTGGGTCAGGTTGCGCGCCAGGCTCAGGTCGGTCCACCGCAGGTCGGTGTGCCTCAGCGAGGCTTCGTGGAAGTCGGCGCGGGCGAAGAACCCGCCCTTCAGCTTGGCGCGGTCGAGGGTGGCGTCGCGGAAGTTGGCGCCGCCGAAGTGACCGTGCGCCATGTTGGCCATCATCAGCGTGGCGTCGCTGAAGTTGGCGCCGGCGGCCGCGACGCGGGTCAGGTTGGCGCGCGTCAGGTCGGCGTCGGCGAAGCCGGCCCGCTGCAGGATCGCCTCGCTGAAGTTGGCCATCACCAGGTTGCCGCCGCCGAGGTTGGCCCCGGTGAAGTTGGCGCCCACGAACTGGGTCGCGACGGCCTCCAGGCCCTCGAGGCGAGCCCTGACGAAGATCGCGCCGTTGAACTTGCTGGTCACCAGCTCGGCGCCGCGCAGGTCGGCGCGCGAGAAGTCGCTGCGGCTGAAGTTGGACATCACCAGCTCGGCCCCGCGCAGGTCGGCGCCGATCAGGGTGGCCTCCTGGAAGTTGGCGGCGGTGAAGGTGGCCCCGATGAGCTTGCGCCCGGAGAGCTCGCAGCGGTGGCACTGGCCGCCGAACGAGTGCATGCGCGCCACGTCCTTCTCGCCGAAACCGGCCGACGCGGAGCTCGCCGCGCCGAAGACCAGGAGGGCCGCTGCGGCGCCGAAGGCGATCCTTGCGATGGTGTTCTCACCTTTCATGCCGATGGACATGAGCCCTTGCAGCCCCAGGCGCCACTTAAATCGTGGTAATGCCGCTTAAATCGCCGTAACGACGGGCCTTATCGGCAGCGCGGAATGTTCA
>Ga0196964_10000908_pt1 | contig 16027 bp, 10 predicted proteins | sample S1_10metaG_FD_148615 | JGI IMG/M metagenome (GOLD analysis project Ga0196964, IMG submission 148615) | Soil microbial communities from Anza Borrego desert, Southern California, United States - S1_10 | ecosystem: Environmental > Terrestrial > Soil > Desert | place: USA: California | collected...
GCTTTTCCGCGCGCGCTTCACGAAGACACGCGCGGCAGCCGCGCGCCTCATCAGCGAAGGCGGCGTGCGTGTAGTGCGCGAGGGCGCCTCTCGCGCGCTGGATAAAGCGTCGGCCGAGGTGGTGGTCGGCGATGCCGTGCTCTTGCCGCTCCGTGGCGCTGTGCGCATCGTCCGCGTGGAACGGCTCGGCGAGCGTCGCGGGCCATCCGCTGAGGCGCGCCTGCTCTATCGCGAACTTGACGCGGATACCGTCGCTTGACGCTCCAAGCCGCCCCCGCCATGTCAGCCGCGCGGAAACGGGACCGGGCGCGATGACCTACATCGTCACTGACGCATGCGTGCGTTGCAAATTAATGGACTGCGTCGAGGTCTGCCCTGTCGACTGCTTCTATGAGGGCGAGAACTTCCTCGTTATTCATCCCGACGAATGCATCGACTGCGGTGTTTGCGAACCCGAATGTCCGGTGGACGCGATCAAACCGGACAGCCAGGACGAGCCGGACGGCAAGTGGCTCAAGATAAACACCGAGTTTTCCAAGACCTGGCCAAACATCACGCGCAAGGGAGCCCCACCCGCGGACAATGAAGAGTTCCGGGACGAGAAGGGCAAATTCGAGAAATACTTCAGCCCGGAGCCCGGAAAAGGCGACTGATCTTGCCGACGCCGATGGTGATGGGGCGGCTGGCAAAACGCCCTAAACCGTGATATATGGAACAAGTAATGGGCGTGCGCACGCCGCGCCCGGCAGTTGGACCAGTCCATCGCGCCAAACCAGCATAGGGCATGAGGGAAAATGAGGCGTGGGTGGACCGTCCGCCCGCTTCACCCTCGTGCGGGCTTGTTTGTCGTTAGGTAAGGTTTCGGCTGCCGTAACGAAAACGGAGACCAGAAGAATGCAGACCGCCAATCCGCCGATTGCTTTCCGTCCGGGCGACCACATCGTCTACCCGGCGCACGGCGTTGGACGTGTCATGGGTGTGGAAAAGCAGGCCGTCGCCGGGCTGGATCTCGACGTGTTCGTGATCTCGTTCGAGCAGGACAAGATGACCCTGCGTGTGCCGACCACGAAGGCGAAATCGTGCGGCATGCGCGCCCTCGCCTCGGCCGATGTCGTCAACGAAGCGATGAAGACCCTCCAGGGGCGGGCGCGCATCAAGCGCACGATGTGGAGCCGCCGCGCCCAGGAGTACGAAGCGAAGATCAATTCGGGCGACCTGGTGTCGATCGCGGAAGTCGTCCGCGACCTCCACCGCGCGTCGGACCAGCCGGAGCAATCCTATTCCGAGCGCCAACTCTATGAGAGCGCGCTGGACCGGATGGCCCGCGAGCTGGCGGCCGTCGAAAAGGTCACCCGCGACGACGCCGTGGCGAAGCTGACCGCTTCGCTGGCCTCCAAGAAGCAGGCTGCCGCGGCCGCCTGATCTTCGTCGCGTAACGTCATGGAAAGGCCGGTCCATCGAGACCGGCCTTTTTCATGTGCGCATGGCGCCCAAAGCCCCGCTCAGGCGTTCGACAGAGCAGGGACGCTGCTGGCCGGCAGCGGCTCCGCGAAACTGTCGCTGAGAATGTGGCGTGGGACGAAAGCAGGACATGGCGCTCACAGAAAATCTCGACCTTCGCCGCGGCGCGCAACGCTTTATCCGCTCCGCCATGCGAGCGCCGCTTCTGGCTGCCGACCACGAACGCGATCTTGCCCAACGCTGGCGCGATCTCGGCGATGAGCGCGCGTTGCACGAACTCATCACAGCCTACCTTCGTCTCGTCATCGCCATGGCCTCGCGCTTTCGCCATTACGGCCTGCCAATCAGCGACCTGGTGCAGGAAGGCTGCGTTGGCCTGATGCAGGCCGCGGCGCGTTTCGAGCCGGAGCGCGAGGTGCGTTTCTCGACCTATGCGAGCTGGTGGATCCGCTCGGCGATGCAGGACTTCGTTCTGCGCAATTGGTCGATCGTGCGCACCGGCACTACCTCCGCGCAGAAATCTTTGTTCTTCAATCTCCGGCGTCTCCGCGCGCGCATCGGCGATGTCGGCGAAGGAATGATGTCGCCGGCAGCGCGCGCAAGCGTCGCGCATGCGCTCGGCGTGCCGGAGCACGACGTCGACGCCATGGCCGCGCGTCTGTCTGCGCCGGATCGTTCGCTGAACGCGCCTCTGACCGACGAAGGCGATGGCGAGTGGCAGGATATGCTTGCCGACGAAGGCGCCGACCCTGAAGCCGAGACGATGTATGCGCACGACAGCGCCGCGCGCGCCTCTCTCGTGCGTGACGCTTTGCGCGACCTTTCGGAACGGGAGCGCCTCATCATCAAAGAACGGAAACTGGAAGACGAGGCCGTGACATTGGAGGCGCTTGGTGAGCGGCTGGGCATCTCCAAGGAGCGCGTCCGCCAAATCGAAGGCGCGGCGCTGGCCAAACTTCGCCGCGCGCTGGAGGCCCGTGTCGGCGATCCCGTGGCGGCCGGATACGTCAGCTAGCCGCCCAGCACCTCCAATTGGGAAGAATGCTCTAAGCACAGCTGCGGCTCGCCGCGATAGGCGCCGAGCGGGCCGCGCGCGCGCACGCGCGCGCCGGTCAGAGAGCCAAGCGGCGCGCCGTCCCAAGCGCTGAAATTCTCCCCGAATACCACGATCGCGAACGGCGCGTCGCCGGCGCCTTCCATGTCCAATGACGCGCGGCTGTCGAACACGCGCGCTTGGCGCACCGTGCCTTCAATCACGCGATAGGGGGCCGTGCCGCGCAGGCAAGTGTCGTTGGCTTCGACTGCGAGCCCCGCCGCCGCGCGCACTGTGAGCGGACGATACTCGCGCCGCCCCCAGAGCCCGCGCTCTGCATTGCGCGCGCGTGCTTCCAATCCCAGCAGCTCCTCGGTGCGATCATGATTGTCCCGGCGCGGGCGCACGTAAGCCGCGCCGCGTGATACCAGCTCGTGCTGCAGCCAGAACCAGCGTCCGCCTTCGCTCTTCACGAACACATGGGCGATGGCGACCTCACTCTCCGCCGGCGCCGGTTCGTCCGGCTGCTCGGTTCCGGCGTCCGGCCGTGGACGCGGACGCCACCGGCGCGTGCCGCCATAGGCGAGTTGTACGTCGCGATGCAGCACAAGCGCCTCGAGTTCGCCTTGGCTTTGTGCGGCGTAGGGCGCCTCGCCGCGCGGCGCGTCGATCTCGGCGAGGAAAACGCGGAGGCCGGAGTCGAGCTCGATTGTATCTCCGTTATAAGCGCGCACGACGCGTCCCGTTTCGCCTTTCTCCAGCGAGCCAAGCTGCGGCCCGCAGGCGGACAACAATGCCAACACCAGCACCAGAATCGTCATTCCGGGGCTCGCGTAGCGAGAACCCGGAAGCCAGGGGCGAACGCACGGTTCTGTCATTCCCTGGGTTCCGGGTCGCGCTTCGCGCGTCCGGAATGACGAGCTCGATGCGATGCTGTTCATGTCCGCTAATACGCCATCGCCGTCCCGTCTTTGCGCATTTCGGTCGCGGCTTCGTAAAGGCCTTGTTCGTTGCGCATGATCGCTTGATAACCGCCGAAAGCCCCATCAGCCGGACGGATGCGATGGCCGCGCCGCTCGAGCTCGGCGCGCACCGCCGGCGGCACACCGTTCTCCATCGCGACAAAGCCGACGCCATCCGGCTCCTCGCCGGTCGGCTCCACGCCGCCATAGAAGCGATAGCGCGCCGCATCGCCGGCGGCTTGTAGGTCGAGCTGATAGTCGACGAGGTTGACAATGATCTGCACGTGGCCCTGCGGCTGCATATCCCCGCCCATCAGACCGAACGACAGCCACGGCCGCCCGTTGCGCAGCGCGAAGGCAGGAATGATGGTCTGGAATGGTCGCCGCCCGGGCATGTACTGGTTAGGATGCCCGCTCTCGAGCGAGAAGAGTTCGCCGCGATCCTGCAGCATGAAGCCCAAGCCATCCGGCACGAGGCCCGAGCCCATGCCGCGATAATTGGACTGGATCAGCGACACCATCATGCCGTCCGAGTCGGCGGTGGTGAGATATGTGGTGTCGCCATCGATGCGCAACTCGGCGTGCGGGGGAGGCGCCATGGCGCGATCGTTGGAGATCATCGCGCGGCGCTGTGAGGTGTATTCGTCAGTGAGGAGGCGGCGCACGTCGAAGCGCGTGAAGGCGGGATCGCCGTAGAATTGGGCGCGATCCGCGAAGGCGAGGCGGGTTGCTTCGATCTGAGTGTGTAGGGAGTCGGGCGAGAGAAAGCCCATGTCGCGCAGATTGTAGCCATCGAGGATGCGCAGCGTTTGCAGCGCGACAACGCCTTGGGAATTTGGCGGCAACTCGCAGACTTCCACGTCGCGATAGGGCGCACAGACGGGATCAACCCATTCGCCTTGGTGTCGCGCAAGATCGTCATAGCGCAGCCAGCCGCCGATGCGGCGCATGTAGGCGCCGATCGTCCGCGCGATCGGGCCGCGATAGTAGGCATCGCGACCGCCGTCAGCGATCGTCTGCAACGTGTTCGCGAGGTCCGGATTGCGGAAGAGCGAGTGACCGTCTGGAACTTTGCTCGCGCCGCACTGTTCGAAGGCGGGCATTTCGTTGCGGCGCCTATCGACAGCGTAGACACCGGCAATCTCTTCGCGTTCACAGAAATAGGTATAGCGAGCGTTGTCGAATTCCTCGATCCGCCCGGCTGCGATTTCGCCCTCGAAGCGCCGCAAGTTCGCGGCCCATGCGCTTGCAATGTATTGCGGGATCGGGGCGCCTTCGCGCGCGGCGCTGATGGCCGGCGCAAGCAGGTCCGGCATCGGCGTGCGGCCGAAGCGCTCATGCAATGCGAACCAGCCGTCCACAGTCCCAGGCACGCTGACGCTCGCGGCGCCAAAGCTGGGGACTGCGTTGGCGTTGCCGCGCCGGCGCGCCTCGCGGCGCAGTTGCGCCAGCGACAGCCCGCGCGGGCTGCGGCCCGACCCGTTGTAGCCATAAAGCCGTTGCGTGCGCGGATCCCAGACGATGACGAAAATGTCGCCGCCGATGCCGTTCGCCGTCGGCTCAACCAAGCCCAGCATGGCGTTCGCCGCGATCGCGGCATCGACCGCGCTGCCGCCGGCGCGGAGCACGTCGATCGCGGTTTGCGTCGCGAGAGGATGCGCAGTCGCCGCCGCGCCATGCGCGCCGAGCACGGGGGAGCGTGTCGCAAAGCTCTCGCCAGACACTCGCTCGCCGCGGCCGAAGTTCGGATCGCGCGCCGGCATGTTCTGTGCGCTCGCGCTACTCAGCAGCGTTAGTCCCGCCACCGCGCCGGCCAGCGCGCTCCACGCTTTTCTCATCCCGACTCTCCGTCTGTCGGGCGCACTGATACAGCCGTGGCCCACCCAATCAAGCGAACCCGACTGGCGCCGCATCTGCGAAGCGCGATAGTCGTGCGCGCATGGTTGAGAAAAAACGCTGCGCCTGGCCCGGAAGCGATCCGCTTTACATCGCCTATCACGACGAAGAATGGGGCAAGCCACAGCGCGATCCGCGCATGCTGTGGGAAATGCTGATGCTTGAGGGCTTCCAGGCCGGACTTGCCTGGATCACCGTGCTGCGCAAACGCGAGGCGCTGCGCAAGGCTTTCAAGGGCTTCGACCCAGCGAAGGTCGCCCGTTTCGGCGAGAAGGATATCCAGCGCCTGCTTGCCGATCCCGGCATCATCCGCTCACGTGCGAAGATCGAAGCGACCATCGCCGGCGCAGGAATTTATCTGGCCATGCAGCAGCGCGGCGAGGACTTCGCCGACTACGCATGGTCCTTCACCAACGGCAAGCCAATCAGAGGCGACGGGAGGAGCGTCCCGGCCCTCACGCCGCTCTCCGAGCAAATCTCCAAGGATCTGAAGAAGCGCGGATTTAAGTTCGTCGGCCCGACCATCGTCTACGCCTGGATGCAGGCAGTCGGCATCGTCAACGATCACGCGACGCACTGCTTCCGCCGTAAACAAGTGTAACAGACGGGGCGCGCGCGTTGCCGGAAGGCGCCTGCGCAACCTTCCCTTCCATTACCTAGATAGGAACCAACGAGCCGCCTTTAAGAATTGCGCGAAAGGTCCTTTTGGAGAAGCTCCGCCGTCTTCACCGGAATGGAGTGTGGATGCGCGAGCACGCCGTAATCATCGCCGGCGGCGGCCCGACGGGCATGATGCTGGCCGCGGAACTGGCGCTGGCGAAGGTCGATGTCGCCATCGTGGAGAGGCGGCCTGATCACGATCTTGCCGGCTCGCGCGCTGGCGGCTTGCATCCGCGCGCGCTCGAAGAATTAGATCAGCGGGGGATAGTCGATCGTTTTGTTGTCCTCGGGAAAAAGCGTCCGGTCGTGCTCTTCCCGGGCGCCATCCTCGACAAGAGCGACTTGCCCTCGCGCTACGCCTATTCACTGGGCATCTGGCAGACGCAAATCGAACGCATCCTCGCCGATTGGATCGATGAGCTCGGCGTGAAGGTCTATCGCCGATGCGAAGTGACCGGCTTCGCAGTGGACGAGTCCGGCGTGGCCGTCTCGCTCAAGGACGGCCGCACGTTGCGCGCGCAATATCTCGCCGGCTGCGACGGCGGACGCAGCCTCGTGCGCAAGCACGCCGGCATCGATTTTCCCGGATGGGCGCCGTCTCTGAGTTACCTCATCGTCGAATGCGACATGGTGGAGGAGCCGAAGCAAGGCGTGCAGCACGGAGAGCGCGGCGTCCAGGCGCTTGGCAGGTTGGAAGACGGCCGCATTCGCGGCGTCATCACCGAACAGTCGCTCAAGCAAGGCGATGAGCCGACCCTGGATGAACTTCGCGAAGCGCTCGTCCTCGCCTACGGCAGCGATTACGGCGTGCACAACGTCACCTGGCTTTCCCGCTTCACAGACGCGGCGCGGCAGGCCGCCTCCTATCGCAAGGGCCGCGTGCTCCTGGCCGGCGATTCCGCGCATGTGCATTCGCCCACGGGCGGGCAGGGGCTCAATATCGGCCTGCAAGATGCGATGAATCTGGGCTGGAAACTCGCTCAAGTCGTTAAAGGCATCTCGCCCCAAGGCCTGCTCGACACCTATCACGCCGAACGCCATCCCATCGGCGCCGCGGTGATCAGGCACACGCTGGCTATGACCGCACTCAGCCGCGGGGATGAGCGCACCAACGCGTTGCGAGAAATCCTGCCGCAGGTGATGCGGATGGATGGGCCGCGCAAATGGTATGGCGCGATGATGGGCGGGCTCGACATCCGCTACGACGTCGGCGGCGATCATCAGCTTGCGGGCCGCCGCATGCCCGATCTGGAAATCTCGACACCCAACGGGCCGCAGCGCGTCTTCACGCTGTTGCATAAGGCGCAGCCTGTGCTGCTCGCCTTCGGTAAACCGGGCGCGATCGATATCGCGCCATATGGCGATCGCGTTCAACGCGTCGATGCAAGGTACGACGGTCCGTGGGAGCTCCCCGTGATCGGCGAAGTCGCGCCGCCGAGCGCTGTTCTCGTTCGTCCCGATGGCTACGTCGCCTGGGTCGGCGTCGGCGACACTGTCGGCCTAATGGAAGCGATGACGCGCTGGTTCGGCCCGCCGTCATCAGCCTGAACGTCCCCGCCTCATTGAACATTTTGGCTCGTGGTCAAACTTGCCGCCAACAAATCAAGGTAGACGTCACTGTCTGAGGCGATAGAAAAAGCCGGTGGACGGCGAAACACCAAAGATGCCAGCGTTGGAGCCGCTGCCCTATCACCGGGACATCGTGCAGTATTTCCGCGATCACGAGCCGGAGGTCTGGGCATGGTCCGCCTCGCAGGCAGCGCGAGAGGATCACGCACACGAGGTTCGAGCCACGCTGCTCCGGGAAACCTACCGGCTTGATCCAAACGGTCATCCTGAGGTGCACGCCGACTGCGCTGCCGTGATGAAGGCATTCGGTCTCGACGCCCCGGTCACTCTTTATCAGGCCGGCGACGGCGCCATGAACGCGGCGCTCTTCTTCATTCCGGGCGAAGCGCACCTCATCTTTCACGGCCCCGTGCTGGAGAAGCTTTCCCGCGAGGAGCGCGTCGCGCTGATCGGTCACGAGCTTGCGCATTACAAGCTGTGGGTTGTCGATGAAGGCGCCTTCCACACAGCAAGCCACATTCTCGATCACGCGCTCGCCTATGCGGGCGCATCCGCCAGCCACATGGAAACCGCGCGGCTCTATCGGCTGCACACTGAACTCTACGCCGATCGCGGCGCCGCGATCGCGGCCGGAAAGCCCTCGCCGGCGATCGCAACGCTGGTCAAGACCATGACCGGTCTATCGAGCGTGGACGCTGACGCATACCTCAGGCAGGCGGCTGAACTCGATGCTGAGGGGGAAATCTCGAAAGGGGTCACTCATCCAGAGATCTTCATGCGCGCGCAGGCTCTGCACAAATGGTGGGGCGGCGAGCCGCTCGTCGATGAATGGATCGCCTCCCGCGTACAAGGGAAGCTGTCGATGCAAGGCCTGGACTTGCGCCGCCAGCAAGAGCTGACGCGCATCACGCGCGGTTTCCTCGCCCGGCTGCTGAACGAGCCAGCCGTGAACAGCGAAGCGGCAATAGGCATGGCGCAGCGCTATTTTCCGGACTGGAATAGCGAAACGCCCATCGACGCGGGCGCGCTTGGCCCTGACCGCGTTGATGCGTCGGTACACGACTATCTCTTCGCGTTGAGCTTCGACGTGGCGATGGCCGATCCCGAAGTGAAGGACGAGATATTGCGCGCCGGCGCCGCGATCGCGCGTGCGATGAACGCGGAGGAACCTTATCGCGCCGCGCTCAGCCGCGATCTGCGCCTGCAGAAGCGCGTCGTGACGAAGCTGCTCGGGACGGCAGGAACCGTCCCATGACCGACGCGCCGAAGACGCTCCGTGATTTGCTCGACGAACTCGGCGGCGCCATGCCGGCCGCGGACGTGTTGCACGCAATGTTGCCCCTCATGCGCGCTGTCGGCGACCTGCACGCGCGCGACCTCGTGGCGGCGCTAAAGCCAGATCAGGTGCTGGTCAGCGAGGATCGCGCGTTGGCGCTGAGGCAAGCTTGCGGGCAGGCGCCGAAGTTCAACGAAGCGGAGTTGCGCGCCTTGCAGCCGCACCAAGGCTCTGCGCTGCGCATCGTCGGCGAGTACCGAGTCACCACCGACACCGAATCGGGCCAGCAGGTGGACGATCTCAGTGTGGTTGAAGAAAATGGCGCCGAAGATCGACCGAAACCGGCCTACATCCTAGATTATGGCTGCTGGGAGCATCGCGTCGGCCATCACGATGCGATGGCGGACGTCTTCTCGGCCGGCCTGATCCTTGTCAGCCTCGCATGCGGCCTCGACCTAAGCGACGAGATAGATCTCAAGCGCTTTGCCGAACATCGCGACAATCTCTTCCGGCTCAATCCGTCGCTGCATCCGGCGCTCGCGCAATTGATTGTCGAGATGACGGCGCTCAATCGCCACGAACGCGCGACGGACATGCTCGCGCTGGCGAGGCGCTTGGAGAATTACCGAGACCAGCCCGTCAGTGCGGACGTCGAGCGCGTGCTGGCCGAGGCGACAGGCGCCGCGGGCCGCCGCCGCGCCGTGCTCACTCATCTGCGCGATCGCCTGTTCGATCTTTCGCGCCGCAACAAGCTGATCCATTTCCGGCAGACCGAAGCGAGCGTGAATCTCACGGTCGCCAGCGTGCCGCTGGTGATGCAGCTGCAATCGATTCGCGCAGAGCAGCTCTGCGTGTGGGGAGGGCCCTTCGCGAACGAAGTGCTCAGCGGCGCGCCGACGTCCCTGGTCAAATGGCTGCGCTTCGAGGACCAGCCCTATCTGCCCTCAGCGTTCGACCGCATCCTGCAGGCAACGCGCCGCGATCGCGCCGAGTACGGCTTCAGTCATTTGCGTCTCGTTGTGGCCTTCCTGCGCTGGAACAATCTTAAAGAGGCGCCTGACGAACGCGTCGTCTCGCCGTTGCTCTGGCTGCCGGTGGAGCTCACCAAGAAGAAAGGCGTGCGCGATCAGTACGTGCTTCGCGCCATTGGCGCGGATGCCGAATTCAATCCTGCGCTGCGCTATCATCTGCGCCAGCTCTACGACATTCGGCTCCCCGAATCTGTCAATCTAGCGCAGACGGCGCTGGACGACGTGCGCGCCGATCTCGCCGCGCAGATCCAGCAGAGCGAGCCGTCCGTCACGCTTGCGCTGAGGACGGCGCCGGAAATCGAACTCATTCACGACAAGGCCGTCCAGCGCATGCGCCGTTTCCAGCGCCGGCAGCGCATGAGCGCGCCGACGGGATATGCGCGGCCCGATTTCAGCTACGACAAGGACGATTATCGCCCGCTTGGGCTTGCATTGTTCGAAAAATACGTGCGCCCGAGCCCACTGCCGCAGCGCATGGCCGCCGGGGCGCCTCCGGCGCCCCGCGTGCAGCGCATGCATGAGATGGCCGCGCCCGATGAAAAGCTCGGCTACGCGCTCTCGGAGGGCAAGGGCAATCGCTACGCCTGGGACATCGACCTGACGCAGGTCACGCTCGCCAACCTCAACTATCGAAAAATGTCGCTGATCCAGGACTATACCCAGCTCCTGGAGAGCGGCGCGCCGGCGCCCTCGTTCGAGCGCGTATTCTCGATCGAGCCGCGCCCAATCGACGAAACAACATCCGCGCCCTTGGCGGCGGCGGACAATTGGGCCGTCGTGCCGGCCGACGCCACCCAGGAGGCCGCTGTCGGTCTCGCTCGCAACGGGCGCAGCTTCATCATTCAGGGCCCGCCCGGCACCGGCAAATCGCAGACCATCACCAATCTGATCGCCGACTATGTCGCGCGCGGAAAGCGCGTGCTGTTCGTTTGCGAAAAGCGCGCCGCGCTCGACGTCGTGTTTAGCCGTTTGCGCCTGGCCGGTCTCGATCGTCTCGCGTGCCTCATTCATGATTCCCAGGAAGACAAGAAGGCGTTCGTTCATGACTTGAAACATTGCTACGAAAGCTGGAGCCAGAGCGAAGATGGCGCCGTCGAAGTCGGCGCACGGCGCGCCGAGGTGGTCGCCGCGCTCGAGCATCATCTTGGCAAGATCAAGAGCTTCGAGCAGGGCGTGACGCATGTCAGCCCCGCTACCGGCGTGGCGTTGCGCAATCTGGCGCGCAGGCTTGCGGCGCTGCCGGAGGCGGACGGCTTGAACAGCACGATCCGCGAGCGGCTTCCCGACTTGGCGGAATGGGATCGCCAGGCGGCTCTGACACAGCGCCTCTACAGCGTCATGCGCAATGTATTCGGGCTCGACAGCCTTGCCGAACACGCCTTCGCGCGGCTGGCGCCCCAGGTCGTCGCGGACGAACATAGCTTCGCAAAGGTGCAAGCGCTCGTCGGTGAGGCGCAGGAGCTGCTCGCGGCTCTGGACGAGTCTATGGAGGATGAAACGACGCTGTTGTCGGGCGAGCTGACATTGGCCGAGGCGGCGGATCTCGTCCAAGCAGCGGTGGAAGCCGTCGAAACCGGTCTTGCGCGCAATCTCGACCTGCTCGATCCGGTTTCAGCGGCGTCCGCCGCCTTCGCTCAACTCGATGCCGCGCGCGCACAAGCAGCTGCAACAGCAACGACGGCAGCCGAGACTGCGCGCGGTTGGGTTGAAGCGTTGGCGGCGCAGGATGCGCGGGCCGCGCTCGATCAGGCCAAGCGCCAGCAAGGCTCGCTATTTCGTTTCATCGACCCTTCCTGGTGGCGCCTCCGCAGGGCCGTGCGCGCGCGCTACCGCTTCTCGCAGCACGCCGTCCAACCAAGCATGACCCAAGTGCTGGAATGGCTCGTCGCCAGGCATGCGGCAGATGACGCGGCGCAAGCCGCGGGCGCCGCGCTCAACGCGCGCTTCAATTGCAAGGACGCGGATGCGCTGTCTCGCGTGCGCGAGCAATGGATGAGCGGCGCAAAGGCGACGACAGCGCGTCTGCTGGAGCATGCAGGGAAGATCGATGGCGGCGCCTCGATCGCCAATGAAGCGCGCGCCGCGGAATCGGTTCGGCGTCTTTCCGCGCTTCTGCGCGAAACCGTGATCGATGCGGACGGGGCCTCGCTGAATGAGATCGCGGAGGCATTGCGCGACATGGAGGAGGGGCTTGAAGATCTCCCCGACCTCATCCCGCACCTGCGCGATCTCGACGCCTCCGGAGCTAGCCTCGCCTATGCCTTGCGAACCGTGCCGCTCGATGCGGAGCAGATGGAGGCCGCGATTGTGGCCGAAGCGGCGGCGCGCGCGCTCCGCGCCTCGCCCGAGCTGATCGGTTTCGACGTCGCCGCGCTCACGTCAAGTTCGCGCAAGGCGGCTAGCGCGCGGCGCATCCTGCAGGAAAGCAACGTCCAGTGCGTGAGCGCAAATTGCCAACGCCAGTTCCATGACCACCTGAAGCGTTCGATGCTGTCGGTCACCGAACTCGACGGCGCGGGACGTGCGTTCAAGAAGACCTACTCCGCGGGCCGGCGCGAGCTTGAGCGGGAGTTCGCCAAGACGATGCGCTACCACTCGATCCGCGACCTCGCTGCTGAAGACACGGGTGCGGTGGTGAACGATCTGAAGCCCGTCTGGCTGATGAGCCCGCTTTCCGTCTCGGACACGCTGCCGCTCCGGCACGATCTCTTCGACGTCGTGATCTTCGACGAGGCCAGCCAGATTCCCATGGAAGAAGCCGTGCCCGCGCTCAGCCGCGCTGCCCAGGTGATCATCGTCGGCGACGAGATGCAGCTTCCGCCCACGAGCTTCTTCAGCGCCGCGCGCGATGACGACGAAGCCTTGGTCACTGCCGAGGATGAAGACGGCGACGCCATCGCCATTCTGCTCGACGCAGATAGCCTGCTTAACCAGGCCGCGCGCACGCTGCCGGCGACCTTGCTCGCCTGGCACTATCGCAGCCGTTCAGAAGCGCTGATCAATTTCTCGAACGCCGCGTTCTACGACGGCCGGCTTGTCACCATTCCCGATCGCGTGCTGCCGGCGATGGACGCCGCGCCGCCACCGGCGTTGCAGTCCAATGATCCTGCCGCGCCCAACGCCGCGGTGGATCATCTGCTTGCGCGCCCGATTAGCTTCCACGCGGTCGCTGACGGCGTCTACGAAGCGCGCGCCAATGTTCCGGAAGCCAAGCTTATCGCGCGCATGGTGCGCGAGATCTTCCAGCGCGAAACCAAGCTGAGCATCGGCATCGTCGCGTTCTCGGAAGCGCAGCAGAGCGAGATCGAGCGCGCCCTCGATGCGCTCGCCGACGAGGACAAGGTGTTCGGCGCCCGGCTGGACGAGGAATACGCCCGCGAGGACGAGGGGCAGATCAACGATCTGTTTGTCAAAAACCTCGAGAACGTCCAGGGTGACGAGCGTGACATCATCCTCATGAGCGTCTGCTACGCGCCCGACAAGAACGGCCGTATGGCGATGAATTTCGGGCCGATCAACCAGCGCGGCGGCGAAAAGCGGCTCAACGTCATTTTCAGCCGCGCCCGCCACCACATGGCGATCGTTTCAACCATTCGCGCAAGCGCCATCACCAACACGCACAACGACGGGGCCCGCGCGCTGGCGTCCTTCCTCGCCTTCGCCGAAGCGCAGGCGCGCGGCGAAGTCGCCGGCGCGCAAGCCATCCTGGCCACGCTCAACCCAGATGCGCGGCGCGTCTTCGCCGCCGCCGCGCCGAAGGATGCGCTGCGCGACGCCATCGCTGCGGCGTTGCGTGAGCGCGGGCTCATCGTGCGCGAGCACGTCGGCAGTTCGACGTTCCGTTGTGACCTAGCCATCACCGGCGCCGACGAGCGCGCCTACAGCCTCGCCATCCTGATCGATGGGGGAACGCCGACGGGCGTCTACGACCGCTACGTGTTCCGACCTTCGATCCTGCGCAATTTCGGCTGGCGCGTGATCGATATTCCGTCGCAAGCGTGGTTGCGCGACGCCGACGCCGTCCTCGAGGAAATCGAACGGGCGCTCCTCGCGGATCCCGCTGCGCAGGATGATGACCCGTTCGATCATGGCGCGCCTCAGCCGCCGCGGGCAAAACCGCGCAAGCCGACAGAGGGCCAATCCCCTCCGCCGGTGCAGGGCGCTTTGCAGTTCACCGAACTGCGCTTCGAGGAAGGCGCGTCGAAGAAATTCTGGAAGGTGGCCGTCGCCGGCTCTGAACTCACGATCATCTTCGGCCGCATCGGCGCCAATGGCGGCACCTTGCTGAAGACATTCCCGACGGAAGACCGCGCCAAGCGCGAACGCGCCAAGCTCATCGCCGAGAAACTCGCCAAGGGCTACACGGAAGTCTGACGCCAAGCTTGAGCGCCCGTCCCGAAAGCGAACCCCGTGGCGACCCCGGAGAGATTCGAACTCCCGACCGTGTCCTTAGGACGGACCTGCTCTATCCAGCTGAGCTACGGGGCCGCGCGCGCAAGATTGCTAGCGATATCAGCGCGCAAGCGCAACGCGCCATGAGAACGAAGAGGGCGCGCAGACGACCCGGTTTACATCGCGGTTTACACCGACGTGCCCGAAGTGTTCGCGAGACAGGTTGAAGGCGGGGGAGAGGCGCGCCAGATCAGCGGCGCATGGCATCGGGGTCGGTGACGGGGACGCCCCAATGCCGAAGATCACTTTGGCCGAAGCAAAGGCGAGTGGCGTGGTGGCGCTCACGCTTTACTGCGTAAGCACGCCAGTCGGTGCGGACGGATGCCGGCATATCGGGACCATGGGGATCGACGAGGCGATCGAGCGATGGGGCACGCTGCACCGCCTCGATGCATTACCGCTGCGATGCTCGCGGTGCGGCGGCCGCGCCGTCGACGTGCGTCCTGATTGGGGGCCGACAACGAAGGGCGGCCTGCCCTTGACGTGACCGGCTGAAGACCGGCGAGAGGCCCTGCGTGTCGCGTGCAGCTGTGCTGTCTGGCCGACGGGGTCGGATTGGCAACGGTGCTCGGTAAACCCCCGCCGGTCCGAGCCGCGTCGTCCTCACGAACGTGGCCCTATCACGCGACGAGATGCTCGTATGCTGTGAAGGTCTGGGGCGATGCCAGTCACTTAGTTGCGCTCTCGATTAGATCGAGCACCAAACCGAATTTCGCAAAGTCCGACGCATCGCGCTTCGTCTCGCAGAGATGCTTGCACAACTTCATTTTCAGCGGCTCTCTGCGGGTGACCGTCGTTCCATTATCGTGGTCAGTGACCTTTTCCAGATACATCTCGTCGGTCAAAACAGACTCGGGAAGCAAGTTCTCAATCCCATTCTTGATCTTGGAGTTTTCAGGGTTCGTCGGAATTGCGCGCACGCGGATTTCTCCGAGTTGTTCGTCTTTCTTATTCTTGTCGTTGTCGTAGAGCAGGACGATGCGTCGTTTGACGAAGCTCGGATTAGCTTGAAGAAACCTCAGCGTGTGATCTAGCGCGCCTGCGCCCGTGAAAAATGCGTTCCCGCTCTCGTTTTTCGCGCCAATCCACTTGAGTTCGACGCTAGTGACGACAGTTTGCCGCTCCAACAACTCTGCCGCAGCGCAAATGTAGATCGGGTCGGTCTCGCCCTCCACGAAGACAATAGGCTTGCCCCCCTGAGAAGCAGCCTCTCCGATTGCGGCATCAAACGCCTTGGTTTGCTTCAGCGTGTCGAAGGCGCGTGCGAACTCCGAATAAGCTTCCGCTTGAATGTTGGCTCCAGAGGGCAGATCGATGAAACGCACACCATCGGACCCGAATTCCCGTTCCATGCCCAGCACAAACAACGGGGAGTGGCTCGAAAGAATGAACTGGACCTTGGGAAACATTCTGATCAGCTTTGGTAATGTCCGCTGTTGAAGGTCAACGTGCATATGCGCGTCGATCTCATCCACGATACAGATTCCCGTGATGTCGCTTGCTCTTAGCGCACCATTCCACTGCGGATCATCACCGTAGCGAAGTAACGTGCCGAATACTCCCAATAATGTGGCTTGGCCGAGTGACAGCGACTCCAATCCCTGGAGCGCCAACTGTCCTGCTTTCGCGATGCCAAGTTTCAGCGGGTTATGCCGACCGAGCCAAACAAAATGGGCCGACGGCTCGT
>Ga0196964_10000909_pt1 | contig 16021 bp, 6 predicted proteins | sample S1_10metaG_FD_148615 | JGI IMG/M metagenome (GOLD analysis project Ga0196964, IMG submission 148615) | Soil microbial communities from Anza Borrego desert, Southern California, United States - S1_10 | ecosystem: Environmental > Terrestrial > Soil > Desert | place: USA: California | collected...
CGGAATCGAAAGCCGCGCCTGCTTAATGTACGCACGCAGAAAAGCAGGCGAGGGCGGCGGGCCGCCGTAGATGCCTTCGTAAAGCGACGGGCGCAGCTCGCCGCTTGCGTTTCGCAGGACGTCCCGTGCGAAAACCGGCGCGTCCTTCCGCAGAGCCCGCTGGTTAAAAAAAGTCATAAATGCGTTAATAATCTCCACGACAATGAGCGCACAGGTGATTTATATTGCCTTCGCTTTGAAAAGAAAGATATTTCGCAGGGCGTGGTTTAGATGATCGTGAGGGGGCTCTTTACATGCGAAACACGATACAGCTCAGGCTGCTCTTTCTGATCCTGATCGCCTGCTCGGCCGCAAGCGCCGCGGAACGCAAGACACCCGCCTACGCCAAAACAGTTCTCGCCGATGACCCTGTCATCTACTGGCGCCTGAATGAAGGCGAAGGCTCGACCGTGGGCAACAGCGCGACGGCTGACAACAGCTTCTCCGGCGAGCCCGTCGGCAGCGTGCAGCTTATGCAGGCAGGGCCGCGACCGGAATTCCTGCCCGATTTTGAACCGGGAAACGCGGCCGCAGTTTTCGACGGCAAAGGCTCGTTCATCCGCGTGCGCGACACCGGCGCCGAAAGCGTGATCGACTTCGACAAGGGCGATTCGCTTACGCTCGAAGCCTGGGTCAACCTGAAGCACATCCAGAACGGCCAGAACGTGTACATCATCGGCAAAGGGCGCACGCAGAACGCGGGTGTTCGGCCGCACAACCAGAATTACGCGCTGCGTCTGCGCGGTCAGGAAAATACTGCGCGCATCAGCTTCGTCTTCCGAGACGCTGCAAATCCGGCGAGTGGCGACGAAGCGCACTGGCATCGCTGGACGTCGGATGTCGGCTTCGCCGAGAAATCGGGCTGGCATCACGTGGCCGTCAGCTACACGTTCGGCGCGAGCGGCTCCGTGCGCGGCTACATCGATGGCGCGGAAGTGAAGGGCCGCTGGGACATGGGCGGCCCAAGCGACGCGGCACCGGTTGTGGACGACGATGAGATCTGGATCGGATCATCGATGGGCGGTTCGCCCCTCTCCAGCTTCAACGGCTCAATTGACGAAGTGGCGATCTACCGCAGCATCGTCAGCCCCGAGCGCATGAAACTGCGCTACCGCGCAAACACCGGTGTCTCGCGCTTTGGCGATCCCGATGGCAGCAATGACGATGGCCAGGCGAACGCGAAAATTGAATCTGCCGATGTGATCCCGAGCGTCGAGCCCAAGACTCTGATTGCGCCGCCTGTTGATCTACCGAAGGACGCCGTGCGCGTGGAGATTCTCGAAGGCTTCGCAAAGATTGATTCGGAAGCGATTCCAAACGCCAAGATCACAGCGACTTATCTGGAGCCTGCATTCGCCTTTGTCACCTTTCCGAAAAAGTACGATGCAAAAGGCCTGATTACCGACCGCAGCAATCCATTCCTGCTGCGCGCGACGGCTTCGATCGAACTGCCGCCGGGCGAACACAAGCTCATGCTGCGCGCGCGCAACATGACGCGCCTGCTGATGGATGGAACCGTGCTCACGTCCACGCCGCAGCCGAAAGGCGATGCAAGCGGTCACGGCAAAGTTCCGCCGCCGGCGGTACCGCTTTTCCCGAACGCGCGGCTGCTCAAGCCGGGGCATAACGAGAAGATCGTTACCATTAAAGGAGACGGCAAGCCGCATGTGCTCTCGCTCGAAATTTTTGTCGGCGGCGGCAAGCTGCGGCCGGAAGTCGGCGAGCTCTCCCTGAGCATCGCTAAGGCCGGCTCGGACGTTTACACGCTCGTCAGCCCCAAGCTGAACGTGCCGCTCACTGACGACGCCTTCGACGCCTTCGCGCAGGAGCAGCGCAAGTCTCACGCGCTCGCCGACGCCCAGAACCGCAGGGCAGCAGGTGCGAAAGAAGCCGAGTACTGGGCGATGCGCCACGAGCTCGCACGCAAGCTCGCAACGCCGATGAGCATTCCAAAGGATTATGTCGACCTGTTGATCAACGCGCCGCTCGCCGGAAAAAATATCAATCCAGCGCCGCAAGCCGATGACTGGGCCTTCCTCCGCCGCGTGACGCTCGACACGACCGGCCTGGTGCCGACCCCGGAGCAAATCCAGCGCTTTGTGACCAACTCAAGCCCCACCAAACGCGCCGAGCTGATCGACAGCCTGCTCAACGATCCGGCCTGGGCCGATCACTGGGTCAGCTACTGGCAGGACGTTCTCGCGGAGAATCCGGGGCTGCTCAAGCCGGAGCTCAATAACACCGGGCCGTTCCGCTTCTGGATCCACGAATCACTCGCCGACAACAAGCCGATGGACCGCTTTGCCACCGAGTTGATCATGATGGAAGGCAGCAAGTTCGGCGGAGGCCCGGCGGGATTCGCGATGGCTTCGCAGAACGATCTGCCGATGGCCGAGAAGGCGCACATCGTTGGCAAGGCGTTCCTGGCCTTTGAAATGAAGTGCGCGCGCTGCCACGACGCGCCGAGTCACGCCTTTGTGCAGAAAGATCTGTTCAACGTCGCCGCGATGCTCAAGAAGACAGCGCTGGATGTGCCGAAGACCAGCTCGATTCCGCGCAGCGAAGCCGAGCTCAAAGAGCTCGCCGTCACCGTTTCGCTCAAGCCCGGCACGACCGTTCAGCCTGTATGGCCGTTCGAAAAGCTCCTGCCGGCAGTGGGCAGCGCAAAAGATCTTCCCCCCGGCGTGCTGCGCCAGCCGAATGACTCGCGCGAGCAGCTTGCGGCGCTGGTGACATCGCCGAAGAACGAACGTTTCGCGCAGGTGCTGGTCAACCGCGTGTGGAAGCGCCTCATGGGCTGGGGCATCGTCGAGCCAGTTGACGACTGGGAAACGGCCAAGCCGTCGCACCCCGAACTGCTCAAGTACCTGGCGCATGAACTCGTCACGCACGGCTACGATCTCAAGCACGTGGCAAAAGTGATTCTGAACTCGCAAGCCTACCAGCGCGCAGCGATCGATCCCGGCGAGGCCGCCACGCGCCATGCGCCCGCTCGCCGGCGCATGACCGCCGAGCAGATCGTCGACTCGCTCTTCGCGGCGTCCGGCAAAAAGCTGGGCACCGAAGAACTCACCTTCGACGTCGACGGCCGGCAGAACATCGACGCGTTCCTGAACTTCGGCGTCCCACGCCGCGCGTGGGAATTCTCTTCACTTTCGAACGAGCGCGACCGTCCGGCGCTGTCGCTGCCGGTGGCGCAGACGATCACCGACGTTCTTACGCGCTTCGGCTGGCGCGAGTCGCGGCAGGCGCCGATCACCGATCGTGAGAACGCCGTTACCGTGCTGCAGCCGGCGATTCTGGCCAACGGCATCGTCGCCAACCGCATCGCGCGTCTTTCTGATGACAGTGCGCTGACCGAACTCGCTCTAAAGGAGCAGCCGCTCGACGTGCTGATCGCTCAGGTTTTCCAGCGCATTCTCTGCCGTCCGCCGAGCGCCACTGAAGCCAAGACGTTCACTGACTTGCTGAAGGAGGGCTACGCGACACGGATCGTGAAAGATGCCGCGCTGACGAAAAAAGGCATCGTGGCCGGCGGCCGCATCGTCTCCTGGTCGAATCATCTCAGTCCCGAGGCGACTCAGATCAAGATGGAGCTGGAAAAAGCTGCGCGCGAAGGCGAGCCGGTGACCCAACGTCTGAACGCCCCGTGGCGCGAGCGAATGGAAGACATGATCTGGACACTGATCAATTCGCCCGAGTTCCTTTTCGTGCCGTGATTGTGGTGCGAACTTTAGTTCGCACGATTCGCGAACTGATGTTCGCGCCACAAAGATGCTGCCCATGCCACATACACAGGAGTGCGTAACATGAATTATCTTTCCCGCCGCGAATTCCTGAAGACCGCCGGCTACGCCGGCCTGGCCGCTTCTGCGCTGCCGAACTTCGCGCGCGCCGAAGAAGCGCAGCCGGTCGGCAAGGCCGAGCACTGCATTTTCATCTGGCTCGGCGGCGGCATGGCGCAAATCGACACGTTCGATCCAAAAGGGCGCGGCGATGGCAAGAAAGTGCCGGGCTGCTACTACGACACGATCGATACCGCCATCCAGGGCGCGAAAGTCTGCAAGCACCTCAGCCGCTGCGCGCCGATCCTCGATCGCTTCATTCTCTTCCGCACCGTTCATCACGATGTCGTCGATGAGCACGCCGCCGCGACCAACCGTCTTCACACCGGCCGCCCGACCAGCGGCACCGTCGTCTATCCGTCAGTCGGCTCGGTGATTTCGCATCAGCGCGGCACCGCCGCCGAAGGCGTTCCGGCTTACGTCGTGATGGGCTATCCCAATCTCACGCGCGGCCCGGGATTCCTCGGTTCGAAGTACGGCTACCTTTACCTGATCGACACCGACAGCGGGCCGAACGGTCTTTCGCGGCCGCCGGAGATCAGTGCCGAGCGCCAGTCGCGGCGCGAAGCGCTGCTCACGCAGGTGCGCGGCGAATTCCGCGATCGCACTAAAGCTGACAAGGCCGTCGAAGAGTACGACTCGACCGTCGCCGAAAGTTTCCGCCTGGCCGGCCCGCGCTTCATGGACGTGTTCGATCTCAAGAAGGAGCCGGCCGCGCTTCGCGAAGCGTACGGCGGCGAATTCGGCCAGCGCTGCCTGCTCGCGCGGCGCCTGGTGCAGGCGGGCGTGCGCTTCTCGGAAGTCTCTTTCAACCTGAACTTCCTGAACGGCACCGGCTGGGACACGCACAATCAGGGACAGCTGCAGCAGCACGCGCTCATAGAGGAGCTCGACAAGGCGCTGGCGACTCTCGTACTCGATCTCGAAAAGAACAAGCTGCTCGACAAGACGCTCGTGGTGGTCGCGACCGAATTCGGCCGCCCGCCCGGTTTCGACGGCGGCGGCGGACGCGGGCATCAGTCGAAGGCCTTCAGCTGCGTGATGGCCGGCGGCGGGCTGAAGACCGGCCAGGTGATCGGCGAAACCGACGACCTCTCGAAGACGATCGCCAAGCGTCCGGTCTCAGTGCCCGATTTCCACGCGACGATGTACGCCGCGCTCGGCATCAATCCGGATAAGTACCTGTACGACGACGAGCGCCCCGTGCCGATCACCGATCAGGGCAAAGCCGTGCGCGAGGTGTTTGCGTAGCGTTTAACTTACGAGAGGCTTCCAGCCTGCGAGTGTCTATGGAGCGCGGGCGTCCCGCCCGCCTGCCTGCCGCGAGTGAGATGTCCCCTCACTATAAAGAGATGCTTAGCGCTCGCGATTTGTCGCGACTTTTTGCATAATTTTTTCTGCACGTGCGCGCACCTCGAGCCCGCTTCACCGGTTCTCCCCTCATTCATACTGAGACGATTTGCCTGTGGCATTAGCGACTCAGATTTTTAAAAATCTTTTCCCGTCCACACAAGCTCAGCCGTGGCTGGGACTTGCATTGCGGTAAAAAACCCTCGGCTGGTGGCACTGGCTCGGCCGCGGCCGTTGGCGGCCTAGCCAGTGCGATCGCGGAGGGCGCATGAATCATGCGCGAGTCGTTCTCCCTCGCGCCGAGATACGATCGTTCGCGGACGCGATGTGCCGTTCGCACGAATTCTATTGCAGAGTCTCAAACCCGCAGACACACTGGCTAGGCCGCGATACGGCCGCGGCCGAGCCAGTGCCACCATTTTTCAAGCCGGTGCCACCAATCGATTTTCACCATGATTCGACACAGGCGACTGAACTTTCATCTCACGACTTTACTTGTGGTCGTTTTGCTCGCGGGAGTAATTCTGAATTATGAAGTTACTGTGCAGATAGAGATATGGTCTAAAATACATTCGACTAAAACGGGATTGAAATTAAGCAGAGCGGAAAGTGCTTTTTGGCTGGGGTGCGTTGGGCGAGGAATCTTTTGGGTTTTCATACTGGTAGTAATAGGGTATCTCGCTGAACTGACCATGCAAAGAAAGAGGGAGAATAAATGAGGCTGCATGTTGCAACTTAGTTGAAAAGCTCTTTTCGCGGGTGGTACAGATAGACGCGGAGCGGCTATCTGTGTCGAGCGTAGCGAGATTTCAACGCTGAAGAGAAAGCCTATTGGCCGCACGCGTCGGCGCGATTAAAACGACTATCGCATGAGCCCGCCAGTACAAACACGTCCGCGCCGGGAAATTTTCGATATAGAAGGTCATGCCTATTTCGTCTCGTTCACCTGTTACCGCCGACTCTCGCTGCTCGGCCGCAGTGTGACTGGCCCTGGAGCAGTGCAGCGTAGTTTGAAAGGACAGGCGATCCTGTGAGGCTTGTGCCGATGGACGGGCCGATTGTTTTCGGAACGCTAAGCCCGCGGGCGAAGCCCACTCTGAAACGTTGAAATCCCGCTTCCCGGGACACAGATAGCCGCTGCGCGTCTATCTGTGCCACCCGCGTTTCCCTTATGTTGGAAAGAATCCCAACCAACCCCATCCACCGCACCCAGATCGCGAAAAAGCCGTGACAGCGTTGATCAAAGCACTCGCTGATGACGATCCTGAAGTTCGCTCAAGCGCAGCTTGCGGGCTGGGCTATATGGAATCCGAAGCGAAAGACGCTGTGAGCGCGCTCAATCAGGCACTGCAGAGGGAAACGAACTCGCACGCTCGAACGTGGATTACCCAGGCAATAGATTACATTGAAAACGGACGGGTCCGCCGGTTCAGATCCAAGTAATTCGAGTCGTTCGTTGGCTCGTGTCCGAAATGCGCAAGTTCCGGGACAACTTACTCAAATTCCCCGGTACATGCGGAACGTTAAAGAATCCCATATGGTTCCCCCCACTGGAACTACACATGGTGTTACCAGAATTACCCGGAACCTTCGAAGAAACGCGCCTACGCAGGCGATTAGTTCGCCCCTGACAGGGCTTGAGATTCGTCTTAATCCTGCGACCAGGGGCTACGCTCGCCATCGCTCGCTTCACCCCTGGCTATCATAGATTGCCGCTCCGCGGCAAGCGCACGCGCGGCATTGCCTGGTGCCATCAACCATTTCGGCGCCATTGCGTGCCACGCCCCCCTGATGCGCCTTGCATCGCCGCTTAATTGACCGATAATGTGCGCATGATTTTGGACCTTACCGCCAATACCCCCGCGGCGGACGAACTCTCGCGCCGTGATGAACTGGCTGAACGGCTGCAGTGGCTGATCAACCTGCGCTGGATCGCGCTCGCCGGCGTCGGCCTGGCGGTGTTCGCGGCGTATAGCCTCAACCTGGTGGTTTCGGTCTGGCCGCTCGTGGCCATTACCGTAACAATGGCGCTGTTCAACACCGGCTTCTACGGGCTGCACCGCTCGCTTCCGCCGCGCACGCTGCGCGCGCTGCTGGCCGAGGCGCTCATGCAGAGCGGCATGGATATCATCGGCCTGGGGCTGCTGATTTTCTTCTCGGGCGGCCTCGCCAATCCATTTGCGTTTTATTTCACTTTCCATGTCGTCATCGCTGCGATTCTGCTCGAGAAGCAGCAGGCCTACACGGTTGCGCTGATCACGATCGGCGTCGTGCTGTTCCTCGGGCTCGCGGATATCTTCGGCCTGAATTATGCCTGGCCGCTCGAAGGCTCGCTCGAACTGCCCACGCGCCTGGCCAAAATTGCGCTCATGTTTGCCATCAGCACGACACTGATGATCTCGGTCTACCTTTCGACGAATATCATGGAACGCCTGCGCTCGCATTCGCGCGACGTGCGGCGCCTGAACGCCGACCTGGCCGACCGTGTCGAAAAATTGGCGTCGGCAGAACGCAAGCTCGCGGCGGAACACCAGCGCGCGCGGGCGATCCTGGAGTGCATGGAAGAAGGCGTCGTCGTCGTCGATCTCGGCGGCAAAGTCCTGCTCGCGAACACCGCCGCGCAGAAGAGCGCCATGATGGCGCTCGACGACACGCTGCGCCAGGCCGGCTGCCATTCCGAGGAGATGGAAGAATGCCGCAAGCAGCACGCGCTGGGCAATCACGATCACGACGAAAAGAAGGGCGATGAATGCCCGCTCGGTAATCCAGCCGCGTGCCTTGAAGATGCGCTGAACAAAGGCGGCACTCTCTGTCCCGCGACGCTCGCGCTGCTCGGCGCCGATCCGCCCAAGCCCAGCCCGATTCAGGCCATCACCGCGCCCGGCAGTCCGAAGCTGGCGCAGATCGAACTTAAAGGCCGGCGCTTTGAAAACACGGTCAGCGCCGTGCGCACGAGCGACGGTGAGACGCTCGGCGTCGTCATCGTTTCACGCGACGTGACCGAACGCCATTCGCTTGAGCGGCAGGTGTTTCATTCGGAAAAGCTGCACGCGCTGGGCAATCTCGCGGCCGGGCTGGCGCATGAGCTCAACACACCGCTGGCGACGATTCTCGGCTACGCGCAGATGCTGCTGGAAGACGATTCGCAGCGCAAAGAGCACGCGGCGATCGAAGAACAGGCGCGGCGCTGCAAGAAAATTGTGCAGGGACTATTGGATTTCGCGCGCAAAACCAGCGGCGGCCGCACGCAGTGTTCGCCCAACGAGCTGGCGGTGAAAGTTCACGATCTGCTCGAGCACACGCTGCAGGTGCGCGGCATCGGCCTGGCGCTGGATCTGTGCAATCCGCCGCCGCAGCCTATTTTCGTGGCCGTCGATGAGATCGAGCAGGTCCTCGTGAATCTGATCACCAATGCGGCGGACGCGATCGAACTTTCGGTGCCGGCGGCCGCGGGAGCAGCCGCGAAATCGGCAGGGTCCGAACGCGTCTCACGCGCGGGTGGCTCGGCAGCGGTGGCCCTCAAAGAGCCGCAGGGTGTGATCACGGTTCAGACGCGCCGCTCGCCGGACGGACAGGTGCTGATCGCCGTCGAAGACAATGGGCCGGGCGTGCCGGAAGAAATCCGCGAACAGATTTTTGAGCCTTTCTTTACGACGAAAGTGGCGGGGCGCGGCACGGGACTGGGACTGCCTATCGCCCGGCGCATCATTGAGGACCATAACGGCGAACTGCGGCTTGTGCCGCGTGCCGATGGCGGCAGCGGGGCACGCTTTGAAATCCGGCTCCGCGAGACACGCGGCAGGAACTGATAAGGACGAAAAACCAACGCTATGAGCGACCTCAACGGCCAGACTGTAGCCGGTTATCCCATTCAGAAAATCCTGAGCAAAGGCTCGTACGTGGAGATTTACCAGGCCGCCAGTTCCGGCGCGCCGCTGGCGGTGCGCGTGCTGCGCGAGGACCTGCGTTCCAACAGCTTTCTGAAAACCAGCGTAATCAAGGGCTGGGAAAACGCGCGTTCGGTGCAGCATCCGAATCTCAAAGTGGTTTTCAGCACGGGTGACGATCCAAAAGCCGGCGCATTCACCCTGGAAGAACTCATCTCGGGAAAGTCGCTGCGCCAGATGATGCTGGGCGGGCCGAAGGTCGCCTGGCGCGACTGCCTGATCCTGGCGGAGCAGCTTTTTTCGGCAATCGAGGCGCTGCACAAGGCCGGCAAGATTCACGGCGAGATCTGGCCGGGCAGCATCATCATCACACAGGACCAGGACCTGAAGCTGGAAGCCGCCGGCGGACTGGCATCGCTCTCGATGCCGCTCACCGATTTTTTGGAAGGCCCGGCCGTCGGATATCTTGCGCCCGAAATCATTCATGGCTCGCCGCTGTCGGTTGAAAGCGATCTTTACGCTGCCGGAGCGGTGCTGCATTTCATCATGAGCGGACAGGACCCCTATCCAGGCGAAGACGCCGCTGTGATCGCGCACGCCGTGATCGAGCGCAAGCCCGCGCCGCTCTCGGCCCTGCGCGACGACGTGCCCGCCGAAGCCGAGGAGTTCATCGGCCGGCTCATGGCCAAGGATGCCACGCAGCGTTACGGATTGGCCAGTGACGTGGCGGCGGACATCCAGCGCCTCAAGGCCGGCCAGCCGATGGGTCCGCTTAAAGGAGGCAAACCGCCGGCGCCGCCGCGACCCGTGCGCAAACCGGCTGCGATGTCGTCACTGAACACTGCCGTCGAAACAGAAAAAAAGGCGTCCGGCGCGGCGCTGCAGGCGCGGCTTTCGGGTACCGGGCTGAAAGCAGTCGATGAGGTCAAGAAGACCTCCGGCTTCCTGAACCAGGTTAAAGGCGCCAGCGCCGCCCGCGTGTTTGGACGGCTCGAAACGCACGTGAAATCCACGATTCCGCAAAGCGACACCGAGAAACGCGGCGACGATTATTACCGGCAGGGGCAGCTCCCGATGGCGCTGGCGAGCTGGAAGGAAGCGTTTGCCAGTGGCACGCCGCACGCGGCTCTGAAGATCAAGATTGAGCTCGGTGAGAAGGAAGTGAAAAAGGAAGCGTATAGTGCCTCCATTGACGAAGCGCGGCACCGCATTCAAACTGGAGATTACAAAGGCGCCATCAACAAGGCGCGCGAGGCCATGCTGAACTGCGATTCGGAGCAGCAGCGGCAGGATGCGGTGAAGCTGGAGCAGGAAGCGATCGCAAGATCACAGGAAGCCAGCAAGAGCGGCAACATAAAAATCATCGCCGGCGCCGCCGTATTCGTCATCGTTCTCATCATCAGCTTCAAGTTTATCGGCAAGGAAGAGACGCCGGTCTATACCCATCCCACTGACCAGGTCATCGTCAAGACAGATGAGGGCAAGAAGAAGGAGACGCAGTCGCGGTATTTCATTCCGGAAGCGCAGGCGACGGTGCTTCAGCCTGCGAACTGGACCGTGAAAGACAATGTGCTGACCCTTGCAGGCGGCGGAGGGGCGCAGACGATTATCATGCGCGTCAACCGGATGACGGGCATGTCGGTCGCGCAGAGGATGAATGAGATGCGCAAGAACAGCGGCCTGAAAGAAGGGCTGAAAGTCGATGATTTGGAAAATTTTGCTCTTATACAGAACATTTATCCCGTCTCAGAAATGAGCTTCACCTACTCCCGCGACGACGGCGTGCCGGCGGTGCGGTACAACTACTTTCTGACGGGGCCGCAGGATGCGATATTTTCAGTGGTTTTCGATGGCGAAGAAAAGTACTTCGATTCAAAAGTCCGCGGGCAGTTGCGCGAGATCATCCTGTCCTGGGCGTACAAACAGTAAGGAAATTCAAATGTTCCAGTTGAACGGTCGCGCCCGTCCGGGCACGGGTCCTGTTTTTTCGATAAGCAGCGGACTCAGCCGCGCGCTGATCATGCTTCTGGCCCTGTTGGCGGGCGCATCGGCGAGCCTCTGCGGGGAAGACGCCGCCGATGAGGGGACGCGCGACCCGGAGCTGAAGCATCTGCGCAACATCCGGCAGCTCACGTTTGTTGGCTCCAAGAATGGCGAAGCCTACTTTTCCCCCGACGGTCAGCAGATCATTTTCCAGGGCGTGCGGCAGGCGGACAATCCCTTCTACCAGATCTATCGCCTGAACCTGGCGCGCGGCGAGACCGTGCGCGTTTCGCCCGGAACCGGCCGTACAACCTGCGCCTATTTTCATCCGAAGAAGCAGCGCGTGCTTTTCGCGAGCTCACATCTGGATCCCGACAGCCAGAAAAAGCAGAAGGAAGAGCTTGAGAAACTGCGCACCGCGCCGCCAAAGCGCTACGCCTGGGATTTCGATCCGTTCTTCGACATTTTTGAAAGCGATCCCGATGGCAGCAACGCCGTGCGGCTGACGAACACCGAGGGCTACGACGCCGAAGGGTCCTATTCGCCCGACGGAACGCAGATCGTTTTCTGCTCGCGCCGCGACGGCGATGAAGAAATCTACGTGATGGATTCTGACGGCAAAAACCCGCGCCGCTTGACGAATGAGAAGGGTTATGACGGCGGGCCGTTTTTTTCGCCCGATGGAAAACAGATCGTGTGGCGCCATTTCACGGACGCCGCGCAGCGCAACGCCGAAATCTGGCTCATGGATGCAGACGGCTCGAACAAGCGACAGATCACCTCGCTGAAAGCCGTCGCCTGGGCGCCTTTTTTTCATCCGTCCATGGAATGGATCATCTTCGCCAGCAACCACGAAGATCCCTCGTTCGATGTCTACGCGATTCGTCCGGATGGCACGGAACTGACGCGCATCACCCACGCGCAGCATTTCGATGGGTTGCCGGTGGTCTCGCCCGATGGGCGGCTGATGCTGTGGACGTCCAACCGTGCAGAGAACCGCAGCCAGCTTTTCATTGCAGAACTCCTGCTGCCGCAGCGGAAGAATCCGCCGGCGCCCACAAAGGTCGACGTGCCGCCTGAAGCCGCGGCTGCCGTGAAAAACTGGTGGTCGGGCATGCGTGATCTGCATTCGGCCGGAACCGAAAGCCTCTATCACACCGTTGCGGCGCGCTTTCGCCGGACGGGACTTCTGCCGACCAATCCCGGCCCGGTCGATGAAGACACCAGCTTCATTCTCGGGCCCATGGTCGCCGGCTGGATGCCGCCGACCGGCGAAGCCAGCAGCCTGCTGGTTCTCGGCGCCAGCATGAAACCGGATGACGTTTCCTGCGGCGGATTGGCGGCGCTGATCGAAGGCGTGTACGCGTTGAAAGCAGAACAGGGCACGGAGATGAATGTCTCGGGCATCTTCGCCGTGGGCGCCAACGACGATGCCATTGCGCAGCTAGCCGATAACGCCCAGTTCGCCGCGCAGTACGGCAGCAAGAAAGCAGGCAAGCCGCTGAAAGTCTCGAGGTTCGTCAGCTTCGCCGGATTGGGCGGACTGCGCGTTCCGCGCATCCTGATCCGCGGCGTGGGCACCAGTCCGGGCTGGCGCGAACTGGCCGAGCGGCTTGCGGCGCGGCATCCGAAGGTCCGCTTTGTACTCGAAGACGATCCCGCGGGCGCGCCGGAACTGAAGGCGTTCGCCGACGCCAAAATTCCCTGCATCGCCTTCGGATCGCTGAACGAAAAGGCGGATCTGGATCTGGACGCCGAAGTCGCCGCGGAGAACGTGAACAACACCGGCTTTGTCATTGCCGCCGCGATCGACTGCGTGCGCCTGCTGGCGCGCGGAACGGTGAAGCTTACCTTCACCCCTTATGATGCCGCGGCCGCCCAGGCCCAGGCCACTGCCAGCCAGCGCCCGTATCTGGGCACGGTTCCCGAATACAACAGCACCGGCGTGACGGGTGTAAAGCTCAGCGGCGTTCGCGACGGCTCTCCGGCGCAGAAAGCGGGGCTGACCGGCGGGGACATCATCGTGGGTGTGGGCGGCGCTGCCATCAAGGACGTGAACGACTACCTGAAGATTCTGGAGTCGCTCAAGCCCGGCGTCGAGACAACGGTTCAATTCGAGCGCGCTGGAAAGAAGGAAGAAGTGAAAGTCACGCCGGGAACGCGTTAGCCCGCTTTTGAGCGGCGTTATTTCCAAAATATCTAAGCTCTTCCACCAAAAAGTGTGGCAACGTCTTGCATTGTCCTTTAGAAAGCACTACGGCACGTGCGGCTGCGCTATCGTGACGCATGACATTGAGCTGTGAGGTTTTGTGACGTCGGCCCGCTCCAAACGTTTTCACGCATTCAGCTCCTACATCCCGGCTCTGCTTGTGCCGCTTGCGATCCTGAGCGGCTGCCGCGGGCGTGAGCGTGAACGCGCCGAATCCGAACCGCCGCGCGTCGTCAGTCTCCCGCGCACCGAAATTCAACCCGTAATCGAAGTGGCCAAGCCGCAGCCGGTGGCAGTGTTCCCTATTCGCCGCGCGCTGAGCACGCCGGCGTCGTCGGCTCCACCAATGGAGACGGCTCCGACATGTGCGATCGCCTTTTCGCTTTCGATGGATGGCGAGCAGATCCGGCTGCGTGCCACGCTGGCGCACACGGGCGGCGCGGAAGCGGACGTCATCGATGAACTGAAGGCGCTGGGTTTTCAGAACACAAGCGATCGCACGTGGATCAAGACGCTGGTCACCAGCGGCCGCGCCGCTTTCGAACAGCAGGTGCTCACGCGCATTGAAGCGGCATCCAGTGCTGCCGAGGGTCTCGCGAGCGACATGCGCCGAGCGGGACAGCCGGGCCGCCTTTTGATCGATTCGCAGAAGCAGCCCGGGGCATTTCTCCCGACGATTACGCTGTACACCGGAAACTTCATGGATGTGGCGCTGGCACGGCCGGAAATTTATCTGGCCGTCGAAAACGTTTCAGGCGCTGCGGTCGAGCCGGGCTACTGCCGCGGCGGGCGGCTTTACGTGGACAGCGGCGGACGCATCGGTATCGAAAACTTCAGATTGCCGGGCGAGTGGAAGAGCGTGCCCGCCGATGCCGTGCAGGTCGTCATCAAGCCCGATGGACGCGTGATGTCACAGCAGGCGTCCGGAGATACGATCGAGCTTGGCCGCCTTCAGGTTTACCGCATCGCTAAAATCCGCATCGACAAAAACGATCTGGTCCAGCCCGCCGAGAATTCGGCCGCGCAGGTGATCGATCCGCAGATGGCGGTGCCGGCTCTGCCGGGGCACCTGGAATTCTCGCGCGTTGATCCGCTGCGCGTCGCGGCCGCTTCCGCTCGCCGGCAGATCCTCGATAAGATGCTCGACGCTCTTGCGCGGCCGGTGCCGGTTGCGCCGGTGCCGAATGGCAATCCAACGGCAGTGGCTTCGCCGATCGTCGTTCACGCTGATCTGCCGTGGACCGAGCGGCATCTGAAGGCGCTGGGTGTGAACGTCGAGCGGACGCCGGGCCGCACAACAATTACACCCGGCGAAAATCCCAGCAGCGTGGCAGCGCAGCTCACCAAAGTTCTGCAGGTTTTGCGCCTGCGCATGTCTGTGCATGAGCAAAACATCCGCAATGCCGAGCGCGTGCGGGACGCCGACAACCGGCTGAATCCCTACCGCCGCAAAATTCTGAAGATTGGTCCGCAGGGCGAACCGCTTGAAGAGGTCGATTCGTCTCCGCTCCCCAAAGTCTCGAAACCTGGCGATCCGAACGCGGACGCAGACGGTTTCGTCACGCTGCCCAACGTCAACCGCGCCGTCGAGGCGGCCGACTTCCAGGCTGCGGCTGAGGAATACCGGATGATCCGCACTGTCATGGAACGCCTTGATCCGCATAGTGTTTTTCCCGATCCGATCGCCTTGCCTCCGCTGCAACCGAAGGCCGAGGCCCCCTAGCGAAGTTGCGTTAGTCAAGAACTGGCCTCAGGAGTAAGATAAGCCGGTCGCGCTGGAATCATGCATGAACCTGCGAGCCCGGATCCTGCTCTATGTCGTCGCGGTCATGGCCATTGTGTTCGTGATGGTCATCGCCACGATTCTTCCCGACACCCTGAATGAATCCAAGAACCGCATCGCCGCCGCGCGCGAGGCGACGACTGTTTTCAAGATTCTGCTCGAAAACCTTCCGGCACAGCGCCGCGCGGAGCTTGGAAAAAACAACCGCAAGTTTTTCGAAAACAGCGGCGTGCTCGACGCATGGCTGCTGACCGATCTGCAGGGCAAGGTTGTGCTCTCCTCAACGCCGGGAACTCCCAAGCATGTTGCACCCGCCGAGTACATCGCGGCGCAGCGTTTCGACCAGATGGAAACCGTTTTCACGCCCGAATCCGAGCGTCTCATACTTTATGCGCGAACCAACATGCGCGCGTCTTCGCAGCCGCTGGACGTTTGGGGCATCTTTGTCGTCATGGCCGTCGGAACGTTGCTGCTCGCCTTTGTGATTTACGGACTGATGCTGCGTCTGGTGGTCACGCCTGTCGAGCGCCTCGCCGCTGCCAGCCGCATGGGCGCCAGCACCAAAGGCATTCTGGCGCCCGTGGCTTCGACAGACCGGCAGGACGAGATCGGCGAGCTGGTTCGAGCCTATAATAAAATGGTGGGCGAAGTGAATGACTTGCGGCTGAACCTGGAAAAACGCGTGTCGGACGCCACGCGTGAGCTTCAGGCGGCGCAGAATCAGATTGTGCTCAGCGAGCGGCTTTCAGTCGCGGGCCGAATGGCTGCGGGTGTCGCGCACGAGATCAACAATCCCCTTGGCGGAATGCTGAACGCCGCCCGCGCTCTCAAAGGCAAGGCCCAGGCTGGAACGCGCGAAGCCGAATACCTGGAGCTGATCCTGGAAGGCCTTTCGCGCGTGCAGACGATTGTCGCGAGCATGCTG
>Ga0196964_10000910_pt1 | contig 15994 bp, 12 predicted proteins | sample S1_10metaG_FD_148615 | JGI IMG/M metagenome (GOLD analysis project Ga0196964, IMG submission 148615) | Soil microbial communities from Anza Borrego desert, Southern California, United States - S1_10 | ecosystem: Environmental > Terrestrial > Soil > Desert | place: USA: California | collected...
TGTTGAAGCTAAAATCGTATAGTAAGTATTTATTTTCTTTTTTTAATAATTCATGAATTCTGATAGTAACACGACGGCTTTTTTTAGCTGGAACAGGATATACATTTAATCGATACGCATTATCGTATTCCAGGCTAAGTATCGCGGGATCAATTCGCTTTCCAACTATAGTGTTATAGGCATTTTGCGCTTTTCTTTTTTCTTCAATGCTTCCATCCCGGAATTTTCCATTTAGATCAAGCTGGAAACCTGTTATTATTTGACCAGGTCTCAATTTAAACCGAAAAAGGCCTTCAATCTCCTGTTCATTCTTATTATAAAACTCTATTTCCAGGTGTGTAACGGCTGTGAAGCAATCAGCTTTTACTTTCATTTTCACCGACCTGATTTCCATCGGTTGGTCGAGCAGGCGATTTTGTCCATTTGCGGCGATTATCGCAAGGCAGGACAAGCACAGAAGCAGCTTTCTCATAACGCTGGTTTTCTGGCATGATGCAACAAATAGGTTGATTACATAAAAACCTTTCCTGCAGCAGAAAACTCGTTTAAGTGCGTGTGTATAATCGAGAAATTTTTCCTAACTTCTTACTCTAAACCGCCGTTTATGAAAAAGTGCATTTTTTCATTAATAGCCATCATTGTTCTTCAATTGCAATCGCCTTCGAGTCTATTAGCCCAGCCCATCCCACCAAACGACAATGACCTGGATAAGATCTTGACAGAGATCGGGAAAGTAGAAAGCAAAGTGAACGAGTGGAAAGCGATGGATTGCCCGAAGATCGATTGCGCGGAAATGCAGGCCTTTAACCACCGGCTTCGCGATGCCATGATGTATGTAAAGCATATGCATTTCTGGCTGAAAAGAGCAGGCGATGCGCAAATGCAGCACCTGATGGATGTCAGTAATCAAACCAGGCTTGCTACCGAGAGAGCAGCAAAGGTCCAGAAGATACTTGCCTGGCAAACTTTTTTTCACCGCCTCGGCAGTGCATTGCTGGACATTGCAAGCGTGGCAGGTGCTTTTGATGAGATTGCGAATGATCCAAAACTTTTCGAGTCCAAAACACATGCAGAAATGCTGGATCTCATTGATAAATTCTATGAAGGCATGAAGGATGCAGAAAGCTTAAAAAATACCCTGGACCAGGGACGTACAGATCGTGATTTTCCAAAACCGATCGCAGATATGATCCCGGATTTCGCAGGACTGAGCAGTGGGGAATGGAATGATGTGAAAAGCACCTTGTCTGACCTGAAATCTATAATGGAAGCTGCTAATCGTTATAATAATGACTGGAAAAGAGTTTTAAAACAAGGTCGGGGTTTTGCTTCCGCAGGCCAAATCATTGGGAGGGTTTTGAAATCAATTTCAGAATCAGAGATCAAAGAACGTTCTAAGCTTGTTGACAACCTGCTGCGCGACATCGTTGCCCAGGATGCTGTACAAACCGCCAGCTATCGTGATCTGCAACGAATACAGGTCCGGAGAAATAAAGCGGAAGACGCATACCTGGGATTGAAGAGATTGATAATTATCAGTGGGGCCGAAGGCACATTCACAAGATGGTTATTGAAGTATAATAATCGCTGTTCATTCGATCTCGGCTATACCAGTCGTATAAATCTTCCAGCAGTTGCTTCATATTCGGATTACAACTATGTCTCAGATGCGGATAAAGCAAAAAGTTACGGCTCCGCATTATTGTATATGAATGGTCAAATGCCTGCTGCTTTGAACCTCCTGGGAAGTACCCCTGCAGTTCGCGGATCAGTTAGCCGGCTTGAGATTTCCAAAACTGAATTCAAACCCAATGAAGATATCAATGCAAACTTCAAAGCGGCGGCTTGTTATCCTGGCGATTCATGGGTAGGTGTTGTACGATCCAGTATTGCACATAATAATGAGGAACTCAATGCTTCAAGCGTGATCGGTGGAAAGAGCTACTTGAACAGGAGAGAAGAAGGAACCATGTTATTCAAAGCGCCCGAAGAGGCCGGTAATTATGAATTGCGTATGTACGAATTAGAAAATGGAAAAGAAGTGGCAGTTGCGAGATTCCGGGTAAAAGCTCCAAATGATATTGTAACTACAGCAACAACAGATGTGGGCCTTTCTGATTGGGGAATGAGCGCAACGGGATACCGCGGACAAATAGGACGACGATATACTTTCCGATTCGGGCCTGGCAGAGGTTCCGGGACAGTTTGGGGAACCGGAACTTATACGGATGATAGTCCCATCGCGATGGCTGCGGTTCATGCGGGATTGATCACATTCGAAAGAGGTGGAACTGTTACGATAGAGATTCGGGCAGGACTCGAAAAATATAAGGGTAGCGCAGCAAATGGAATAAATACGAGTGATTATAATTCCTGGCCGGGGAGCTATGTGTTTGTGAGGTAATTATTTTTTTAATACAAGATTTCACGCGAAGTCGCTAAGGAGCGCAAAGTCGCAGTTATTTACACAAACCTCGCGGCTTTGCGGATCTTTGCTGCTTTGCGTGGATTATGCGCTCGATTAAGATAGCTGAACATATCAACGAACTCAATTTCCGGGAAAACAATATTGCTATTGCCGACGTGGATGGAAAAAAGATCTGCATCGGTAAATACAAAAACACTTATTCAGCTTTCGCCTATAAATGTCCCCATGCCAGCGGGCTGCTGGCGGATGGCTTCATCGATGCGCTTGGAAATATCGTTTGCCCAGTTCACCATTACAAGTATAATCTTCAAAATGGACGCAATGTCAGTGGGGAAGGCTTTTTTCTTAAGACCTGGGCAGTGGAGGTAAGAGAAGATGGAGTTTTCGTAGATATGAAGGATGATATTTTATTTTAGCTTCAAGCTATTAGCCGCAAGTATATTAATAAAAGGAACAGCTTGTGGTTTGCAGCCAGCAGCTTGAGGCTTACCCGTACATTTGCACCTTTAAATTAGCCAGATGAATCCAAATACAATGCGGAAGATTGATCGATGGGTGGGCGTTCCGCTTTGTTTTATTCTCAGTCCATTCTGCTGGCTTTCGGATGCCATTCGGGGTGTTAAAAGTAAAAAGCCCAATATCAGGAGAACGCTTTTCATTGAATTGTCGGAAATGGGCAGCGCTATCATCGTCGACCCGGCGATGAGAAAATTGCGGTCGGCAGGCGGAGAATTGTATTTCGCCATTTTTTCAAAAAATTATAAAAGCCTCGAGATCCTGAAAACTGTCCCGGAGCAGAATGTTTTTAAGATGAATGCGAAAAACTTCGGGACACTTTTCATTGATATATTTCGTTTCCTCGCCTGGTGTCGTAAGAAAAGGATCTCCACGGTGATCGACCTGGAATTGTTTTCCCGGTTCACAGCCATTTTAAGTTTTTTCAGCGGGGCAGGAAGCCGCATTGGGTTTACAAATTACCATGATGAAGGATGTTACAGGGGTAATCTTACCAATCGTTCCGTCCGGTATAACCCCCACGCGCATATTGCGGTAAATTTTATTTCACTGGTAAACAGGGCGCTTGACCTTTTTCATACGCCATATTCTATCGTACCTGTCGAGCAGCATGAATTAAGCCTGGCGAAGGCCGAGATCAGCGAAACACAAAGAGAAACGATAAAAAACAAGATCAGGCAATTATACCCGGCATGGAATAATGAAACCGTTCTTCTTTTCAATGTAAATGCTTCCGACCTCTTACCGCAGCGAAGATGGCCTAAAGAGAATTTCGCGATTGTAGCCGGGGAAGTACTTTCAACTTTTAAGAATGTCGTCATCATTGCCACCGGCGCTCCGGCGGAAAAAAATTATGTGCAGGATTTTGTGAATATGGTAAACAATGAAAGATGTATAAATTCTTCAGGCTTTTTTGATTTTAATGAATTAGTCCCCCTTTACTCCCTTAGCCGGTTCATGATCACCAATGATTCCGGACCTGCGCATTTCGCATCTGTAACCAATTTAAAAGTATTTGTGTTATTTGGTCCGGAAACTCCCGCTCTCTATCTCCCGCTGGGTGGAAATGCTGAAGCGATATATCGTAACATGCCCTGTTCACCCTGCGTGAGTGCAGCCAATCATCGCAAGACCACATGTATTCCCCGTCCATGTATAACCGGGATTGAACCTATGCCGGTTTATCAGAAGCTAGAAGGATTTCTAATAATGCATGCTGTGAAATAAGATACAATTCTTTGAGTTCCTTCGCGTCCTTGCGTCTTAGCGGTTAAACATTTTAGAACTGGAAAATCTCGAAAAAATTGGGAAAAATCACCGCAAAAACTGGGTAAAATACCAGCTATTTCAAAACATATTTGCATACCTATGGTCCGATAAATAGCCCATAGAAATGCACCTAACAAAAGAACGATTCGAATATTTTGCAAAACAAATTTTCCAAGCAGCCCTTGAAGTGCACAAAATTCTGGGTCCCGGGTTATTAGAGTCAGTATACGTGTATGCTCTTCTAAAGGAGTTACAGCTAAGAAATATTTTCGCAGAGTATTCGGTAAAAGTTCCACTTATATACAAAGGGTCGGATACCAACAAGGAGTTCTTCATTGATATCCTCGTAGAAAATGAAATAATCATAGAGGTAAAAGCTGTAGAATTATTAAACCCTGTACATCAAGCTCAGCTACTTTCCTATTTGAAGCTTTCCGAAAAGAAATTGGGCTTCTTGATCAACTTCAATGTGGCATTGATCAAGGATGGATTCAAAAGAATGGTCAATAACTATTAAAAGCTTAACCGCGAAGACGCGAGGGCGCGAAGTTTCGCGAGGGTATTCAAAAACAATCTTCGCGCAGCCTTGCGTCTTGGCGTCTTAGCGGTTAAGCTTTCTGTTCATTAAAAACAATTGAGCTTGACCGCAAAGGCGCGAAGACGCGAGAATTCGCTAAGCACTATTTTAAGCGATATATCTTCCAAACCTCATTTACATTATGTGCCGGGTTCAACCGGTAAGCCAGGTTATCAAGCAACCCCTGTTGTATATCAGCTTCATGAACTATGTTAGGAAAAATAGTTCGCAGTCTGTTCAAACGCGTTTCGAGATAGTTGTCTCCACTAATTATCAGGTAATTGGGAGTTGGTTTCGCAGGACCTTCAAAAATCGCTTTTAGTTTCAGTGTATCAATATCGGGCCCGATAGCGTAGTAGGGAATGTCTTTTTGCAGATAAAAAAGCGGCAGGAAATCAGGTTTCCCGGGACTCTCAATAATGATATTAGTTACGTTACCTTTTTTTCGCAGGTAATTCATCGCTTCTACTCTTGATCTTTTGGAATAAGAAAAGCTGAGGAAAATAAGTGCAACAGTATTTAAGATAAGGAACCAGGCGATCAGGGATTTAGAAAGAATTATTAGCCACCGCCTGTCCCTTTTTTTTTCATAATAATATTGAAATCCGATTGTGCCGAGTATTAAAAAAAATGGAAGAAAGGGGAGAATGAATCGCTCCTGCTTCCCGGGATAAAATGAATGATAGGCAAAGAACAACAACGAAGCAATAAAGAACATTCTCGTTGGTCTGGAAATATTGAATGAACATATATAACCCCACGCAAACAAAATGAATGGAGGCCCCAGCGACATGGCTGCTAACGTTCCTATATATTGATACCAGGGACCCGTGGGATAATTAGAAATATTTACGGGATTGGAGTTGTATTTAAAATAAGCAAGTGTTGTTTCAAGGGGATTGCCATAATACAAATAGTCAAATAAGCCTTGAGTCAGGAAAGAACAAAGCACGAACGCAACACCAAAGATGAGTGCCTGGCGAATGCTGGACCAGTGTAATAAAAGAAAGATGCCGATGCCAAAGGGGATCAGGACTGTTTGAATACGCAGGCAGATGGCAAGTGCAAAGAAGAGTGCCGAGAGGTAAATGTTGGTGTCCCCGCCAATATTTGATTTGGGAAAGCTCGGTTGGTTGTTGGTGAGAACACCACCAACGGCATTCGTGATAAAGTAACTCCCTAATAAAAGAAATGGGATACAAACAAACTCTTTCACATTATGTACAGATAAGAAAGGAAAGAACCAGAAAACCGAGAACAAAAAAGCAACTATCCGCGCAACGTCTTCCCGATTGCTGAGGCGTTTCGTTAACAGGTATCCCGCATAGATAGTGAGAAGTGAAAACAAACCATGCAACAATCGCACAAGCAACATTATATCATCGGGGTTGGTGAGACCAAGCGCATTACAGGCTTTAAACAGAAGATAGTGAAAGCCGGGATAAAGTAAACTTAAGACTGCTGTTTCTTCCCCACCGCGGCTCATCCAATCCACTCGCCCGTTTTTCCAATTCTCTGCCAGCTCGATCACAAAAAAATGATCATCGTGAAAAACATATCCTTTGGCAAAAAAAGCAGCGAGTAAACGGAAGGCCAATCCTATTAATAGGATCTGTCGAATATTTAGACTTGTAATGGCTTTCCAAATTTTCATATTTTATAACAGATTGAATGTAGAACAGATTGAATGTAAAGCAGATTGAATGTAGACCGAAGAAATTGTAGCGTTATCGAACCGGCTCTGCTTTTTCATTCTAAATTCTACATTCTTCGGTTCTACATTCTTCACCCTGACCAGGTACATTTTTTTTAACTGGCTCCGCCGGGTTTTACTGTTCAAAAATTTTAATGAAAGCATGCTGATGCGATATTCTGGAAACTCTATTTGCTCCGCTCCGCTCCCCGAACCCTTGGTCGGGGCAGGCGCAATCACGATTTCATAGGGGACGGCCACGCTGTCCAGCTCAGACAACTCCTCTGCAGTCAGATACCACAGATAATTTCCTGGCAAAGTCGAATCAAGCGGGTTAGACTTTCTTAATCCATTATTCGAATAGAATTCCAAAGAGGCCGAGTAACGATTATAGTATACAACTTGTGCATCTGGATGATTTCGGTTTACATACATAGCAACATTCTTCCCAGAATGATATTGCATTAAATCGGGATAAAAGATCAGGTTCAGGTAAATATTGATGGCCAGTATCACGGCGGCAGATACAAATAGAACAGCCACCGTAGTTTTCCTGAACCGGATTTGAATGATGATCGGAAGAAGCAGGAACAACATGAACAGGATCAGCCGCCAGCTCTCATCAATGAGAGGATGATAAAAGAAATGGAGCAGCATTAATCCAATAATTAAAAGCGGGTTAACTACTTTCTGAATTAAAGCGGGTGTTTTCTTTTCGGCCGATCGCTTTTCCTCGATCCACCAGGAAGTGATGATGGCAAGAAAGGGGAAAATAATGTTGGTATAATAGGGTAATTGAAATTTTGAAAAAGAGAAGACCAGCAAGGTAATAACTGATCCGCCCAGGGTAAAAAATTCCAGGCTCCTGTTTTTTATGTTTCTAAATCGTTCAAATAAGCCAAAATACATGAGCACTGACCAGGGCAGAAAAGCCCACAACAGCGTATGAAAGAAAAAACTGGGCTCACTGATCCCACGTATCGGGCCAGTATCCGTAAATCTTCCAAACTGGCTATCCCATAGAAAAAACTTTATCCCTGATACATTGGTCCTGCCAAACACAACCTTTTCAGGATGCCGGTCAAACTGGTACCAAAGACTATATAATTCGGGAGTTATAAAAAAAGTTATCAAAAAAAGGGCGATCAGCCATTTCCAGTGAAATAACTGTTTCCAATCTTTCTGAATGATCAGCTGGGTCGCAATAGCGGCACCGACAGGTATTAAAATGTATGACCCTTTTGTCATTAGCGCGCAAGCGGTGAAAAAACTGCCTGCCAGGATATGTTTCCAGGAAACACCGTTGATCGTATTCGAAAAATGAAATACGGCTGCAATGATGAATGCGGTGAGATAAGGTTCCGCCCGCACATCATTGTTTGAAATAATAATATGTTGTGCCGTCAATAGGATCAGGACGGCCCATAATGCGACTCTTTCGTTATAATATTTCTTTCCAAACTGATAAGTATACCAGGCTCCCAAAAAAACAAAAAGGATCGCCGGTAATTTATATGCCCAGGTGTGAAATCCAAATAGCTTGAAGAAGACAGCGGTTATCCAAAATTGGAGATGGGGTTTATCAAGCCAGTCGGTTTCTTTATGATATAGCTCCAGCCAATTCCCGGTCTGCACCATTTGCTTTGTTACCGAAGCGTAAACAGCCGCATCAGGATCGATGAGAGGGATGAAAAGACCGCTTAGGTTAACAAGAGCAGCCAGGGCGATCAAGAAGAGAAGCCATTTTTTTTCCTGCAGCAAATTTTGGTCAGGCATCAGTGGAATTGTAATTCAAAGATAGGCGGTGATAGTGCAAAGAATAAAAGGTTAAGACTTAGAGCAGGTAGCCTTCATGCCTAATTGTTGGAGATTAGGATCACAAAGGGTACTGCGAACCACGAAGGGCACGACGTCGTGTTCTTGCGAGCGAAGCGAAGTAAATGATTTCTTTGTGTCCTTTGTGCTCCACTGGCTGAATGAGTATTTAATTCTGAGGCCTCACAGATTTCAAGAACTCTAATAATCTATTTGGAATTCTCTAGTATAGAAATTCAGTTTTATAAGGATACCTCACTCTATACATCTCGCGCACTTTTCTAAGAATGCTTTTTCGCAGTGAATCTGTATTCTTTTTATTCAACGCAGATATAAAAACCGCATTCCTACTGGTCTCCTGCTGCCATTTTTCATACAGGTCCTCCAGGATTTCCTGCTTTGTTTCGGGATCAAGCCATTCATCAAAGGTTTCTTTTTCGTACAGATCCATTTTATTAAAAATGGTGATCGTTGGCTTGTCAAGGGCGTGTAATTCCTTTAACGTTTTGTTGACCACTGCTATTTGTTCCTCATGGTTGGGATGGGAAATATCTACAACATGAAGTAAGATATCTGCCTCTCTTACTTCGTCCAGCGTACTCTTAAAACTTTCCACGAGGTGATGAGGTAATTTCCGGATGAACCCGACGGTATCACTTAATAGGAAGGGTGTATTTTCAAAAACTACCTTGGAAGTGGTGGTATCCAGTGTTGCAAACAGTTTATTCTCGGCAAAAACATCCCGTTTGCTCAACAAGTTCATGATTGTGGACTTTCCCACATTGGTATAGCCGACCAGCGCTACCCGAATAAATTCACCGCGATCTTTTCTTTGAGTATAAGCTTGCCTATCGATCTCGGCCAGCCTTTTTTTCAATAGCGAGATCTTGTCTCTCACAATACGCCGGTCTGTTTCTATTTCAGTTTCTCCCGGTCCCCTGGTGCCGATCCCACCACCTAATCTTTCCAGGTGTTTCCACATACCACGCAGGCGTGGCAGGATATATTGGTATTGCGCCAGTTCCACCTGGGCTTTTGCCTGGGCGGTCTTGGCTCTCCGCGCAAATATGTCAAGGATCAGGTCTGAGCGATCGATCGTTTTTATATCCAGCGCTTTTTCAATATTATTTATCTGTGCGCCACTCAGCTCATCATCAAATATGATCACCCGGATATTTTTTTCCTGTGCGTAGTGTTTGATCTCTTCCAGTTTTCCCTTCCCAATAAAAGTCCGCGGGTCGGGATGCGGTAGTTTCTGAAAATACTTTTTCACTGCAATCGCTCCGGCAGTCTCCGCGAGGAAGGCAAGTTCATCCAGGTATTCCTGGACCTGTTTATCCGTTTGCTCCTTGTGGATTAATCCAACGAGTATAGCCCGTTCATGTTCAGCGATCTTTTTTTTCCTGTCCAGCATATTAAAAATACCTAATGATATAGCAAAGAAAGAACCATAATAGGAATTAGAAATGAGAAATTAGAAATGAGGAGTTAGGAAGTAGAAATGTGATCGTTTAGTTCAGGTTCGATTAAAATGCCATCAACCCTAAACGGCTCTATAAACCACTCAGCGTAATCCCGAACGTATACGGTCTTACAATCGGGCCAGAGCCATCTTTAAACAATTGGGTGATTTGGTAACTGCCAAACACAGTGAAATGTCCATAACCAAAGCGGGCCGTTCCAACCAACCTGTTCTTATTGAAATGCCTTTTGCTGGATTCCTTCATGACATAGTCATTGATAAGATTATCGTCTTTATCCTGGAAAGTTGAACTGCGTGTATGTGCCGAAAGCATTGTCCCGACCTTGACGCCAAACGCCATTTTAAAACCTTCGCCGGTAGATGGATTTGCTGAAAAACGGAATTCCACTGGAGCTTCCAGGTAAGCCGTGACCAATTTTGTCTTTTTGAAATGATTGGTGTCCGACTGATCAGTGAATACAATAGCCGGGGTATTGTCTTTGATACCTATATAGGTTTCTTTGAACAACATATTGTCCGTGCCCACGCCCAGCCCGACCGCCATGCTCAGTTTAGGATTGGTGCGAAAGGGGAAATCGAACATGAAATACGCATTGATGCTGCGGGAAAATCCACCCGCATTCAGGCTATCCGGCTTTCCTGCCCAATTGGTTATTCCAAATTGAACCAATAAGTGATCTTTAGGCCTGTTGCTCAGGTCAATTATGGTTTTCCTGGTAGTATCCTGTGCAAATATTGCAGTCGCAAAAATCAAACAGACGGAGAGCAGTAAAGATTTCTTCATATTTATTGTTAAGGCGCAAATATATTTTTTCTTAAGGTTAAAGATAGGTTAAGACAAAAAGCAATTCTGATTTGTTATTTTTGCAAGCCTGAATCAGAGATGATTCAGTACCCTTAATCGAGACGCAGTGAAACTGGTCTCGATCCCGACTTTTCGGGACTCAGACAGGGTTGATTGAAAATCTTTTGACTAATTAAATAGTCAGGACCCTTAGCTCAGACGGTTAGAGCACCTGACTCATAATCAGGGGGTCGTTGGTTCGATCCCAACAGGGTCCACAAATCGGGAAGATGCATTTTGTTTACATACTCTTTTCCGAACCGTTGATTCTTTCTGTAAAACCCCGATGGCTAAGGATTGGGTTGTATGCCATAAGGAGGAATTCATAGTATTAGCGAAGCTATTATTTGGGAAAAGCAAATTAAGGACTGGAAAAGTAAGGTTGGGATCCAGGATTTGATAGTACGTAATCGGTTAGAGAATCCCGACTGAAAGTCGGGAGGGTCGTTGGTTCCCTGCCTGCGTGACGTAGTCGGGCAGGGATCCCAACAGGGTCCGCAAATCGGGAAGATGCATTTTGTTTACATACTCTTTTCCGAACCGTTGAATTCTTATTATGTAGGACGTACGGCTGATCCCGAGAACAAACTTATTAAACATTTAAACAAGCATCGGGGTTTTACAGCCAGGGCCGCCAAGTGCCTACGTGCGGTGGTGCACAGAGTGCCTTTGGCCCTTGACGCCTCGCCAGCCCACCATTGAAACCGTAGATCTTTCGAGAGGATCTACACTATTCGACCTTCACCCAGGTGTTTTGCAAACCATAGAGATTTACAAGTTCAAAAACCCTTTTTGCATTATCCGGGTGAAGCCTGACACAACCATGCGAAGCTCTATGACCTAGTTTTAGAAAATTTCCTGGTGTTGTTCCGTGAATTGCATAGCCACCTTTTATAAAAATTACATAGGGCATATTACCGAGGCCTTTATAGTCCCCACCCGGGAATTTTCTAGAGGTATACCTTACATATGTTGGCCCATTCGGACGCATATTAATATCAGGCGTTGGATGATTTTTATTCCCAGTCGATGCCGAAAAACTATCTATTAGTTCACCATTCACATATAATAATAATTTTTGTCTCGACTTAACAACATTAAGGAACACACTACATTCGATTTCATGGCATGGAGGAATTGAATCTCGTTTTTGTATATAACCCCAATCCAGGTTGCCCAGGTTTTTGACTTCTGCAGCTTTTATATCCGAAAAAAGAGATGAGAAGAAAAAAAATAGTATAAAAGAATATGGAATTCCTGTTCTCATAGTTTTACCCTGAAACTATAATTATGCCGAAACCCTGTATTGATAAGCGATTTATTCATAAGTGTAACCCGAAATGAACGATAGCATCAAACATGGGATTTGGTAATCATATCAAGTCTGACCAGCCAGGCGGTTCCCATTTTCTAAGTTCATTTTCTTTAATAAATCTTTATTAACTGCTGGAGAATTTCAGTTTTCATTCTTTGTCGGCTGCTGACTGTCGACTGCAAGATTGTTACTTCACTTCCTCAAAATCAATATAATCTTCTTTGGAAGTTTCGTTTTTTTTGTTGGCTGCAGGCTGCTGGCTGCCGGCTGCCGGCTGCTGAAACTGGTTCATTCGTTCAGCCATCTCCCGAAATCCTTTTTTTATTTTTCGCGTCGTCCTGAACAGGGGAATGATCAGGTTGAAAATAAGCTGGTAAGCCAGGTAGACAAGGAATGCGTAAAAGATGTACTTCATCTTTGGGATTTCAGCTTGTAAAGGTACATAGCCAGCTGTTTCATTACCGTTAATTATAGGCTCATTTCTGTTTGTTCCTGATATATATTGACTGACTGAGAACCGTAAAACTGGACAACTGGCTACTAGCTGCAGACTGACCGGTTGTTGACTGCGGACTGCGAACTAACCAACTGTTAGACTGGCTTCTTGGCTGATAAATGTATTTTCCTTAGCTTTGCACCGGCAATAGACAAATGGAAGGGAACGAGATCGTTCCCTTCTTCTTTTCTATACCATGGACGGGGAACGGAATATGGATATGAATACTGAAAAGATCGGGCAATGGGTGAAAGAATTGATCAGCGCAGAACCTGACCTATTTCTTGTCGAGACCAGGATCAAACCTACCAATAATGTCAAGATCTATATTGATGGAGACAACGGAGTAAGCATTGATAAACTGGTTCAATACAACAGGAAGTTGTACCGTCAGATCGAGGAATCGGGATTATTTCCCAACGGGGATTTTTCACTGGAACTTTCTTCCCCGGGGTTGGATGAGCCCCTGAAACTTTACCGGCAATATGTAAAGAATATCGGCCGCTTTATTGAGGTCACTGATCATGACGGGGTTTGGAAAGAAGGTAAATTATTATCAGTAAACACTGAAGGGATCGTGTTAGAAGAGCATAAAGGACAGGGCAAGAAAAAAGAGATTATCGAGCATTCGATACCTATGGAGAAAATAAAAATAATTAAAGTTCAAATAAAGATTTAATAGCCGCGAGCCTAGAGCTTCGGGCCCCGAGCTCGCAGCTCATGGCTCGTAGCTCGAAGCTTAAATGATTTAAAATGGCAAGTATCAACCTGATCGAGGCTTTCCAGGATTTCAAGGAAGCCGAAAATATCGACCGCCCCACCATGATGAAAGTGGTGGAAGATGTATTTAAGACGTTGCTCCGTAAAAAATACGGGAGCGATGAAAATTTTGATGTGATCGTGAACGCGGAGAAAGGCGACCTCGAGATCATTCGTCGTCGGATGATCGTGGAAGATGGGCAGGTAGAAGATCCACTTTCGCAGATTGCTTATACCGATGCGGTGAAGATCGAGCCTGATTTTGAAGTTGGTGAAGAGCTATACCAGGAGATCGACCTGCTTGATTTCGGGCGGAGGGCCATCCTGGCTGCCAAGCAAACTCTCGCGAGCCGCATTAATGATCTGAAAAAAAATGCACTGGCAAAGAAATACGGGGACCGTGTAGGTGAGATCGTCAGCGCAGAGGTTTACCAGGTATGGAAAAAAGAAATATTACTGCTTGATGAAGAAGGAAATGAACTGATCCTGCCAAAAAGCGAGCAGATCCCTCAGGATTATTTCAAAAAAGGAGAAACGATCCGTGCCGTAGTGAAAAAAGTGGATATGAAGAATAATACCCCGGTCATCATACTTTCCCGAACTTCGCCAGACTTTCTAGCCAAATTACTGGAGATCGAGGTACCTGAAATTTTTGATGGACTGATCGTGATTAAGAAGATCGTCAGGGACCCGGGAGAAAGAGCAAAAGTAGCCGTTGAATCTTACGATGACCGCATTGACCCGGTAGGCGCCTGCGTGGGTATGAAGGGAAGCCGGATCCATGGCATTGTCCGGGAACTCAAGAACGAGAACATCGACGTCATCAACTGGACTAATAATATTCAATTGCTCATCCAGCGTTCATTGACACCTGCCAAGATCACCAGCATGGAGCTGGATAATGAAAACAAGCACGCCAATGTTTACCTCAAGCCTGACCAGGTGTCCCTGGCTATAGGTCGCCGTGGGGTGAACATCAAACTGGCCTGTGAGCTAACCGGATTTGAATTGGACGTATACAGGGATAATGAAGGCGAGGTAGAGGAATTTGATGTGGATCTCGAGGAATTCAGCGATGAGATCGAGACCTGGGTGATCGACGAGTTGAAACGCGTGGGTTGTGATACAGCCCGCAGCGTACTCGTTCTGACTGCTGAAGAGCTGGAACGCCGGACCGATCTTGAAAAAGAAACTATCGAAGAGGTAAGAAAAGTATTGCAGGCGGAATTTGAAAAAGAATAAATACATGAGTCGTGAATCGTGAGTCGTGAATCGTGAGTCCTAATTTAAAGACGCATTGTTTACACTTACAACTCACATTGACCTAAAACCATTTAATGCCAGAAGTAAAACTTCCCAGATTATTAGCCGCGGCCAAGGAATTCAACGTGGGCCAGGATACGCTTATTGATTATTTGATTGGCAAAGGATTTCCAAAGGATGATCTGAAGCCAACCTCCAAATTAACGGAAGATATGTATCGCGCTTTGCAGCTCGAATTCCAAAGCGACAAGGCCGCCAAGCTGAAGAGCGACCTTGTGGATCTTCCCAAGGGAACCGGGGTGGAGGCCAAAAAGAAAAAAGAAGACGAAGAGATCACCTTCCGGAAAGAAGATAAGACTACAAAACTTTTCAAAAAAGAAGAGCCTAAACCCGCGGAAGAAGAAAAACCTAAAGAAGAAAAAGCAAAAGAAGAGAAACCGGAAGAGATCATAAAGGCTGAAGCTCCCGAGATCGAAGGACCCAAGCTGGTGAAAAAGATCGACCTCTCTACCATTGACTCCTCAACCCGTCCGAAGAAAACCACGAAATCGAAAAAAGAGGAAGCCACGACTGAAGCAAAAGAAGAAAAGCCGAAAACCAGAGGAAGAAAGAAAAAAGAGGAGGTGGTTAAAGAAATCGCGGAGGAAACAGTTGCCTCAGCACAGGAAGAGATCGCAGAGGAACAACCCCCTGTCATTGAAAACATTGAAATAGAAAAGCTCACCGGGCCGAAGATCCTTGGAAAGATCGATTTGCCGGTTGATAGCGATACCCGTCCAAAGAAAGAAGAGAAGAGGAAAAGGAAAAGGATTCCCATTGAGAAGAAAGAGGTCAAGCGCGAAATATTTATCAATAAAGAGGGTGACAAAAAACCAGGGGGTGGAGGTTTTAACAGGACCGATCGGGGAAGAGGCGGGCATCGCAGAGACCGGGGTCGCCGGGAAGACAAGTTAATTGACGAAAAAGAAATTCAAGAAAAGATACGGGAAACCCAGGCTAAACTGGCCGGAGCAGGTGGAAGAGGAAAAAGCCTGAAGGCGAAACTTCGCCGGGAAAAACGCCAGGAAATGGCCGATGCGCAGGGAGAAACTGTGGATGATAACAAACTCCACGTTACGGAATTTATCAGTGTTAGCGAACTGGCGAACCTGATGGATGTAAGCTTTGCCGAAGTAATTAGTAAATGTATGAGCCTGGGCATCATGGTTTCCATTAACCAGCGCCTGGATGCGGAAGTAATAGAATTGGTAGCCAGTGAATTCGGCTTCGATGTGGAATTCATTAACATGGAAAAGCAGGTGGAATTGGAGGAGAGTGATGACGAAGATGATGAAAGTGAATTGCATCATCGTTCCCCAATTGTCACCATTATGGGTCACGTGGACCATGGTAAGACCTCGTTGCTCGATTATATACGCAGTGCGAATGTGGTTGCCGGCGAAGCAGGGGGTATTACGCAGCATATAGGGGCTTACCAGGTGGAATTGCCCAGTGGAAAAGAGATCACATTCCTGGATACACCAGGTCACGAGGCTT
>Ga0196964_10000911_pt1 | contig 15971 bp, 13 predicted proteins | sample S1_10metaG_FD_148615 | JGI IMG/M metagenome (GOLD analysis project Ga0196964, IMG submission 148615) | Soil microbial communities from Anza Borrego desert, Southern California, United States - S1_10 | ecosystem: Environmental > Terrestrial > Soil > Desert | place: USA: California | collected...
CCCTTTGCCTGTTCCTAATAATGTGTTTCATAGTTACCTCCGTCGCTGGAATGATTTTTCGGGGATATCTTTTGACCAGGATGCTTTCCTCGGTTGGGTAGATGAGTGTGTGTGGATTAATCGCCACAGGCTGGAATCTGTTAAAGTTTTAGCTGGTAAGAAGGGTACAGTAACGGGATTTACTGGTGCGATCGAGTTTAGCTTGGCTAAATCGGCTTCTTCGCAGCCAGAGTTTGAGCAGTTATTCTTGGCTTTGGGACAGCTAGCACCCTATTGTGGTACTGGTCATAAAACGACTTTTGGCTTAGGTCAAACGCGCTTGGGTTGGTTATCGATAGACGCGCCACCTGTACCATCGGCTGAGAGTTTATTGGTGCAACGAGTAGCTGAGTTGACGGAAGTTTTTGTATTACAACGCAAGCGGATTGGAGGCGATCGCGCTGTTGAGATTGCCGAAACTTGGGCGACTATCCTGGCGCGGCGGGAAATGGGGGAATCTTTGCAGGCGATCGCTACTGACTTGGATATGCCTTACGAAACGGTGAAGACTTACGTTAAGCTGGCGAGGCGATCGCTTAAAGCTTCAACTCCCGCTGATGCCAAATCTAGCCAATAATTCCTCGCGAGATAAATTTGACAATTGTAGGATCAAGCTGGCAAATTCCTGTGGGGGCAACTGAAGCATAGGCGCGATCGCTGTTGATAAAGCCTCATCAATAGAGCCAAATCTGGCTCTCAGCAAGTTTTCCACAACCAGACGTTCCCCCTCTAAACGTCCTTCCTGTCTTCCTTCCTGTCTTCCTTCCTGTCTTCCTTCCTGTAAAGTATCTTCCCGCCATTTCAGATAAGCTGGTGATAATTGCATAATCAATTCCCTCTCATCTTCAGTTATATTATCCTTACTTTCTAGGTTGACACGCCAAGTAGAAAGTAGTTCTAGCACGTTGCTGCGTAAGGGGTTTCCCTGCGGAAGTGCAATTAGTTCATTAATTGCTTGCTGCTGAGTTGTTCCCTTTCCCAGAATTCTCAGCCAGAGTGTTTCTGGCGTGGTTGGTAGTTGGTTAATCGCTACTACAGCCGTCTTTAATGCTTCGGCGAGAAAATAAACGCCTGGAAGCCAGTTATCCGGTTGTGTAGCTTTGAAGCTGTCGAGTAATGCGGTTGAAGCAGAAGTAGTAATAATCCATAAAACAGGTAGAGAAGCTTCAGTTAGGGTGTCATCTTCACGCCTCGCTTGTCGCTGTAACTGGCTGTGTAGGGAAAATAGCTTTAGTAGACAGTTGCGAATCTCTGTTTTGCTGGGTTGGTTGCGAAAAGGTTCCAGCAGACAGGGACTCGATGCCATTCTACCTAGTAATCCTAGTATTTCGCGATCGCCTGTTGATGTCGGTGAGGGGGCGAACCAAACATCTATTTGGCGGACTTCTCCAGCTACTTCCCGACTGACTTGTACTTCGCCTAGTGGTGCGAGTAGTTCTTCTAGATATTGCTTGGCAAATTGATCGTGCGGCTGTCGTGTCATCTATATTTATCCGCTTCGACACTGATGCAATTTTATCTGATTTTTGTCTTTCCGTCCCCTTGGGGGGAATTGTTTATTTCTAATCGATCAATTTTGGTAATTCGTCAATTCATCCGCTGCTTCTTGCATCAGGCGCTGTCGGATGGAGAGGGGGGCTATAACTTCGCCGTTGGGTCGCCATTCTCTTAACCGCATCAAGACGTTAATATCATCGGCGCGAATTCTGGCTCGGTAATAGCGATCGCTCGGCTTACATTTGTTTACAATTTGTAACAGTTCGTGGCGTTGCTGTGGGTTAGAAATTTCTTTATTAATTAGACTAGGCAGATGTTTGTAAGCAATAGGTTTGAATGTATGATGTCGAATTGTATTATCTACATACCAACGGGCAAAGGCAGGTGGAAAGCGGATAATTAGTAAGTCGCTTTTTAAGTAGAAATTAAAGCCCCAAGCCGTTTCTAGTTCGGATTGAATGTCGTTGGGTGTGGGTAATTGTCCTGTATGCCAAAGGTCTTTTAAGGGTTTGGGAACTCTAGGATCGCCCCAAGTTAGGACGGTTAAACGATCGCACGCTATGCGGTCTAGACGGTAGTTGTGCCAAGCTATATTATTGCTGGGATCTATACCGTAGGCGCTTAAATATTTCGCTCGTCGCAGGTAGTGTAGGCAAACTGGGTAGACGGTTATTGGTACTTTTTGATTCTCGGCAAGCCAATATTCAAATTGTATAACTCCTGCTAGCGATTTATGCCATAATTGTTCTATCTGTTCTTGATATGTATCCACCCGGTCTTGCATTTCTTCAGAGATGATGTAGTCGAAGTGGATAAAGATTCGCTGTTCTGGTTCTTTTTCCGGTGAGGCGGGAGTAATATCTGTAAGCTGTTCCCAAAGCGATCTGACGACAACGTTTAAGGAAGGCTGTACAAAGGAAATTGATTCCAAAACCCGCATTAGTTCCCAGGTTTGTGCTTGGGATAGGTGGGCGGTAGAAAGTTGCTGTGGTAAGTCTTTACTGGGTTGAATGGGGGGGCTGGGTAAAGCAGAAGGGGGATGACGGCGATATTTTCCTGATGATAGTTGTTCTAGCCATCCCATTTTGCTTAGTTGTTTGAGGTCTTCGCGAATTGAACGATGGACGATCGCAAAGGGATGTTGTTGTAATTGTTGCTTTATTTCGGCTACGCTTAACCCGGTAATGTGCATGATTTGCTGTTGCCATTCCGGTTGCAATTGGTTGGTTGCAGGGGTAAATATTAAGTCGGATAAGGTAGAGTTGCAAATGCAGGGGCGATCGCTTTTGGGGTTGGTTGTGCGATCGCTACATTTAGTTTTTAAATATTGGGCATTGGCGCGATCGCTTTTTGGATGTGTTGAGGCAAAGATGCGATCGCGCAAGTCGGGATAAGTGAAGGTTTCCGGGAGTGCGATCGTCCAGTTCAGTTCCGGGTCATATATTTGGTTCAAAATTACCCACATTCGCACGCTGCGTTGCAGTCTATTGGCGAGTTGACCTGCTGCTATCCATTGCAAAATCTGGGGACTGGGTGGGTAGAGGAAACTGTCGAATACCAATTCTGGAATTCCCTTCGTGCGATGTTTTCCAGAATAGCTTTTTTATAGGCAATAAGTCATCTCTAACTACCCGTTTGCAGTTATTACATGGTTTTTAAGTGACTTTCAAAGTTTCCATCCCCTTGCGGGGAAAAGGTCGTATTTGACCGTCAAGCGCTATTGCGGGTCTCGCGTCATGTACTTCCGTGTTTCCGTCCCCTTGCGGGGAAAAGGTCGTATCTGACTAAAAGATTGGTTACCCACTAGCATTCAGTCCTGGAGGTTTCCGTCCCCTTGCGGGGAAAATGGCGTATCTGACCTATGCTTGGGAAACCATTACAGTATTTAGTTTTCAAGGTACTTTTTTGCGGGAGTACGGATAATTAACTTTACAAAAGTTAATTTTTTCCGAATTTGGCAGAAGAAATAAGCAATTTTTGCTTATTTGATTAATATAGGCGATTTTTCTAAAGGAGTCAAGCGGAAAAACCAGATAAATCTAATTTTTGCTTTCCATTGCTCTAGAGATTTTGGATTTTGGAATTGACACTCGCGTATTAATTCGGAGACGTAGATTGAGAGATGCTAGGTTTTTTGCTTGTCCATAATTGAACAAGTAAACCCGAAAACCCGCCCTTCGTTCAAACGAAGGGCTAATAGCGAAAGTCCATTAAAATGGACTAGAAGACTTATTCACTCGTATGCAGTCGTCTTTAGACGACTTTTGCTATTAGACGGGGACTTGAGTCCCCGTCGGGTTATGGCGTGATTGTGCAAGAGCTGAGTTTTAATGGACTAGAAGACGTATGCAGTCGTCTTTAGACGATCGCTCAACAAAGTATTTAACTTATCCCAATGCTGATCCTGTGCCTAAAAAGGTTAAAAGTTGCATTGAACCTCACTTAAGTTAATCTATACATTTAACGCTTTTAATACTCTCATCTTCTTTAAGAGATGTAATCTTCACCTGCACCTTCTGTCCCTCTGCTAAAGAACTTGCTTTTTTAGGTTCCTTCTCCGTCAGTTTAATTGCCCCTAAAATTTCGTATGTCACCTTATTGCCGTTAATTTTGAGGACTGTTGCTTCTAAAATTTGGTCAACAGCAAAGTTTTGAGACTGCATAACTTCAGCAATTGCAGCTTGCCGTTCTGACTCGATAACCGGAGCCGTAATTTCTCCAATTATTACCCCTGCATTTTTATAGTATCGCATCAACCGAGATGCCCAACCCAAAATTTGCAGCATCGCAGCAGCATTGTTTTGATAAGCTTTCAGGTATTGACTACAAGCCTTGTCGATAGTTTCGTAGTAGTCAGATGTTTTTTTACTATGTCCAATTCGCTGACCGTTCTTCACCAATGTCTTGAGATAGTTGAAAAATCTCGCTCCTGCATTTTCTTGGTCAGCATAGGTACGCAGATAAGCGATCGCCTTAGTTAATTCATTGGCATCCGCATTTTCTTTTACCAACGTCTGCGCGATCGCATGAGCTAATTGCCATTGGATTTCTGTCAAATCTGATGTTGCTAACATTTAATACATTCCTTCTGGAGGTTGTCGATCTGTAGGCCATTGCAGCACTCGTTTTAATTCTTGTAGTTGCTGATCTTGCACTAACTTTTCCCGGTGAGCTACTTGAATTACTCCTGTGATGAATTCCTTTAGCGAGTTGCCAGTTAAGGTATCCGGTTTGGAGCCATAAGCAGAATAGCGATCGCGCCACTCTTGCTTACTTTTAATTAATTTAATTTCCTTTACATCGACTACCATTGTCCCCATACCAATAGGCTTGCCACCTCCAACTTTCAGTGCTATAATATTCTTAAAATCTTGCGCCAAAACAATTAATAAAGTTCCCAACTGTGCCTGAGTTAAATTCATAAACCGCAGTTGAGTTGTGAAAGTAACCTCCTTACCTGCTTGTTGCACGGGAATTCCTTGCTGCTGACCTTTATCAACCGCCTTGACTGCGTGGTAATAAAACTTGCGTCCAGCTACTTTTCCCTGTTGATTGAAATACGCCCGTCTTTCATCAGGTCGAGGGCGATATAAAGAAGGCATAAATCCCGTGCTAAAGCCTGTTTTTTCACACTCCGCATCTGTAAAATGAATCAATCCTTGCCAGTCCATTGCTCCAAACACTTGACAAGCAGGACAAACTTCTACCTGATTTCTTTGGCGATTAACTACGCATTCTTTATAACCTGATGGAACTTGCTCTTGATATTTTTTAGTTACCTTGCACAAACAACTAGAGGTAATTGCTTCATAAGTAGAGCGCACAACTCCCTTGAGAGAACTACCAGGAATTAACAGCCGTTGGTCGCGTTCCACTGAAGTTTTAATCAGGGGAATACCTTTGGCTGAGGTAGACAAATCACTACCCATCGCTACTACGCCAGAAGCTATAAAAGCAGAGGTTTTCACTGTTAAGCGCAGTTCGAGAAAACCGCTGAGGCGATCGCTCTTGAAGCGATCCTGTCCAGCAGGCTTTTCCCGTTTCGGTGACTGATTCGGCAGAGAAATTAGTTGATAAGGCTTTGGTAAACCTAGTTCTTCCGGTGGTTTAGGCGAAATCGGTCGAGTCGCTGGTTGAGGTCGATTGTTAGTCATGTGCTTGTGGATTTTGGATTTGTTCAATTTGTAGAGACGTTCCGCCGGAACGTCTCTACTATAGTTAAGGCAACAAAATGCACCGTTGCAGTTTGGGCATCGATAAAATAGCGCTGGGCTATATTGACGCCCCGATGGTCAAATCCTTTGGGGAAGCGAGTTTCTGTAGAGGGGTAAATATGAGCGTCTCGTTGCTGAATTTCCCAAGTCTCGCCTATGGGAGTAAATCCTGATTCAGCGCCAGCGGTACTTAAAAGCAAAACAGTGAAATGCTGTCCCTGTTGTTTCCAGCGCAGTTCGCGATCACAGTTAAACATCTGTCCTTCTGGACTAGGAAACTCTGCGGGTAGACTATCGACAATGCCGCTAACTTGATGATGCCAGCGGAGAAAGTAATAGCTAGGCGAGGTATATGGTTTCTGCACTAACTCTTTAAGCTGTTCTGCCGTCAAAAGGCGATCGCTAACCCCAACAAAAGCATTCATGCTGCTGCCTCCAATACCCGACGCCAAGAACGCACTGCTTGGGTAAACAAGTCCGGCACTCCAGTTTCATCATTCCCCTGCCATTGCAATTGCACGCCAAACCCCAGAGGCATTGATTCAGCACGAATACCAGTTTCTTGCATATCATCTGCCGGAAAACCGTAGCGTTGCCGTTCTTCTTCGTCTAGAAATACTCCAGCGCCCAGCAGTCGATTATGAGGCCATTGTTGTTGTCTTCCCAGACTGCGAATTTGTTGGTTTTCTAAAACACAACCGGGATATTGCACAACAGCCGAATTTAACTTTACCTCAACCATACCCAAACCGCGAGACTTAGCAAAGCCTAAACCAAACCAACCATCATCTAAGTCTCGCAATACCAAACCAATTAAACCGAGTTGTGCTAAGGAAAAGTTTTTTAAATGAATTTTGGTCTTAAATTCCCCTGCCGTGCAAACCTGGTAATTAAATGGCCCCACTGCTACAGAACCAAATACCCGGTCAATTGCCACCCCATTGCGTTCTTCAACTTTAACCTGCTTCGCATCCACCGGATAAGCATCCTCAATTCTGACGCGACTGGCAATTGAAATATTACCAAACATTTGGTCAGTAAAAGAGGACAGACGATAAATCTCCTGGGAATCAGATATTTTATCGAGATATTTGTATGAGTCTAGATTCAGAGGATCACTCGCCCAGAGGACATTAGCATTATTGGGGCGATTATCCCTTCCGACTGTTCTAACAATTCTTTCAGCATGGGCACGAATAGCGCCTTTAAGCGAACTTCCCGGTAGATAAATTGAGCGTCCCCCTTCATGGTAAGTTTCTACAAATTCCATATCTGGTTTAGTGGGGTCAGCACCTTCTTTACCAGATTTGATGAGAATTGGGCCACAGGGTATCAGGGTTAAATCAATCGTGCAATTATTTACAAATCGTTTGTGCATGGCAAACCTTTTTATTAACTAGCAGGAGTTTGAGCAGCGTCAGTAGCAGAAATTTTATTGCTCAAATAATCAATCAAAGCTTTTGTCCAGTCAGGTTTAAGATCTTCCCCATCGACATAGGCAGTCGGGTCGTTTTTCACCAATCTTTGCAGGTATGTCAGCAGTCGTTCTGGGTTGCCTTCCGCGTCAAACCAGCGCATTTTTTCGATGTCTAAACGTACTACGCCTAAGCCGCGCGATCGCCCTCCACCCAAGGGAATTTGTTCTGTCTCAAATTGGTGCAAACCAATCATTAATAAACCTAGTTCCCACTCGGCGGCGTTTTCCACAACAGCGCGAAACTCAAAAGGTGTCGCCGCAGGTACAACCTGATAGTCATAGAGTTTCCCATCAGCAGCGGTTTCTGTATCTCTGTCAATAGCTACCCCGTCGCGTTCTTGGTATTGCCCAAACCAGGCATCTGGCAACACAGTTAAGTCGCGTACCTGGAACTTACTAGCTACCCAAGGGGAGCCAAATAAGTGAGAAACTAAGTCTGTATTCTGCAATATTGCATCTGTGAGAGCAGTATCAGATTTGTGTTGATCCTTGATTTTTTTCATCTCGCTAGAGGTAATCGACCACTCATCCTCTACTGCTGGGTTGGCGACTAAATGGCGATCGCTTCCGACAATGCCGCGTAGGAAGCTTTCGAGACGCGATCGCAATGCCCCTTTAAAACTCGATCCTGGAATTAAAGGGCGTCCCACGGCATCTTTAATCACGGGCAAATCAGAACCAATTGGTTCCGTAGAACGTCCAGCACTAATTCGCAGCGCCGTTACAGTCCAAAGAGTTCCTGTTATTTCCAGACGACTTTTGAAAGTATCAAACATAAACTTAACCTCCATATTGGTGTAAGATTAACTTAAGCTTAAATAACTAAATACCTCTTGTGCTGATAATTGCCAGTCGCCAAGTAAACTTAAGATCGGCAATTTTTCTTGATCTTGCTTGATTTCTGGTTGCTGCCCTGGTTTAAAGGTCATTATCATTCGCTCTTGCGGATCGATTAACCAGCCAAGTTCAGTCCCATGATTTAAACAAAATAGAATATTGTTGATGACGCGAGTTGGACTTTGATCTGGAGATAGAATTTCAATTGTCCAATCTGGTGCAATTTCAAACGTATTCTCAATTTCTCCGTTGGCATCTAAAGGGATTCTCTGCCATGCAAAGACGGTTATATCTGGGACAAGCGATCGCCCTGCAAAGGTACAGCGCAACTCTGTAAACGCACAAGCTAAACGATTGGGTTCAGCTATGCCATTAATCTCAGCAGAAAAGCGGGTTTGCAGTCGGCTGTGTTTACCTTTAGGCATAAGTTTCTGATAGATACGTCCATCAATATATTCACTAGCAGGCTTAGTTTCTGGCAGTTGGAGAAATTCTGTTAAGGTCAATTTGGTATTGGTAGGAGATTGAAGTGAGGTCATTCGATTTTGGATTTTGGATTTTGGATTGTTCTCACGACACCGAAGTTGGGGGCTTGAAACCTTTTTTGTTTTTGGTCATATTGGTAAAAAGGTTATAAAATAGAAGGATTGCGGGTGTTCAAGATGCGATCGCAGATGTATTAACACATTAAGGATTATCATTAACATAATCATGCGCTCCATAGTGTCGTAACAGTAACCCTTCATCTGAAACCACACAGCTAACCCGCAATCCTTGCGTTACTCGAAAGTGACCAATACCACCTTTATTTTTATATACTTCATATAATACACCTCCATCTCCTTTTAGTGCGCCAGTATCGCCATTATTTTTTATTAATAAATGCGCTACTTTCGCCAGAATTTCTTGCAACTTAACGCGCTCAGAATTACTTCTTACCCTTTCATAATCTCTAACAAAAGACGGCTCATACCGAATTTGGGGAAAAGCCAACAAATCTTTAGAAAGCAGTTGTTCCTTAGAACGATTCCAGATAAGTCTACCCCAGTTTCTTAACGTTACTTCATCATCCACCGCGAAGATTAGCGTTTCTGGAACACCGGGCAGCTTTGAACGATTTACTTCAGCACCTTGTGCCATCAAGGCAAACTCGACAACATAAGGTTGAATAACCGAGTTGTCGAGGCTAATTGGCAGTCTAGGTATAGTAATAACTTCTGAGGAGCCTTCAAAAATATAGATAATTTCATCGGCGTAAAACATTCCAATCGTATTCAGATATCCTTGTAAACTTTTGAAACTACCAACTAAATTAAAGCAAACTTTGTAACCGCTTTCTTCATAGTTAGGAATCGTGTCATCTATCCATTCTAGAAGTTTATCGATGCCATGTGAAAAGCTTTCCGTACTGGCAGTAGAAAGACCAGAAGGAGTATATGTGTCAACAGTTAGTCCCTGAGTTTGCAAAAATGACTTGACTACATTTGCAGTTGCTTGACCTTGAGCGGTATCTGTAGCAATCAGAAAGTGCATATCTTGTCTGCCTTGTTCCAATTGTTCCTGATATAAGCCATAGATACCATTTAGTTCAGCACTAGCTCTGCGTATCTCCTTTACGCCTTGCTTAAGTTTTTCACTTGCTTTACTTTTTAGCTTTTCAATGATATTCCCAGCCTCTGTAGGAATAGTTTCTGGAGTAAGGTTGGCTGTTTTGTTTAACAGTTGCCTATCACTTTGCTGGTCAATCTGATTAGTTAGTAAACTTGTACCAATTGTAGAAATTAGCAGCCTAAGCATTGCCTTGTCTCCTAAGAAATACCATTTTATCTAGCAATCCTATGTGATTTCTAAACGTAGGGCGGGCATCCTGTCCGCGTCATTCGATTTTGGATTGACACTCGCCTATAACTCGGGTGCTTCTTAAAGAGAATTCAAATACTTTAGATACCGAGCGCCATAGCCTAAATAACGGCGAATCAATTCTAGCCAAATACCTTGGACATCGGATGATTTAGAATCTTTGGCTATTTCTTGAGCTTTTGGCTTCAGTTTGACATTAATATCCTGAATGATTTTGTCGGCTAAGGAGTCTTTGCCTTTTCCCCACTTCTTATCTCGTCCAACTTGATAGAGGAGAAAATTCTTGATAACTTCTGGACTATCGGTTGTATCAGCGACGCGAACTAAGTTACGAAATTGAGCTTCTTGTAAATCGCCATAGGATTGCGTGTTATCTAAAGCAGCTTGAATCCACAAAACTAAATCATCTTCTGCCCTGCGGATACCTTTTTGAACTTGGAGTTCAGTTTGTTGTTCTGTCTGATTCATACAGCCTTCTCACGAAATACTAAATGAAAGTGATTACAAACTTGAAGTTGCCCAAAGCCTTCAGATGTACGATCGCCCACTCCTCGCATTTGCAGACGTTCTAAAGCTGGCATCCAAAGCTGGGGTTGAGCGGTGCTGAATAAATACACAGCACTTTTATTAGTTACTAACTCCACATCTTTCATTAACCCCCAGGCGGCATTCCAACCGGAACGGTAATCATAGCTGGTATAGGCAACGTGCAGTTGCAAAGACGAGTCATCCACACCACTAAACTGCTGTAGCATGGTTGGAGAAATAACGGTGGTACGTTGCCAATTCTCTGCCAAGATAGCATCGGACTGTAAATCGAGGGTGAAATAAGTACGATCTGCAAGCAAATCTTGATGGGGTTCACCAAAGATTTGCCACGTCTGCCATCGTTTCTGGAGTTCTTGATTAAACTGATCGATGCGAGATGCTAAAGTGGCTGTGACGGTGGAGCGAGTAGCTGTAATCTGAGCTTTGCCTAATCCCCGTGACGCAGATCCACCTAACCGGAAGGTGTGGGAGTTGATAAAGTCAGTCAGTGAGATCGCTAACTCTTCATCCTCTACCAAAATATTCCCCCGATAAGTGGCAGTTGTGTCTTGCTTCCCCTCAACTTCATTCAACACTTCGATGCTATAAAGCACCTGTTCCTCAGATGTAGCACGGCGACGATTAATTCCCACTCGTGTCAGTAGGCGCGTGGCAATAGAAGGTTGGTAGTAGCGTTTATCATCCACGCGAGAATATAAACCGCCATAGGGTTCTACCCGTCCCCCATCTACAGGACAATTGGGATCGTAAGGATGGTTATAGCCTTCAGCGCAAAAGCGGTCAATTAGAGTGTCAAAAACACCGTGGTTTTTGGGATTGGACTTAAAGCCAGAGTTAGTTTTAGAACTAACCGCAGTAGCAGGTAATACGCCAACTTCACCCGATAACAACGTAACTTTATCTTCCACTTTCGCAATAGCAGGATAGGCATTTTGGAAAATGCCAGCAGTGTCACTTAAAAATAAGCTGTGGAAGTCGTCACCGGGTTCTGGTTGAGGCGATCGCCTGAGAATTTCACTAGCGATCGCTCCCCGAATCACCGTTCCAGGAATATAACTTTCCGCTTCACTGACAGATCCACCAGGCTTTTGCCGTCCAATTGCCAGCGGGGAAAGGGCTTCAATTTTTAGTTGAATCTGATATGTCATTCGATTTTGGATTTTGGATTTTCGATTTTGGATTCACACTTGCGTATTCAGGACTTACGCAAACACCATCGTCCAAGCCCCCCCAACCCCCCAACTTTGGGAACCCCCCTCTAGTTCCCCCCAGATTTGGGGGGCTAGGGGGGCGAATGCGTAAGTCCTGGTATTAATTCGGCGGTACAGAATGAGAGATGCGGGCAGACACATGGGTCTGCCCCTACATTTTTCTTTTCTATAGATAAATCCTTGGGTTTGAATCCGGTTATTTTTGGTCATCTTTCCAAAGCTTCCCAAGCAGTATCGTCAATTTCCACATTCGGTAATTCCCAGTGCAGCCATCCCAACCCCCCTGACTTGCTACCTCCTAAAGCATGAATGTGATGCAGTGCTGCCACAACAAGTGCTTTGGCGTAAGGGGGACATCCCGGCAGTATGTGAATCTCCCCCTGAAATCGCAACCCAACATTAGCTGGGGAAGTTTCCAATAAAAACAGTTTCTGATCTTCTGCTGTGCGACGACGGCGGTTAATAGTCACTCCAGGGCGTAACACTTCTGGCAGATTAGCTGGATCTTCAGTACAAATAAGGTCATCAAATACTAGGTGAGAAGGCAAAGCGGGATTACCAAACATCTGGCAAATTAAACAGTGATAGCGGTTATCTCCCTGCACTTGATAGTCTGGACGCTGAAAACTGCTGTTTCTCTCTTCTGCAAAACCCGCCCGTTGAGGACACATAGTTTGAGGATTGGGAGAATCACAAACTGCCCAACGCAACCCTCTTCCCAACTTCTCGCATTCGTGTCGCAGGCGACCTTTAAATTGAGAGGCGGGAATTAGCAGTTGTCCTCTAGCAGTGCGAACAATGGGTTTATCAGCTAGCGAACCAGATGAACCCCCCGCGCCTACACACAAGGCGGTGTCAATTACTGCTGTGAGTGAAAGGGTTTCTTTCGTTTTGTCTAGCAAGTTTCGCAGTTGGATCATCGGTTCGCCTCCGTCACTCAATTTTGGATTTTGGATTTTGGATTTTGGATTAACCGCACGGATGAATATGGGGGTTTGGAACGATTAGAATTCTTGCAAAAATCCTAATTTTCGTTTTTTAGAACGCAGATGGGCGCAGATGGACGCAGATGAATGACAAGATTTTATGGACTTTTGCCAGAGATTTATTGTTATTTGGTCATAGTTGAATTTTCGGTAGTGGCTGCAACTGTCTCAGATGCTTCGATAAACGGGTAGAGATCCACCAATTCTCGCCATATAGTCTCATAAATCGCCTTTTCTGGTGATTGCTGCTGGTCAGGTTCCTTATCCGGTTCTATGTACATCCAAGGAGCTACATTACCGTTATTGGTTTTTGCCTCACACCAAGCTTGCTCAAAATTAGTTTCTAGCAGCTTTTGTTTGTCCGCCTGCAAGCGAACGCGGAAGTAACGATAATTAAGGATGGCGGTGTGCTTTCCTTGCTCTAACAGGCTGCGGATTTGGTAAAGTTGCGATCGTGGGAATCCCGATTCCTTCAGCGCTTTGCCAGTCAAAAGCAGTCCCCCCAACTCATGCAGCGTGTAGGGCGCGACATACAGCTTCAGAGTTTGATTATCTCTCACAGATTTAGTTAAGCCTTCTTGCCGGAAGGAACTGATACTCGATGAAATCATCGTTACTGATTTCATTACCAAAAAGTCTACTGTGCCACCATAGTAGTTCTGGTTTTTCAACTCTTTCGCACGGACTTTAGCAGACTTGAGCAACTGCTCAGTGAGTTGTTGAGCATAATAAATAGGGGTGCTATCAGCAGTAATCAAAACTCCAATCGACATACTCAGCTTGCACTGTGAGGGTATCGCTGTCTGGCTTTGGTATCGGTGAACCTTAACAGACTTAAAAATTATCTCTTGTGAGGAAATTTTATAGTTTTGTTTAGCTTTGATTTCCTCTCCTTCTAGCAAAATTCGCTCAAATTCCTCGCCAATGGTTTTCGCAATATCTAAAGCTTTGTCAGCAGGAACAATTAGCAGTACGTCATCGCCACCAATAGTGATAATCTCAAAAGGATGCACTATCAAGCCATTGCGGTCTTTTGATTCTGGCTCGACAGCGAGATTTTGCACAGTGCGCGGATGCAAATGTTTTGCTAAAGCGATGTATACGGATTCTACCGTTGCTTGTGAAATATCGTCACTAAATTCTTTATATTCTTCTGGCGTGCGAATCTTTTGGATGTAGCCACCCATGTTATTGCCATCAGCATAGATATAGGCAACAAATCCTTGACTGCTATTGCCGATTTCTGCTAGATTTCGAGACTCTTGAACTTCTCTAGGATTGATATTACCGTAGTAGCGTCGAGAATATTCAGATGATTGTAAAAAATTATCAAATCGACGCACCCAACTGCTCACATTTTGACCAACTCCCCACCGCCGTCCGAGGTTGCCAACCTGCCAGTGGAATTTTGAGTTTTTGTAATACCAGCGCTGTGCTTTAGCATTTTCTCGCTTGGTACTCTGTCCGACAATATGTTTGCGGGCTAAGGTATCTGAAAACCAGGGTTCGCCCGGTAAACTATCGATACGGGCTACAGCTGAACGGCGATCGCCTTCATCCCGTACTAAATAAGGGTGTGTCTCAAACATCGGTGGGTAGCGACGGCTAGGGCGTTGCACGTCGGGCAAATCGTTACCGCTACGTCGTTGGTTAAACTTCCCCGCCAACCTACCAGCTAGTTCGTTGAAGCTTTTACGATTCTTAAATAGTTCTACCCAATCTTCCCCTGATTCTGGGCGACCAAAATAAGCTTGTACTAAAGGATGCGATCGCGTCTGTTCATTTAGATACCAATCTAGCCATTTTGTCTCTGCAATCGTTTCGCGCAACAACCCAAAGCGGAATTCCAGCAGTCTGAAGGTATCGCCTACAGCACAAGAATTGGCGGTGAGAGTTTCTTCTGTGTAACGTCGCTCAATAGCATTGGCTAAGTCGTGTACATAAGCAGCAGGACAAAAAGCAAGAATATTACCCCCCGTAGAGTAAATAATTAATTCTGGAATTAGCGCGGCTTCCAGTCCCGGAAAATGTTTATTCAGCCACTTGGAAATTGAGGAGTATTTTTTATCAAAAAAGGCTGGTAAATCTACTAAGTTAATTCGGTCTAATATAGCAGAGGCTCCCCGAATATCCTGAAGCTTGGCTGCTTCAAATACATAACCCTTAATTTTGGTAGCACCCCCGTAGACTAAGCCGATGCGAGTGGGTTGTTCCCATAAAGAAGGATAATCTTCTTGGATCTGGGTTATCTTCTCCGGGAAATAGTCGGCGGGAATAGACTGAAGTTGCTGGACTTGCTGGACAAGCGATCGCGTTTCTTCGGGCAATTCTGTCTGTTCTTCTAAAGCTTGTAGCATTTGGTGTAGTACATCTAGCGAAAACTGGGGTTGGCGCTGATCTCCCCAAGCAAGACACCAGGCGATCGCTTTCGTGATGGAAGAAGCTGTATTTGTCATATAGCGTGCTGATAGTTGAGTTGCAAAAGATTTCTTTATCGAAAAACTTGGTCTAAAACCCCGTCCTGGAAGGACGTCTTTTGGTACAATAGGGGATGTGGAAGGGTAATTAACCACTTAAAAAACCCGATTGCTACCTAACACGTAGACGCTGCACCTTGACAACTGAATCTAGCGGGTTCTACTTTGTTGTTCCGGCTTCTACGTTTTTGTAGTCCCGAAAGTAGGTAAAAGATTCACGGGAACCGGACGAACAGCATTTCAACTCAAACAAATTTTGCAGCAATGCAACTAGGGTAGGGCATACCCAAAGTTAACGCTTGGGGAGAGAACCACCTCTGGGCTAGACACCGCAAGGGTTCTAGTTTAAGTGGACTCGCTGAACCAAGAATCCCCTAGCCTTTAGGCTGGGGAGTGTCAAACCTTTAGCTGAACCTGTCACCGAAAAGCCCGAGGTTGATGAAACCCCTCTATTGCAGCAAAGGACACGAAAATCCTGTTGGTACTAACTTTTGCCAGCAGTGTGGCGAGAAGTTGAATATACCCACCACTAACAACCTTGCTCAAGGAGCAATTTTGGGCGTTAGCGAAGCGACGTCGGAGCCGTTTCGCTACCGCATTGGTCGCGAACTGGGACACGGTGGCTTTGGACGCACCTATTTGGCGGAAGATCTCAACAGGTTCAATGAACTCTGTGTTTTAAAGGAATTTGCTCCCCAGGTTCAAGGTATTTATGCCTTGCAAAAAGCTGAGGAGTTATTTGAGCGAGAAGCTGGGGTTCTCTACAAGCTGCAACACCCACAGATTCCGCGTTTCAGAGAATTGTTCCGTTTTAATACTGAAGG
>Ga0196964_10000912_pt1 | contig 15965 bp, 24 predicted proteins | sample S1_10metaG_FD_148615 | JGI IMG/M metagenome (GOLD analysis project Ga0196964, IMG submission 148615) | Soil microbial communities from Anza Borrego desert, Southern California, United States - S1_10 | ecosystem: Environmental > Terrestrial > Soil > Desert | place: USA: California | collected...
ACGACAACTCGGGCACCCCAACGCTCGAAGCGCTGGCGTGGTCGAGCGACACCGCGCGCGCGACCAATCTCACGCTGCAAGACGGCGTGCTGGTGAAGTCCGGCGCCACGACGCGCCGCTATCTGGGGTCCTTCCGCACGACTGGGGTCTCCGGCCGGACAGAGGACTCCTTCGCCAAGCGCTACGTCTGGAACTACTACAACCGCGTGCGCCGCGCGATGCGCGTGTTGGAGGCCACGAACTCCTGGACCTATACGAACACGACGATCAGGCAGGCCAACGGCTCCACCGCGAATCAGTTGGACATGGTCGTGGGTTGGAGCGAGGACGTGGTGACGGCGGACATCTTCGTCAGCGTGTTCAACACCAACGCCCAAGTCCAAGTGGTCGTTGGCGTTGGGCTGGATGCCACGAACACGTTCACCGCCGGGAACCTCTGCTATGGCATGACCAACGCCGCGAACACGACGCTGATCGTCACGGCGCAGTGGAAGGGGTACGTGGGGCACGGCCGCCACTTCCTCTCGTGGAACGAGCACTCTGCCGCGACCGGGACCACGACGTGGGTCGGGGACGGCGGCCTCACGACAACGCAGCAGTCCGGCATCCATGGGGAGTTGTGGGGATGAACCGCGACGAGCGCCTCCAGCGGGCCCTGCGCGAAGTCCTCGTGCGCTTCGCGCGCGACGCCGAGGGAATGGCAATCGCCCAGCTCGTCCACACCTGCCACGAGGGGGTGCCGAAGGCCGATTGGTCGAAGGTTTACCCCAACTGGATGGTGGCCGAGAAAGACGGCGAGGTCATCGGCTGCGTGCAGCTCTGCTACGCGAAGCCAATCGGGCGCTTGGAGTTCCTGTCCTTCGTTCCGGGGCTTCCGTACCGCACGCGGGCGCTTGCCGTGCGCTCGCTCCTCTCGCTCGCCTCCATGGCGCTTCGGCACAGCGGCGCCACGGCAGTCGCAGGCACCGTTGGCTTCGAGCAGAAGAGCTTCAAGGAAATCCTGAAGAAGAACGACTGCCGCGTCGTCGTCTCCGGAAACGTCTTCGTGAGGGCCATCTGATGGACTGGAACCAGATTTCCAAGCTGATCTCGATGGCCGGCATGGTCTCCCGGGGCCAGCGGCTGCAGCCTCTCGGCCCCGTCATGGACAACGAGCAGGAGGCGCAGATGCGCCTGCGCGCGGCTCTGGAGCGCCGCGCCGTCGAGGAGGAGGCCATCCGCCTCGCCAGGGCCGAGCAGGAGCGCGTCCTCGCCCTGCAGGAGGAGGCGCAGCGCGCCCAAGTCACTCAAGCGTCCCCGCTCGCGGACCTCGGCACGATCATCGCCCAGACCGTGAAGGCGACGCTCGAGGCATCAGCGAAGCCGAAGAAAGAGACTGCACCGACGCCCCCTGGGGTCGGGACCGCGGCGCCGCTCGCGATCACGCCACCCACAAGCACGCCTCCGGTCGGCACGAACATGGCCGTTCGCGGCCCGTTCGGCAACGTCGGCACCGGCACGAGCCTCAATCTCGGCACGAACAACGCCGACCGCCCCCCCGCCGGGCAAGCCTTCGGGCCGTCGCTGACTGGCGGCGGCTCCCTCGCGGCCAAGCGCTTCGACTACACGCCGTATCTCGGCAAAACGATCATGCAGATCTACGGCGAGAACCCCGGCGGCACCCCGGTCGGCTTCGACTGGGCCGAGTGGGCGAAGCTCACCAACTGGCACGGCGGCAAGGATCCGACGCGCTACGCCGCCGACGGCCGCGACACCTGGTCCGACTTCGGCGGACACAGTGGCTTCGGCTTGGGGCTCGGCCAGTGAGACCGGACGACTGGCTCGTGATCCGCGACGAGAAGATGCTCGCGTGGATGGCCGGCGACCAGCAGGCGGTCGAGGCCGTCAACACCATCTGCTCCATCTGCGATGTCTGGGACGACCTCGTGGACAAGGACAAAGAAGTCAGCGAAGCCGACGTGAACGCTGCGTTCACGAAGGCGCTGATCGGCTTGCAGATGAACGGTTTCTACAAGCGGCATGAGCCGTACTTCTTCCCGCTGCTTGTGACCGGGATCAACGCCTGGCTGGACGCGAACGCGCTGCAGGCCTCGCCCAGCGACAAGTGGCGAATGCTCGCGTTCTACATCCGCACCTTCGGCTTCGAGATCGCGCATCTGGCCGCCTTCCTTGCCGGCGGCTGGGATCACCTGCGCAAGGTGAGCCTTGAAATGAGGATGTTCTTCGAGACCGAGTCCTATTCGGAGTGGGAGCACCGTCATGGGGTGGAATAGCAGTAACACCACCGTCGTCAACACGCCTCCGCCGAAGACGCCGGAGGAGATCGAAGCCGACCGCATCCGCCTGGAGGAAATGCGTCGGCAGAACGAGCTGCTCGCGCAACTCATGCCGGGGCAGCTCGCCAACATCCAACTGCAGAACAAGCTGATCGAGGCGCAGCTCGCGAATCTGCCGAACCTGCAGGAGTACCAGCGCCAGCAACTCGTGCTCGCGCAGGCGCAGCTCGCCAACGCCATCGCTGAGGAAGCGATGCGCAAGGAGCTTCATCCGCACCAGCTGAAACTGCTGCAGTCGCAGGCGGCGCTTGCTCTGGAGCAGGCGGACGCGCTGAAGGAGACCACGCTCTTTCAGCGCGAGGCCAACAAACTCATCCTCGAAGACCTGCGCGACCGCGCGCTTCGCCTGGAGGCGCGCCGCAAGTTCTATTCCCCGGAGGAAGAGGCGCGCGCGGCCGCCGAGGAGGCCCGAAGGGCCGAGCGCATGGGCGCCATGAGCGAGGAATTCGCGAAGATCCAGCTCGAGGCGGCCCGCCGCGGCACGAAGCCGACCGAGGAGCAGCTCGCCAACATCAACGAGTCGATCGACGCTGCGCAGGCGCAGGGCGAGTCGGACATCAAGCGCTTTCTGCAGGAGACGCTGCGGCAGATCAACGAGGAGACTGCCCAGGCGGCGGGGCTGCGACCGACCGACACGCCGGTCGTGCGACTGTCGGAACGCGCCGGGGAAGAAGCCGCGCGTGCGCAGGGCGACCTCGCCTCGAAGATGGCCGAGACCCGCGCAACCGCGCGGCTCAACTACCCGCTGGCCGCCAACAAGCTCGAAAGCGACATCGCCTCGCAGGGCATGCGGCTCACGGCGGGCGCGTCGTCCTTCCAGCAGGAGTTGCGCGAGCGCGCGATGGCGAACCGCGATGCGACGTTCGGCATCACGCCGTCGCTCGGGTTTTCGATGCCGCAGACCGCGCCGTCCGGGCCGGCGGCCATGATGCCGCTCAACCTCAACCCCTCGGCCTTCGGGTTCAACTTCTTCCGCGGCGGCGGCACGCAGACGACCAACGCGAACCAGAGCCTCATGCAAGCGCTCGGTGGCGGTCAAGGCATCGGGCAGATGGCGAGCGGCATCGGAGCCGCCATCGGGGCGCTGGCGGTCTTCTCGGACGAGCGGCTGAAGACCGATGTGGAGCGCGTCGGCGAGACCGACGCTGGCGTGCCGATCTACACGTACCGCTACAAGGGCGATCCCGTGCCGCGGCTGGGCGTCATGGCGCAGGAAGCCGAACGCCTCTTCCCCGACGCCGTGGTCGAGCATCCGAGCGGCTACCTCATGGTCGATTACTCGAAAGTCCACTGATGATCGACGAATTCGACCTGCCGCTTCCCGCGTCCAATTCGCTGGGCCTCGATGTCCTGCCGGCGCAGCCCGCGCCGGTCGAAGACAAGTCCGTACCAGCGTCCGCCTCGTCGCTCGGTCTTACTGGCGGCGGCGGCACGTCCGGCTTGGGGCTTGCCGACTACAAGCGCGCGCGTAGCGAGGACGAACTGGCCTACCTCCAGAACCTGCCCACGATGCAAAAGGTTGGGCTCGTCCTGGAGTCGTTCGGCGCCGCCGTGAATGGCCAGCAGAATCCCGTCGACAGGTTGCTCGAGAACAAGCGCAAGCGCGAGGTCGAGTTCCGCAACGAGCTGGGCACGACCATCCAGACCGTGAAGGCCGGAATGGACCTTGCGGCCAAAGTGCCCGCCGGGAAAGCGCGCGACGCCCTGATCGAGCAACTGTCGCGCTCGAGCGGCACGGCATCCGGCATCGTGCGCGAGGCCCTGGGCGCGATCGGCACCGAGCAGGAAAAGCGGCTCCGCGACACAGTCTCCGTGCTCGAGAACCCTGCGGCGCGGGAGATGCTGATCACGGCCGTCTCCGGGGCTCAGGACCCGCGCGCGGCGGCGGACAAGCTGCTCACGGACTCGGACTTCATGAAGCGTCTCGAGCAGCGCGCCGACCAAGTGACGCTGCCGCGGGTCACGGGGAAGCTCGCCGTCATCTCGCGCACGCTCGCGAAGATGCCCAAGTACCAAGCTGGCGAGGGAGCGTCCACCTTCACGCTCGCCGACCTGCGGGAGGTGAACCGCGAGCTGCCAAAGGAGCTGCAGATCACCGATGCCGAGTTCGGGACGATCACGCGCAACCAAGCCGCGCTCATCCCGTACGGGCTCAAGACGGACGCCACGCTGCAGGCCGAGCAGGCGGCTGGCGCGAGCAGGCAGGACAAGGGCACATGGAGCGAGCCGTATCGACTCGACGGCGTGCTCGTGCAGAAGAACTCTGTCACAGGGGAGATTCGCACAGCTGTCTCCCGTCCGCCGCGCGAGCCTGCCGAGAAGCAGCCCGACCTGAAGCCGATCGTGGTCGAGGTCGCCGATCCAGACAACCCCGGCAAGAACATCAAGATCGACGCGCGCACCGGCAACCGGATTGGCGCCTCGCCGAACAAGCATCGGCCTCTGCCGGCGCCGCTGCAGAAGCAGCTCACCGAGGCCGCGGAACTGGCCGACGCCACCGACCGGTTCGTGACGCGCTTCAAGGACAGCTACGGCGGCCACACGGCCATTGGCGACCTGCCGGTCAGGGCCGGGAAGCTCTTCGGCGACGACACTGGCGCCACGCAGTGGTGGCAGGACTACGAACTGCACCAGAGCGTCATCCGCAACAAGCTCTTCGGCGCCGCGCTCACCAAGCCCGAGATCGAGGCCTGGGAGAAGTCGGCCATCAACCCGCGGATGAGCGTGAAGGAAATCAAGAAGAACCTCGCTCATCGAGCGAACCTGGAGCGCCTCGGGATGGAGCGGCTCATGAAGGGCGCCGTCACCTCGGGCTACCGCAAGGAGGAGGTCGAGGCCTACACGGGACGCACGGTATCAGAGGGCTCGACTCCAGCGGCCGGTGGTGGTCCCAAGAAAATCACCACGGAGGCCGAATATGCCGCGCTTCCTGCGGGCGCGGAATACATCGACCCCGATGGCAACCGCCGGAGGAAGAAGTGACTTGGTGGCGCGACGATCCTGTCGTCTCGGACTCGCCGCCGTGGGCGGCCGATCCGATCCTCCATGACCAAGGGTCATCGCCCACGAAGCAGCCAGCCACGGCCAGCGAGCGCGGCAAGGCGCTTCAGGCCGGAGTGAACAAGGGCATCGCAGGACTCATCGGCCTGCCGGTGGACACGATCGAGAACATCGTGAACATCGCGCTCTCGGTGCGAGGCTTGGCAAGCGACGACCCGAACATCCAGCTCATGGACGGCTCGTGGGGCTCCTCGAAGCACGTCGAGGAGGTCATGAGGCGACTCAACATCGGGACCGACAATCCCAGGCCAGACGATCTGGCGAGTCGCTTGCTCCACACAGGCGGCAAGGTCGCGGCCGGGCCGCCCACGCGCGGCGCGCTCGCCGCCGGAAGCGGTGGCGCCGTGGCACGTGAGGTCGGCGGACCGCAGTGGGAGGGCGTAGGCGCCGTGACGCCAGCAGCAGCCGGCGCCGCGATGCGAAGCGCCAAAGGCGCAATCGCAGAGCGCACGCGCGAGAACGTCGAGGACTTCCAGGGTGCCGGCACCATGCCATCCGTCGGCCAGGCGACCGGCAGCACGTTCATTCAGGGGCTGGAGAACCTGCTCGCCAAGTTCCCCGGCGGCGCCGGTCGCATGCGCCGCTTCAGCGAAGAGCAGCAGCGCCAGATGGGCGACAAGGCGCGTACCGGCGTCACGGCCGAGGACGCAGGCCGGCAAGTCAAGACCGGGATCGAGCGCTTCGTCGAGGATTTCAAGCGCAAGTCCGACCAGCTCTACAACGAACTCGACAAGCACGTCCCGCAGGACGCGCGCGTCGACGTGCGCGAGACCCGCGCCGTGCTGGCCGACCTGAACGCCAACATCCCCGGGGCCCCCTCCCTTTCGCAGTGGTTCAAGAACGCCAAGATCCAAGGCCTCGAGCGCTCCCTCAAGGACGACACGGAAGGCACGGCCGGTACGCAGTCCGCGATGTCGGCCGTCGATCGCCAGCTCCTCGAGCAGCTCCCCGGCGCGCAGCGCAACGCCGAGTTGGCCGCGGCGAGCGATGGGATGCTTCCCTACGAGGCGGTGAAGAAGCTGCGGACGCTGGTCGGGCAGGAACTGGCGAACACGTCGCTTGTGTCCGAGGTGCCGAAGGACAAGTGGAGGGCGCTCTACGCCGCGCTCTCGCGCGACATGGAGGCGCTCGCCGCCTCTCGCGGGGAGGAGGCATCCAAGGCCTTCAGCCGCGCCAACCAGCACCACGCCGCCGGCATCCAGCGCATTGAGGACGTGCTCGACGGGGTCGCGAAGAAAGTCGATCCGGAGGACGCCTTCAAGGCGTTCATGCCGACGAATCCGGACCAGTCGAACAAGCTCCGGGCGGTGATGCGCAGCCTGTCCGAGAGCGAGCGCAAGGTCGTGACCGAGGCGGTCGTGAACCGCATGGGGCGCGCGACCCCTGGGCGGCAGGACGAGGTGGGCGAAGTCTTCTCCTCCGAGACGTTCCTCACGAACTGGAACCGCCTTTCGCCAGAGGCCAAGGTGCAGCTCTTCCCCGATCGCGAGATGAGGAAGAGCGTCGATGCGCTCGCCGCCGCCTCGTCTCGCATCCGTGAGGGCGCCAAGGTCTTCTCGAACCCGGCCGGCACTGCCGGCGCGGCGGCCGGGTATGGCGTCTATGGCTCGCTCTTCGGCGGCGTGGTCGTGGGCGAACCGATGGCGACCGTGAGTGCCTTGGGCGCCCTTACGACCGCGAACATCGGCGCCCGGATGCTCACGAGCCCGAAGGTCGTGGAGTGGCTCGCGAAGGCGCCGAAGGTCTCGCATGACGGCGCGGCCGCGCACCTCGCGCGTCTGGCCGTCATCTACAACAGCGCCGATCACGGCTTGAGAACCGAGCTGGACCGCTTCATGGAGTCCGCGCAAGGCATCGAGGTCGCGAAGGACGACCCCAAGCGACGCAGGCGTCGCGATGAGCTGCTCGACATGCTCAATGGACCATAGGAGAGGGAGGCATGGACGAAGAACAGGGGGTCGCCAGTGCGTTCGCCAAGTTCGCGGACATCGGCCTGAGCTTCGCGCTCGCCGCATTCTTCGGCCTCATCCGCTACCTGCAGGAGTTCCTCAATCCGCAGGCGCCGCCGGCCTTCAAGTGGGTGATCGCGGTCGCCAAGGGCTTCACCGCAGGCGCCGTCGGGATGCTCACGCACTGGCTCCTGTCCGAGTGGCGCGTCGGTCCGAACATGAGCGCCTTCCTGATCGCCGTGGCCGGTTATGGCGGCGCCGAAACCATCGAATTGTTCAAGGAGATGCTGCATGACTTCGTCCGTCGAAAGGCGGGCTCGTCCCAGGAACCTCGCGCAAAGGACTAGGTACTGGGGCGGCCGAATCACGCGCTTCTTCGTCGTGATCTACGTGAGCTTCATCTTCGTCTTCGCCGTGCTCACGCTCGCATTCAAGGCCATCAAATGAAACTCACGCTCAATCGCAATCCCTCCAGCCTCACCTGCACGATCGGCGACCTCCTCGTGGACGGCGAGTTCTTCTGCCACACGCTCGAAGACGTGGTCCGCGAGGTGCCTGGACAGCCGGTCTCGGAGTGGAAGGTGAAGGGGAAGACTGCAATCCCCGTCGGCACCTACCCCGTTGAGATCACGTGGTCGTCGCGCTTCAAGTGCGATCTGCCGCTCCTCGTTGGCGTGCCCGGCTTCACCGCCATCCGCATCCACGCCGGGAATACCGACGCCGACACCGAGGGTTGCATCCTCGTCGGCACCTGGAACGGCGGCGAGCACATCCACAACTCGCGCAAGGCGCTCGACGGGCTGATGGACGTGCTCGAGTTCGCCAACATCGCCAAGCAGGCGATCGAGATCGAGGTCTGCGCGCCATGACCGCGCTCCTCAAGCTCGTGCCCGTCTCCGTCTGGGTCGGCATCGCCGTCGCAGCGCTGGTGATCGGCGGTGCCTGGGCCATCGACCAGAACGGCTACAACCGCGGCGTCGACGAGGTCCGCGTCGAGTGGGAAAACGACCGGCTCATGAAGGAGGCCGAGATTCGCCGCCTCAAGGACGAGCAAGCCAAGGTCGTCGAGAAAGTGACGGTGGAGTACCGCGACCGCGTGAAGGTGATCAAGGAGAAAGGCGATGAGGTCCTCAAGCTGGTTCCGTACTTCCTTCGTGGCGAGTGCCTGCTCACTGGCGCTTGGCGCGTGCTCCACGACGCAGCCGCAAGTGGTGCCGTGCCCGACGATCCCGACCGAGCTATTGCAACCGCCGACCCCGTTGCAGGCCTTGCCGCCGCTGAAACGGTCGCCTCCAACTACGCCGCCTGCCGAGCCGATCAAGCCCGACTCGCGGCCCTTCAACAACTCCTGAAAGGAGCATCGCAATGATCGAGGGATTCATCTACGGCCTCATCGTGGGCGCGGCGCTCGTCGCCGCCGCGTTCGTCTACCTCAACTGCAAGAAGCCGGCCGAGCTGGATGCGGCCGAGGACAAGATCCGCCGCCTGTGAGGCTCGTCCTCGCGCTCTGCCTGCTCCTCGCCGCCTGTGGCGGTGGCGGGGGCGGGGGCAGCGCTCCCGTCTCTGGTCCCGTGAGCCCGCCCCCAGCGCCGCGCACGGACCTCTGGTTCGCCTACTTCGGGCACAACGCGATCTCGGTGAACGAGACCGCGCAGCACACGAACCTGCTGTGGGCCGCCGACTGGGCCGGCGTGAGCGAGCAAATCGCCGCCCTCACGCACGCCAAGGCGGGCGGGATTACAAACGCGATCCTCATGGTGCCGGCCTACACCATGGATCCGTCAGCGGCCGAGGGTGAAGTCCGCTTCTGGCTGCAGCGCTTGGACAACCTCGGGCTCCTCGACATCGTGATCGCGCTCGCTCCGATCGACGAGCCGAACACGCCTCGGGCCGGCAACCGCACGGACGCCGAGGTGACGGCCAAGAACGCGATGCTGCGTCGCGTGATGGAGGAGTTCCCGAGGATGAAGGACCGCAAGCTCGCGGTGATCTACGCCTGCAACGGCGACTGGCCCGGCATTCGATCGTACGACCTGATCGGCTGCGACCACTACGACCGCGGCTGCGGGGTGCTGCGCGGGTACTACGACGAGCTGCGCGGGCTCATGACCCAGGAGCAGCGCTTGATCCTCGTCGTCGGCGGCGCCTCGCCGTGGCGGCAGGACCCGGCCTGCTTCGCTTCCTACGCCGACTCCACTCCCCAGGTGAAGCTCCTCCTCGCCTTCATCTGGCAGACCGTCACCGACGAGGGGAACACCTACGCCGGCATCCGCGACAACGGCATGCGCAAGCCCTACTGCGACACGGGGCGCGTCATCGTGGGCCGCGCCGGCCCCTGCTAGGAGACGCCATGTTGTTCCGCATCCTGCTCCTCTCGCTGCTCTGCTTCGTGGCGGCGCCCGCCGTCCCGGCGACGGTGACGCTGTCCAACGGGGCGAGCTGCACTTACGTCCACGCCACGACGGATGCGGCCGGCAACGCGGTCTACACATGCCTCAACGGCCCCGTGCAGCCCCCGCCACCGCCTCCTCCCCCTCCGCCTCCGCCGCCGGACAACACGCTCAACCTCGACGCCTTGGGCGGCTTCGCCGCGGTCGACAGCCGGCTCGGAGGATCGGTGGCGTGGTGCTCGAGCGGCCGCAGCGTGGCGTTCTGGGGCGCGCGCGGCGTGCCGGCGATCATCTATGGCGGACTCCTGCACTACGAGATCGACGGCGCGCCCAGCATCTCGGTCGTGGAGGGAGGGGGCACGGACGTACTCGGCCCAGGGTGCCATCGCCTGCGCTTCGTGAGCCACGAGGGCCGGCTCGACGCCTCCCACGTCCTGGTGGTGAACATCCTCGCGCGGTGAAGGACCCGAGCCCCGACTTCGCCACGGCCATTCGCGTGCTGATCGCCGCGGGGTTCATCCTCGCGGCGATCCTGTGCTGCGAGTGATGGGCGGGGTGATGGGCTCAGGAGGCTTCTGTGAGCCTCCGTGGTTCCACGTGGAACCGTAAAATCAGGGACTTAGACGCCCGTCGACGCTGTCGAGGGGACTCATAATCCCTTGGTCCCTGGTTCGAATCCAGGCGGGCCCACCAATAAAATCAGGCATTTACTGCCTCTTTCGTCTTCCGCGCACGACGGCCTGATGGGATGTTGATGGGCTTGAAACCGCGGCGCATGGCGCGCGCCGCGGTTCGGTCGAGCACCAGCGCGTAGACCTTGAGCGTCGTCACGACGCTCTTGTGACCGAGGATCTTGCGCACGACCTCGAGCGTGACCTCGCCGCTGTTGATGAGGATCGTGGCGCCACTGCGGCGCAGGTCGTGGTAGACCAGCCCGTCAAGCCCGGCCGCGTCCCTAGCGGCCTCGAAGGCGGCGTACAGGGTGCGCACATGGGCGCGGAACGGGACCGCCTTCAGGTACGGCCGCAGCTGCGGCACGATCGGGACGACCCGCGGGGAGCCTGTCTTGGCCTCCCGGACCGTGATCGCCCCGCGCACGTCGGGCGGCTGCAGCGCCATGACCTCGCCCTGGCGCAGACAGGCGTACGCCCCGAAGGCGATGAAGGCCTTCGCCTCGAAACCCTCGGCATGGCGGATGAGCCTTTCGATCTCCCGCGCCGTCACGACCCGCTGCCGCGCTACCTCCCCGGGGAGGAGCTTGATCTTCCGGCTCACGTTCTCGGCAAGCCATCCCTTATCGAAGGCGAAGCGGGCGACCGCCTTGAGGATGCAGCGCCGTCTGTTCACGGTGGCAGGCGCCGGGCGGCCCTCGCCTCGGACCCGGGCGCCCACCAGCTTCACGGCGCCGAGGATCTCGGAGACGCGCAGGCCGTCGACGGCCGCCTTCACGACCCCGGCCTTGCTTCTGGTCTCGGCCTCGCTCTTCCGGCCCTTGACCTCTTCCTCGAGCCACTCGTCGATCGCCTTGACGAGCGGCGGATCGGGACGAACGCCTACGACCGCCTGGTCGATGAGCTGATGCCGGAGACGAGCCTCAAGCGCGGTCGCTTGCCCTTTCTTCGCGCCGGGCGGGAGCCGTCTGAAAACACGATGCCCGCGGGCTTCGAACTCGACGCAGTAGCGGGTTCGACCTTTTCCATCAACGAAGTCACGGACTGGCATGTGATGCGCGTCTTGTAGCGCTCAAGCGCGGACTCGGGGATTCGAACGCAGCGCTGGCGGACCACAACATACTGCAGCTCGGCGTTGTCGAGCAAACGGCGCACCGTCGAGCGACTCACGTTCAACTTCTCTGCTACCTGCTTCAGGGTGAACATTGCGCTTCCACATGGGAAGCGGCTGCGGTTTCAGTGCGATGTTCTTATTCGATGAGGTTGAGGTTCAGTGCGACGACAACTGCGAGCGCGGCGGCGATCATCAGGGCGAGGATAATGTTCATATTACAATCGCCCGAGGAGTGGCCATGTCAAGCGACTTCGCTGCGTTCCACATGAATCGAGAGCGTTCGATCATGGACGTGCTCAACGAGGCATGTAAGGGTGCCATCCTGATAAACGGCGGAGCCGCCGTCGCCATGGGGGCGCTTCTGCAGGCCATATGGGACAGAGGCGGCATCGCGGCAATCAAGCACGCCGTGCTCGTTGGCATCCTGATCACGGTGTTTGGCGTAGCCCTCGCCGGCTTCACCTTCGTCCTGCGGTTCGTCTCGCTGTGCCGCGGGGCCCACATTCCGGTCGTAGACAACGCTTGGGGCGTAGCGGCAATGATCACTGGGCTCGGGTCAATCGTGCTCTTTGTTGCCGGCTGCGCCCTGCCTGTCCTCGTAGCTCTCTGTGTTCTGTAGGTCACGAAGCGCCCTCGGAAGGACGTTGCATCGCCGCTACTCGAACCACGCGCGCACGTTCCAGTGCGTCTCATCGCGCACGATCGTTCCGTCTCGCCGGCGCTCGATGGTCCTGCCGCCAAACCACATGCTCCCATCCGGGTCAACACGAAACGTTTCGTGCAGCTCGATCCGGTTAAAGAAGTCCTCGGTGATGCGGATGGTGTCGCTCATCGCGTTCTGTCCGAATTGATTTCCGGAGGCGTCTGCCTCATGCCCTCGATCCGCGCGATTTCTGCGAAGAGCGGGTACGCCTGCTGCGGGACGACGGCATTTCCGAGGGCTCTAAGGCGGTCCACCCGTCCGGAAATCCCATCAACCACTCGACCCACCTGGGGTTCAGTGCCCCATTGAGCTCCTGTGGGGTCACAAGCCCACGCAGCCTCTCCCTCGACCGCGAGCCGCCCCACTTGCACATAGCCGCTCCGCCCGTGTTCGTCACAGCCGTCGGCGTCGGCCACATCCGAACGTAGGTCGCTAAACCGTCCCCGCTCGTGGCGCTCGCCCCCTTCCGGTTGTAGTTCCCGCACACCGACGGCGTGGGGATCGTAGGCCACGATGAAGACTCGTTCGCGGCGGTGAAGCGCCCCAACGTCGCAAGCTCCCCACACGCCCCATCCCGCGCGATACCCCATGTCGGCCAGGTCCCCGAGAACGGCACCAAAGAACCGTCCAGACTCGGAGTGCAGGAGGCCGGGTACATTCTCTGCGACGACCCATCGCGGGCGAATCTCGCGAATGACACGGGCAAACTCGGGCCAGAGGTCACGATCGTCAGCAGACGCCTGACGCTTTCCTGCAACGGAATGAGGTTGGCAAGGGAACCCACCGGAGACGATTGCAACGTCACCACGTCGGAAAGCATGGGCTGGCACTTCCGGCCGTCCGCATAGACCGCGTTCGTCGTGCTCTCGTAGCGCTTGTTCGGATTGCGAATCTCCGTCGCCTGCGGCGTCGGGAAGTAGTTGCCCCTTAACGGCGCGAACGTCGGAGAGGATGGGGACTCCAGGCCATCGCTTTGCGAGGACCCGCTGGCAGTAGGGGTCTCGCTCAACAAAGGCAACTGTTCTAAAGCCCGCCCATTCCGCGGCAAGATCAAGCCCCCCGATCCCGCTGAATAGCGACAACAAGTGATTCATTCACGGCTCCGAACGTCCTCCGCGATTCCGTTCGTAGGCTTCGCGCCCCGCATCCGTGAGGCTCCAAACCTCGCAGGTAGCGGCCTTGCGCACCAGTCCGCGAGCCTCAAGACGAGCGAGCAGGCGATCGGCCTCGGAGAAAAAGTCGAAACCGAAACGGTTCATCAAGGCCAGGACGTTGATGCCGGCCTGCTCCCAATCTTGGGAGTGCCACTCCCGCGCTGCGTCCTGTGCGGATCCCATCATGGCGATGGCGACCTGCTGGCGCTCGGACAGGCGCAGCCTCATGGCTTCGGCTCCGAAGTGATCCCACGAGGGGACGAAACCGCGCGGAGCCCTTGCAGGTCGCCGAAAGCGTCGAAGCCGCACTCGTTGCACTCGTTGCCGGTGTCCAGCATGCCGCCGCACTCCGGGCATTGTTCGCGGCGCTGGATGCAATCGCGCCGCTCCTTCACGCCGCGCAGCGGGAAGCCCTTGAGCGGGTAGGTGCGCGGGAAGCAGTTGGGCTGCGCCGCGAAATGGATCTCGCCTAGCAGCGGCAGGCGTAGCAGCACGTTGGGATGCTGCGCGTTGCCCCATCGGTGCAGGCCGAACGGCATTCCCTTCGCGCGAGGCGTCCAGTCCAGGACCCATCGCCATGTGATCGACCGGCGCCAGTGCCAGACCGCGAGCACTCGACCGGGAATGCGGTCGCCGTTTGCTTGCATCGGCTCGAACAACGCCAAGGCGCCGATCTTCATTCCGAATCCCCTCTCGCAGGACGCGGCACTCGGCGCATCCGCAGGACGACCGAGTAGGCTGAATCGTTCACCCACGCGGCGTCCCACGAGCCGTCCGGCTTGTATTGCTTGTCGGTCACGATGCGGAACTCGGCTTCGTGACGCAGGCCGCAGTCGCAGCACTCCATCAGGTACGGATTGATGGGCCCCGTCCACTCCGTCCACCCGTCCGGCCCCGCATGCATTGGCACACACGGCTCCGTCCTAACCGGCCCCGGACCCTCTTTGGAAGGCCCGGTTGGCACCAACCGGCTAGGAGCGGAGTTCAAGGCGGCGCGCTCCTCCTCGACCAGCGCCAACGCGATGCTGAGACCGGTGCGCATGGCGCTTTCCACAGTGCTCTCCACGGGCGCAGCGGGAAGCGATGCTCCAGCCCTGCGCAGTTGGTCGGCGATGCGCTCTAGCGCGCGCTGCAACTCAACTAGGCGCGCAGGCGCGACTATCGGCCAGTTGACGGCGGGCTGCTGCGCACCAGGGGCCGGTGCGAACTCGATTTTCCCGATGACGGGTTGGTCGCTCATTTGGTTTCTAGTCCTGATTTAGGCGCCTGGTTGATGTCGCGGTCAGTCGAGGCGGCGCGCGATCCAGTGCGCCACGTCGTTAATCCACAGGTGAACCGTGAGGTTGAGGATGCCCAACGCGGCATTGACCGCCGCCATGACATCGTCGCCGCGCGTGGTTTCGGCGAGCGCGAAGGCGAGACACACGCCGCCAGCAAAGGCATTGAAAGGCCGCATCGCTCTCTCCCGTGTCCTCACTTGGGCGTCTGCATCTGCACGTCGAGCACCACGTCGCGCGCCCTGAGCGGCTGAGTCCAACGCCAGGAGTTGTCGTTCACCACGACACGGTCCCAGCCGTTGCACCGCATGTTCCGGCGCAGGATGTCCTCGCGCGGATCGTTGCGCTCCTCGATTTCTTCCAGCGTCTCGATGCGACCGCCGAGGTAGTAGGTGCCGCTGCGGGCCGTCTCCTTGCTGTCCAGGTCGTCGGGTCCGCGTTCGCGCGTCGAGAACTGGAAGCCGTAGGGGGTGGCCCCGTGCCGCTCCTTGATGCCCTTAGCGAGTTCCACGGCGGCGTCCACATCCCACGCATGGATCGCCTTGCGCGTCTCCTCGGCAACGAACGTGCCGGGGCTGAGGAAGTGGACAAAGTGCTGTTTCATGGCTTCTCCGTTCTGTCCGAATGTCCCACTTGGGGGGATTCGGGCGGCAGGCGCCGCGATTCCGCGAGCACCATGGCAAGTTGGTGTTTGGCCATGTTCAACGCGGATTCCGCTTCCCGCACCCTTGCTTGTGCCGCGTCGCGTCGCCGCGCCCACTCGGAGGGCTCCCAGCGCCATTCCAAGCAGCACAGGCCGCAGTAGGGACAGTTCGAGGCCGGCGAGCGCTCAATGCCCATCGTGGACATGGAGACCCTATCGTCGCAGTTGGTGCAGCGCAGAACCTTCACCGCCCCTCCGTTCTGTCCGAATTGATCCGAATGGGACGCGAATCCGCATCGTCCAGCAGGAGGAGGTCGATGAACATGGACGCCTCCTCCGGCGTATCGAACAGGCACGGCTCGCCCTCGGTGTGCAGATGGCGCCATGCCGGGGTGTCCGGCACTCGCGCCTGCACGCCGTAGAAGATGCGGGCCTGCTCCTGCGCGAGACTCTCCGGGCTAGTGTCCAGCCACATCGAGACTCGATAGGACACGCGATACGGCTTCATGTCTTCCTCTTGAAGGCGTTGGCCGAATCCCCCGGAATGGGAGATTCGATGATGCGAAAGGTGCCGCCGCGAGGCTCGTAGAGACGCCTGAGCCATTCCACGAAATCACCGTTCGGATCGGTGCCGCGACAATGCTCGACCCCCGTTGGGCTAACCCACT
>Ga0196964_10000913_pt1 | contig 15961 bp, 9 predicted proteins | sample S1_10metaG_FD_148615 | JGI IMG/M metagenome (GOLD analysis project Ga0196964, IMG submission 148615) | Soil microbial communities from Anza Borrego desert, Southern California, United States - S1_10 | ecosystem: Environmental > Terrestrial > Soil > Desert | place: USA: California | collected...
CGCATGACGCGGCGTTGCTGATGGAGGCAGGCAACGCCAAGCCGTTCGACGATATCTTGATCGATCAAGGCCTCGCCGATCAATTTCTGGAAAATCAGCTGAAGCCCGAACTGCTGGAAGACGCCGCGCGCGCGTCAAGCCAGAAGCTCACGCTCCGCCGCCACGAAGGCTACGACCACTCGTACTTCTTCATTGCGACCTTTGTCGCCGACCATATCGCTTTTCACGCCGCGCGCCTGGCGTGATATTGACGAGGTCGGTCGGCTTCGGCCCGGGCGGATAGGTGCGCGCGAGCCACGCGACGACGAAGAGCACCAGCGCAAGGCCGATCGCGGTGACGGCGCGGATAAAACCTGTGAGCTGCGTGAAGATGAGGAAGTAAACATAGAGCGTCGTCAGCAGCAGGATGATCAGCCCGCTCCAGCGCACAAGCGCATCGTTGCGCCTGAGGCCGACCCAGAAGACGACCGCGCCATAGAGCGCGCACACCGCCGAATAAATCCACAGCTCCACATCCCCCGCGGCGGCGGTGCTCATCGCTTCGCCGTGATGCAGCCAGCGCGCTGCGAGCGTCGCCGCGACGAGCACATGCAGGATGCACAGGAGCGTCGCAGCCTGTTCGCAGCGCTCCGGCCAGCGCACATGCGGCACATGGGCCGCCACGAGGCTCAGCCACGCCGCGAGCAAGAGGCAAGCGAAGGCGGCGCCCGCGGAGAGAGGCGTCGCGATGTGCGCCGGATTGACGCCCCACCACGGATTGAACACCACCCACAAACCGAGCGCAGCAAACCCGAGCGCCGGCCAGACGGCTGTGGACCAAAGCGCCTGCAGGTCGTGCAGATAGGCGCGGACGGTGTTGCGGCCCGGCGCGCGCCCCGTGATCTCCGCGCCGGCAATCACGAGAACCAGCGGCCAAAGCGCGTTGGCGAAACCTTCGAGACCGGCGAACGGCCCGCCATCGTCCATCGCGCCAAGATGATAGAACCAGCGTATCGCCGCATGGCCGAAGCTCCACGCGAACAGCATTGCCGCCGTCGCCGTCGCGAACCGCGCAGGCTCCGTTTCGCGCGATACAGAGAGCGCGCGGCCCAGGCCGAGGCAAAGCGCGACGGCGAGCGCCTGCGCCAGCACTGCAAACCCGGTGCTAAGCGTGTCGGTCACGCTGCTGTCGTGTGCGCCCCACCAGGGGTGATGGCCGACCAGCAGGAACATGGCCGCCAGCAGCAGGGCGCCCCAGGCGATCGCGCGCATCGCGCGCAACAAGTCCTGCGTGAAGGGTCCGTCTGCATGCTTTATCGCGCGCACGCGCGCGAACACGGCTACCGTGAGCGCCGCGACGAGGAAGACGAGCGCATAAGCCGCGCCTTCGAGCAGGCCGACCGGTTCGCCCCACATCTGCGCCGGGCGTGCGATGCGCCGCACTTCAAGCACGGCCCAAATGAGCGCGAGCACGCCGCCCGCGATGGCGTAGATGCGCGCGAAGAACCGTTGCGACAGATAGAGCCGGCGCGCAGCCGCAAGTGAAATCGCCGCCGGCGCGCCAAGCGCCAGCGTAATCGAATCCAGCAGCACCGGGCCTGACACGGACGCCGGCGGCGCGCCCCACCAAGGATTGATCGCGAACGCCGGGACGAGCAGCGTGTAGGCGAGGCCCAGGCCGAGCAGCACATGCCCGCGCCATCGTCCGATAAGCCCGAGCTGTTGGCCCGGCCGCGCCATCATGATGTGACCCGCCGCCATCAAAGCGATTACGCGCAACGCTGTCTCGCTCATCGCATCCAGAGGCGCGCCCTCGCGCGTCGCGAGCCAGCGCAACAGGAGGAAAGCGCCAATGAGCAGCGTGATGGCGCCAGCCCCCGAGAGCGCTTCGCCGTACGGCGATCGTGGCTCGGCCGTCGCGAAGTAGGCCGCGCCGAACAGCATCAACGCGGCGACAACGATAATCAGCAGCGCGCCCCAGATCGGGATCTCGCCTGCGAGCGTCGCGCCCACCATGGAGGCGTCGAGCGCGTGCCAGATTGTGATGGCGGCGGCGGCGAGCGCCGCGTGACGAAGAATGCGCCAGCCGCGCCACGCGAAACCGCCGGCGAACATGAGCGCCGCGCCGGCGTACGCCGTGGTGCGCGATTCTGGGGGAAAGGCCGATCCTATGCCCAACAGAAGGAGCGCCGCCGCCGTGCCAGCCCAAAAGCCGACGACGCGTTGCGTGCGCGGCAGGGCGACGGTGCGCGAAGCGCGCCAGGCTGCGACGAACAGAAGCGCGCCGCCGCCGAACAGCGGCGCCCATACATCGAGCGCGTCCCAAGCGGCCCGTGTGAAAACGGCAAGCAGGATCAGCACCGCCGCGCCGATCGCGCTCGCCGCCGCCATTGCGATGCGCCAGCGCCGGTGCGGGTGCGAGCCGACGGCGCAGATCACGGTGGCGAGCGCGGCTGTCAGGATCACTGGATAGAAGTCAGCGCCAGTCGGCGCCAGATTGAAGCGCGTTTGCAGGTACGTCATGCCGCCGCCGACCACGCCGGCGATCGCGACGATCAGCGCCGTAGGCTGCGCCACGCGCGCGCGCACGGCGCCGGCGGCGAGCGCGATGTGCGCGACGCTGATGAGGGCAGGGCCTGCCACCATTCCGGATGCCGTTACAGCCACCGCCGCCCAGACGAAGATGAGGAACACGCTGCCGATAGCGACACCGATGGTCGGGCCGAGTGCGTAGACGCGCCGCCACGCAAGCGGGTCCGCCCCTTTGTCCGGCAGCGGCGGGCGAAGGGCGACCAGCACGCATCCGATGCTGGCGAAACTCACCAGCGCGAGCGCGCGCCGAATCTCGTCAACGCTGATCGCTGCCCAGAACCAGAAGTACAAGCCGGTTACCGTAACGACCGCGACCCAGCCCCAGCGCCGAAGCGTCGCCAGCGCAAAGCCCGCGGCGCCGACGGCGATGACAAAGAGCATCAGCGCGACGGACGGCCAGAGCGGCTCATGCGCCAGCGCGGGGGCCAGCAGCGCCGAGGTGATCGCTAGCACGCCGATTGGCTGGCCGTGGAGGAACGATAGCCCGATCAGAACAAGGGCACAGAGAGCGAGCAGCGCGGCGGCTGTCGGATAGTCGATGAAATTGTAGAGCGCGTGCGCGGCCCAGGCCGTTGCATAGAACGCCACCACCCCGGCGCCGGCGAGCAAGCCGGCGACGAGTGGATGGCCCGGCGGCTTCTTCAGCGACACGCGGCGCGCCCATTCGCTGACGCCAAGCAGGATCAGCCCCAGCGACGCCGCGAGCGCTAGCTGCACCTGCGGCGTGAACCAGCGCTGGGAGGCCGCGACCGACACAAGCGAGATCGCGCCAATCGCCAGCGCGCTGCCGCCAATCCAGGCAAGGCCTTTCTCGGCGACCCATTTGTCGAAGCGAAAATCGGATCGTAGCCGCGGCGGTGGCAAGGCGCGTGCGATGCGCGCTGGCGCCGCCAACGGCGCTGCTTGCATCGCCGGTTCGGTCGGCGGCGGCTCTGGATCGTTCGCCGCTTCCGGCAGCGGCGTGTCGAGCACGAGTTCCTCGTCGCCGACTCGCTGATCCAGCACCAGCGGCTTGAGCTCCTCCTCCGGCGGCAGCGGCGTATCGAGCAGCAACGGCTCTTCTTCCATCAGTTGCGATGGCGGCGGCGGTTGCGGCGCCGTTTCTGCTGTGGGCGCCGGCGCGGGCGCAGCGGCCGGCCTGGGCTCGGCGATGAATGCGGCAAAGCGCTTCTCAAGCGTGGCAAGGCGCCGGCCGAGCGCGTCGATGCGCAAAGCCTGCCAGACGATCACGCCGCCCAGCGCGAGTATGATGAGCCAAACCATTGCCCCTCGAACCGGGCAGGTTCAGGGCTTCCGCGCGCGCGTGCAAGGCTTTGCGCGCCGTGCGCTTCTCGTTTGAGGGGAGAATTGCGCGTCTCCCTCGCGCGTGCTCAAAGCGAGCCATGTCTTACGTCTTCGAACCGCCCCGCCAGCCATCTGTCGCCGTTACCGGGAGCGACGCGCGCTTTCCAGTGCGCCGCATTTTCTGTGTGGGGAGAAATTACGCGGACCATGTGCGCGAAATGGGGAACGACCCCAAAAGCGAGCCGCCGATCTTTTTCTCCAAACCGGCGGACGCTGTCGTCGAAAGCGGCGCGCAAATACCGTACCCGGCGCACACGGATAATCTGCATCACGAAGTCGAACTGGTGATTGCGCTCGGCGCCGGCGGGTCGAACATCGCCGAAGCCGACGCGCTTTCGCGCGTATGGGGCTACGGCGTCGGCGTCGACCTCACGCGCCGCGACCGGCAAGCCGAAGCGAAGAAAGCCGGCACGCCGTGGGATACCGCCAAGGGCTTCGATCTTTCCGCGCCGCTAAGCGCGCTGACGCCGGCCGCGCAGGCGGAAGACGTGCAGAACGCGCGCATCTGGCTCAAAGTTAACGGCGAAACGCGCCAGGACGCGAACACAAGCGGTATGATCTGGTCCGTCCCGGAAATCATTGCCGGGCTTTCGTCATGGTGGGAGCTCAAACCCGGCGACCTCATCTTAACCGGGTCACCTGAGGGAGTGAGCGCGTTGAAGCGGGGAGACAGGATCGAGTGCGGCGTGGAAGGCCTGGACCAGCTGCGGTTCAACATCTCCTAAAGTCTCTCTTTGGCCCATGTGAGGCATTCGCCGTCTCAGTCGAGAACCCTCGGCGAAGCGTGTGCTCTAGTTGGTGGATAGAACCGCGGAACACTGCACAGCCCCTGGAATGGTTTAAGTCATCATTAGGAATGCCGGGCCGCTAAATCGAAAGGCCGCGCAGGAAGGTCATGCCGTTTCGGGTTTCGCCAAAGACACTGCCAACGCCCCGAGCCTACGCCGATCTCAGACGGCGCGTCTTGGCCGTATCTGTCATGCTTTCCCTTGCGGTGATTACAATAGCAATCGCCGGTCTCGCCGAACTGCGACGCAACGCAATCGATGACGCACGGCATCGCGCCGCGAGTTACAGCCACTTGCTTGCCGAGCACATGGGCCGGGTCGTATCTGCCGTGAAGGCGCGGCTGCGCGAGATCGCATCGCAAAGTCACCATCTCGGCGGGCCTGACGGTCGACGCGAGTCGTGGAATTACGTGCTGAACGCTGCGCGCTCGGGATCCAACGTCATAGCGGCCATCTCCGTCCTCGATATGGAAGGCAGAGTGCGCCATTCCAGCCAGAGGCAAGCAGTCGGTCTGCATATCTCGGAGATCGTCGGGCAAGAGCGTTTTGCGGCGACGTGGGAGCGCATTTACAGCGAATCCGGCAGCGACGTCGCGATCGGCGCGCCGCTGCTTTCGCCCAGTTTCGGGCGGTTAGTGTTGCCGTTCACGGCGCGTCTTCCAGCGGCGAACAACGAAGTTGAAGGCGTCGTCTCCGCTGCCTTCGATCCCGAGGCGTTGCGCAGCTTCTATCGAGAGGTGGGCATGAGAGACGGGAGGCTGCGCATTTTGCATGAAAGCGGTGCGACCTTCCTGCACGAACCTGCCGGCGCCGTAGAGCGCAATGTGCGGCAGGACGATCCTGTGTTGACCGCCTACCGCGAAGGCCAACGCACAGGGGAAATCATCGGGCCGCTCGTTGATCGCGGTCCGGCCTTTATCACGTCTTATGACAGTGTGGAGGACGCCGGACTGATCATAGCGGTAGCGCTCGACCAGAACATGGTGCTTGGCCCGTGGCGCCGCATCGCTTTGAGCGCGAGCTTCGTGGTCGTCGGTGTGTTGGCCGCATTCTGGACCGCCGTTGTGCTGATGCTGCGTCAGCTTGCGGCTCGAGAGACCCTCGAGGCCCAACTTCTGAGGCAGCAGCAGAGAATCGCCGAGCGGCAGCGTCTAGAGTCGCTGGGGCAGCTGACGGGCGGCGTGGCGCACGATTTCAATAATCTTCTCACCGTCATCATGAACGCGGCCGATTCGGCGCTGTTGCGCGCGCCGAAGGAGCTGCGCCCAATGCTAGAGGCGGTGCTCGCCGCAGCGGAAAACGGCGCATCCCTGGTGCGCCAGCTTCTGGCGTTCGCGCGCCGCCAATCATTGCAGTTCGAGCCGCTCGACCTCAACGAAGCCGTATCCTCAATGGAAGATGTGCTGCGCAGGACGCTCGGCCCTCAGGTCGATGTCCAACTCGCGCGCGCGCGCGATCTCTGGCCCGCTTATGCCGATCGCGCGCAGGTCGAAAGCGCGTTGCTCAATCTCGCCATCAACGCCCGCGATGCGATGCCCGGCGGGGGCAAGCTGACCATAGAAACGCAAAACGTGGTGCTGGACGACGCCTATGCGGAGGCGAATGCCGAGGTCGCGCCCGGCGAATACGTGACGCTTGCGGTGTCAGACACCGGCGCGGGCATGGCGCCGGAGATACTGCAGAGGGCGCTCGAACCCTTCTTCACGACTAAGCAGGTGGGCAGCGGGAGCGGCCTTGGCCTCAGCATGATTTATGGCTTCGCCAAACAGTCCAAAGGACATCTGAAGCTATACAGCGAGGTAGGACGGGGCACGACCGTCCGCCTATATTTGCCGCGCGCCACGGGCGACGTCGGACCGCAACATTCGTCAAAGAGCAGGGTTGCTCGCGACGCGCCGGGGAACGAGACCATCCTCATAGCAGAAGATGAACCGCAAGTTCGCGCCCTTGCAGTCGCATCATTGCAGGAACGAGGCTACAACGTGATCGACACGGGCAGCGCCGCAGAAGCGCTCGCTGTTCTGGAACGCGACATTCCGATTCAGTTGCTGCTCACCGACATCGTGATGCCAGGTGCGATGACAGGCAAAGAGTTGGCGGAAGAGGCGTTGAAGCGGCGGCCGAACATAAGAGTGCTATTCACCTCCGGCTATGCGGACGCGTCAGTGATGCGCAACGGGCTCGTCAGCACGGGAGCGAGGTTCCTGTCTAAGCCCTATCGGAGCGGCCAGCTTGCGGCGGAGGTCCGCGCATTGCTCGACGAGCCAACACGATCCGCTGCATCTTCAGGGCCAAGTGATGGGGCGGGGGCATCATAGGCGGTGGTCAGCAGCGGGCGCCAAAAATAGAGGAGCATAAAAACTCGTCGTTCCGGGACGCGCGCAGCGCGGACCCGGAACCCAGGGGATGACAGGGCTGCGTGCGGCTTCCGGGTTCTTCGCTTGGCGAAGCCCCGGAATGACGAGGAGGGGATGCAGACTCCACTCGGCGAAGTTCACGCCTCCAATGCCAGCAGCGCAAACGTCGCCAGCCAATGCTCGCCCATGTAATCACCGGCTACGTGCGGCAGGCTCGCCGCGATGTGCCGCTCCGCCGCAGCGCGCGCAGTCCGAGCAAGCGCGCTCTCGCCATCATGCGCCGCCGCGATCTCGCGCCAGCACCAGGCGCGCGAAAAGTTGAGACCATCGAGATGCGCGATCTTCCCATCGCTTCGGTCCGAAACGCGTGCAGGGGAGAAGAGGCTCGCCGGCTTCTCGTTCGCCGCATCCGGCAAAAACCGCGCGAACCAAGCGCGAAACTCCTCGACGCTCAGGAAACGCCGCATGCAGCCCGCTTCCATCAAAGTCGCGGAGAGAAAATCGTCCTGACTCGGCTCCCAAGCCTGCGCGTCTTCGTCGCCGCTGTACCAGCCAAGCGCCCTCGCGCGCAGCAGCGCAAAAAGCTCCGCGTCCGCCGGCTCGGCATAGTCAGCCGCCAAGCGAAACGCGAACGCGCTGGAGGAGTGCACGCCAGTCCGGATTGGATAGTCCGCTAACGGCAGAAACGCCTTGAAGCGATCGCAGAACATCTTCGCCAATGGCTGCAACGTCTTCGCCGCGCGCGCGCCCGCGCCGTCGCGATGCGCGTTCAGCTCCGCCTGCAGCGCGAGCAACCAGCCCCAGCCATACGGCCGCTCGAAACCACGCGACTCCGGTCGCCGCAAATACGCACATTCGCCCTCGACGTTGGCCACCGTAATGCGTTCGTCGAACAGCTCAGTGATCGCCTTGGCCTGCGCGAAATCCGGAAAGCGGCGCATCAGCCGCGCCAGCAGCCAGTAGCCGTGCACGCAGGAGTGCCAATCGAAGCTGCCGTAGAAGATCGGATGCAGCGCGCGCGGACCGGCTACGTCCTTTGGCCCAGCCATCACGTGATCCAGCTTGTTCGGATACTCGCGCCCCACATGCGCCAGCGCGAGCGCGGCGAATTTATCGGCGATGTCTTGGGTAAGCGAGTAGCGAGTAGCGAATGGCGAATGGGACGAGTCGGTGGTCGGCATAGTTCTCTCTTTCCCTATTCGCTACTCGCCATTCGCTATTCGCCAGGAAACGCCAAGAAGCGCATTAGCAAGATGTTCGCGATCAGCAACGGGATCGCCGTCGGGATCTGGGCGCGGATGACACCGTTGAGCGCGGCCTTACGATCGGGCAGCTCCAGCAGGTTCGCGGGCACGACGTTGAAGTTCGCCGCCATCGGCGTCATCAGCGTTCCACAGAAGCCTGCCAGCATCCCGATCGCGCACACGCGGGCCGGGTCGCCTCCGAGCGCCATCACGACGAACGGCAAGCCGACGGCCGCCGTCATCACCGGAAACGCGGCAAAGGCGTTGCCCATCACAATCGTGAAAAGGGCCATGCCGACGCAATACGCGATCACCGCCAGCCAACGCGATGTATCGAGTCCCGGAATGTACTCCGAGAACAGCGCGCCGACCTGGTCGCCGACGCCCGCGGCCAGAAACACCGCGCCGAGCGAAGCCAGCATTTGCGGTAGGATCGCCGCCCAGCCGACCGAATCCATGAGCCGCCGTCCTTCCTGCAGCGGCGCCAGCAAAGGAGGGCGCGTCCAGAGCATCAGCACGCCGACAGCCATCAGCACGCCGAGAACGAGCGAGATCAGCGTCTTGTGCTGGTCCTGGATCAGTTGCGGACCCCATTCGGTGTGCTGCACCAGCAGCGTGCCGCCGAGCGCAGCTGCCGGAATGATCAACGCCGGCAGAAAGAGGAGATTGCCGTTTCTCTCGGCGCTCGCTCGCCGCTCCTCCTCACTTGTCGTCGCCGGCTTGCCTTGCCCCAAGCCGAACGCGGCAATCGTCACAAGCCCAAGTGCAAGGACCCCATTGCCGAGATCGCCGATGAAGCTGCCGCCCCAAAAGCTCCCGGCGAGCAAGCCCCAGAAGAGAGCGTTGCGCAGGCGCTTGTCATTGGCCCGATCGAGCGCCGAGAGAATAGCGAGCGCCGCGAAGAAGATACCGCCGACAATGTATGCGTGCTGCAGCGTGATCATTGCGCCGTCTCCGCCGCGGCCGGTTTGGCGGCGAGCGCGCGCTTCAACGAACGATCCAGCAACCAAAGACGCAAGCTATGAATGACCAGCGCTGCAATGGCCGTCGGAATCGCCCACACGGAAAGGTCGAACGGCTCGACGATGACGCCATTCGTCTCCAGGAAGCCCTTGATCAGCAGGATCGATGCGATGGCGATGAAAATATCCTCGCCGAAGAAGAGCGCGACGTTGTCGGCGGCGGCCGAGTGCGAGCGGATGAGGTAGCGCTGCTTGTCCGGGATCGCGCCGTACTTGGCTTCCGCCGCGCCTTCCGCCATTGGCGCCACAAGCGGCCGCACCATTTGCGCCTGCCCGCCGAGCTGCGTGAGGCCGAGCGCAGCCGTCGCTTGGCGGATGACGAAATACACCCAAAGCAATCGCCCGACAGTCGCCGCCTTCACCTTGGCGATCGCGATGCGCGCGCGTGCCTGCAGCCCGGAGCGCTCCAGCAAACCGATCGCCGCGAGCAGGATCCAAATGAGGCTCACATAGCGGTTATCGTTGAACGCCTTGCCAAACGTCGCGAGCGTGCCAACGGCGGCGGCGTACATGACTTGCAGATCAGCTTCCGGCGTCCACGCCGCGGCGAGCCCCGTCGTGAGCGCCGCGGCCATCACGACGAGCAGCGGATTGGCGCGCAGGACAAAGCCCAGCACCACCACGCCGATTCCAAGCAGGACAAGCATCGCGCCTCCAAGGCGTTTGGTCGATTGAGGAGGCGCCGTGTTTGAGCGCCGCGTTACGTCAGGAGCCGTAGGAAGGAGAACGCCGATGGTCAAATGGCTTTCGCTCGCCCTCGTGTTCGCACTCGCGGCATGCGCGCAGGAAGCGCCATCGACCGCCGCGCCCGATGCGGTTCGGCTGGAACAGGTGTGGCGCGTCGGCGGCTTGGCCAATCCCGAAAGCGTGGCGCTCTCGCAGGACGGGACGTTCCTTTACGTGACGAACGTCAACGGCGAAGGCGAAGCCGAGGACGGCAACGGCTTCATCTCGCGCGTGTCACTCGACGGCGAGATGCTCCAGCGCGACTTCGCGACGGGGCTTGATGCGCCCAAAGGCATCATGGCCGGCGGCGACGCGCTCTACGTGGCGGACATCAACGAACTCGTCGTGCTCGACGCCGGGACCGGCGCGATCCGCCGCCGCGTGCCCGCGCCCGGCGCGCAGTTTCTCAACGACCTCGCGTTCGCGCCAGACGGACAGGTGCTCATGGCCGACTCGGCAACGCAGCGCATCTATGCAGTGCGCAGCGACACGGCTGAGGTGTGGGTCGAGCACGAACTGCTCAACAGCATCAACGGCTTGTTGCCGGAGGTGGATCGTCTCGTCGTCACGACGATGGCCGGACGCTTGCTCGCGATCGACTACGAGTCACGCGCCGTCACTGTGCTTGCAGATGGCTTAGGCAACGCCGACGGCGTCGCTGCGATCGGCGAGGGACCCTACCTCGTCAGCGAGTGGCCAGGACTGATGCACGTAGTGAACGCCGCGGATGGTTCGCACCAAACCATTCTGGATACGCAGAGCGAGAACCGGTTCCTGAATGACTTCCTTCTGGTCGGGGACATCCTCTATCAGCCGCACTGGGAGCCAAGCGAACTCACGGCGTATCGTGTCGTTCGCTAGCTTGGGCCCCCTTGCTCGCGCGCCGCCGCTTCGGCGCGAATACGCGCGATCTCGCGATCGGCATCGGCTTCAGCGGACGATTTGCGCGAACGCATCCACAGGCGCAGCGCCACGATCGGGACCCCGACGCCGTATAGAATGGCAAGGTTGATCGCGATGGCGATCCCGATCACGATTCGCTCTTCGTTGGTCGATGTCGAGAGGAGGGCGGGAGTAGCAAACGCGATCACCGCCGCGCCAAACGCAAACAGCATCACGTAGCTCGGCCGCACGATGGCCACGATCCACGCCAGCGCCCAAAGCAACATGTCCGCCCCCTCAGCCTGTTATCTGCCCTTCGCACCATACCCGCCGCCGCCCGGCGTTTCGATCACAAACGTGTCGCCGATTTCCATTTCGACCTTGCCCGTGCCGCCAAGCTGCTCGATCGCGCCATCGCGCCGCTGCACGTAATTGAGCGCGGCTTTGCCATCGCCGCCGCCGCTCAGCCCATGCGGTGCCGTCGCCCGGCGGTTCGCCAGTATGGCCGCCGTCATTGGCGCGCGGAAGCGAATGCGCCGCACCGCGCCGTCGCCGCCAACATGCGCGCCATCGCCGCCCGAACCCCGTCGCACGCCGAAGCGTTCGACCAAAACAGGAAAGCGCGACTCCAGCACCTCGGGATCGGTGAGCCGCGAATTGGTCATGTGCGTCTGAACGGCGGAGGCGCCATCAAATCCTGGCCCGGCGCCCGAGCCGCCGCAGATCGTCTCGTAATACTGACGCCTCTCATCGCCGAACGTGAAGTTGTTCATCGTGCCTTGCGAACCGGCAAGCGCGCCAAGTGCGCCGTAGAGCGCATCGACGATGATTTGGCTCGTTTCAACGTTGCCCGCGACCACCGCGGCGCCGGGGCCTGGGTTCAGCAGCGACCCTTCCGGCACGATCATTTCGATCGGCTTCAGGCAGCCTTCGTTGAGCGGAATGCTATCGTCAACGAGCGTGCGGAAAACGTAGAGCACCGCGGCGCGCGTGATAGCGAGCGGTGCGTTGAAATTGTTCGGGGCTTGTGGGCTGGTGCCCGTGAAATCGACGCGCACCGTGCGCTTGGCGCGGTCTGGCGTGATGGCGACGCGGATCACGCCGCCATTGTCCATAGGCGCCTCGAATGCGCCGGGTTCGAGCTTGGCAATGACGCGCTTGATCTGCTCTTCGGCATTGTTCTGCACGTGGCCCATGTAAGCGGCGACGCCTTTGCGCCCGTAATGCCCGACGAGGCGCTTCAGCTCTTCGGCGCCCCGCACGACCGAGGCAATTTGCGCTTTGAGGTCGGCCAGGTTGCGGTCGATATCGCGCGCGGGATGAAGGGCAGAGGCGAAGAGAGCCCGCGTTTCAGCTTCGCGTAGCCGCCCGTTTTCAACGACCAGAAAATTTTCGATCAGCACGCCTTCGTCTTCGATTGTATGCGAATCCGGCGGCATGGAGCCGGGGGTGATGCCGCCGATATCGGCGTGATGTCCGCGCGCGGCGGTGAAGAACGCAGGTCTCGTTTCGCCATCGAGGATGACGGGCGCGATGACGGTGACATCGGGCAAATGCGTGCCGCCCGCGTGCGGGGCGTTGAGCATGTAGATGTCGCCGGGGCGGATCGTGTGGCTGCGTTGGCGGATAATCTCGCGCACGCTGTCGCTCATGGAGCCGAGATGCACCGGAATGTGCGGCGCGTTGGCGACGAGGCCGCCGGCGTCGTCGAACACTGCGCAAGAGAAATCGAGCCGCTCCTTGATGTTGACGGAAGAGGCGGTCGTCTGCAGTGCGAGACCCATCTCTTCGGCGACGCCCATGAAGCGGTTGTTGAACACTTCGAGCAGGATCGGGTCGGCGCGCGTGCCGATCGCTTCGCGTTCGATCTGCGCGATGCGCGTGAGCACCAGATCGCCGTGCTCGCTCATCCGCGCGCGCCAGCCGGGCGCGACGTACGTTGTGGCGCCTTGTTCGAGGATGAGCGCCGGGCCGTTGGTTTCGAAACCGGCTGGCAGCGATGCGCGCTCGAAAGCGGGGGCCGTGTGCTCGCGATTGTCGGCGAAAAGCGCGACGTCGTATGGAGCGCCGGCGTCCTCGCCGGCCGGCGCGACGTCTGCAACGTCTGGCGCAGGCCGGCGAGACGCCGGCGCTCCATAGTCCGGGACCACCACAGCTTCGGCGGTGAGCGATGCAACGATGATCGCGCGATTAGGATCTAGGAAGCCGAAGCGTTTGCGATGCTCCGCTTCGAAGTTTTGCTTCAGCGTCTCGGCATCCCCGTAGGGAATGGGAAGCGCAAAGTCCGCCGCGTCATACTTCATGTTGACGGTCAGCTGAATGGAAGCACCTACGCCGGTCTCATAATACTGCTTCTGCATCGGCAAGCTGGTCTTGTGCGCGACGTCGTAGGTTCGTTTCTCAAGATCGACTTTATCAATCGGCAGTTCGATGGTTTCCTCGGCGACGTAGCGCACATCCGCCAAGCCCATGCCCCACGCGCTCAGCAAACCTGCGAGTGGATGAAGGAGGATCGTTTCCACACCCACTGTATCCGCCACCGCGCAAGCATGCTGTCCGCCGGCGCCGCCGAAGGCGACGAGCGCGTACTCGGTCGGATTGTAGCCGCGCTGGATCGAAATTTTCTTGATTGCTTCTGCCATGCTTTCGTTTGCGATGCGCAAGAAGCCTTCGGCCGCTTCTTGCGGCGCGATGGCGCGACCGCTCTTTGCTTCGATCTCGGCGCAGAGTTCAGCGAACTTCGCTTCAACGGTCGCTCGATCGAGCGGCTGGTCGGCATTCGGTCCGAATATCTTGGGAAAGAATTCCGGGCGCACGCGTCCCAGCAGCACGTTGCAATCCGTGATCGTCAGCGGGCCGCCGCGGCGATAGCAAGCTGGCCCGGGATCGGCGCCGGCGCTTTCGGGCCCGACGCGCAGGCGCATGCCGTCGAACAAGCAGATCGAGCCGCCGCCGGCCGCCACTGTGTGAACTTGCAGCATCGGCGCCGAGAGGCGCACGCCGGCTACGACGGTTTCGTTCGTGCGCTCGAACGCGCCGGCATAGTGCGAGACGTCCGTGGATGTGCCTCCCATGTCGAAGCCGAGCGCGTGCGTGAAGCCCGCGCGTTTCGCCGCCGCCGCCATGCCGACAACGCCGCCGGCGGGGCCGGAAAGCACCGCGTCGCGGCCACGGAAGCTGTCGGCGTGCGCGAGGCCGCCATTGGATTGCATGAAGAGAAGGTTGGGGGACTCGCCCGCAAAGCCGAGTGCGAACTGCTCCACATACTTGCGCAGCACCGGCGACAAGTATGCGTCCGCCACCGTCGTATCCGCACGCGGCACGAACTTGATCAGGCCGCTGATTTCGGAGCTGACAGAGATTTGCGTGAAGCCAATTTCGCGCGCGATCTCTGCAATCTCACGCTCATGCTTGGGATAAGCCCACCCATGCAGGCAAGCGATGGCGATGCTGCGGAAGCCGTCGTGATAGGCGAGCTGCAGCTCGCCCCGTGCGTGCTTTCCATCCAGCGGCGTCAGCACTTCGCCTTCAGGCGTGAGGCGCTCGCGTACTTCGATCACGCGCTTCTGCAAGAGCTCGGGCTTCACGATCTGCAGCGCGAAAATATCCGGCCGCGCTTGCGTGCCAATTTCCAGCGCGTCGGCGAAACCCTCTGTAACCACCAGCACCACGTCCGCGCCCTTGCGCTCCAGCAGCGCGTTGGTGGCGACGGTGGTGCCGAGACGCACTTCCTCGACGTCGGCCAAGCCCGCGCCGTGCTCTTCGAGGATGAGGCGGATGCCTTCGAACGCGGCGTCCTGGTAGCGGCCGGGATTTTCCGAGAGCAGCTTGCGAACGATTTGCATGCCGTCCGGTCCGCGCGCCACCACGTCGGTGAAGGTGCCGCCGCGGTCGATCCAGAACTGCCAGCCTCGGGTCATGCTCGGACCATTGCCAGCCGCGCCCCTGCAATCAAGCGCTTAGAGGCGCCAACGCGCTTGCACGGCGCTTCCCGTGGAGTAGGTTCCGCAGCCTGAGGAGCGCCGCTTGAAGCCGACCGACATCACGAACCCGGACTATTTCCATAAGGTCGTCGACTGCCAGTGGGCATGTCCGGCGCACACGCCGGTCCCTGAATACATTCGTCTCATCGCCGCGCAGCGCTACGCCGATGCGTATATGATCAATTGGAAGTCGAACGTCTTTCCCGGGATCCTTGGGCGCACCTGCGACCGCCCTTGCGAGCCCGCATGCCGGCGCGGGCGCGTGGAAGCGGCGCAGGCCAAGCCAGAGCCGGTGGCGATCTGCCGCTTGAAGCGTGTCGCCGCCGACAACAAGGGCGATATCGAGAACCGCCTGCCGCTGAAGGCGACGAAGAAGAACGGCAAGCGCATTGCCTGCATTGGCGCCGGTCCGGCTTCGCTCACAGTGGCGCGCGATCTGCTGCCGCTTGGCTACGAGGTCCATATCTTCGACGCCGACGCCAAGGGCGGCGGCATGATCCGCACGCAGATCCCGCGCTTCCGTCTGCCGGAAAGCGTGATCGACGAAGAAGTCGGCTACATTCTGCGCTACGAACCGGTGACGCATTTCGGCACGCGCATCGATTCACTGAAGGCGGTCCTCGCCCAAGGCTGGGACGCGGTGTTCGTCGGCACTGGCGCGCCGCGTGGGCGCGATCTCAATCTGCCAGGTCAGCAGGAAGCCAAGGCCAACGTCCATATCGGCATCGATTGGCTCTCGAACGTCTCGTTTGGCCACATCGACAAGATCGGCAAACGCGTGATCGTGCTGGGCGGCGGCAACACGGCCATGGATTGCTGCCGCACCTCGCGCCGTCTCGGCGGCGAGGACGTGAAGGTCATCGTCCGCTCGGGCTTCGATGAGATGAAGGCCTCGCCCTGGGAGAAGGAAGACGCCCAGCACGAAGGCATCCCGATCATCAACTTCCTCAACCCGAAGGAATTCACGCACAAGGACGGCAAGCTCACCGGCGTGACGTTCACGAAAATGGCGTGGGTCGAGAGGACGGGAAAAAGAAGCTCGAA
>Ga0196964_10000915_pt1 | contig 15937 bp, 40 predicted proteins | sample S1_10metaG_FD_148615 | JGI IMG/M metagenome (GOLD analysis project Ga0196964, IMG submission 148615) | Soil microbial communities from Anza Borrego desert, Southern California, United States - S1_10 | ecosystem: Environmental > Terrestrial > Soil > Desert | place: USA: California | collected...
CGTCGAAGCACATCTCGCGCGTGCCGCTCTTGTAATGCGCGCCGACCGGCTTCAGCAGCTCCGCTTCGTGCGGCATTTCAAGCAGGTGCGTGGTCTCCAGCTCGCCATACGTCCGCCGCAGCAACAGACAGCGCAGATTCGGAATGCGCAAGCAGTCGCGGTAAAGCAGCCAGCGCAGGCCGTAGCTCTTCGCCACCGCCTTGGCGCCGCCATAGAGCGAATACTTGTGCCGCCGCGTCATCTCGGCGTATTCGGTCTGCCGTGGCGTCGGCGCAAACAGCCAATTCCAATTGGAGGTCTGCTTGCCGGCGCGATTGAGCTGCACGGCGCGGATGCCATACACCTCCTGGCGCGCCCAGCAGGCCTCCTGCCAACACATCCACGGTTCCCAGCCGCTATCGTCGATCTTCGGCATCCGCCGCAGCGGCGAGCCGCACCAGCAACAGACAGACGGCGAGGCCTGCTGCCGCTTGAAGCGTTCCGGGAACGTGAGCAGCGTGGCCATCAGCGCACGGCCGACCAATAGACCTGCAGCAGCCGTTCATGCGCAAAACAGAGTCGTTCGTGGGCACGATGCAGCTTGCGCAGTTGTTTCCACCGGCGCCGTGACTTCTGCAGGCGAGCGGCGCGCTGCTCCCGCTCGTGCCGATGCTCCAGCCGCAGCATGAAGGTGGCGATGGCGTAGCCGGCGAGCAGCGCGATGGCGATCATCGGCCGGCCGCCTTCATCGCCGCATACGCGCGCGACCACTGCGTGACCTTCGCCGGCCTCAGTAGACCAGCGAGCCGGGCAGCACGCGGCGTCAGCGTTTGCGCTATAGTGCGCGCATGCGCCGATGGCCCCGTATGGATGTGGCTTTCTGGCGGCGCGATTCCGTCGCCTTCCACAGCCACTGCCAGCTGTGTCATCAGTTGATCGCGCCGGGCGCCACCCGCATGCGCCTGCGATTGTTCGTGGCCTGCGTGCCGTGCTACGAAAAGCTCACCGCCATCCGCATTGGCTGACGCGCATAGCGCAGGCGCCACGGCGCCATCGGTAATGGAGCCATCGGCAGGAGTCGAACCTGCAACCGGCCGCTTACAAGGCGGCAGCTCTCCCTGTTGAGCTACGACGGCATGCGAAATTCGCAATTCATGATTTGTGAATTCCGACGAATTCAGGCCTGAAAATGCGCCGTGCTCAGCGTGCTGTTGAGCTTGGCCCTCGATCGGTCGGGTAGAAAATCCTGCCACCAGGACAGGCCGGGGCCGGGCCGCTGGGACCCCCGCCGATCCGCTCGCACGGCGCCCGGGGCGGCCGGTCACCCCTGCCGCTTTCCCTTCGCTTTCGCCCCGCCGATTGGTCACGCAAAAGCGAAACATCATAGATTCAGGCCCAAATACCGCAGCGTCTGATAAGTCACCTTATGTCCCCGTCAGATGCACCTGTAACTAGTTGTGCTTCAAGGGTTTGTGGTGACGCTGTGCGCATAGGTTGCTCAGGCGTGCCAATGCAGATCTGCACCTTCACGCCGATCGCGCTATCGCCCTGGACCGGCTCAATCACGCCGGCATGCAGCAGCCAGTCACGAGCTGGCGCGTGATTGCCTTTCTTCAGTGCGCCGACTTGCATCGCTACTTCCCATGCGTCGATAGCCTCAAACGCCTTTGCTTTCATGAGGTTACGGACACCAGACAGGTCTACTTCGTAGCGCTGCATGATGCGAAACGCCGTGTGGCGCGCAATGCCGATTTCCTGAGCGGCCTCGGTCACACTCTTACCGCTGTCGATAAGTCCAAACAGCTCAGCAACTTGCTGTTCGGTCACACGCGGCGCATACTGCTTAGCTCTGCTATCGCCTGCGCCATGCGGCATTTCTGACACATGCGACATGGCGCGTTGCGCTGGCGCGATGGCGCGTTTCGCCTGTTCGCTTTCGCCTATCTGGATAGCTGGCGGCCACTGCAGGCCGTAGATGCCTGCCGGCTCGATGCGGTAGGTCACGATCACAGGTTGGCCTGCTGTTCTGTCTGCTGACCTGACTGCGCCTCTTTGGCCGTCAGCACGCGCGGCGCTGGCGGGAGTTCGACGATCAGGCCGAGTGCCACGGCCAGCTTTAAGGCCGTCACGGCGTAACAGCGGCCGGTCAGGCAGGCCGTGTAGACGCTGCGCTCACTGACTCCTGACTCTGTGGCCAAGCGCACATAGCTCCAGCCCTTACGTTTACGCGCGCGGGTAAACAGGACAGCCCATTGACGCGGATCGTCTGCGGGCAAGTCGGCAGGCCACTGGTAGCGCATGCGGATACGCGCAGTGTCTGCCAGCTACTGATTAGTAGATAGGCCGTTCCGCCAACATATCCAAGATAGTCTAGATAGTTGACATTTCTGTCCAGTCGATATCTAATCTACTTAGCGGTAAGTAGACCGCGCATGGAGGGATATCACAGTGGAATATCGCGTCAACTACGGTAACGGTCAGGTGTCGCGCACTTACACATCGCTCGCTGAGGCTGCGCGTGATCTGGAGAGTGCGCGTTTTGATGGATCGCACGCCAAGCTGCAGCGCTATGAGGCTGGCAGCGCAGACGATCCAGGGATGTGGGTCACCCGTCCGTCGTCAGGAAGGTAACCAATGACAGACAAGCTGCCCAGCGATCCGTTTGATCTGCTGCTGTCCAAAATGATCGGCCTGCCCGGCGGTCACACGCCATTGGCTGTCGTGCAGGCGATCGATTTCTACGGCAATAGCACCAGCTACATGGTGCAGACCGTGCGGACGGACCAGGGGTCCACATCCTTCGTCACGCAGGTCAACGCGCAAGGTTCACAACGCTACATCCTGCCGCAGAGTGTGCTCACACTCATCGATCGACAGCGCGCCAGCATCACAAAGCAAGTCCGCAAGCGACAGGGGAAGGAGCTGGCGAAACGCCGCAACAAGAAATAGGCAAGCGGCCGGGGAACGGCGCGAACCGTTGCCCCGGCCTTCGATCGTTCATTTCGACATCTGGAGGGATATCACCATGAAACGACCGACAGGCAATTCTAAATCACAAGCACGCGAAGCGGCCTACATCGCCGCCATGGCCGCCGACCAGCGCTACAGCGCAACGATCCGCGCGGCCTTCGGATGGCACGCAACACGCTGGACCATCAGCCACGCACAGCAAATGCGCGTCCCGGCTGTGGCCGCCGCATACCGCGAGAAGGTAGCGGCGGACAACACGCTGGCGGGATGGCGCTAATGGCCACCACCAACCCCCGCGACAAGCGTGTTTCGCGGCGTCTACAGCGGCGATCCGCGTGGCTACTGCGTCAAGCTCTACATGCGCGATGCCACGGCAGCCGACATTGACTCAGGACGCGCGCGGGCGATCTATGTCCCGGCGCCGAATTACTAACGGAGGCCACCATGCCATACGACAACACCGACGCGCCGGAGCTGGCCGAAACCTATATCAACGGCAATATTTCCGATGTCCGCCGCGCGCTGGAGTCACTACCAGCGCTCGGCGCCGTTGCACTCGCCATGGAGATTGCGCGCTACCTACCATCGCGTGAGCGGCAATTGTTCATCAATCTGTGCGTGAAGTGGGGCGAACGATGATCACCGTCGCACAGCTCCCTGACCAGGACCGCACGCGCCGCACGCTGCCTAACGGCGCCATCGTCGAAGGCACACCAACGATCTTGCACTGCCGCGAATGCGGCGCACAGTATTCGGCCACGCGCGGCGATTACTTTTTGCTGCCACCCAACACGCCGTTGCGCTGCGGCCAGTGTGAAGCGCCGCTGACGCTGGCCACCGTCCACACCGTCATTGTTCCGATTGGAGGCCACCATGCCTAAATTTCGCGTTGTCATTGAGGACACACAAATCACCCTGCGATCGAAAGTGTTCGACGCGGCCACAGCTTCTGAGGCCGAATCCCTCGCCAAACTGGAAGATTGGAGTGGCAGTGATTGGCAAGACTTCGACAGCTCGACCAGCTGCGGTATCCGTGAAGATCAGACGAGACGCGTTGATGACGAGGGAGGTAAGCTCTAGCCATGTCCACAAAGAAGAACCCGGCCGCCGTGGCGCTGGGCCAGAAAGGCGGCCTGACGCGCGCGCAGTCGCTGACGAAGGCCGAACGAATTGCGATTGCCAAAAAGGCCAACAAAGCGCGCACGACGTTCGGCGGATGGCCCAAAGGCAAGCCTCGCGGACCACGAAAGGCGGTCAAGTGAAGGGTCGCACGGTCACGATCAAGCTATTCGCGGCAGACCTTGACCTCATGCACTACGCGCTGAACTTAGCTATCGCATGGGAGTCCGAATTACAGTCAAGTGTGACTAGCCTTATCGACGACACCATCATCGATGGTGGACACGAAACCTATCGACAGGCCGCGCTGGCGATACAACGCATGAGACGACTACAGCGCAAACTCGCTAGCCATCGGTAGCACGCAATCGTTCTACCTCAGACACTGGTATCCGCCGGATCTTGGCCTCCGGCGGACCTACCGCGACCTCCCGCACATACCCGGCCTCAATCCACTTGCGCAGTGTCTGGTAGCTGACGCCGATCGCGCGTGCGGCCGCTGTCTTCGTCATGGTCGCCGTTCCGGCCGCTTGCGTAGCATAGGCACGCATCAGCGGATGACCCCTAACAGCACGCCGAGCTTGCACCAGCGTGAGCGGCGCAGCGCATCGTAGGCATTTGCCACGCGCGCGTATTCACTGGCCCAGCGATCGGCGCGCGCCGTTTCCTGTGCGCAGTCCTGCTCTAAGGCGGCCACGCGATCGGCGTAGTGCGCCATGACCGTGGCATCCTGGGCGAAGGCTTGCGCCATCGGTGTCGTGACGGGCAGCGACCATGCTGGGCGCGGCGCCCCTGGCTTCGATCGTCGGCGTGATTGGACTGATGCCTCGCGCGGCATCTGAAATCGTTCCGCGCGTGGGCGGCCATCCGCAGGCGCTGCACGGCGCGCGATCTCGCGCAGCGCATTCTGTTCGGCGTGACAGTCGCTCGGCGTGCTGGCCACGACCACCTGACTGCCGTTTGGCAATTTGAAAACGTGGTGCTTGTTTCGCCGCAGCAGCACGGCGCTGGCAGACTTCAGCGCTTCACGAACCTTCGGCGTCATGGTTGCACCGGGGGCCAGTCGATCACCGTGATAGGGTGAATGGGCTCATACCACTCGTTGACGTGGCTAACATTCTGGACTTCGATCAGTGGCTGGTCAGATCGCATCAAGCCATAGGTGCCGCGCGCCTCGTGGATATGGCCGCACACTACGAGCTGCAATGCCGGCAGCTCACGCATACGCCGCCTCAGCGCCTCGGAGCCGCAGCGGCCACCCTGCAAATTTCGATCACCGAAATTCAGTGGCGGCCCGTGCGTCACGATCACGCGCGTGACGCACGGGATCTTCGCGTATTTTTTTCCCAATGTCGGCTCGGTTGCCATCCATGCCCAATCGCCATAGCGCAGCGACCACGGCGAGAACCACACCGGCACGCCGAGCACGTCTATCAATTCGTCGGTGACATACCGCAAATTACTCGGCGCGTTATCCGGGATCTGCAGTCGCTCGCCAATGCGATCATGATTGCCGAACGTGGCAAAAATCGGCACGCCCTGGTCCTTCGCCCACGGATGAAATTCATCACGATACCAGCGCACCGGATCGCGATCGACACCGATGTCACCGGCATGCAGTAGCGCGTCTATGAGCGGCAGGCGCGGCAAGTAGCCGTGCGTATCCGAGATCAGCCCCACCTTCATGGGGCGGCCTCAAGCTCAAAATCCTGCGCCAGCTCACGCAGCACCACATTGCCGAACAGCGACTGCTGCGCCAGCCGCTTGGCCGCGCCTTCACACCAGTGCTCATCGATCTCCATGCCGATCGCGCGACGGCCCAATCGCTTCGCGGCCACCAGTGTGGTGCCGCTGCCCATGAACGGATCAAGAATCAGATCGCCGGGATCGGTGAAGTCGGCGATCAGCTCCAGCATCAGCGATTCCGGCTTCGTGCTGGGATGCAATTTCGGGCCGCCGCCCTGGTTGGTCATGTGGCGGTAGACGCCGCGCTTGCCGCCGCCATTCCAGCGCTTGCGGCCTTTGCGATGCGCCATCACGATGGCCTCGGCGCCGACCGCCGGCCGATCGCCGCACAGCTGCGGCGTGCCGTTGACTTTATCCCACACGCAGGTGCGCACGTAATCGAGCAGGTGATAGCGCAACGTGGTCATCCACGGATGCACGCCTTCGATGTCCGAAAAGATCAGCGTCCAGCGCTTCGCCAGCCGATGCGCGTCAGCGGCGAAGAGCCGGCGGCCGGGCTCATCGAGCGCATCGAAGCCGAGGCCCTCGTGCGCGGCGGACACACGCTTATAGCCCTGCTCGGCCATCATCTTCGAGCGCCACGTCTTACTGTGCGTCTCATCGCTATACGGCGGATCGGTGATGATGTGATCCACCGACAGCGGCGGCAGCGAGGCCAACAGCACACGATTGTCGCCGTGATAGATGGTCACGAGACCATCGTCGTAGTACGGCGTCACCGCGCAGCCGCCTGTTGCGCCTTGTTCCGCGCCAGGGCCGCCACCAGCCGCCGGCGCACGGCCTCGCCGGTGCCGGTCAGCAGCCACGCGCCACGCTGATAGGTGACGAGGCCGCGCCGCTCAAGGCCGCGCACGGCCACCTGCTCAGGACCGCGCGCGCGCAGTTGATAGCGCCGATCGAGCGGGCGGTAGATCGCCTCGCGTAGGAGTTCGTTCATCGTTGGAGTCAAGCTCACCGCACACACTCTCTTTCCCTCTCAACACGTCCACCGCGTCATGGCAACGCGAACACAGCAGCTGCAGGCGGCCCTCGGTCATCACGCGATAGCGCTGGCCATGGCCAAACCAGCACGGATACCAGAACCATTCCCACAGCGTGCGAATCATGCCTGCTCGTCCTCGGCGCCGAGCAGCGCCAGCAGGCCCAAGCCGATCATCTCCAGCAGCTCCAGTAGGGCGATCGTGATCACCATTGGCACCGCCCAGACCAGCATCAGCGGCAGCACCACCACACAGCGCAGCAGCTGCATCTCACGCCACCTTCCGCTTGCGTTTCTTGACATGCTGGGCCAACGATTGCACGCGCTGCTGTGCCGCTGCCTTGCTGTACTTGCGCTTGCCGTCGTCGGGCAGCGGGAATAGCTCGGCCTCCGAATACTGCAGCGTCCGGATCGGATCGTTCAGCACGTAGGCCAGCAGCGCACGCTCGGCCTTCGCATAGATGATGCCGGGGCGATCAGCCTTGCCGCTCGTCAGCACATTGCGCAGCAGGATGATCGGCTTTTCCTCGATGCCGTTCATCATGCCGTCCGCCAGGACCTGCCCGAAGCGTGACAGCGCCGCATTACTGACCGTGCCGCTGATCAGGCCGCGCGCCATCGCGGTCAGCACCGGCGCCACGCGGATGAACTTCACCGGCTTGACCGACTGGCAGGCCAGCATGATCTGCTCGCGGTAACGCGTGTAGGTCTGCACCACATGCGACTGCGACATGGTGTCCCCATAGAAGGACTTGGCGATCGCCTTGGCCACCGCGATGGCGAGGTTGTCTACCTTCTCGCCGCGCAGTGTCAGAATGTCGCGCTCGGTGCGGCGCTCGCCCAGGTCGATTACTTCCTGCACCTTGGCATCGGCACCGCGCGTGACTTCAAACTCCACCGTGGTATGTGACTCCACCACGGCCCACAGGCGGTGCTGACCGTCGAGCAGCGTGCCGTCGTCGGCGAACAGGACGCCCTGGTGCGTCAGTAGCCAGCGCCCCTCTTTCATGTCGCGCGCGAACTTTTCCACCTTCGCCTGCCGGATTGGCCGATTGTGCGTGTTGCAATCGAGCCACTTGATCGCCATCTCCGGCGTCACCTTCACCACTTCGCGTGTCATCGCCACGATCAGTCCTTTCGTTTCCGCGTCACCGCCTGACGACCGCCACGCGATCGTTTCGCTTTCTTCCGGCCGCCGATCTCCGTGATGGGGAAGCCGTATTGCAACGCGAAGTGCTTGGCCTTCCACCTGTAGAGTTCCGTGCGAAATCCCTTCACGTCCTCGACCACATGCACGCCGTCAGCCGTGCGCACGTAATCGAAGTCGGCAACATAGCGCCCGATGACGCGCACCACATCATCGAGCGTCACCGTGTCAGGCGCGGTCACCGTCGCCTTACCGCGCGACAACAGCGCGAGCAGCGGGTATTCCACCTGCCACCGCAGCGCGCGGATGATGCCGGCCTTTTCCTGCAGCCTCAGCTCGCAATAACGCTGCGCCTCGGCCTTCGATGCGAACGTGATGCCGTCCACCACCGTGCGCTGCGCGCGGTATTTGCTGCGCTTGTTGAAGACGGCGATCGGCACGGCGGCAGTCGTCATCGCGCCAGCACCTGCAGCACATCGGTATCGACGCAGCTCTTGCCGCACCGATACTGCGACAGCGTTACGGTGTCAGGCCGCCCATCGCGCACCGCGAAGTAGTGCGGGCGCGACCCCACGTCATAGAAGCGATAGACGGTAATGCCGTCCACGGAGAACAAAATGCCAACCGTGGCGGCTGCAGCCGCCTGCTGCTCACGTGATGGCGGCGGACCCCCGCATGCCATCGCCAGCACGATCATCAACACCAGGGCGTATCTCATGCGCGCATCCGGTATTCGTAAAGGCCGCGTTCCACATACCGGCGCTCGATGATGAACGCGCCGAACTTGGACTTGCGCAGGTCGCGCAGCCGCGCGCTGACGCTCGCCGGCGGATGACCGGTCGCCTCGGCAATCTGCTGCAGCGTGTGCCAGTCGTAGTCGCGCATATACGCGCGCACGTCGTCCAGCTGGGCACGCAGCCGCGCGCCATCGCGTCGGTGGTCGTAGGTCGCACCGTCGAAGCGCGGCTGCGTGCGCAGGCCCTCGGTGAATAGCGGCTGCATTACCGGCCATCCGTCGTGCTGTAGTTCTGAAAAAACAGGCGCGTCTGGTCGCCCTCGGCGCCGTAGAAAATGGCCCAGTCAGGCGGCGCGACGGCGCGCAGCTGCGGCGGCGACACCGAGTCATCGGTGACGTAGTGCATCCGGCGGCCCTCCGCATCGCACGGCTGATCAATGAACAGGAAGCCATCGAGCCCCGCCTGCGCATACCGCAGCAGCTCGCTGAACGGTTCATGCCAGTGCACGCGCGCGATGTCGCGGTGCATCATGACCGCCGGTTTCGTCAATCGTTTACGTTCGGTCGTCTCGGTCATGCGCTTGCCCTTCGTTGGCGGTCTCAACCCAGCCATGGCGGCCGGAATAAAAGAACACGCGAAAGTTTTCCGTCCGTCGTGCGTAGACACTGCCGGCGATGCGAATCCGCCAATACAGCACTGGCCCACGCGTCCACTGGCGCCAGCTGTGCGCCACCGTCATCGGCTCGCCGTCATCGAGCGCCGGGATCGTCACGATGACGACGGCCGTGGCGCATGCGGATGCGTGCGATACCACTCAGCCAGCCGCTCAGCCCTATCCGCCTCATCCTCGGCTTCGCGCTGCTGCCGAATGCGTGCAGCATGCTCCGGCGTCAGCGTGTATTGCTGACGCTGCGATGGTGCTGCCGGCGCCTCGTCCTCCCACTGCTCGCCGTTCAGCCATGTCGCCGGATACGGCACGAAGCAGCACGGCCCCTTACTGCAGTCGCGCCACTGTGGTGTCCGCGTCTGCCATGCCAGGGCCGCGAGCATCACGGCCAAGGTCGTCTTCGTCCGCGCCTTGCGATAGGCCGTGCGCGCCGCGCCCTTTTTGACCTTGCGCGGATACGCCGGCCAAAAGTGATCTTCAAATTCCTGATCGATCTCGTTCATGTGATCGAAGTACTGTTGAATTTCAAATTTCCATGAGTGGACTTGATCCCTGATACGTTCGCTTCGATTTGCGAACAATCAGGGCCAAGTCAACCCCGTCAGCTGCACAACGCATCAGGTCGCGGGGGCCAAGTCCCTCAGAAGCCGTATCCCGCACTTTGTGGTGCCGTCTTTCCGGCTGTCCTCGGCTGCTACTTCCCGATGTCAAGGGCGCTCACGGTGCCCTTCCCGCATGGTGCCGGGCGCAGGGGCATATCCCTGCGTTCTCTTGGCCAGCCGCGCTTCGCGCGCTACCCGGCAGTGCTGTGTTACTTCTTACGTCCGTGCTTGATGCGACCGTGATAGCAGCGGCCCTTGGCCGTGCATGCGCCGGTGCGCGTGTGTCCGACGAGGCCGATGATCGTGCGCTTGTCCACCGCGTCGAACTTGATCGCCTGAGCCTTCTTCTTTGCCATGTCTCACCTCCACTAGTGAGTCATGGCCACCTCCACTCGCATACCGCCCTCCCATGGGTTAAAACGGTTTCTCGACTTCCACACGCGCCGGCTGCGTGACGCCCATCCACTCCGACAGCGCCCGCGTCTTCAGCACGTCGCACTCGTTGTGATGCTTGATGGCATCCCACTGGCCTTGGCTGACCAGCCGCTCGATGTCCTCGCCGCTGATCGGATCGCTCACGCCGGCGTCAACGCCGTAGCGCTTCAGGTAAAAGTCAAGCGAGTAGTAATCGATCTGGTAGTCGAACGACAGCAGCCGCAGCAGGTCGAGATGCGGTGAGCCGCGATGGATCGGCAGCATGCGCATGCCGGTCACGCCGAGCGCCAACGAGCGGCGCATTAGCATGGGCAGGTCGAACTTGTGGCCGTTGAACGTGATCACGCGGCGCGGCTTCGTGTCGTATTGCGCCGCCCAGAATTCGGCCAGCACATCGCGCTCGTCGTCGATCGACTGGCAGGTGCGCACAGTCACCGTGGTGTCCTCTTCACGCATCCAACCGAGGCAGACGATGCGCGCCAAGTCAGGGCGCAGCGCGGCCTTGCGGATCTGTTTCTGTTTCGCCTCGGCCAACCAGCGCTCGATCGTCTCCGGCTTTTTGTAGTTCTCCGGCGGCGTCGGCTCGTCCAGGTATTCCTGCACGTCGTCGATCGCCACCGTCTCGCAATCGGTGAACAGCGCTTGCCATCCGCCGTATTCGTCGTTGAAGCCCATAGCGCCCTAGAACGGGATATCGTCTTCGGTGACAGGCGGCACGGAGATGCGCGTGTGCGATTCGCCATGCTGCTGTTCGTCGGCGGCGTTCTTTTCGTCGAGGGCCTTTTTTAGGTCGGCGAGCGGCTTCAGTGCGCGCAACTGCGCCAGCGCATCAGGATTGACGCTCGTGTGCTTCGGCGCCGGGATGACGGTGTATTCAACATCCTTCGTGCCAGCGCCCTTCGCGTTGATCTTGATGTCGAACGGCATCGGGATCGATTCGAAGCTGTAATCGGGGTCGAGCTGCAGCGCCTCGATCTGCTTGTAGATCGAATGCGGCATGAAAAACGGCTTCACCTTGTGGTCGGCGTGATCGAGCACGTAGCACAGCCACTTGAAGGTGCGCGTGCCCTTGTAGGTGCCGGCGTGCGCGATGCACTCGGACATCAACCGGATCTTGTTGCCGCCCTCCTGCAGCTTCAGCCGTTCGGAGTTCCCGATCACGCCTTGGCGCTCGGCCTCTTTCCGTCGTTCTGCGAAATTCATCTCACGCCACCTCACTCAGCTGACGACGCAGGCGCGCACGAGCGCGGCGCAGGTCGGACAGCTCCAGCCGCTCGTAGTGCTGCATCACGTTGGATTTTCGAAAGCGATAGGGGCGATCCGCGAAGGGGTGCGGCACACTGGGATCGCCATTGCGCAGCGCCTTGCGGATCGAGTCCGGTTTCAGGTCGTAGATTTCGGCGATGTGGCGCACGCGCAGCGTGAGGCCATACTTCGCCCACTCAACGGCGGGGGCGTTCACGCCTGCCCCTCGTTGAGTTTGTTCGTGATGACGGCCGCGCGCTTCGCCAGCCGCGCCAGATGCCGCTGACGCAGCGCGCGCAGATCACGCGGGCGGTAGCTGGCATGCCAGCGCGCCATTGCCTCCAGCGAAATGCCGGTCAGCTTGTGGATCTGGAGCGCCATTGCCGGTCGCGGCATCTGGCGCCCGGTGCAGAGCTTCGAGGCCGTGGGCTTGGCGATGTGCAACTGATCCGCCAGCCACTCCTGCGTTTTGCCGTGGTCGTGCAACCACCGGGCAATCGGGCCGAGCTTCCGTTTTGTATACATGATGGACAGTTAGTGTTCATAAACACTAACCGTGCCGAACCATGCGATACCACAACAAGATATGCCGTTGAGCTAGAAGCGGGAGTACAGCGGATGGCGTAGAGATCGCGCTTGTCAGTGCGCGTTCAGTTTCGTGATCGCAAAATGCGATCGAAATTACGAATGTTTTTTTAGATCATCGCCATATAGCTGGGCCGTCGCGGCCATTTTCTCTGCCGAGTCGGCTTCCGCGATCTCGGTCAGCAGCTTGGCGACACGTAGCGCGAGCAGCTGCGCGCGCGGCACGCTCGTTCGGGCGGTGGCGATGATCGGTTCGATTAGAAGGCTGAGCGCGATGGACGCACGCGCGTGCGGCGGTGCGCCACTGCGGTGAACGACGAGTCCAATGGCGCGCGTGATCGCATGGATGATGCGCTGCTCGGCCTCGCGCTCTTCCGGCGTTAGCGGCTCTTCGCCGGGATGTTCCTTACTCAAACCAGCGCTCCAGCCATTGGTAGACCAGCCGATATCGCCAGCGCAGAAACAGGCCGTAGCAGCCGGGCAGTGGCTCCACGACCCACCCGTCGATCTCGTCTGTCGTTAGTGTGGCCTGACCGTCGCGCATCAACTGTTTGACTGGCACCTTGAATAGCGCGCCGGCCCGCTCGCCGGGATATAGCACCGGCAGCGCTCCCGGTGGATATACGCGCGGCACGCCGATCTTGGGCCGATCTACTCGTTCGGCCATTTTACGAATCCTCCAAGGCGATCGAGATCGTCCTTCGACAGCAGGGTGTTGCGCGGGAAGTCGGCGGGCACGTCCTCGGGATCGATCGGGTAACCGCGCAGCTCACCGCCGGGGTTTAGTCGCAGGTGGTGTGACTTCAGCCACGCGTGATAGAAGGTCACACAGTCATCGATCAGTACGCCGCCGCGAAAGCCCTCGTCGCCGGCGAACGACAGCCAGTAGGCATAGCGCTTCGCCGTGGGGTCGAGGAGCAGGCGGTGCATCTCGTCGCGTAGAGCACGCTTGCGTTCATCGATCGCTGCTTCGTCACGCTCGTCTGTCATTGCGCGCCTCGGCTCATCTCAGAATCTCCGTTACCACCAGTTGATACTGCCGCACGAGAATCACCAGCACGCCGACGCGCGTCAGCATCGCCAGCAAGAGCGCATCGCGCTGCAGGTCATTGCGCGCCGACATCAGCGCCAGGAACAGCGCGAAGTCTTTCATCGTCCAGAAGAGACAGATGACCAGCACCACCTGCGCATAGGCCGACGCGATGGCCTCGCTGAACGTCATGGACGCCGCGTAATTTCGGTAGCGTTGGGCACGCGGCCAGCAGCGAGATCGATCGCGGTGATGCCGTGTAGCGCGATGTAATGCCGCTGCACCAGCCATGTCCGCCGGCCGATATGCACCTTCACCATGGGGTCGCCGCCGGCGCCTTCGATCAGGCGCTCCACCATTCGGCGCACGCCGTCATCGGCGTAATGCAGTGGCCGGCCACACGCGCAGAGGTTAGTCGTTGTCGGCATCAAACGCTGCCAGCTGCAGCTCGTAGTTGTGGTCGCATACGTCGTCCTCTTCCAACTCGGCGCAGCGGCGACACACAAAGCGGCCGCACACGCAGAGCGCGCACTCGACAATCGATACATCCCCGTCGCAGCCCACGCACCGGGTGCGAATGTTCACCTCGGGATTTGCCGCCGCACGGTGCATGGCCATCACCTGCTCGGCTTGCACTTCTGGCGAATCGTGCCCACCGTCCACGCGGCGTGACTGGCCACTCTCGGCGGTCCTGAACTTCTCAATAATGTCGTTGATGTCGATGTCTGGCATACGCTTCATACACGCCTCCCGAGTTGGAAGTTCAGCACCGCGCCGACGACGTTCATGGCGATCGACAACGCAAGGGCCGGCGTTACGGTCCAATGCCACGGCAATTCCAGGATCACCGGGATCGTCGTCGCCACCGCCAGTGCATGCAGGCTGACCGCGATCCACGGCGACCACGCCAGCAGCTGCACGATGGCGGCAATCATGCGCACCGGCCATAGCAGCACCCAGAGCACGCCACGCAGTAGCGTCATTTGTCTCCGTCGCGCAATAGTTGAAACGTTGCCTGATCGATCTCGCCCAGCGTGCGCAGCGTGGCGGCCACACTGCTCAAGCACGATCGACACCGCAGAATGTGCTCTTCGATGTGCTGACGCTCGGCGAGACTCAGCGACTGGCGGTCAATGTAGGCCGCCAGCTGCTGAATCGTCGGGCACGGCATCAGTGCGGCGTTACCGCCGTGCACGCGTGCCAACATTTAGCCCTCCACCGGAGGCAGCTTGCCGCGTCCGCCGCGTGAGGCCTTGCCGCCGAGCTTGCCGGCCCGTCGCGCCGCCTCTGTGTCCCACTCGTGCGCCGCCCCACTCCTGTGCGCGGCCTTGCCGCCCTTGCTGGCGATCTCTCGTTGCTTTTCTGCCGACATCGCGGCAAACCCTCGGCGCACGCGGCGCGTGTTAACTGGGCGCGGGCTCATGACGGTTCCTCGCCAGCAACGCGGCCTTTGTCTGTGATCGTCTCCATGATCGGGCCTCCCCGTGGATAGGTGAATAGGTTTGTATAGTAAGTGGCCATTTTTGGAATAGCAACAGCCGGGCTAGCGCATTGCCGCAGAGGTAGCCTTTTTGGTAACCTTGAGGCCGAATTTGGAAAGGGCAGTGAGGTATATGGCTAAAGGAATGACCCTCGATGATCTCGCGCGGCGGCGGATTACGTCCTGGCGGAAAAATACGCCCGGCATGACGCAACAGGCGCTCGGCGAGTTGATCGGGCGCACCGCCGTGTGGGTATCGCGCTGGGAACGCGGCAGCTTCGATGCGGATCTGGATACGCTCGCCGCGATGGCGCGCGCATTTGGGCATACGTTGTTCGCGGCGCTTGATGTGCGCCAGGACGAGCGCGAGCAGCAAGTGCTCGATTACTACCGATCGATTCAGCGCGACAAGCGTGATGCGGCGATCGACGCCTTGGCGTTGATGGCAGGCATCAAGCGTAAGAAACGCTAGGCCCTGACCCGACTGGGTAGTCAACCCGGGGAGGCTCTCTCCTGTGACTGGCATGATCTGTATACTTCTCTTTCCGAATATTCTAATTTCGATCCTTAGTGGTCCTAAAGTGTGCTGCGAAAGGATGTGCAAGATGGGTCGGAGCGGCGGCAAGTCGATCGGCAAGCTGTTCACGAAGCGGCGCGGCGCGCCAGGGAAGGCTGCATGAGCGACGAGACGCCGGCCAGCCTAAACGCTTTCGTGGTGACTGGTAACAGCATGGGCCATGCGGTGTTCCGCATGTTCGCGCAGGTTCTGGAGCTGACGTTCATCGACTGCAGCCCGGTAGATATGTGCAACGTCGGGCAGCCCACATGGTTCAATCAGCACAAAGACGAGGAGCGGCCATCGTGATTGGGCCGGGCAAATACGACGCCGCCTGCAGCCGCGCGCGGATCGACACGAAGGCCGAAGGCGTGCTGCTGATTGTGTTCAATGGCGAGCACGGCCAGGGCTTCTCCGCGCAGCTCACACTGCCGCTGCTGCTGACGGTGCCAACCATCCTGCGCGAAGTCGCTGATCGGATTGAGCGCGATCAGGCGCTGGGTAGGCCGCTGTGACGCCCGAAGAGCTGCGGCACATGCTGCTTGGCCGCGACCGCTACGCCACGCCGGATCAGCTATCGCCGAAGGCGCGCGAAATATACGAGACGGCGCGCGACCGTGAGGGCGAAGACAGCGCGCGCACTTGGCTGCGCTACGGCGA
>Ga0196964_10000916_pt1 | contig 15935 bp, 12 predicted proteins | sample S1_10metaG_FD_148615 | JGI IMG/M metagenome (GOLD analysis project Ga0196964, IMG submission 148615) | Soil microbial communities from Anza Borrego desert, Southern California, United States - S1_10 | ecosystem: Environmental > Terrestrial > Soil > Desert | place: USA: California | collected...
TTCATGTTCGGCGGGCTTCTGCTCCGGTTTGCTCAACCGCGCCGCGGAGCTTCACGCTCGATCACATCGCTCGTCGCATCGGGTGAACATTGGCCAACTGCCCTCCAGCGGAGCGATGGCGTGAAGTTTACGGGCGTTTCCAAGGTGTGGGATACGTTTTCGTGCGATGGGTTGGCGTGCGTGGCCTCTGGGCAACAAATGCGGGGATAGAGGTGCGCGAGGAGAGTCCGCCTTTTCGCCGACAACAGACTCTTGAAGTCGTAGGTCCCGCCGCACTTACAAGCGCTGAAAGAGCCACCAACAAAGCAGTCCAATGACGATACCCACGCCCGGGCGCCACGCCGAACAAACTCCTTGATTTCGTCGTCACTAATTCGCGGCCTACGACCACTTTAGCGGTCGCCCCTTAAGGTCTCAAATGGGCCAGAAGGCGTCGTCCCGACTGTGGACCACAGCGGCGCGCGGGCGGGGTGGTTGAGTTTGGGGCAAGTCCGGATCATTGGGCTGCCGCACCCTCACCTAGCCTCTCCCGCAAATGCGGGAGAGGGACGACGCAGCCCAGGGGCGGCTTTTTGCGCCTCTCGCAATGCAGCATGGGGGCCTGCTATAGGCTCCCGATGATCGAAACGACGTTCAATCCGAAGGAAGTGGAGTCCCGCTGGTCAAAGGCCTGGGAGGAGTCCGGGGCGTTCAAGCCGAAGAACGACCCCAAGGTGGACCCGTTCTGCATCGTCATTCCGCCGCCCAACGTGACGGGCTCGCTTCACATCGGCCACGCGCTCAACAACACGCTGCAGGATGTGCTGATCCGCTTCGAGCGCCTCCGGGGCAAGAGCGTTCTCTGGCAGCCGGGCATGGATCACGCCGGCATCGCCACGCAGATGGTGGTGGAGCGCAAGCTGGCGGAGGCCGGCAAGAACGAGGATCGCCGCTCGCTAGGCCGCGAGGAGTTCGTGCGCCGCGTCTGGCAATGGAAAGACGAATCCGGCGGCATGATTTTCAATCAGCTGCGCCGGCTGGGCGCTTCGTGCGATTGGTCGCGCGAGCGCTTCACGATGGATGAGGGGCTTTCGGCGGCGGTGCTGAAGGTTTTCGTGCAGCTCTACAAGGAAGGGCTGATCTACAAAGACAAGCGCCTGGTGAATTGGGACCCGCACTTCGAGACGGCGATCTCCGATCTCGAAGTGGAGAACCGCGAAGTGGCGGGGCACTTCTGGCACTTCAAATATCCGCTCGAGAACGGCGAGACGTACCAGTTTCCGATCGCGCACGACGCGGACGGCAATCCCACCGAATGGGAGACGCGCGACTACATCTCGATCGCCACGACTCGTCCCGAGACGATGCTGGGCGACGGCGCCGTGGCCGTGCATCCGAGCGACAAGCGTTACGCGCCGATCGTCGGCAAGAAAGTGCTGCTGCCGCTGGCGGACCGGTACATTCCGGTGATCACCGACGAATATCCCGATCCAGATTTCGGTTCGGGCGCGGTGAAGATCACCGGCGCACACGACTTCAACGACTACAAAGTCGCACGCGCGCACAACATCCCGCTCTACGTGCTGATGGATTCCAAAGGCCGCATGGCCGACGCCGAGCACGTGCCGGCGAAGTATCGCGGGCTCGATCGCTTCGAGGCGCGCAAGCAGGTGGTGGCCGACATTGAGGCCATCGGCCTGCTCGATCGCGTTGAAGACAAGAAAATCCAGCAGCCTTTCGGAGATCGCTCGAACGTCGTCATCGAGCCGATGCTCACGGACCAGTGGTACGTCAACGCGGCCGAGATGGCGAAGAAGCCGATTGCGGCGGTCGAGACGGGCAAGACCAAGTTCGTCCCTGAACAATGGACGAAGACCTACTTCCAATGGATGCGCAACATCGAGCCCTGGTGCATTTCGCGCCAACTCTGGTGGGGCCACCGCATTCCGGCCTGGTACGGGCCAGACGGGCATATCTTTGTCGAAGAAAACGAAGATGCGGCCAAGAGCGCTGCGCGCAAGCACTATGGCAAGGATGCACCGCTCCGCCAAGACGAGGACGTGCTCGACACCTGGTTCTCCTCGGCGCTCTGGCCGTTCTCGACACTGGGCTGGCCGGAGAAGACGGCGGAGCTGAAGAAGTTCTACCCGACCTCCACGCTCGTCACCGCGCACGACATCATCTTCTTCTGGGTCGCGCGCATGATGATGATGGGCATGCATTTCATGAAGGAGGTCCCCTTCGACGAAGTCTACATCCACGCCTTGGTGCGCGACGCCAAGGGCCAGAAGATGTCGAAGTCCAAGGGCAACACGATGGACCCCTTGGAGCTGATCGACAAGTTCGGCGCCGATGCATTGCGCTTCACGCTCGCGGCGATGGCGGCGCAGGGCCGCGACATCAAGCTCAGCGAGCAGCGCATCGAAGGCTATCGCAATTTCGGCACCAAGCTTTGGAATGCGGCGCGCTTTGCGCAGATGAACGAATGCGCGGTGTGGGATCAGTACGATCCCCGTTCGCCGGACCAGCCGGTGAACAAGTGGATCGTCGGCGAAACGGCGAAAGCGGCGGCGGCGGTGACGCGCGAACTCGAAGCGCGGCGCTTCAATGAAGCGGCGGGTGCGCTCTACAAATTCGTCTGGAATGTCTATTGCGACTGGTATCTCGAGTTCATCAAGCCGCTGCTGAACGGCGAAGATGAAACCGCGAAAACCGAAACGCGCCGCACGGCGGCTTGGGTGCTGGATCAGATTTTGATCCTGCTGCATCCGTTCATGCCGTTCATCACTGAGGAGCTGTGGGCCAAGCTCGGGGACTTCGGCGCGAAGCGTAGCGGCATGCTGATCACGGAAACCTGGCCGCAGCTCTCGCTCGATCTGGTGGATGAGGAGGCGGAGGCCGAGATCGACTGGATGGTGCGCTTGATCGCGGAGACCCGCTCAACGCGGTCCGAACTCAACGTGCCGGCGGGCGCGAAGATTCCGTTGCTGCTGATCGGCGCGGACAAGGCGACGGAGGCGCGGCTGGAGCGTTACCAGGACCTGATCGATCGGATGGCGCGGCTCGAATATTCCACCAGCGCCAAGGAAGCGCCGAAAGGCTCGGTGACGTTCGTGCTGGATGGCGCCACGGTCGCACTGCCGCTTCAGGGCGTGGTCGATCTGCCGGCGGAGGCGGCGCGTCTGTCGAAGGAGATCGCCAAGCTCGAAGGCGAGATCGGCAAGATGGATCAGAAGCTTGGCAACAAGCAGTTCGTCGAGAGGGCGCCGGAAGAGGTTGTGGAAGAGTTGCGCGAACGGCGTGACGAAGCGGCGGGCTCGGCCGCGAAACTTCAACACGCCTTAAAGCAGATCCGTGGTGCATGAGCACGAGCACGGCGGGCGGGGCGGCGGTCCCGCGCTGAACCGGCTGGCGCTGTCGGCCACGCTGCATTGCTTGACTGGATGCGCCATCGGCGAAGTGCTGGGCATGGTCATCGGCACGGCGCTGCATTGGGGCAATGTGCAGACCATCGCGCTCGCGGTCGTGCTCGCGTTCCTGTTCGGCTATGCGCTGACGATCCGGCCGCTTTTGCGCGCGAAGCTGCCGCTGCAGCGCGCGCTTGGTCTGGCGCTCGCCAGCGACACCGCGTCGATTACCGTGATGGAGATCGTAGATAATCTCATCATGCTGGCCATTCCAGGAGCAATGGACGCGCACATCGACAGCGTGTTTTTCTGGGGCAGTTTGGCGCTGGCGCTGGCAATCGCGGGCGTTGCGGCGTTTCCAGTCAATCGTTGGCTCATCGCGCGCGGCAAGGGGCACGCCGTCGTGATGAAGCACCACGACCATCATCACTGAGAGGCGGGAGGTTCATGGTGCGCATCTTCGTGACTGGGGCTTCAGGCTTCGTGGGCGGCGCGGCGACGAAGCGTTTCGTGGCGGACGGGCACGGCGTGACGGCGATGTCTCGCTCGGACAAATCCGACGCGCCGATCCGGGCGCTGGGCGCGACGCCGGTGCGCTGCGATCTGGAGAGCGTCGACACCGAGCACCTGCGCGGCGCGGACGCCGTCGTGCATTGCGCCGCTTTCGTCGAACAATGGGGGCCGCGCGATGCGTGGAAGCGCTTCAACATCGATGGCACGGCGCGCATGTTGGACGCGGCACGCCGGGCGGGAGTGAAGCGCTTCATTCACATCAGCACGGAATCTGTGCTCTGGCGCGGCCAGCATTTGCGCGGGGCCGACGAGACATACCCGCTCGCGCCGAACTCGCCCTATCCCTACGCGGCGACGAAGGCGCAAGCCGAGGTCTTAGTGCGCGAAGCGAACGCGCCGGGCTTCGAAACGATCACCCTGCGTCCGCGTTTCATCTGGGGCCCGGGCGATACGACGCTGCAGCCGACGATCGAGAAGATGGCCAAGTCCGGCCAGTGGATGTGGGTCAATGGTGGTCGGGCGATGACTTCGACCACGCACATCGCCAACCTGGTCCACGCGATCGATCTGGCGCTCACCAAAGGCCGGGGTGGCGAAGCTTACTTTATCCTCGATGACGGCGTACGGCCGATGAAGGAGATGATTAGCGGCATCGCGACGAACGCGCTGGGGGTGGCGTTGCCGGACAAATCAATCCCAAGCTGGCTGGCGGACGCTATCGGCGCGACGTGCGAAGGCGCGTGGACGGTGCTGCCGCTCACGGGCGAGCCGCCGATCACACGCTTCAGCGCCATGATCCTCTCGCGCGACTCCATCCTCAAAGACGACAAGGCGCGCCGCGAGATGGGCTACGCACCGGTGATCAGCGTCGAAGATGGCTTGCGTCAGTTGTCGTCCAGCTAGGCGTCGATCAACGCGCCGCGGCCGGCGTCGTCGCCGATGGCGAGGCGCTTTCCATCGGCGCTCCACGCGAGCGCGGTGACGGCGCCTTCGCCAGGCTCGTCCAGTTCAGCGCCAACCTGGTCCGTGAGCCGCACCATGATGGCGGCGCCGTCGCTGTAGCCGATCGCCAGCACTTCCTCGCTCGGATGAAACGCGACAGCGGTCACCAAAGCTTGGCGCTCGCCCGGCTGCATCGGCGCCTTGCCCTGCGGGCCGAGTTTGCCCACGAACGGCCATACGATCGCGGCGTTGGCGCCGGAGGTGGCGAGCCAGCGTCCGCGCTTGTCCCATGAGAAGCTGCGCGTCTTTGAGGGATAGCCGTCCATGCGCAGATCGATCTTGTCCGGCAGCCGCCAGCCGTGCAGCGAATTTTCCTGCATGCCGGTGATCACGTAGTCGGCTTCCGGCGAAATGGTGATCGCGAGATGCGAGCCAGCCCATTTCAGGGCGACGCCCTTGTCGTCCGCCGTCAGCACATAACGCAGCGTGACGCCGCCATAGTGGCTGGCCGCCAGGCGGCGGCCCTTCGCATCGAGCGCGAGGCCGCCGACGGTCGAGCCATACTCAAAGCGATGCACCTCTCTGCCCTCGCGCAGCACCACAGCCTGCTTGCCGACGCCTGCGACGATCACGCCGGACACAGCGCTCGCCACAACATGATCTATCCACCTGCGCAATTCAGCGAGCGTCTGAACTTCGCCGCCAGGCGAGACAGCGCTCAGCCGCCCATCGTCGCCGCCGGTAAGCAGGCGCTTCCCGTCGGGATGCACCGCCGCCGAAAGGATGGCGCCGTCATGCGCCGTGATTCGCCGCGTTTCACCTTCGCGCGGCGCGGCCATGACTGCACCATCGCCGAGTGCGAACCAGGCTTCGTCGCCGATCCAGTGCGCCGCCGTCGCGCTTGCGCCCAGCGCCAGCCTTCGTCCGTTCGTGTAGACGCGCGCTGTCACGCCGCGCACGCGGCGAAGGCGGCTTCCAGTTCGGCGCGGTCGAGATTGCGGCCGATGAAGACGAGGCGCGAGGTGCGCGGCTCGCCCTCGCGCCAGGCGCGCTGGGTGTCGCCCTCGACGATCATGTGCACACCCTGGACGACGAAGCGCTTCGGCTCGTCCGGAAACGCGAAGATGCCTTTGAGGCGCAGGATGTCCGGGCCACGCCGCTGCGTGAGCTGGTCGAGCCATGGCAGAAGCTTTTGCGGGTCGATCAGTTTGTCGGTGGAAAGCGAGACGCTGGAGATGCCCGCAGCCGCGACATGATCATGCTCGTGATCGTGGTGAGCATGACCGTGATGGTCGTGTTCGTGTTCGTGCGCATGCGCGCAGGCGTCGTCGCAATCGTGATCGGGCAGGAAGTGCGGGTCGATTTCTGTCACGCGCTCCAGGTCGAAAGCATGCAGGCCGAGAATGGAGTCCAGCGCGATGTCGCCGCGCGTCATCCGATGGACACGCGCCGTTGGATTGACTGCGTGGATCGTCCGCTCGAGAGCGGAGAGGTCATCCTTCGAAACCAGATCGGTCTTGTTGAGCAGGATCACGTCCGCAAACGCGACTTGTTCGGCGGCTTCCTCGGACGTCTCCAGCTGCTGGTGGGCGTGCTTGGCGTCCACCACTGTCACGATCGCATCGAGCTTCGTCTTCGCTTTCACATCAGCGTCAACGAAAAAGGTCTGCGCCACCGGCGCCGGCTTTGCGAGGCCCGTGGTTTCGACCAAAATCGCATCGAATTGGCCTTTGCGCCTCATCAGGCCTTCGATGATGCGGATGAGGTCGCCGCGCACCGTGCAGCACACGCACCCGTTGTTCATCTCGAACACTTCTTCGTCAGCATCGACAATCAAGTCGTTGTCGATGCCGATTTCGCCGAACTCGTTCACAATCACCGCGTATTTTTTGCCGTGCTGCTCGGTCAGTATCCGGTTGAGCAGCGTGGTTTTTCCCGCGCCCAGGAAGCCTGTGAGCACGGTGACGGGAACGGGTTCGGTCATGGGCGCATAGATAGCTATTCCGGCCCGGGGCGCCAGCGGCTAGGTTCATTGGGCAGGCGGGGAGAACCTCATGTCAAGCTGGAAGCGGTGGGTGCTCTTGATCGGCGGAGGCCTGTTCGCGGCGGTGCTGCTGGGCGCGGGGCTGCTGGCCTGGCTGGTGTCCCGCGTGGACGTGAAGGGCGAGATCGAGCGCGCCGTGGAAAACGCCACCGGGCGCGACGTGGTGATCGCCGGGAATGTCGGCGTGATCTATTGGCCGGTTCTGGGGGTGCGCGCGGCGGACGTGACGATCGCCAATGTCGAGGGCGGACACGCGCCGGCTTTCATCGCCGCCGAGGATATTGATGTGGGCGTGGAATTGCGCCCGCTGCTCAACCGGCAGATCCATGTGCGGCGCCTGGTGCTGCAGCGACCGCAGATCGCGCTGGAGATCAATGCCGAGGGCGAGCCCAACTGGGTGCTGACGCCGCGGACGCAACCGGGGCCGCCGCGCCCCGGGCAGCAGCCCACTGTTGATGTTGGCCGCACGCAGCTGCGCGGCATCCGCATCAATGACGGCGCAGTGAGCTATCGCGATGCGCGCGGCGAGGGGCAGGGCTGGCAGATCGGGGATGTTGACCTGCGCACGGCGCTGACCTCGCTCGACGAGCCGATGCGCGCGCAAGGCTCGTTCCTCTTCAACGATGAGACAGTCGAACTCGACATGCAGATCGGCGTGCCGCGCGCGGCGATGCGAGGCGAGGTGACGCCGATTAGCATCGATATTCAGAGCGAACTGATCGACGCGGAGTTCGACGGCCAGACCATCGCCTCGTCGGGCGAGCTGGCCGGCACCATGCGCGCAAACGGGCCGAGCCTCCGCCAGCTCGCGGCGTGGGTCGGTTCGCCGATCCAGGGCGGCGTTGGCTTGGAGCAATTTGCGGTGACGGGCCGGCTCGGCGTTGGCGGCGGCGCGTATCAGTTCAGCAACGCGGGCTTTGCCATCGATCTCGTGCGCGGGCGCGGCGATTTCGTGCTCTCCGAACGGCACGGGAAGCCATATTTGAGCGGACGCCTCGAACTCTTCGATTTCGACCTCAATCCATACATCACCGGCCAGGCGCCGCCTCCGGCTACTGAAGCGCCGCAAGCGGCTGCGGCCGCGACCGATGCCGCGGATTCGCCGACGGCGCAGATCGCCGCGGTCGAAGCGCCAGCGCGTGCGGTTGACGTGAACGTGGCGCCGACCGACCAGCCCATCGATTTCAGCGGCCTTCAGGCGTTCAACGCCGAGATCGACATAACCACGCACGCCGTGCTCGTTCAGCACTTCCGGATTGATCGGTCGCGGCTCAACCTCACGATCAATGACGGTTATCTCATCGCAAGCCTGCATAACGTGGCGCTGTACGGCGGCAATGCCAGCGGCGAGTTCCAGATCGATGCGCGCGAGCCGGCGGCGGCGCGCGTGCTGCAGAACATGTCCCTAAACAATGTCGATGCGCGCAGCTTCCTCAGCGACGCGATCAATTTCGCCAACATCGAAGGGCGGATGGAAGGATCGATCAACATTCGCGCGCTGGGCAGCACGCAGAGCGAGTTCGTCGAGAGCCTCGATGGGCGCCTGCACATTGAAGTCGTGTCTGGCGTCCTGCATGGCGTCGATCTCGGAGGCGTCGCCACCACGATCCGCAACGCGCTGCGCGGCGAACTGATCGCGCCGCAAGCGACCACGGCGTTTCAGGGCATCTCCGGGACGTTCGCCATCGCCGACGGCGTCTTCGCCAGCGATGACCTCTCTTTCAACACGCCGGACCTGCGCATCCCCGGGATCGGCATCATCGACGCGCCAGGCCGCCGGCTGGACTTGCGCCTGTCGCCGCGCTCGCCGCGAGGCGGCATCGCCGTGCCGTTCTCGATCCGAGGGCCATGGGGCCAGTTCACTTATGCCAGTGACATCAACGACCGCGTCCAGCGCGACTTGCTGCCCCGCATCCGGGAGGTCGAGACGGCGTCGCGGGCCCCCAGCTAGAACATGAAACTCCGCCTCCTCCCGGCGTGGACAGGGCCGGGGCGCGCCGCTATACCCCCTCGCTCCGCGCTGGACCCCACCGCTTCGGGGCCCCGCCGTCGGACGCCTGGGTAGCTCAGTTGGTAGAGCAGCGGATTGAAAATCCGCGTGTCGCTGGTTCGATTCCGGCCCCAGGCACCACCTTCTAACGCTCACTCAATCCGGCCTTGCCTCGGTCCCGCTGGGGAACGAAGTTACGGCAGTACCATTGAATGCACGCCGGACTCGGGAGGCAGACATGTGCGAATTTCATGGCGCGGATAATTCCACCAGCTCGCACGGCCTCGGGCGGCGTGACGTGTTGCGCGGCGCGGCCGCGACGGCGCTGCTCGGCGCCACAGCCGCGTGCACGACGCCGAACCCCGAGACGGGCCGCAACCAGCTCATCCTGATCGACGATGCGCAATTGGCGCAGGCCTCGCTGCAAGCATGGGCGCAGATGCGCCAGCAAGTGCCGGCCTGGAACAACGCCGCCGCGCAGCGCCGTCTCGAAACCGTTGGCCGCCGTGTTGTGCAGGCGGCGGGACGCGGCAACCAGAATTGGGAATTCGTGCTGTTCAACAGCGATCAGAAGAACGCCTTCGTGCTGCCGGGCGGGCAGGTTGGCTTCTACAAAGGGCTCTACGACATTTGCGAGAAGGACGACTGGATGGCCACGGTGCTTGGCCATGAAACCGGTCACGTCACGGGCCGCCACGCCGCCGAGCGCTACAGCCGCGAAGTGGCGACGCAAACGGCGCTGCAAGTCGTCGGCACGCAGGTGAACAGCCGCATTGCGATGGCGGCGCTCGGCCTGGGCGCGCAGGTTGGCGTCAGCCTGCCGTTTGGCCGTGAGCAGGAGGCCGAAGCGGACATTCTCGGCATCCGCTATATGCGCGCGGCCGGCTACGACGTGCGCGAAGCCATCCCATTCTGGGGCCGCATGCAGCAGGGCGGCGGTTCGCGTCCGCCGGAATTTCTTTCAACGCACCCCGATCCGGACAACCGCATCGCGCGTATCCGCAACTATATCAATGAGCAGGGCTGGGGACCGGTCTGACGAGCCGAATGGTACCGCCTCCAGGGTTCGAACCAGGGACCTCTGGATCCACAATCCAGCGCTCTAACCAACTGAGCTAAGGCGGCACGTTTCGGGGCGCGGAAGCTAGCGTCCTGCTCCGGCGTAAGCAAGGCATAGCTAAGTGCTTGATCGGACGAGCCAAGAGGCGGGCAACGCGAGCCTGAAAAGCGCGCAGGCGCGCTACGCCGCCTACGCGGCCGGACGCTGTGGCTACGTGTTTCGCTCGCTTGATGGCGCGGACGGCTATCTGTTCGAGGTGCAAGATCGTGATCGGCGCGCCGTGTTCGCCGCCGGCGCCGGCACGCCTTACGCCCTCAACGACGCGCGGGCGGCTTCGATAGCGCGCGACAAGGCGTTTTGCGCTGAGGTGCTCCGGCGCCGCGGCTTGCGCGTGCTGCCGGGCGAGATGTTCTTTGTCACCAAACGATGGGCGGACATGCGCGCGCCGGGCCGCGAGCCCGAGGATGCCCTCGCGTACGCGGCGCGTGCTGCATACCCGATCTTCTGCAAGCCGCTGTCGGCGTCGAATGGGCTTTACGCAGAGCTGATCGAGAGCGCCGATGCATTCTCGGACTACATGACGCGCGTATCGCGCGAGCACTTCGCGGTCCTCATTCAGCCTTATGTGCGCGGCGACGAGTATCGCGTGTTCGTGCTTGAGGGACGCGCGCTGTTTTCCTACCGGAAGTCGGTTCCGCACCTCCTAGGCGACGGCGCCTCCACGCTGAAAGCATTGATCGAAGCCATGGCGCGCGATCCGTTGGAGCCGGTGCGCAAGCTGCATGGCCGCGATGCGGACGGGCAGCGGGTCGGCTTGGACGACGTGCCAAAGCGCGGCGAACGCATTGTGCTCGAGGGCCCGGCGAACCGCGCGGCCGGCGGTGGGTCGGACACATTGATAGACGGCGCGCCCGCGGCGATGGCCGAACTCGCAATCAAGGCGGCTGAATCGCTGAGCCTGACGCTCGCGGCCATCGATATGTTCGACGTAGGCGGCGAACTCGTGGTGATCGAAGCGAATTCCAATCCCATGATCGCGACGCTGGAGGACCACGGCCGCTGGGATCTCATCGAGACGATCTGGCGCGCCAACTTCGCCGCCGCGCTGAAATGAGGCTCTGGCGCGTCCCTTATCCGAAGTTCGGCGAGGGCCCAGGACTTGAGCGCGTGGCGCAGGTCGCCGAACGGCTTGGCCTGGACCTGTCAGGTTTCGGCGGGAGCGGCGCGGTTATCGTCGGAAGCAACGGCAAGGGCTCCACGGCGGCGATGACGGCGGCGCTGCTACAGCACACGGGCGCGAGCGTCGGCCTCTTCACCTCGCCGCATCTGTTCGATCTCAACGAACGCTTCCGAATCGATGGCGAAGACATCACCGACGACGAGCTGGGGCGCCACTGGGGCCGTGTGGCTGCTGCGGTGGAGGCCTCAGGCAAGACGCGGGAGCTGGGCGGCTTCGAGTTTCTGTTTCTGATCGCCGCCGATTGGTTCGCCGCGCGTGGCTGCGCGCACACGGTTTGGGAAGCGGGCATCGGCGGGCGGCTCGATCCGGTGAAGCTCGTCGAAGCCAGGCGCTTGGCGCTGACGGCGCTTGATCTCGAGCATACTCACTTGCTCGGGAACACGCTGGCCGACATCGCTCGCGACAAGGCCGAGGCGGCGCCGGCGGGCGCGACGCTGTTCGTGGGCGAAAGCTGCGCGCCGCACCTTGCGGTGATCGAGGAACACAGCGCGCCACGCGGCGTCCGCGCCGAACTTGTACCGGCTCAAGCGGCTGGCGGGTTCGATCTGCCGTTGCTGGGCGGACATCAACGCGCCAACGCCGCCCTCGCGCTTTCCCTCGCCAGAGACATCGCCAAGCTCGGCGACGACGCGGTGCGCAAGGGATTTGCTTCGACGCGCTGGCCGGGCCGGCTCGAAATTCTGAGCGTCGATCCGCTGGTGGTCATCGATGTTGGACATACGCCGGACGCGATCGCGGTTGCGCTGGAAGGGTTCCGCGCATTGGCCGGCGATCGGCGCGCTGTGGTGGTCTGCGGCGCTTCGCGGGACAAGGAGGCCGCCGCCGTCATCGGCGCGCTCGCGCCCAGTTTTTCCACAATCATCTGCGCGGCCGCGCGGCATAAAGGAGCGCCGGCGGCGCAAATCGCGGCGCATGCGTCAGCTGCAAACGCCGAGGCGGAACTCGCGCTCGCGGAGAATGTCGCAGACGCCCGGCGTCTGGCGCTCGCCCGCGCGGGCGCGGATGGCGCAATTTACGTCGCTGGCGGGCTTTTTCTCGCCGCCGAGTTCAGGGCGCTCCACCTTGGCCGCGATCCGGCCACACTGCTCTTCTTTTGAGCAGCCCGCGCGGCTAGAAAGGACCCTGCGGGGACATCATGCCAAGAACGCTGTTCGAGCACCTTTCGCCCGACACCGGCGCCAAGCGCATCCTCGCGCTCGACGGCGGGGGCGTGAAGGGCGTCCTGACGCTCGGCATGCTGAAGCCGCTCGAAGACGAACTGCGCCGGCGCGCGGGCGGCGACGGCACATTCCGTCTGAGCGATTATTACGACCTGATTGGCGGCACCTCGACGGGCGCCATCATCGCGAGCGGTCTCGCGCTCGGCCACAGCGTGGATGAACTCATCGAACTTTACATGCGCCTCGGCCCCGAAGTGTTCGGGCGCACGGCAGGCGATGGGGTCTTCCTGCAATGCAAGTTTGAATCGAAGAAGCTGCGGCGCGCGCTGCAGACGGTGCTGACGACGAAGACGGTCGGCTCGCAGGATCTGCGGACTGGCCTCGCCATTCACGCCAAGCGCATCGACACCGGCTCGGCCTGGGTCGTGACCAATCATCCGCTCGGCCAGTTCTACGATCCGCCGTCGGACAGCGGCATCTATCCGAACAAGCGCTACCGGCTGACCGATCTCGTGCTCGCCAGCGCCGCGGCGCCGACCTTCTTCGATGAGATCGTCATCGACATTGCCTTCGACGATAAGCGCCGGCCGATACAGAAGGGCTATTTCGTCGATGGCGCTGTAAGCGCCAACAACAATCCCAGCATACAGCTTTTCCTGTTGGCGCTGACGCCTTCGTATAAGTTCGGCTGGAAGCCCGGCGCCGACAATCTGATGATGACCTCGTTCGGTACAGGCTCGCGAAGACCGGTCGTGGACGGGAGAGGCTTTCAAGGCCTGCCGCCCGGCCTGCGCGGCGTTCACGCGCTGCGCGCCATGGTGTTCGACACCCAAGTGCAGGGCATCATGATGATGCAGGCGATGTCCGAGCCGAAAAAGCCGTGGCGCGTCAATTCTGAGATCGGCGACATGGCCGGCGTTGTCGTCACCGGCGCGCCCCTGTTGGACTATCAGCGCATCGACGTGCCGCTCGACACCAAGCCGAAAGCGAAGAAGCGCGGTGATCCGACGCCGCCGATGACGCTGCTAGAGCGTCTGATCGGCCGCGAAGTGGACGCCGATACGCTGAACGCGCTCGACCTGATGGACAACGGTAAGAAGGAAAACATGGAGCTGTTGCTCGAAGTGGGCGTGGCCGCAGGCAAGACGTTCGTGGACGCGCACTATCCCGATCCGAAATTCGATCTGCCGGAATGGCGGGCGGGCTGAGTTTGCTTTTCCCAAGCAAGTCCTGCTAGGCTAGCGGATGGTCTCGAAAGCCAAAGCGCAAAAAGCCGATCCCGTGCGCGACGCGGCGATCGATTACTTCGCCGGGCGCTCGCACGACGAATGGCGGCGCACGCTGCTGAAGACCAATCCCGAACAGAAGGGCAAGCCGCGCATGCGCCAGCGGGGCGGTGTCATGGTTGACGTCAATCAACCATGGTCGAAGCTGCATCCCGCGGCCAAAGCTGACAATGCGCGCGCGGCCGGCGATGCTTATGACGCCGTAAAGAAATTCCCGAAGGACCGCGAAGCGGCTTCGGCGTATGTCCACGAGCGCTGGATCGCGCGCAACAAGTCGGACCCAAGTCAGCCCAAAGAATTGTTCAAGCCATACGGCAAGCTGCCCGAAGTTGAGAAAGACAAGGACCGCGCGCACGTCGACAATATGAAGGCAGCGCTGGCGGCGGTGCGCAAGCGCGTCGCCAAGAAGGCGCCGAAGAAATCCCCAAAGGCGAAGAGCAAGGCTGCGGCGCGCGTGACAGTGCAGGTGGATGCAGGCGCGTGGCGGCGGCTCGAAAGCGCGGCGCAGGTGCTGTCAAGGGCGCTCGGCCGCAAAGTGGCGCCCGAGACGCTGCTTAAGGCCGGGATCGATGCGATGACAGCCGTGAGCAAAGGCGTCGCCGCCGAGGCGAAGCAAAAGAAAACCTGACGCAGCCTTGGCGGCTTGCGCGGCGCGCATTTTGCGCGGACACGAAGTTGCATGAAATCGGTGGTCATCGTCGGCGCAGGCGTCGTCGGCCTTTTCTGCGCCGTGCGGCTCGCCCAATCGGGCGCGCGCGTCACGGTGCTTGAGGCAGAGAAAGAAGACCTCAGCGTCTACGGCCCCGGCGCTTCTGCCGCAGCCGCCGGCATGCTCGCGCCGTTGGGCGAGGCGTCCTCGCCGTATGATGCGCTGGCGTTTGCATCCTACGACCTTTGGAAGGCCTGGCATTCCGGCGCGGAATGGGAGGATGGCGTGCGCTTCGACGGCGGCGCGGTTATCGCCGCGAACGCAGAGGAAGCGCGCGCGCAGATCGAGCGCGCCGCCAGCCTGGGCCGTTCAGCCGAAGCTCTGAGCACATCGCAGCTGCGCAAGCGCACTGGCTTGCGCAGCAAGCTGGAGCACGTCGTGTTCGTCGTCGACGAAGGCGTGGCAGATCCACTGCGCGTGCTCTCCGGCCTGATGATGCGCGCGCGGGCGCATGGGGTAATCGTCGAACACAATCGCGAAGTGGCAAGCGTCAGCGCGACGACGGCGACGTGCTACGAAGACGACGCCGTTTACGAAGCGGACGCCATCGTGCTGGCGTGCGGCTATTGGGGCTGCAAGCGGCTGATGGAATTCGCGCCGGCGCTTGCGCACGTGACGGCGGCGAAGGGGCATCTTGCGCCGGTGAAACTCGACCAGCCGCTGTGGCCGAACTTCCGGGCGCCGGGCTTCTACATCGCGCAGCGGCGCGAAGATGTCGTGCTGGGCGCGACGCTCGAGCCGGGCCGCTCCGACCGGCGCGTTGAGCAAGGACGCGTCGATGAACTCCTCGCCGCCGCGAACCAACTGCTGCCCGGTGAACTGACGCCAGCCGGGCGCGGCTGGGCCGGCATCCGACCCATGTCGCCGGACGGGTGGCCGATGATCGGGCCATCGGGCGAGGTGCTTGTCGCGGCAGGCCATTCCCGAAATGGCTGGCTTATGGCGCCCATTACGGCGGAGATCGTTTCAGCCTATGTGTTCGGCGCCGAGATTCCTCCCGAATGGGCGGCTCTGTCGCCCCAACGCTTCGAGACCCCATGACCTTCGCCCTCGACCTCACCGAAGAGCAAACCGCCATCAAGCATGCGATCGAGGAGATATGCGCGAAGTATGATGACCATTATTGGCTGAAGACGGACGAGAGCGGAAAATTCCCGGAAGAGTTCGTCGCCGACATCGCCGCCGGCGGCTGGCTCGGCGTGGCGATGCCAGAAAGCGTGGGCGGCGCAGGGCTCGGTCTGACCGAAGCTGCCCTGATGATGCAGACCGTGGCGCAATCCGGCGCGGGCTTCTCCGGCGCGAGCGCGATCCACCTCAACATTTTCGGGCTTATGCCGATCGTGAAGTTCGGCACGCCCGAGCAGCAGCAGCGCTTCTTGCCGCCGGCGATGGACGGCCGCGACAAAGCGTGCTTCGCGGTCACCGAGCCGAACTCGGGTCTCGACACATCTAGCCTCGAGACGAAGGCTGAGCGCACCAACAGCGGCTACAGCATCCGCGGCCGCAAGATTTGGACGACGAACGCGCAGCGCGCGAACAAGATTCTGCTCATCGCGCGCACGACGCCGAAAGAGCAGGCGAAGCGTCCAACCGACGGCTTGTCGC
>Ga0196964_10000917_pt1 | contig 15921 bp, 13 predicted proteins | sample S1_10metaG_FD_148615 | JGI IMG/M metagenome (GOLD analysis project Ga0196964, IMG submission 148615) | Soil microbial communities from Anza Borrego desert, Southern California, United States - S1_10 | ecosystem: Environmental > Terrestrial > Soil > Desert | place: USA: California | collected...
GGCTCTCGGCATCGCCGCTGTAGCGGTCAAACGAGAAGTATCCGCACGGCCAGAGCTCCGGCAGCAAGATGAGATCGCTGCCGCGCGCCTTGTCGAGCTGCGCCAGGACATAGCAGAGCGCCTCGTCTTTTGAGCGCTCCTTCATTTCAAGCTGGAGACTGGTGACTTTCATCGCGACTCCTTCGTCTGCGACTGCAGCAGCCGCGCTTCCGTCTTCTGCAGGTGGCGCGCCATCGCATCCGCGGCCTTGCTCTTATCGCGGGCGGCGAGCGCTTTGAGAATCTGTTCGTGTTCCTCCACGACCTCGTCCATGCGCGCGTCGTCTTCGACCATGCGGCGGCCGAAGACGGCGATGAAGTCGCGGATGTTGCGGATCAGTGACTTCAGGAAAAGGTTGTCCGTGCCGCTGACGATGACGAGGTGGAACGCTTCGTCGCTGGCGATGAGTTCGGCGACGTCGCGGCGCTCGCAGGCGCCCTTCATGCGTTTGAAGCTGTCCCTGAGCTGCTGCAGATGCTCGTCGCTGAGTGTCTCACACAACCGGCTGATCGCGTACGTCTCCATCAGGCGGCGCATCTCGAAGAAGTCGCGCGCTTCTTTCTCGCTGAACTCTTTCACACGAAAGCCACGGTTATCTTCGGCGATGAGGAACCCTTCGGCCTCGAGCTGCAACAGCGCTTCGCGGGCAGGCGTGCGCGACACCCCAAGGCGCTCGGCAAACTGATTCGCGGAGTAGTAAACGGCGGGGTCGAGTTGTCCTGTAGTGAGCAGGGTCTTGAGCTTGCGGTAGACCTGCTCCTTTAGGGTGTCGGCGCGCTTGACTTGGAGGCGCATTTTTGAGGGCTCCAGCTTGACATCCTGTATGTAACATGTAACATACTACCAGTCAAGCCATTTTCGCCGAATAGAGGAGGCTCGTATGCGCCGCGGATCGCAGTACCTCGAAGCTCTCAAAGACCAGCGCTCGGTGTACCTCGACGGCGAGCGCGCGGATGTGACGACGCATCCGGCGTTCCGCGGCATCACGCGGACAATCGCGGGGCTGTACGATTACGCGGCCGATCCAGCCAACGGCATGAGCTTCACCTCGCCCGAGATCTCTGGACCTGCGAACAAAGTCTTCATGATCCCGCGCAGCCAGCAGGATCTCTTCGCGCGGCGCGAGGCCATCGCGAAATGGCACGCGCGCACACACGGGCTTGTCGGCCGCAGCCCCGATCACGTCGGCAGCTTTCTGGCCGGATTTGCGAGCAATGCGGCGTTCTTCGATGAGCCTAATCGCGCGTTCGGAAAGAACGTGACGGAGTTCTACAAGAAGGTCCTGCGCGAGGACCTGTACGTCAGTTACGTCATCATTCCGCCCCAAGTCGACCGCAGCAAGACGGCGCAGGGTTGGGATGAAGAGTTCCTCCAGGCGGGCGTGTGTAAGGAGACGGAAAAAGGCATCGTCGTGCGCGGTTCGCAGATGCTCGGCACGGCCGCCGCGGTCGCCGATTACGTGCTCGTAAGCTGCATCGTTCCGCTGAAACCCGGTGACGAGAACTACGCCAACACGTTCGTCGTTCCGGTCAACACGCCCGGCTTGAAGCTCTATTGCCGCCCGCCGTACGGCGTGAACAAGTCGAGCGTCTTTGACTATCCCCTCTCCACCCGCTTCGATGAAACCGACGTGCTCGCCGTCTTCGACGACGTCTTCGTGCCGTGGGAGAACGTGTTCGTCTACAAGAACGTTGAAAAGGTCAGGAACCAGTTCTTCGCCACGCCCGCGCACGTGCTCGGCAACAACCAGGCGCAGATCCGGCTGACGGCGAAGATGAAGTTCCTCGCGGGACTCGCGCGAAAAATTGCGGCCGTCAACAAGATCGAAGTCATTCCGTCGGTGATGGAAAAGCTGGGCGAACTCGCGTCGCTGTCGTCGATCGTCGAAGGGATGGAGCTCGCGTCGATTGCGTCGTGCGTGACTGACAAGACCGGCGTCGCGCGACCGAATCCGCGCTTTCTGTACGCGCCGATGGGCCTGCAGGCCGAACTCTTCCCCCGCGCAGTGCAGATCCTGCGCGAACTCGCCGGCGGCGGCATGCTGCAGGTGCCATCGTCCGTGAAAGACCTGACGAGCAAAGAGACAGCCGGCGACATCAACCGCTACATCCGTTCGCCTGAAGTTCCCGCAGAAGAGCGCATCAAGCTGATGAAGCTCGCGTGGGATTTCGTCGGCACCGAATTCGGCGGCCGACAGCTTCAGTACGAGATGTTCTACGCCGGCGCCCCGTACGTGGCGAAGGGCTATGCCTTCCGCAACTACGGCTACGACGAGGCGCTGAAGGTCGTCAACGAGTTCCTGGCTGCGTACTCCGTCGAGACCGAGTAGCAGTTCAGCAAAGTGGATCACAACGACCGGGAAACTGGATTATGACGCAGCAAAAGCGGCGACGGTTTACACTCCAGGAAACCTACGAGGGGACCAACTACTCTGAACTCATACCCATGCCGGATCCGGATCTCAACCCCGAGCGGCTGAAGCTCTGCAAGGATTTATTTCGCGAGTTGATTGAACCGGGCTGTGGGGCGCTGATACCGGACTCTCGTCTTACACTGCAGAAATGGTGCTTCCTCGAATACCTAGTCAAGCATGAACAGATTCTTCTGCATGGTTCAACGAGCCACGACATCGAAGTTTTTGAGCCACGGGCAGCTATCGATAATCTGGTTGGAGGTGAGCGCGCGCTGGTGTACGCCGCTTCAAGCGGCATCCTGGCCTCATTTTTCGCCATTCACGATAGGGCGAAGTTGGAAAAACTCGGGCTGGCGCCGGGGATGAACGTTTGCTACTTCAACTATGAAGAGCAAGGAGCGGCAAAAGAAGGTTTTCATTTCGCGATCGATTATCGCGCCCTAAGGCACTTCCACTGGTCTACCGGAATGGTCTACATTCTCCCCCGCGGCCCGTTCAGAGCGGATTTCCAGCAGACACAATGGTTTTCAGAAGTACCGGTCAGACCATTGGCGAAGATATTGGTCCATCCCCATGATTTTCCGATTCTGGCTAGCATTCGCGGAACAGACTTCGGTCCGCTCGTCGAACAGTTTGAAAGAGTTGGTATGCAGGGCTATCCGTGGCTTCACGACGCGAGGATTCATCCACGCCGTTGAAGGTGTAGCCAACAGCAAGGTGTCCCTGGTACACATCGCACGGTCAAATTGTGCCGGCCTTCAGTACGAGATGTTCTTGCGCGATCAAAGTCGCTGGCCGGACCGCACCAGCCGATTAGGCTCCTCTGCACACACTTATCCAACGCAGAGGGACGCCTATGAACGACTACGACACCATCATGGAATCGATGATGCGCATGCTGCCGGCGCCGACGGCTGCGCACTACATGGAGACGCTCGGCAAGCTCTGCGACAGCGAGTACTACGATCCGCATTCGAAGGCGCTCGACCAGATGAGCGCGGCGCTCGAGAAGGAGCGCTACGCGCAACTCGTTTCCATCTTCAAGCAAGCAAATCCAAATTACATCCTCCATCCGGAAGCGAACATGCTCATGGCCCTCGCCCACAAGAATCTGGGCGACGAGAAGCAGTCGAAGCTTTTCTCCATGAGCACGATCACCATCTGCCAGGCGATCGCCACGACCGGCGACGGCAGCCGCAAGAATCCGTACATCGTCAGCCACGAGAGTTGCGGCCGCGCGTTCGTGGAGATCGAACTCGAGAAGGAGGCCGTGAAGCAGCGCGTCGAAGACAGCCTGCTTGCGATCACGAGCACCGACGGCACAGAGATCTGGTTCGACGTCAGCCGCACACTGCGTGCTCCCGCCAAACCTGAAGAGCCCGCCGACAAAGATGAGATGCCGGATCTTTCCGCCGGCGATCCCGACAACATCGAAGCGATCAGCAAACATGTCGAAAAACACATCGGCGAGATCGAGACGGTCTTTCACGAACTGATCTCGCCGACGGTCCACATCGATGTCCTTTGGGTGAAACCTTCGGAGAAGCGGCCCTATCACGTGCTCGTGACGTCCGGCATGAGCGAACTTCCGATGCATGCGCCCGAAGGCGCGGAAGACTACCGCTACGCGGAGCTTCTGATTGCGCTGCCGCCAGATTGGCCGCTCTCGCAGGAAGCGTTCAAGGACGAGAAGAACTACTGGCCGATCCGCTGGCTCAAGAATATCGCCCGTGGCGCGCACGAAATGAAATGGTGGGTCAGCTACGGGCACACGATCCCCAATGGCGATCCAGCAGAGCCATTCGCGGAGAACACGCAGATGTCGTGCTGGCTGCTCGCGCCGCCGATCATGGTGGCGGACAGCGACTTCGCGAAGCTGAAGATCAATGACGAGAAGACCATCCATTTCCTGGCGATGGTGCCCCTCTATCCGGAAGAGACGGAGCTGAAGCTCTCGCGCGGTGCGGACAAGCTGTACGACCTCTTCGACAAACACCGAGTGACGGAGCTGCTGGATCTCGAGCGCAGCAACGTGGCCCCCGGGATGCCAGGGACGCGAAAGCGGAAACCGAAGCTCGCGAAAAAATACGCGACGAAAGAGGAATGGGACGATCCAACCGCGCCGAAGAAAAGGGCGAGCGCGGATGGCCGTGAGAAGCAGATCGAATCGAGCATGCAGACCGGCTGCATCGGCGGACTGGTCGTGTTCATCGTGGGAGTGCTGGTGATCGGAAGCAACTGGTTCAGCAGCAGCTTTGGCGGCTTCACCGGGCAGATGATCGCGGTCCTTGCGCTGCTCGTGATGTGTGCGGCTGCGCCGTTCGTGATCGGGTACCTGAAGGCAAAGGGGGCCGCGGTCGAAGAGGAAGCGTGAATCGGCTTCCGTTACCGCCACGCGCCGAGTGTCGCGCCCATTCCGGCCAGAAAGATCAACTGAAACAGCCAGTCGATAGCGAACACGGACAGCGGCTTGTCTGAGGGCAGCCATGCAGTCAGGCCGATCGCGGCGGCAAGGCCAAGCCATAAGACAATGCCAAGCAGCGCGCCGGCCGCGGCGGTCTGAATCGATAAAGCGCCGATCAAGAGGGCAAGAACGGTGGCGACGACAAGATAAGCAATGAGCATCAGTGAGAAGAAGACCGGCGGGGGTCGCCGGACTTGCATCTCCTTCACTTTCGCGTCGTCGATGCCGTGAAGGCGCTTCCACACGTTTCCGAACAGAACTGTATACCAGACCCCGCCGAGCAGGAATGTTCCAAATGCCGCGGTGCCGACAGCGGTCCAATTCACGGTGCTCAAGTCGATCGACATCATGGCGCTCCTATTTCTTCTCCTCGGCCGAGGTCCGCACCCATGTCGCGTCGATCAGCGTGTTCTTCTTTCCGCCGCCTTCAAAGGCGACGATCCAACGAAACTTGTTTTCTTCGAAAAGTTCGATGGATTGGACCATCTTGCTTTCGCCGTTCGGCGACTTCATCAGGCGCTCCGTGTACAGCCGTTTGCCATCGAGCTTCCATTCGCTGAGGTCCACGACGCCTTCAAACGAGAAGTCCCACAGCATCAGCTTGCCGTCGCGCATGCCGTACACCGATTCGTAGCGCTGATATTCCTTGCCGTCTGGATTTGTGACGAAGACCTTGCCCGTGACGAACTTCTTGCCGACGCCCCAGTCGTAAATACTGCGGGCATTAAGCGGCTCGCCGCTGGCCCACTTCGCGTTGACACGCCACTCGCCGCCGATGAGCGGCGCGAGCGCGGCGAGTGTTGCCTTCGTGTCGACCGACGTCGCTGAAGTGTCCGCCGCACGGACAGACATGAGGAGCAGAGCGGCAACGGTGAGAGCGAGCCAGAGTCGCATGCTGTGGGTTCCTCGACGTTGATTGTACAAGCTACAAGTATGAATATACACCACCGTGAACCTGTCTGCGCAGAGGCTGACAAGCTGTCTCAGAATTGAGAGATGAGTTGATAAGGTCAAAAGTGTGGGCGAGACGCCCTCACTACAACTCGACCGGTGCCGTCTGCTGAACGTCAGTTCGGAAAAGCCATGTGCCTTCGCGGACGTAATGGATCGCGAATGCTTTCCTCGGGCGGTCGGGCGAGACGTTCGCATATGAACCGTGGATCGTGCAGCCGGTGAAAAACACGCCCGCTCCGGCGGGAACCCTCAGGTGGATTGGCTTCTCGCGTTCGATGCCGTCGATCTCGAGCGCGTGCAGCGTCTTCTTGTACACACGCCCGTCGCGGTCGCGGAAGTCGTGCTGCATCTCCCATTTCTGATGCTCTTTGTCGTTCTCATTCTTGTGCCAGGTTCTGGCGCCGTTCTTGTGGCTGCCCGGCACGACGCATAGGCCGCCGTTGTCCTTATCTGTGTCGGTCAGCGCGACCCAGCAGGCCATCAACGTGGGGGGATCGTTCTCGAGGTACATGCAATCCTGGTGCAGGGCGATGCCTTTGCCGCCCTTTGGAGACTTGTCGAGATACATCGTCTGAACGATGCGCGGATGGCCGCTCAGCAATTGCATCGCGCGGCCGGCGATTCCCGGGTGGTGCGCGAGGTACTTGTACTGCGGATCTTTCAGATGCCCGTGCAGCCCGAACTGGATGGGCTCCTTTCGATTGTCGCAATGCTGCAGGAACGCTCGCACTTCTTCGCGCGTCAGCAGATCCGGAACGACGATGTACCCGTCGCGGTGGTATTGTTCGATCTGTTGGATGGTGAGTTCGGCCGCTGCTGTGCGCATGTGTCAGAGCCTCCGACTTGGTTTATGCGATACTAAATACCTCATTCTTCCTTCGAGAGGAATTGATCAAACAACAATCTTTTGTACTATTCGACAGATGCGCCATCGTCTCGCAATCCTCTTAGGAGAGAGTAAAATCACCAGGAATCACCGGAGAGGTCTGACGTGTCTGTGAGCCCCGCCTACGCGAAGTACTATCAGGCCTACGCCAACGAACAGATCACAAAGGATTGGGAGATCGGACTCCAGTGCCTGCACCCGAGCGCGCGTGATCTCGATCACGGCCTCGAACTGCATGCGCAATCGGTGGTCTGCGACACGTACGGCTTCGCACCTCGGAGCGCGCCTGACGGCGAAGCGTTGAAGCGCGCGATTGAAGCGGGCGCCTCGCCTGAGGAGCGCGCCAATCTGTTCGAATCGATGCTGATGACGCGTGCGGCCGAAGACGCGACGCAGCGCGCCGAGTTCGAGCACGCGTTCCGGCATTCGGGCGTCACCTGCATCTTCGAGAACGCCGGAGAGGAGTGCCAGGGCGTGCGGCACGTACTGAAGCGCCTGGCAAACTTCACGTGGCTGATTGACCGCCTGCCGGAAGTTCTACGCCGAGCGCCTGTCCCTGAAGACATCTCCGCTGCGAAGGCCGCAAACAAGCACTGCCTTTACCTGACGTGCAACGCCGTGCCGATCGCGGAGCAATGGCAGAGCGCCCGCGACGAACTCGCGTACATCGAATATTTTTTCCGGCTCGGCTGCCGCATGATGCACCTGACCTACAATCGGCGGAACATGCTTGGGGATGGCTGCGCTGAACCCTCGAATGCGGGTTTGAGCGACTTTGGCCGCCAGGCGATCGCCGAGATGAACCGCGTGGGCGTGATCGTCGATGTCGCGCACTGCGGCCAGCAGACCACCCTCGAGACGGCGAACGCTTCCAGCCAGCCGGTCGTGGCGAGCCACTCGGCCGTGATGCAACTCAACCAGCACTGCCGCTGCAAGACGGATGAGGTCATCCGCGCGATCGCGGACAGCGGCGGCTACATCGGCATCTGCTGCGTGAATGCATTTCTGGGGCGAAGCGGCGACATTCAGGCGCTGCTCGACCATGTTGATTACGTGGCGAAGAAGTTCGGCACGCAGCATGTCACGATCGGAACGGATACTGCGTACAGCGCGACGAACTCAGCTGCCGAGTTCGAGAAAGCAGGACCGTTTCCGAAGCAGCGGCCGCGATTCGACAGCTTCTGGCCGCCGAATGACGCTTTGTTTGCGCCGCAGTTCCCGCCTGAAAGAGCGCGAACAATGGCGTTCACCAACTGGCCGCTGTTTACCGTCGGGCTGGTGCAGCGGGGCTACAAAGACGAGCAGATCCGCCAGATCATCGGCGGAAACATGCTGCGGGTGGCGGAGCAGGTCTTTCGCGTGGCGCATCCAGGACTGAGCTGACGACCAAAGAAGGGGAACTCAATGCTGAGCGCGGGAGTCATCGGCTCGTACGTGAAGAAGCACGAGAAGCGTGTTCCGATCCACCCGGAGCATCTCGCTTCCATTCCGCCGCAATTGCGCGAACGGCTCGTGTTCGAACAGGGATATGGCGAACGATTCGGCGTCAGCGACGAACAGCTCCGCGCTTTCTGCCGCGTGGCGTCCCGGGATGAAGTCATCCGCCAGCCGCTGGTCGTGCTTGCCAAGCCCGTGCAGGCGGACCTCCAGGAGATGAGCCAGGGCGCGACACTATGGGGGTGGGCGCACTGCGTACAGAACCCGGGCGTGGTCCAGGCCGCGATTGAACGGAAACTCACGGTCATGACGTGGGAAGGCATGAACGTGTGGAGCGACAGCGGCGCCTGGCAATCCCATGTCTTCTCGAAGAACAACGAGATTGCCGGATATGCGGGCGTACTGCACGCGCTGTCTTTACGCGGCACGACCGGTCATTACGGCCGGGAGCGGAAAGCTGTCATCATTCATCTCGGTTCTGTTGGCAAGGGCGCGCTCAAAGCTCTTATTGCGCTTGGAATCGGCAACATCACTGTGGTCGTTCGCAAACGCAGCGCTGACCTTCCGGCGCTGAAGGCTGTCCGATACCTGGAGCTCGACGATTCCGATCCAAACCATCTGACTCTGCAAATGGACCACGGCACGCGGCCACTGATCGAGGAACTCGCCAGCGCAGATGTGATCGTGAATGCGATTCTCCAGGATACGGATCGACCGCTGATGTTCGTGCGTGAACACAACATTGCGACTTTGAAGAAGAGTTCGCTGATTGTGGACGTGGCGTGCGACACGGGGATGGGCTTCGCCTTTGCGCGCCCTACGACGTTCGAAGAGCCGATGCTCAAAATCGGCGATCTGTACTACTATGCGGTGGACCACACCCCCTCATACCTGTGGGAGAGCGCCACGTGGGAGATTTCGTCCGCGCTGCTGCCGTTTCTAAGCGATGCGCTCGCCGGCCCCGGAGACTGCGAACGAAACACGGTCTTGCGCCGCGCGGTCGAAATGCGCGACGGTGTCATCCTGAACGAAAAGATTGCAACGTTTCAGAAAAGGTCGATGCAGTATCCGCACCCGATATTGCGCTGAGCATCATCGCGGATCGTTGGTGCGCGGACCTTCGAACTCGCCTGTCGTGAGGACAACTTCGAAATCGCTGCCCTTAAGTTGTCGCAGCGGGCGGATGCAATTGTCGAGACTGACGCGGTGATCGCCGGAGACATAGATGTCCCAGTCGGGCCCGTTATCCATGATCATCATGCCGTACTTCTTCAGCGCGATGCAGATCGTCTGCGTGTCTTTTGGCAACTTCGAGATATCAACGTTGGCTTTCAAACGGAAGCGCTGGCCGAAGGCCGGGAAATGCGGATCGTCTGTGTGTCCTGCGTGTGCCTTCGCCGGCCAGATGAAGGCCTTGCGCGTCTTGCTTACGGTGAACACGAGCGCGTGATCGATGTTACCGCGCTGCAGTTCGTCGTAGCGCACGATCGTTGGCAGGTACGGCAGTCCAGATGCATTGCACGCGCCCGAGCCTTTGACCTTGTTCGTGTTGAAGTTCCAGACCGCGATCGAGCCGGCCTCCCAGCCGCTGTCAGTCTTCCTCGTGGCGAAGAAATCGTACGACATGTTCCTCACGGGATCGACGACGATGACGTGGCGGTCGCCGTCGACGGGCGCGCGGAGAATGTCGTCCAGCTTCTTCGGATTGGGCTTGTTGTCGCGCAAAATGGCGCTCCAGCCTTCGATTGGCGGGAGATCCGGCACCGGGAATGGCCCCTTATCGGCTTCGCCGGGATAGCTTCTCACTTTGACCGGCACGCGCGGCTGATCGGGCGGGACGAGAATGAAGTTCTGCCCGCCGTATGCGATGATGTTCTTGTTCGCGCCGATGTTGGCTACGATCTTGTCCGAATCGGGATGAACCGGCAGCTTCGAGATGTCTTCGTGCCAGGGGCTGTTCTTCGGGCAGATCTGCATGGCGGAGAGAATCGCGTCTGCTTCCGGCGTATCCCACATGATGGGCGCCTTGATCGGCGGCATGGGCGGCAGCACGCGGCCGTCGTGAGTAGTTCTCTGCGCGGCTCCAGCGCCGCTCGCCATCCCCATGCGTTCGGCCAGAGACTTCGGCTTCTCCTGTTTTTCGGCTTTTTCATCGGCGGATTTTTCCGCCGCAACCGCCGGCGTCGGCGACGGCTCGGCCGGCTTGATCTTCTTCATTGCTTCAGCAAGATCGCCGGCCACAGACTTGTCCAGCGCGAGCGCCGCCGCGCCGGCTTTCTCAGCGCGGTCGCCGAGTCCCTTCGCAGCATAGAACTTCGCGATTTCGACATGCTCCTTCGCGGTCGAAGCGCACTCGGACGCAATCGCGCCAAGGTGCGCGGCGTTGAGATCTTTCCATGCGAGCGGGAGATTGTTGCCCAAGAAGACGACGGTCAGGCCTTTGTCGTCCGCGGCCGAGAGCTGAACTTTCGACTCCTTGCCGAAGACAGGTGCAAAGACGAAGGGTTTCTTTCCGGCGGCGAGCGCGTCGGTGATGATCTTGCGGATCGGAGCGGCGTCCTCATCGGCGCGGATCCAAGAGCACAGCAGGAGCGCGAGAAGTGGAATGATGAGCAGTCGCACGCGATCGTTCCCCGATAGGATCGTGTCGCGGGACACTGCGGGAAATTAGAAATAAAGGTCAGGCGGACAGAAGTTGTGGCACTCTGTCACAATCGGAGGTGTCACAGCGGCATGGCCAGGGATAGCAGGAAATCTTGACCGGTTCACTGTCATAAGGACGACCGCAAGAAGCACAACAACGATGAATAAACGCAGCGACCAGCGTAGCCCAAACGCAAGTCCCGCCAGGAGGAAGATAAAAGGTGCCGTGCCTGTCAGCGCTAGCGCGACGATTTGTCCGCCGTGATAATTCACCGTGGTTCCGAAGCCGAGCGCGAGCGTGCAGCCACCGAACGCGCCGAGAAGAAGCCCTATTCGGCTACGGTTGGATTTCTCGTTTGAGCGCTGGGCTCTTAAGTCGCCGAAATCCTCGGCTGACTGCTTCTCGACTTTCATCCGACTTGGAACACCTCAAGTCTAAGTTCGTCACTTATTCTGCCACAATTCCCAGCGTCCGATCTTCACCCATCACCCGTTCATGCGCCGCGCGCGCCGCCGCTCCCGCGCGTTCCGGATCGCGTGCTTCCTCTTCGCTCAATTCCAGAAGCTGCCAAACCTGCGGGCTCGAGAGATACTCGCCGACTTGCACGTCACTCATCGGGCTGAGCAGTTCGATCTCCACGTACGGGCCGAGACTATCCGGCGAAGTGAAGATCTCCGCATGGCAGCCGCCGTCCGGATAGTCGGCGTCAGAGATGACAGCGTGCGATTCCAACAGCATCGTTCGACCTTTCACAGCCGCGATCCAACTATCGTCCTTGGACGCAGCAAGCGCTCCGATCTTGAGCCCGTCTTGTCGATGGCGCCTAACGCACACGATGCTTTCGTGAATGGTGACGAAGGGCGCGGCGGCTTTGCCGCTCAGCGTCTGAAATGCTTCATCGGAACCGCGCGGTAGCAGGGTGTAGTCGGGATCATCGGTCTGCGTCACGTTCCAGACGGTCAGGCGCATGGGCGCGGGGCGCGTTCTCACCAGCCACTGGTTGACGCGCAACAGCGCCGCATCCGAATCGAGCACGAACTCGCGTTCGAGGTAGGCGCCGAAGCGAAGGCTTTCCGGCGTTCTCAGGCGCACGCCGCCGGGAATCCATTCGACGGAGTTCATGCCGCTGTCAAAATGGTACGGCGGCGGCCAGCCCCACAGGCTCTGCATCGCGGGCCAGACTTTGTCGCCTCCGAAGTTGTGCCACCTGCCGTCGTCACGCGGGGCGACTTTTCCTTCCAGCGCCGGGTTGATCCAGAGAACGTTCTCACCGCCGCGCAGTGAGAACGACATGACGCGGCTGATCTGTGGAACGATCACGACTTCACAGACGGAGTTGGAGATACGAACCGCGCCGTACCAGCCGCGGAAGTACACCTCTTCAACCAGCACGCGTTCAGTTGAGGCTTCATGGATCGTGCGATTCGGCGCGAGCGTGCTGCGGAAGCGGAAGATGGAATCGCCCGGCACGCGGCAGGCGAGCGCGATGACACAGGCAGCAAGGCTATAGAGGTATGAGCGGTACGTCATTAAGAGTTCAAGTCTCACAACTGGCACAGTTCATGCCAGAGAAGAAAGCATTGTTGCTCATTTGTCCCACTCTTGTACTCTGCACTTCAGCGATGGTTCCGTCCGCACCAGTGAGGGGGAGTTGCTGCGCATGGCAGGAAACCGCAACCCGTCCGGCAGGCATTCCACCGCGGCGTCCGGCCGCAAAACAGCCCTAAAAAGCTCCGCGGCGGCCAGTTCCACACGCGCACGCGCGACGGATACCAACGGCTCCAGCAATGGCAGCCACGCCAAAGTTACAAGCGAGATCAAGCTCGAACTGCTGAAGCTGCTCCTGAAAGCCCGCATGAACGACGAGGCCGAACAGGCTTTGAAGCGCCGCGGCCAGGGGCACTTCCAGATGTCTTGTGAAGGCCACGAGGCGCTCGGCGCGATGGCGCTGGCAATGAAGCAGGGCGATTGGCTGCATCCGCACTACCGTGACCGCGCGATCGTGATGGGCCGCGGCATCACACACGAAGACATCTTCCTCGACTATTACAGCAAGGCCTCGGGTCCGTCGGCAGGCCGGCAGATGCCCGAGCACTACAACTCGCGTCGCCACCGGATCGTCTCGCTGTCCAGCCCCGTAGCGACCAACCTGCTCCAGGCCGTCGGCATGGCGATGTCTCTAAAGGAGCGCAAGATTCCTGAGGTCGTCGTCGCTTCGATCGGCGACGCCTCCACGCGTGAAGGCGAGTCGCTCGAAGCATTCGCCCAGGCCGGCGTCGATAACCTGCCGATCGTCTTCCTGATCGAAGACAATCGCTACGGAATCTCCACGCCGACTGAAGGTAAGACCTTCTGGACGATGCCGCACGGCCTGGCCACCGCGCAGGACGGTTCGCAGTGGTTCTACGGCTGCAAGGTCGATCTCGTGGATGGCCTCGATCCAATCGCGGTGTACCAGAAATCGCTCGGCGCGCTCGAACGCGCGCGTTCGGGGCAGGGCGCGACGTGCCTGGTCGCGCGCGTGGAACGGCTGAAGAGCCATTCGAGTTCCGACGATCAGCGCATCTATCGCAGCCCCCAGGAACTCGCGGCCGCCGCAGCGCGCGATCCGGTGAAGCAGTACGTCAACCGCTGCGTCAAAGAAGGGCTCATCACCCAGGCTGAGCTCGACAAGATCAAAGAAGATATTCAGGCCGAGATCGATGCGGCGCTCGAACGCGCGCGGTCCGCGCCGGAGCCGGATCCGACGAGCATCAAGGGGACGGCGTTCGCCAAGCTGCCGGATGATCTGCCCACAAAGGAGCAGTACCTGCCGCAGTATCTCTCGAAAAAGAGCGGCGGGCTGACGATGGCGCAGTGCATCGACCTGACGCTCGAGCAGGAGATGCGGCGCAGCGACCGCATCTGCCTCTTCGGTGAAGACATTGAAGATCCGAAGGGCGACGTTTTCGGAACGACGCGCGGGTTGTCGAAGCAGTTCCCGGGGCGTGTCAAGAACTCGCCGCTGGCCGAAGCGACGATCGTCGGCAGCGGAGTCGGGCGCGCAATCATGGGCGACGTGCCTGTCGCCGCGATCCAGTTCATCGACTTCATGGGTCCGGGCTTGAACCAGCTCTTCAACGAGGTCGTGACGCTCTACTGGCGCTCCATGGGGCAGTGGAACTGCCACATGATCATGACCGCGCCTTACGGCGCGTATCTGCCGGGGCTCGGTCCGTGGCACAGCCAGACCAACGAAGCGATCTACGCGCATCTGCCGGGGCTACACATCGTCATTCCGTCGAGTCCGGGAGACGCCGCTGGACTTCTGCGCTACGCGCTGCGCTGCAACCGGCCGGTGCTATATCTCTATCCAAAGGCGCTGCTGCACAGCGCTGAAGACACCGTCGAGGAACCGTCCACCGACTGCATCGTGCCGTTCGGCCAGGCGCGGATCGTGCGCGAAGGCCGCGACGTGACGATGGTGACGTGGGGCAACTGCGTCAACCTGTGCCGCTCGGCGGCGGCGCAGGCCGCGAAGGAAGGCATCGAAGCGGAGATCGTCGATCTGCGCACGATCATTCCGTGGGACATCAAGACGGTCCTGCAGTCGGTGGTGAAGACGGGCCGATTGCTGGTTGTTCACGAGGACGCCAAGACCGGCGGCTTCGGCGCGGAGATCATCAGCGAGATCGTGGGGACGTCTTTCGAGCAGCTTCGCGCGGTGCCGATGCGCGTTACCAAGTCCGACGACCACAACCCGTACCACTACAATCTCGAACTGGCGATCCTGCCCAGCGCTGACGGCATCCTGAAAGCGTTGCGCGAACTGCAGCGCCAGGATCTGCGGCCGGGTCGGCGCGCGTTCGATAGCCACGTCGGCATCGGCGTCGGCGCCGCGGCTGCATCCGAACCTGTCATCTCACAACCGGCGCCCGTCGCCAGCATGTACGAGATCGAAGAGGAGACATCCACGCCGACAACGGCAAGCGCCGCCGTCGCGAGCGGTCCCGGCACGGTGGACATCATGGTGCCGCGACAGTCTCCGACCGACGAAGACGCGACCGTGGTCAAGTACCTCGTCCAAGTCGGCCAGAAGGTGAAGACGGGCACGCCGCTGGTCGAGATGGAAGCGAACAAGGGCAGCTTCGAAGTCGAATCGACTCACGACGGCGTGGTCAAGGCGCTGAACTCCAAGCCGGGCGAGCGCGTTCACGTCGAATCCACGTCACTGGTGACGCTCGACGTGGAGGGCGCTCCGTCCCGTGCTGCTGAGAGCGCACGCACGAAAGCACCGCAGCGTGCGATCGTCCTTCCACCGTCGCAGTTGCAGGTCGGTGCGCTCGCGCTGAAAAGCCAGCACGAGATTCCGACGGTCAGCGTCGAGTGCGAAGTGGATCTCACCGAAGTCTGGAATCAGCGCGAGAAGCTCAAGAAGGAATTCGATTCGAAGCACGGTGTCAAAGCCACGTACACGCAGTTCATTCTGTGGTCGATGGTCCACGCAATGCTCGATCCGAAGAACGAAGGCTTCCGCGGACGGCTGACGCCCGCGGCCGACAGGCTCTTGATCGACGAGAACGTGAACGTTGGCTTTGCCGCGGTGGGACCGGGCGAGAGCCTGTACTCGCCGGTGATTAAGAAAGCGAACGCGCTGAAGTTCCCCGAGTTCGCCAAGCGCATGCAGGAACTCACCGAGAAGGTTCGCGCGGGCCAGGTGCAGGCGGCCGACCTGCAGGGCGCAACGGTGACTCTGACCAACATCGGCGCGTTCGAAGCGACGAGCGGCACGCCGTTCATCATTCCGGGGCAGTTGGCGATGCTCACGGCAGGATCGATCCTCGAGCGTCCGCGCTTCGCCGCTGGGGCGGATGGCAAGAGGCAGCTCGAACCGCGACGATTACTGAACCTGAAGCTCGTCTTCGACCACCGCCCGTTCAACGGCTCGCACGCGGCAAGCTTCCTGCGCACGATCAAGCACACGCTGGAAGAGCTGAAGCTCCAGGAATTGCTGTGACGGGTGACGGGTCACGAGTGGCGAGAGACGGGTGACGGGTGACGGGTGACGGGTTGGGTGATTCTTCGCTCAAATGTAGTGCCTCCTT
>Ga0196964_10000919_pt1 | contig 15905 bp, 7 predicted proteins | sample S1_10metaG_FD_148615 | JGI IMG/M metagenome (GOLD analysis project Ga0196964, IMG submission 148615) | Soil microbial communities from Anza Borrego desert, Southern California, United States - S1_10 | ecosystem: Environmental > Terrestrial > Soil > Desert | place: USA: California | collected...
CAAAACAAAGATTCTCCGTGAAGAACACTTAAATCGGTCTCTTCATTGCGTTCCACAGCCTACGCGTGTCCTCTTGTGAAAATAAGTAACGGTTCGAACGATTGCACCTGACGAATGTGCAAAGTCTCTCCGGAAAGGGTGTTCTAAATGACTCCGACGCTGGAACCCGTTCGTCTCGCTGGAAATGATCTGCCGGCAATCCGTCACGTCTGCGCCTTCTTTCACAGCAAAGCGGAAGAATACGACGTGCTGATGCCCTATATAAAGGAGGGCTTCTCGCGTAATCACCGCGCGTTTCACATCGTTGATCCCGCGCACCGCAATACGCATCTTAGCCGCTTAACGGAGGCCGGAATCGACATCGAGCCGGCTCAGGCGAATGGCCAACTGGCCGTTAAGCGCTGGGAGGACGCGTACCTTCGGGACGGACACTTCGATCAGAACCGAATGCTGAAACTCATCGAGGAAGTATTGACTGAAGGCAAGCGCATGGGATTCCGGATCACGCGCCTGCTCGCGAACATGGAATGGGCGCTCGAAGACCGCCCGGGAGTCAACGACATCGTCGAGTATGAGACGCGGCTGAATTACATCCTGCCTAAATACGACGATGCTGTCGTCTGAACGTACGATTGCGCCAAGTTTGGCGCCGACGTCGTGATGGACATCATGCGCACGCACCCGATGGTCATTATTGGAGGAACCTTGCAGGCCAACCCGTTCTTCGTCCCGCCCGATGAGTTTTTGCAGGAGTTGCGCGAGCGCGGAGAGCGATGAATGCAGGTGCCGGACTCAGATGACCCATCTGAATTAAGACGGTGCCTGCGGGAACTTGTGGCACTCTCTTCACTGCCGGCGGTCTGGGTGGGCGCCTCGCCTTCACAGGTCGCCGGCAGCCTGCTGCGTGTCATCGAGCGCAGTGTTCCCTGTGATTATGTTTTCGTTTCGCTCAGCTTTCCGGACGGCCAGCTTTTGGAGCTTTCCGGTCCTGAACTGCTTCCCACGGAAGTCAAGCGCGCCTGGGAACAGAGGGCGGCGCAGTGGCGGGGCAGCACATTCTGTGCGACACCTTCAGCGCCGGTGGCCGATCCAGCCGGAACCGGCGACCTTCGCGTGGCCGTCATTCCACTTGGCCATCTGGGTGGATGCGGTGTGGTCGTGGCCGGGTCGAGACGTCCAGGTTTTCCGACGAAAAACGATCTGCTGCTGCTGAACGTGGCGTGCAATCATGCAGGAATCGTCCTGCAGCAGAGACAATCCGAATCCAGCATACGCGCCGCGGAAAGCCGCTTCCGCATCGTCTCGCAGACCGTCTCCGACGTTGTGTACGAGCTCGATCTGAGCACAAAAGCCATCGCGTGGTTTGGCGACCTGGGAAAGCTGCTCGCCAGTGACCAATCCGTGCAGGCCGCAACCCTGGATGCCTGGCACGCGCTGATCCATCCAGACGATCTTCAGAGTCTGCAGAAGACTTTTGAGAACTGCATCGCCACATCAGGACGCTTCGCGGCTGAATACAGGATCCGGGGCAGGCATGGACAGTACCGCACGCTCTCCGACCGCGCACAGCTGATCCGCGACGCATCAGGGAAACCGGCGCGGTGTGTCGGAGCCATCACGGACATCACCGAGGCCCGCCGCGTGGAAGACGATCTCCGCGCCAGCAAGTGTGTCGTTGAGAACATGGTTGAAGGAGTAAGTTTGTCCGATGAGCGCGGATTCATCGTTTTCACAAATCCGGCTGAAGACCAGATGTTCGGCTACGCGCGCGGCGAGATGGTGGGAAAGCACGTCACGATTCAGAACTCCTATCCGCCGGAAGAGAACCTGCGCATTGTTGAACAGGTTATCAGCCAGCTGAAGCAAAAAGGGGAATGGAAAGGCGAGTTCGATAATCGCAGGAAAGACGGCACGAGCTTTACAACGCATGCGCGCATCACGGGGCTCGAGCTCCGCGGGCGGCAATACTGGATGTGTGTCCAGCAGGACATAACGGAAAAGAAGCGTGTTGAAAAGGCGCTGCGTAACACAGAGGCACAGCTCTCCGCTATCATCGATCAATCGCCTCTGGCTACTTACCTGGTCGACGATGAGCTTCGAGTCAGACAGATCAATCCGAGGGCCCAGCCTGTATTCGGACGCGAAAGCGTGATCGGCCGAAGCATCGTAGAGGTACTTCACACAATGCTGCCGAAAGAAGCGGCCTCACTGGTAGCTGAACAGTTTAGTCAGACACTGCGCACCGGCCAATCCTTTGTCAGCACCGAATTCGCGGCACAGCGGATCGATCGCGGTGTGACGGAGTTTTACGACTGGGAACTCCATCGTTTGACCTTTCCCGACGGCCGCCATGGCGTGGTGTGCTACCTCGCCGACGTTTCGGCGCGCGTGGAAGCCGAAGCCAGGCTGCGCGAAAGTGAGCGCAGGTTCCGCGAGCTGGCTGACGCGATGCCGCAGATGGTCTGGACGGCGCGTGGCGATGGAACGTTCGACTATTTCAATCAACGCTGGGCCGAGTTCTCCGGGCTGAACCACCTGAAGCTCAGCACAGACAACTGGACCCATGTGCTGCATCCGGATGATCTGCAGCCGGCCCTTGACGCGTGGCAGCGCTGCCTCGCCAGCGGACGTCCGTTCGAGATCGAGTACCGCATCCGCGAAGCCGCGTCCGGCGAGTACAAGTGGCATCTCGGGCGCGCGCTGCCGATCCGCGATGAGCGTGGAAGCGTGCTTCGCTGGATTGGAACATGCACCAATATCGAACCGCAGAAAGAGACGGAGAACGCACTGAAGGCTGCCGACCGCCACAAGGACCAGTTCCTGGCCATGCTGGCCCACGAACTGCGCAATCCGCTGGCGCCTATCCGAAATGCGGCTGAGTACCTGCGCAAGCGCGAAGCAGCGGATGCAGCATGCACCCGCGTGACCGACATTATTGTTCGCCAGGTTGACCATATGACGCACCTGGTCGATGACCTGCTGGATATGTCGAGGATTGCGCGGGGCAAGATCGACCTGCATTTAGAGCTGATCGATCTGATCGAGGTCGTCCGCACGGCCGCTGAGGATCATCGCACCCTGCTTGAATCGAAAGGTCTGAGCCTCAACATCGAAATCTGCAGCGGTCGGCTGTGGGTCCGGGGCGATCGTGTGCGCCTGTCTCAGGTGCTTGGAAACGTCCTGCATAATGCGGCGAAATTCACGGACTCAGGAGGAAACGTGCGCATCCGTGTCTATCGCGCAAACGACAGTGCAAACGTGGCTGTGCGGGATAGCGGCATAGGCATGAGTGCGCAGACGCTGGACAGCATCTTCAGCCCGTTTGTACAGGCGGATGAAACACTGGATCGCTCGCGCGGCGGCTTGGGGCTGGGATTGGCCCTGGCCAAGGGCCTGGTTGAGCTTCACAAGGGGAAAATGGAAGCCATGAGCGACGGGCTTGGACGTGGCTCTGAATTCGTGTACACGCTGCCGCTGGCCCTCGAAAGCGAGCCGGACGCCTCCGTCCTGGTTCCGGAAAACACAAGAGAGGGCGCACAGAAAATTCTGATAATCGAAGACAACAGAGACTCGGCCGAATCGCTGAAGATGCTGCTGGAGCTGTCGGGCAACACGGTCGTTGTTGCCGCCGACGGACCCTCCGGCATCGAGGAGTTCGAGCGTTTTAAGCCAACGATGGTCTTATGCGACATCGGCTTGCCCGGCATGTCCGGCTATGAAGTCGTGAGAGCGTTGAAAGCACATCGCTCTATGGACAGTTCCATTCTGCTCGTGGCGCTGACCGGATACGGCCAGGATGAAGATAAGAAAAACGCCTATGCCGCCGGCTTTACGCATCACCTGACCAAGCCGGTGAATCTTGATGTGCTCGAAGAACTGACAGCCGCAATGAAGTCTATCGCATCGCGCCGTCCATTAGAGCTTCCGCTAACCACCCGCTGATCTAAGTCCGGCGGGCACGCATCAGGCCAGTAGATCCTTGATCACCTTCGCTTCTTCGACGCCGGTCAGGCGCGCATCGAGGCCCTGGAACTTGTATTCGAGCCGTCCGTGATCGATGCCCATGCAATGGAGGATCGTCGCGTTGAGGTCGTTGATGTGAACGGGCTTGTCTATGATGTTGTAGCTGAAGTCGTCCGTCTCGCCGTAGGAGATGCCGCCCTTCACGCCGCCGCCGGCCATCCACATGCAGAAATTGCGCGGATGATGGTCGCGGCCGTAATCCTCTTTTGACAGCTTTCCCTGCGAGTAGACCGTGCGCCCGAACTCGCCGCCCCAGACCACGAGCGTGCTGTCGAGCAGGCCGCGCTGCTTCAGATCCGTGATCAGCGCCGCGCAGCCCTGGTCGGTGTCTTTACACTGGTTGCCCAGCTGCGCCGGAAGACTGGAATGCTGATCCCAGCCACGGTGCAGCAACTGGACCATGCGCACGCCGCGTTCGACCAGCCGGCGCGCCAGCAGCGCATTGTTGGCGAAGCTGCCCGGCTCTTTCACCTTCGGGCCGTACAGATCGAGGACGCTCTGCGGTTCCTTGGAAAGATCGACCAGTTCGGGCACGCTCGTCTGCATGCGGAACGCCATCTCGTATTGCGCGATCCGCGTCTGTGTTTCGGGATCACCCAGGCGCGTGTAATTCTTTTCATTCAGCTTGTTCACCGCATCGAGCATGGTACGGCGGTCGGTCGGCGCGACACCGTCAGGATTGGGAAGGTACAGCACCGGATCGCCCGAGCCGCGGAAGGCCACGCCGTTGTATTTCGTCGGCAGAAAACCGCTCGACCACATGCGCGTAAACAGCGCCTGACCGTTGCTGCCTTCGGGCCACTTGGGCGTGAAAACGACGAATGCCGGCAGGTCATTGTTCTCGCTGCCAAGACCGTACGCCAGCCACGAACCGATGCTGGCAAATCCGGGCACTTCGCGCCCGGTCATCACGAACGTACACGCCGGGTCATGATTGATGGCGTTAGTGTGAACGGTCTTGATCACGGCGAGCTCGTCAACGACCTTGGCCGTGTGCGGCAGCAGTTCAGTGTTAATCCAGCGCCCGCACTTTCCCATCTGCTCGAACTTGTATTTCGATGGCGCCACCGGGAAACGCGACTGGCCGCTGGTCATCGTCGTCAGGCGCTGGGCGCCGCGCACGCTGGGCGGCAGGTCCTTGTCGAAGAATTCGGCAAGGCCGGGCTTGTAATCCCAGAGGTCGATCTGCGTCGGGCCGCCGTTCATGTGAATGTAGATCAGCGACTTGGCCTTGGGCTGAAAATGCGGCAGCCCCGGCAACGGCGGATGCACGCGCGCTTTCTTCTGTTCGTCGGCAGAAAGAAGCTTCTGCCCCGCCAGCATTCCAAGCGCCACGCCGCCGAGGCGTATGCCCAGGTTGCCAAAGAAATGCCGCCGTGTCTGGTACACCTTCTGTTCGAAAATCGGGTCCATGGCATCAATTCCGGTTCAGGGTTTCGTCCAGATTCAGAAGTGTGCTCGCCACCAGTGTGTACGCCGCCAGTTCCGAAGGATTCAGCTCGGCCTTCGGCTTCGATTCGCCCGCCGCGATCAGCTTCTTCGCCGCCTCGGCGTCCTTCTGGTAGCGCGAGAGGTGCGCGTCCAGTTCCTGCTGCAGGATTTTCATTTCCTCCGCGTCGGGTTTTCGCGACAGAACAGTTCGGAAGGCATACGTCAGCCGCTCGGGCGCATTGGCGCCGCCTTCGGTCATCATGCGCTGCGCCAGACCGCGCGCGGCTTCGACATGCTGAACGTCGTTCATCAGCTGCAGCGCCTGCAGCGGCGTGTTGCTGCGTTCCCGCAGCGTGCAGCTCTGCTCGCGGTTGGGCGCGTCAAAGTTCGACATGAACGGCGCCGGCGCGGTACGCTTGAAGAACGTGTACAGGCTGCGGCGGTAGAGCGCGGGACCGGAGTCCTGCTTGTAGAAGCGCGTATTCGATCCGGCGAAGCCGACCGGCTCCCAGATGTTCGGCGGCTGGTACGGCTTCACGCCTTTTCCGCCAAACTCCAGATTGATCAGGCCGCTAACGTAAAGCGCATTGTCGCGGATCTGCTCGGCATCAAGGCGCAAGCGCGGGCCGCGCGCCAGCAGGCGGTTTTCCGGATCGCGCTGCACGAGATTCGCTGTCACGCGCGAGGACTGCCGGAATGTCGCGGAGGTGACCATCATGCGGACCAGGCGCCGCACGTCCCAGCCGTTCTCACGGAAGTCTGCGGCCAGCCAGTCGAGCAGTTCGGGATGGCTGGGCACCTCGCCCTGCGACCCGAAGTCTCCGCTCGTTTTTACGAGGCCGTAACCGAAGATCTGCTGCCAGAACCGGTTTACCGTCACGCGCGCCGTCAGCGGGTGCTCAGGCGCCACCAGCCAGCGCGCGAGGTCCAGGCGCGTGGCGCGCGCATCCGGCTGCGCCTTCTTCAACGGCGGCAGAAATGCCGGCGTGCCGGGCTCTACTTTTTCGCCGGGCTGGTCGTATTGCCCGCGCAACATCACGAAGCTGTCGCGCGGCTTGGGCAGATCCCTGAATATAAAGGTGCTGGGAATCGATTTGTCGAATTCCTCGCGCTGCTTGCGCAGCTCAGCGATTGGCGCCGTGAATTCCTCAAGCTTTGGCTTTGTTTCGGCGCAGACGTATTGCAGGTAATAGTCGCGCAGTTTTTTCTTCAGCTCGGGTTTGGGATCTTTTTTCTTGGGTCCTTCTTTGAGCAAACCCGCAATGTCGCCCGGCACGCCGGGCGTGTCTTTGCCTGCCCGCGACGCCCACCACGCTTCGAACGAGCGGGACGGGTCGGCCGCCGGATCGATGCGCCCGCTGATGCCGACGCTGTCCCAGTACACCGTGCCGCCAAACATCGTCAGGGCAAAGCCGGTGAGCTGGTCTCCGGCATTGAGGCCGACTTTCGAAGCCGGAACTTCCAGGCGCACCCACTTTCCGGCTTCAGGCAGCGGGCCGGCCAGCACGCGTTCAAACGTGTTCGCCGCGCCGTATTGAATCGCGTCGTAATCGCCCCAGACGGCGCGGTTGGCCCAGCCGCCCTTGTGGAACTGCAGCATCAGAGACTTCGGCGGATCTTTCGGGTCCATGTAAACATGGAGGAAGAATTTCGCCTCCGCCGTGACCGGCAGCGCTGCCGCGCCGCTCTCGTAGTAATCCTGCGCCAGACCCTTGTCCGAGCGCTTGAGCGAGCGGTTACCGGAGTGGACGGGAGCGCCGCTGTCCTTCGTGACCCACGCCGTCGGCTGGCCGGGTCCGGCCTGGACTTTTGCGCCGTTGGGGAAGTCGTCGTCGAGCCAGATCGTATCGCGCACTTCCGCCGGCGGCCTGGGTTCGATGCTTGCCGGATCCGTATAGGCGATGTTCGCCACGCGTTCGTCCAGTTCCTTCTGCCTGGCGGCAATCGCGGCGTCGAAATCGGCGAGCTTCTTGTCCTGCTCGGGGGTGGACAGCTTCAGCACCGGTTGTGTCAGGAGCGCGTTTCCGTCCATCGCTGGGTCCGCGGCCGAGTAGAAGAATGCGTACATTGAATAGAATTCGCGCGCCGAGATGGGATCGAACTTATGGTCGTGACAGACCGCACAGCCGCTGGTCAAGCCCATCCATGCCTGCGTCATGGTGGAGGTACGGTCCACGGCATAACGGTAGAGAAGCTCGGCGTCGATCGATCCGCCTTCGCTGGTCGTCACATTGCAGCGGTTGAAGCCGGTGGCCGTCAGCTGATCTTTGGTCGGATTCGGAAGAAGGTCTCCGGCGAGCTGCTCGATGGTAAACTCGTCATATTTCTTGTTCTCGTTGAAAGCCTTGATAACCCAGTCTCGATACGCCCACGTTTCGCGTTCGTTGTCGAGGTGGAGACCGTGCGTATCGGCGTAGCGTGCCACGTCGAGCCAGTGACGGGCCATTTCTTCGCCGTGATGCTTCGACGCGAAGTACCGGTCGACCATCTTGTCGTAAGCATCGGGAGTTGAATCGTTGAGAAATGATTCGACTTCGGCAATCGTGGGCGGAAGGCCGGTCAGCGTGAAAGCCACCCGCCGGATTAATGTTTCCTTATCCGCCTCGGGCGAGAGCGTCAGCCCATTTTCCTGGAGTTTCGCACTGATAAACCGGTCGATTTCGTTGCGCGGCGAGATCTTCGACTTTACCGCCGGCGCTTCCGGTTTGCGCACGCTCTCGAAGGACCAATGTTTCTCGTAAGGCGCGCCCTGCTCGATCCAGCGCTTGATCAGCTCTTTTTCAAACTCCGACAGTTTCTTGTGCGACTTGGGCGGCGGCATGACTTCGTCGCTGTCTTTGCTTGTGATCCGCGCCCAGGCCAGGCTCTTCTTGAGATTTCCAGGATAGACTGCCTTTTGTCCATCACGCTCGGCCGTGGCACCTTCAAGCGTGTCCAGGCGCAGATCGCCTTTGCGTTTCTTGGCGTCAAAGCCGTGGCAGGCGAAACATTTGTCGGAAAAAATCGGCCGGATGTCACGGTTGAACTGGACTGTTTTTGGAAGAGTCTGCTTCTGCGCGTTCTTGTCTGAAGCAGATGCAGCGGCGTGATTAAAAACCAGGATGAAGCACGCAAGCCAGAAAAAGGAACCACGTGTTGCCATGGTACTCCCCCCGAATTCGTGATACGTGGAGCCGGCCTTGCCTCCTTATATACACTATCTTTACTACAGGCACAGCGTTTAACTGTTGAGCCCGAAAAAAACTAAGAAAGGGCCAGGCCCGGTCTTTACAAGTAACTGGATGCACCTAATTGCGCGGCGCGGGAACTGCATGGACTTCCCAGTCTTTTTTGCCTTCTAGGTAAAGCAGCCACTGCGACGCGGCGCTGATGAGATGCGCATAGCCGCCGCTGTCGGAGAGAGCCTCCCACGGCATTCCCGCTCCGCAGTTGCCTGCGCCCATTCCCGTCGGGATGTAGCCTTTGGCCTTGAACACCGCTTCCCACGTCCGCAGGCCTCCGCCGAGCTGTTTCTCGAGCGCGGCTTTGACTTCGGCTTCGTCCTGCGTTGGGAAAAAATTTGGCGTCGTGATTTTCGAGCAGGCCGTGGTCCACAAACCGGGCGTGGCTTTCAGCGCCTGCAGTCCCCAGCCGCAGACGACCATCAGCTGCGGACCAAAGCGCGATCCCACCGGGCGCGGACCACCGGACGGCCCTTTGCGCTGAGACCGGTAGTCGGCAGGCTTGCCGTTCAGAAAGCGATAGGGATGCAGATCGAAAACATTGATCCCCGGCGGCGGCGGGCTGTCATCGCTGTAAGCCGCATAAAGCATCGGCAGCGTGAAAGCATCGTAAATGGCGCGGAATGCAGCCGGAGGCGTGAGGGTGCCGTTGCGTGCGATCTCCACATAATAGTTGTATTGCTGGTCGTCGGCGAAGCCCGGCACGCTGGCGGGCTGATCCTTTTTATAGTCGAAGAGCGCGCGCCGGTAATCGCTGCGGGCGGTGGCGACCGACTCCCACGTTTCTCTGCGCAGCTCCGCACGCATTTTTTCATCACCGCAACTCAGCGCCAGCGCCGCACGCACCGCCGGGATATTCGGGGCTCCGTGACGGGCGCGGCATTCCTGCAGATTGCGCGCCGCTTCGGCCAGTTGCTGAGTTAATTCACGATCGCGCGTATCGTTGGATTCCCGCAGCAGCAGCCAGGATTGCTGGAGCATCAAAGCCAGATCCTGAGCGAGGTGGTTTGACGAGCCGTGCGAATAGCCGTGCAGCAATTTCTTCGGATTGGGCTGCCCGGCCAGTTCGTTTCGCCCGGCGAAGTTGAGGTGCTCATCCTTGTCTTTACGGCCGAGCATTTCCAGGCTCACGGAACCGCCGTCGTCCCACCAGTACGGCACGAAGCCTTTCTCGCGATCCTGCAGCAGCCACTCCTTGCTGACACGCCAGCCGCGATCGTCACCCGGGCGGACGTCGTTGCGTTCGGACGTGAACAGCTCGTCTGAATGATTGAGCATCTTGAGATAGAAGGGCAGCTGCCAGCGCGTGAGCACCTCCTTGTAGTAGGGATCGCCGGTCGCGCGAAAGGCGTTGACCATCGCGATGGCGAACCAGGCGCCGTCATGCATCGTGTCGAGCGCCTCGCCCTGGATGAACTGGTCGTGCTGCCCGCGCCGCGCCACATGGAAATACTCGTAGATCATCCCGCGCTGCGGCGAGGCCTCTGCCTTCTTCATGTGGTTTTCAACGGCGAACTCGGCCAGGCGCTTGATAAAGTCCCGCGTTTCGGCGGCCGTCATCGGCGGCTGCTTGTGCGCCTCGCTCCAGGCAGGATTGCGGTCCGGATCGGCGCTGCTCAGGCTGGTCGGGACGAGCAAAAGGATTGATAGTAGAGCAGGGGCTGCGGTTCTCACGGCCACCTCCTTTTATCATCACCAGCGGAAGAAGCGGTACGGATCGTCCCACTCTTCAGGCTGGTCCAGGTAGAAACCGTTCAGCCAGCGCTTCTCGTCCGCGGCGTTGCCAATTCCCTTGCCGAAGCGTTCGAGCAGCGGCGTCTGCGCGTGGACGCCGAGGTTGCCCAGGATGCGGCTGAGTGTAAACGAAAAGCGCCGGAACGTGCGCTTGGTGTTCTGCGGGACCGTGTACTTAAACTGCCACGGCGGAAGCTGGCAGAAAACCACGTTCTCGTCTTGAGTCTTTCCGAGAATGCCATTTCCAATCAGCGTCGCTCCGCCGGACAGCAGCGGCGCCACGCGCGGATCACGGTTGTGAATGTCGGCCGGTGAGACGCCGGCAAAAGCGGATTCCGGACCGAACAGCGGGAACCAGGCCGCGATGTGCTCGGCCTTCTTCACTGCAATCCTGGCAGGTAAAAACGCGTTGGCTTCGGCGTCGTCCAGGCCGACCGCAACGACGCGGCCGCCGTGCTTGAGCCATCCGGAGATCTCGGTTGCTTTTCCCGCGAGCGCCGCAGCGCAGCCAGGCCCTGCGATCAGTACCTGCTCAGCGCCCAGCGGCGCATCAGTGAACGCCGCCGCTTCGATGCCCGAGTTCTTCAGATGCGCCATGCCCTCCGCGTCTCCCGCGTAGACGGCTTTGCGTTCCAGCGCGGGTTTCCAGTTCGATGCATAGTCAATGATGTTTCGTGCGATGGTCATTGCGGCGGGCTCGCTCTCGCTGCGAGCGGTGACGTCGAGCTGGCAGAACAGGACCATGCCTTTGCCTTCGCGGTATTCCAGCAGAGGGCTGTATTGCAAGCTGAATCCGCCGTCCACGATGGGCAGGAAATTTCCGCGCGCTGGCTTTTCGATCAGCACGCTTGCCACGTTCCCGCGGCAACCGCAGCGCCACAGACGCGGGACGTCGATCCCGCACCACTTTACTGTCGGTGCGCCATTGAAGCGCTTGTCGCTCATCTCCACTTTCAGCCGCGGCGGAACGAGCGTCGCATCGCCGCGCCAATCCGAAAGATGTTCGGCCCTGATCCCTTTCAGCAGCGGATGGTTCTGCACGCGCGGAAAAACGGTGCGCAGGCCGTATTCGGCCACGCGGAAGCCAAAACGCTTTTCGAGAACTTCCGACGTCTGCTCGAAGAGGATTACTTTGAGGCCCTCACGCACGCGCGAAATGTCGGGCGCCGGCCCATTCAGCGTGAGCGCGGTCTGGCCAACGATGAGCGTGTCAAAGCCGGCGAGGTCCCCCGATGCTTCGATGCGTTGAAAATCGATGCCGAGTTCCTGCAGCAGCTGCGCCGTTTTGCCTGCCGGATCGAAGAGCGCCGGCTTCTTTGCCGGCGCAGGCTTCTCGAGCCGCGGCAGGACGTGAAGTGAGAACGAATCCATCTGCGTTTCGCCAGAGTTGAATTGCACGCTCGCGTTCAACGTGTACTCGCCGGGGGCGGTGTTTGCGGGAATTTCAAATACCTCTTTCAGCCGAGCCTGCTCACCGGTCTTGATCGTAATTTTCCGTGCTCGTTTGACGGCTTGCGGAAGTGTGGACGACAGCTCGCACTCGCAGCTGACCGTCTCGCGCGAATTGTTGATGATCACCAGCTGCTTCTCGCATTTCTCGCCTGCGAAGTACGTGTGTTCCCGGCTCGTCACGTGGGCCTCGGGGCCGCCGATGTACGCAAGCAGGGGGCGGCAGTTGCGGATGAGAGCCTCAGAGGCCTCTGTCGTCACCCAGTCGCCGCGCTCATGCGCGGTTGGGAAGGTGTCGAAGACATCGTCAATATAGTCGGGGCTGTACCCGGGCCGCTGCAGGTTCTCCCAGTCGACGGCGAGCTCTTTGCGTTTGCGGCTGAAGCCATCGCGCGTTTTCCAGTAATAGTGATGCTCCCACGGTGAAATCGCGGAGACGCCCAGCGTACGGTAGGCACGGAAATTTTCGGTGAAGTACTTCTCGAGAATCGGGTAACGTTCGCTGAAGCGTCGTGAGCCGACTTCGGCAGGATAGTCCCAGCGGAACCACGGTTTTCCCGCGCGCATCTGCTGCGCTTCCCAGCGCAGATTGGCACGCTCGACATCGCTGATCTGAAACGCGCGATCGCCGCAAAACTGCGCGTTCCATTCAGCGATACAGAACTCCCACGCCGCGCGCGCGCTGCCGAATTCGCGTACCCATTCTTTCTTTTCGTTCCAGTACCAGCCGCGGTACATCGTCCAATCCCAGCTGAACGGCGCGCCGTATTCGCACGTGAACAGCGGCTTCACTCCCTCTTTCGACCAGTGCTCAAACCAGTCGCTGAGTTCCTGAACGGGCGCGAAGTTCGGATAAAAATTCATGTTATGCATCGAGCCCAGATTGCCCGACGAGTGATGATAGACGATGCGGTCGGGATCGAGCCTCTTGACAATGGCTTCGGCGCGCAGGGCGCGGTTGGCGCCTGCCTGAGCCCACGGCTGGCGCCGCTCGTATTTGCCGTCGATCAGATCGGGGTCCATGTCTTCGTTGTAGCCCGTCGCGTTGTGGCTCATGCTGTAGAACACGACGGACGGATGGCATCCGGCGACGTTCACATAAAACTCGGCGTGCCGCGCGTAGCCGTTCGACGCATCGGCGTCGGCCGCCTTCCAGTCGTATTGTCCAAAATGCGGCTGCGTCAGCGAGACGAGCATGCCCATGTCATCGGCCGCGCGCAGAATGTCGGTGAAGCTCAAGTGTGATCCGGGTTCGCAGCCGAAATTGTGCGTGTAAACAAAATTGATCCCGAATCCTTTCATGCGCTCAAACGTCTCGCGCGCCGCCGCGTACGTACAGGAGGCGCTGCCGACTGACGCGTTGTCCAACGGAATGCAGGTAAGGAAAATACGCGTTCCGTTGAGGTAAAAATCGCGGCCGTCGATCCAGAACTCGCGATAACCAAAGCGCAGCGGAAACGTGGAATCGACACGCGCGCCATTCGCGTCGCTCAAGGCGAGTTCCAGCGTGTACTGGTTCTGCGGCGTGTGGATGTCCCAGAGCTTTTCGGCTTTCCATTTCGATACGGCGGCCAGCCCGCCGTCTTTTAAGTCGGCAGTTTTTACCTGGGTCGTAAACGTGTGCGCGATCGTTGCGCCGTCGCGTACGGTGGCAGTCACCGTGTATGCGCCGTCTGCCGCAAGCCCAGCCAGTTTCAGATCGAGCGCAATTTCAGACTTGCGGACAGAGGTGGAGACACGTGAGTGCGTGATGCGGGCCGCTGCCGGCTCGCTGTTCAGAAATACATCGCCGCAGAGGCCGCGGCGCGCGACTTTCGCCTTCGCCCGTTTGGCGTCCTGCGGCCGCGTGTTGGTGTCGCTGAACAGAAGCGTGACATCCGACAGCGGCGCGGCGATAACCAGCATCGAAAGAATGTGTCTGGCTCCCGGCTTCACGTGTGCCGAAAGGTCCAGCTCGCCTCCGGGAAAGGCAAGCGTCCCAGCTTTGTTGCCATCGATGTAAACTATCGCGCCGGAATTAAGGTACTCGGCTTGCAGCGTTACGCGCCGGCCGGTCCACGTTTCGGGGACAGAAATCTCGCGCTGATACCACGCCGCGTTGAAGGTAGAAAGTTTTTCGCTCTTCCACGCTGCGTGAGCGAAAACGGTCTGGGAATCTTTCTGCATGTAATCGCCGACGCCTGGCCAGCTGCCGGGAACTTTGAAAAATCCCCACGTGCCGTCCGGAAGAGGCGTGTCCGCGCCGACGGGATTCTCGGGAGTCGCTACGCCTTTCGCGTTGCGAGCGGGCTGCCAGCGCCAGAGCCCATTCAGGCTGATGCGCTCGCGAGCAGGCGTCGTTTCGCGCCAGGCTTTGTCGAGCGACCAGACCGCTTTGACTCCGGCGGGAAGCGGCGCGTCATCTGCAGCCGCAACAATACAGTTCGACAGAAAAATAAGCGCGGCGATCGCGCGAGCGAAAGTCATAGCAGAATCCCTCCGAGGGCGCCGCACTCTCTGGAGATCCCGGGCGATGTACTGCTTGCGGGACTCAACGATGCGGCTGCTTTTATACGCGCGTGGGATGCATCACGTATTCCAGTTTCCCCGGGGGGAAGACAAACAACAAGCGGCGATGAGGTGTTTTTACATCAAAACCGCAAGCTCACTCGGCATTGAGTTTCATCTCCACCTCGCCGAGCCGGCGCATGTCGTCAAACGCGCGGGCCAGCGCCGGGAGAGCCTGGGCAGTGCCGACATCTTTAACGGAACTTTCGACCGTGTCGCCGGGAGATCTGCAGCCGGCCACGATCAGTCGCGCTGTATTGCCAAGTTTAAACTCGGGCTTTGAGTTGTAAAAACTACCGCCCCAGACGGTCAGCAGAAACGGCGCATCGCCGCGGTGAACAAAACGATGTAGCGGGTTGCCGACGTAATAATTGTACGGCCCGACAAACAGCTCGCCGTGGTAGTTGCTCACGTCGACGGCATTGTTCTCTTTATTGGCGATCTCGAACTTCGCGCCCTGGATCGTTACCCGTCCGGGAGGCAGCGCCGCATTGCCTTCCATGCGGATGAACTGAGTGCCCGACTCGGTATAGCAATCGCTCATCACGATGGATTGATTATCCTTGAGCCACAATCCGGGATCGGCACTGGTGCTCAGGCGCACACAGCCGCCGATGAACCCGCCGCGTTCGGGCTTTGCGCCTTCGACGACAATCGAACCTTCGTAGGAAAGCCGCAGGAGAATCGTGGCGCGGGCGGAATCGATGCAGCGCACATTACCTTCGATCTCGTTGATGTTGACGACGTCGCCCTCTCCCAGGTTTTTAAGCTGCAGTCCCTTTACCAGCGGCTTGTTTTTATAGATGCCGTAAACCTGCACGCGGTCGTAGCAGATCGAGCTCGGCTGGCCTGTTCCGGTCTGCAGAATGTCGATATCGTTCGTTGCATTAAACCCATTGCCCTCTTCGCTGACAGAAATGTTTTCGACCGTAAGGTTCTGCGGGTTTTCGATCGCCAGAATCGTTCCTCCTACGACGCCTTTTTTCCAGCCGAGCACAGAAAGATAGCCGCAGCCGCCGAAGAAGTAGTCGCGTCCGGTCAGCTTGAGCGTCTGGCTGACCGTGTAGTGTCCGCGCGGCAAATAGGCGATGGCGTCGCGGCCATGCGCGCGCGCGGCGTCGATGGTCTTCTGAATGGCCTCGCTGTCGTCGGTCAGGCCGTCTCCTTTGGCGCCGAAGTCGCGTTTGGCGTCGAACACTTTGCCAGGAATGCGAACCTTGCTTCTCAGGAAACGCTGCTGGGCCGATTTAATCACGCCACCTGCCGTGCCGACGGGGACATCGAAAATATTGGCTTTGCGGAACTCGTTAGTCGAAAAATTAACGATTTCAGTGCAGCCTTCGGCCTTGTTGTTGGATAAGAACACACGGCCTCCGCGCAAATCGCCGTCGACGCGCACAGGCGCCTCCTTCGAGGGCGGGCGAGTGAAGACACAGTCGAAAACAGTGATCGGCGCGCCACTCTCCTGGATCGCTCCGGCCGGGCTCGTCCAGCCGTCGA
>Ga0196964_10000920_pt1 | contig 15865 bp, 29 predicted proteins | sample S1_10metaG_FD_148615 | JGI IMG/M metagenome (GOLD analysis project Ga0196964, IMG submission 148615) | Soil microbial communities from Anza Borrego desert, Southern California, United States - S1_10 | ecosystem: Environmental > Terrestrial > Soil > Desert | place: USA: California | collected...
CCACCGACCCCTTCGCCGCGTGGATCCCCGCGTCGGGCTCCGCCGAGTTCATCCCGACCCAGGCGACGCGCCCGTGGCGCCCGTGGCCCGGCCGGCTCCTCGGTGCCGAGGTCGGGGTCTACGAGTTCCGGCTCCTCGTCCCGGGCGGGCGCGAGCAGGCCAAGGTCACGACGTGCTCGGTCAGCGTCTCGAGCGAGCCACGCACGCGGCACATCACCGGCCTGTCGATCCCGGCGCTCGGCGGGACGCGCATCCCGCCCGGTGAGACGTGGCGGAGCGTCGTCGAGGTCCGGGTGACCCCGGTCGGGACGGCGACGCCGACGGACGTCCCGCTGACGCACAAGTCGGGGGCGAAGGGCCCGGCGGTCCGCACGTTCCAGTCCGGGACCGAGGCGACCGTCCTCGTCGATGCGCTGATCCGCGGCTACTGAGCGTCCCAAGCAGGCTCGGAGCCTGCCCGGATGGCCGGCTTCCCCGCTGCAGGGTTCTTCGTCCTCGGGCTGACCGGGACCTCCGGCGCGACCGCGCTGAACGACTGGCTCGCCGCGAACAAGCAGCTCCCGGGCGCGCAAGACGAGACGGAACTGACGATCGCCTCGGGCGCGGTCGCCGCGACGCTGGCGCAGCACTCGCTCGACACGGAGAGCGACGCCGCGGCGGACGACCTCGACAACATCACGGTTGCGTCGATGGAGGGCTACCACGTCCTCGTCCGCGCCGAGAACTCCGCGCGCGTCGTGACGATGCGCCATGAGCGCGGCGGCGCGGGGCAGCTCTCCTTCTCCGACGGGCGCGACTGCGTCCTCGACGCGACGACGAAGTGGGTGCTGTTCTACATCGACAAGGGCGCGTCCCCCGTCACGCTGCGCGAGGTCCTCCGAGGCGGCTTCCGCCAGCTCGGGACGCTGCAGCACACCGCCCTCACCGGCGCGACGACGCTCACGAACAAGGACTCCGGGCGCCTGTACTCGAACGACGGCGCGTCCGCCCAGGTGGACGTCGTCCTCCCCGCAGCCGAGGCGGGCCTGTGGTTCGAGTTCGCGACGCTGGAGGCGTTCGCCCTCCAGATCACCGCCGCCGCGGGCGACACGATCCGCGACGCCGGGACCGAGTCCGCGGCCGCGGGCGAGACGCAGTCCACCGCCGCGAAGGGGAACGTCATCCGCCTGGTGTGCTTCAACGCGACGGAGTGGATCGTCATGTCGAAGCAGGGTTCCTGGACGACCACGTAGCGGGAGGGCGCGCATGTCCAAGGGCAACACGTTCGAGAACGACCTCCTCCTGCTGCTGTTCAACAACACGAACATTGCGAACGTCGGCGACGCGACCGGCGTCCGCGGCTCCTCGACCGCGGGGAGCCTGTACGTCTCGCTCCACACCGGCGACCCCGGCGAGGCGGGCGACCAGACGACGAGCGAGGCGACCTACACGAGTTACGCGCGCGTCGCGGTCGCGCGCTCCGGCGCGGGCTGGACGGTCTCCGGGAACGCGGTGACGAACGCGGCGGAGATCGCGTTCCCCGCGGCCACGGGCGGGTCGAACACGATCACGCACTTCGCGATCGGCACCTCGTCGAGCGGCGCGGGGAAGATCCTCTACAAGGGCGCGCTGAGCGCCTCCGTCGCCGTCTCCTCCGGGATCACGCCGAAGTTCGCGGCGGGCGAGCTCGACGGCACCGAGGACTAGGCAAGTGCGAGCCCGCGACGCGCTGCGGGTCGAACCGACTCACGCCGGCAGCGGCAGATGGCTCGGGAACCACGCGCACACCGCGGCGATCCACGCTGCGAACGCCAGCGCGATCAGGCCCCACTCCCACCACCGAAAGCCGCGCTGGTTCATCGGCGCGAGTCTACCGCGGGCCGCGCGTGCCTGAGATGCCGCGCCTTGCCGGACCGCCGACCACCGACAGCGCCAAGCTGGCGCGGGTTCTCGCTCGCATCGCCGTCGCGCAGTCCGGCCGCGGGGTCGCGAACCGCTTCCGCCAGTTCCGGCGCGGCGTCGCGTCCGACTGGACGGGGATCGACCGCGAGGGCATCGACGTGGCGGTCCACGAGTACCAGGGGCCGAGTGGGCGCGGTTACGAGGTCGAGTGCTGGACCGTGGACCGAGGCGTGACGTGGCGTCGCGTGGCGAACTACGGGCCGGAGACGCGCCGCGAGACGGCGTGGACGGTGGTCGGGGGTCCGTGACATGGCGCTGATCGACAACCTGATCTCCTACTACAAGCTCGACAACGGGGCGCTGACCACAGACTCGCACGGGTCGAACACGCTCACGAACACGAACACCGTCACGAACGCGGCGGGGAAGATCAACGACGGCGGCAGCTTCGCCTCGGCCTCGTCCCAGAAGCTCGACGTCGCCGACAACGCGGGCCTGTCGCCGACCGCAGCGTTCACCGTCCAGGCGTGGGTCTACCAGCCGACCGCCGTCGGGGCGGGCCGCACGCTCGTCTCGAAGGGGACGTACTCGGGAAGCTGGACGTTCCAGATCGGAGCGGACGCGACCGGCACGGGCGACGAGATCGAGGTCTTCATCTCGACCGGCGCGGGCGACGTCGGGAACACGTTCGCGGTCACGACCGACGCCAACATGGCGGCGGACACGTGGTATCACGTCCTCGTCGTCTACGACGGCTCCCTCTCCGCTGCAAACCGGCTCAAGGTCTACGTCAACGGCGTCTCGAAGACGCTGTCCATCACCGGCACGATCCCGGCGGCGGCGTTCGACTCGTCCGGCCCGTTCACGATCGGCGCGTGGAACGGGCTCGGGCGCTACATGAACGGGCGCATCGACGAGGTCGGGTTCTGGAGCGACGCGAAGACGAGCAGCGACGCCACGGCGCTCTACAACGGCGGCGCCGGGTTCGCCTACCCCTTCACCGATCCGGTCGCCTCCATGTCCGGAACCTTCGCCGGCGCGGCGACGGCATCGGGCGCCCTCGTCGCTTCCGCGGCGCTCGCGGGCGCGTTCGCCGGGGCAGCGACGACCACGGCCGCGCTCGTGGCCGACGCGACGCTCTCCGGGTCCTACACCGGGGCGGCGACCGCGACGGGCACGCTCGGGGGCGACGCCGCGCTCTCCGGCTCGACCGCGGGCGTGGCGGCGTTCACGGCCACGGCGAGCCTTGTGGTCGCGATGGCGGGGACGTTCGCGGGGATCGCCGCGTTCGTCGGGACCATGACGACGAGCGCGGCCGCGGCGCTGGAGTCCCGCCTCTTCCCCGGGAAGTCCGTCCGCCTCTTCCCCGGCGGCGGCGTGCGACTCGCGAAGCACCGCTAACCCCAAGCAGGCTCGGACCCTGCGGCGGTGGCCTTCGTCAAGAGCACCGTGGACGTGGAGCCCCCGTACGGTCCCGCCGTCGTCAAGCGGGGACTGTCGATCCAGCACATCGTCAAGGAGCGCAACGCCACGACGGGAGCATGGTCCGGGAAGGACATCTCCGGCGCACGGTGGACGTACCGCCTGCGCACCTGGACCGCGGACGACGACGCGAGCCCCATCGACGACGAGGCGATCACGAAGGGCTCCGCGTCCTCGTCCGGCGAGCTCGACCACTACCACTCGAACGGCGCGACGGTTCGCGACACGCTCGCGTGGGAGATCGTCGAGGTGGACAACTCCAACGCCGACACGTCCACGCGAAGCCAGTTCCGCGAGCGCGTGCTGCAGCGGTGGTTCCAACCGATCGTGGACGCGCCGTAGGTGCCGCAGATGAAGCTCACCGACGGATGGAAGCTCGCGCTCGTCCTCCTCGCCGGCGGTCTCGCCGGGGGCGGGACGGCCGCGGCCACGACCGGCGAGCGCCTCGCCGCGCTGGAGGCCGACAACCGGGGGACGCAGGCGCGTCTCACGCGGATCGAAGACAAGCTGGACCGGCAGAACGAGACGCTCGCGCAGATCGGCGCGGCGCTCGCCCGCCTCGAAAGGAAGTGACCCCGTGAAGAAGACGTACATCGTCGCGATCGTCACCGTCGTCTACGCCCTCGCGGGCGTCTTCCTCGGCGCCCACGACTGGAGCGTCGCGATCCCGATGATCCTCGGCGCGTCGGGCCTCGGCGCCCTGCGCGCGGGCGTGGCGAAGTCGGCGCTCGTCCCGATGCTCCTCGCGTGCCTCGCGCTCGGTGCGTGCGCGACGTCGCAGCAGGACCAGGCGCAGCCGTCCACCGTGAAGCCGAAGGCCGATCTCGGCCAGTCGAGCACGCGCGCGACCGCGGCGTTCCTCAAGTCCGTCGCGACGACCGACGCCTCGGGGACGCTCGCGCCCGAGGAGCGCGCCGTCGGCGGCGAGGTCACCGTCCCGTTCGCGCTGTGGAACCCCGAGACGAAGTCGTGGGACGTCCCGAAGGACGAGAACGGCGTCCCGTACAAGGTCCACGCGACCGCGGTCCGCGACTTCAACTACCTCGTCGGGACCATCTCGAACTCGGCCACGGTCTCGGGCACGGCCTCCGGCTCGCAGACGCAGGGCGGCACCGCCGGCGCGACGGGGACGCAGGACGGGAAGCCGACGAACTCGCCCTCGACGCCGGTCGAGGTCTCGGGGCTCCCGAAGTAGCCGATGGCCCTCGTCCAGACGCAGCCGGGCTCCACCGTCGCCATGTCGGCGACCGACTGGGCCCGGCTCGTCGCGCACGGCCCCACAGACGTGCACAGCGCCCCCGGATCGCGCCTGCTCGTCTACCCCGACGCGTGGACCGCCGCCGAGGTGACGGCCGCCCTGCGCGCCCTCGGTTCGTCCGGCGGGCCTTCGGTGCCGCCCGGGGTGCCGCCGTCGTGAACCTCCCCGCCCCGGCCTCCGCGGTCGAAAGCCGGGCGCCCACGTGGCGCAGGCACCGCGCGCCGGGACGGGACCCGGGATGACGCGCCATGCCCCGCCGCCGCCCTGCGACATCGAAGCCTACGTCCCGGGCTGGTACGGCCGGGCGTGCGCCGTGTGGCCCTCCACCGCAGGCTGGCTCCAGCGGTACGTCGCTGCCGACTTCGCGTTCTACGCCGCCCGGTTCCTCGCGGACCCGCGCGTCACGCCCGAAGCCGCGGCCGCGTTCCGCGCCACCTTCCTCGACGGCCATCTCGCGCCCCCGGGCCCGGGTGACCTTCCCGTCCCTCCTTGGGGTTCTGCCGCGTGGTGCGTGGCTGGAGCTGGACGCCCTCGACGCGACTGGGATGCCGACCCCGACGACGACTCCTCGGACGACGAGGAAGCCGCGGGTCGGCACCCCCGTGCTCGTCCTGGGCCACGTCGCTGAAATCGAGGACTGACCCGGGGCGACCGAGGAGGTCGCGCATGGCGAAGAAGAAGGCGAAGAAGCCGTCCGTGTTCGACGCGGTCGCGTGGGCGCTCACGGCGACGCGGCGGCGGCCGGGTCCGCGGTGCCCTCTGTGCCAGCACACGCAGGCGGCCGAGACCATCCGCAAGATCGTCGAGTTGATCGACTCCGGGCGCTCCTGCGCGACCGTCGCGAGCATCCTGGGGCCGCTGCGGACCGAGTACGGGATCGACGTCACGCGCAGCGTTCTGGCCCACCACGTCAGGGAGCACGTGCGCCGTGCCGCGCCGAAGTAAGTTCGACCCGGTCCGCTGGGCGCTCGACAACGCCCGGGAGGAGTTCCCGGGATTGGACGAGGAGAACGAGTTTCTCCGCGGCGAGCTACGGCGGCTGTTGAACCTCGCGGATCCGCCGAAGCCACCGCGCCCGGTCATCCTCCCGCCGCGCTCGGGCAAGGCGTTCCGCAAGCACTTCGTCGTGCCCGACTCGCAGATCGCCCCGGGCGTGCCGACGCGCCACATGAAGTGGGCCGGGCAGTACATCGCCGAGAAGGCGTCGCCCGGTGACGTCGTGGTCCACCTCGGCGACCACTGGGACATGGAGTCCCTCTGCTCCTACGACAAGGGCAAGCGCCAGTTCGAGGGGCGCCGCTACAAGGCCGACGTCGAGTGCGGGAACGTGGCCTTCGCGCTCCTGTCCGAGCAGTTGGACGGGCTCCCCATCGAGAAGCACCTGCTACGCGGGAACCACGAACACCGGATCACGCGCGCGCTCGAAACGGAGCCGTGGCTCGACGGCGTGATCGGGCTGCACGACCTGCACTCGCCCGGCTGGACGGTTCACGAGTTCCTCGAGCCGTTCGTGGTCGACGGATGCACGTACGTCCACTACGCCTACAACCCGCGCAACGGAAAGCCGTGGGGCGGTCTCGTGTCCACGGTCCTCAAGAACGTGGGCTCGACGTTCATCCAAGGTCACCGGCAGGGGTTGGAGGTGGCGACCCACCAGCTACCGAACGGGCAGCGTCGGCGCGGCGTCGTCGTCGGTTCGTTCTACGAGCACGACCCCTCGTACCTCGGCCCCCAAGCCGGGCACTGGCGCGGCATCCTGATGCTCACCGAGGTGCGCGACGGCGATTTCGACTTGGTCGAGGTGTCGATCGACTACCTGCGGAGGAAGTACGGCTAGGTGACGTAGGCCCACGTCCTGCGAGTGACGGCGCCATGTATCGCGCCCTTGCTCACGCCGAAGCGTGCGGCGAGATCCGCGACGCGCGCGCCGTCGACCCACAGTCGTCGGAGCTCGCGCACCCTCTCCGCGTCAAGCTTCGCCACGCGCAGCATTGCGCCGCGCGCGATTGTCCCGTGGGCGATCTTGTGCCGGTTGTTCTCCGTGCACGTGACCCACCGGAGGTTCGCGGGGCGGTTGTCCGTCTGGTCTCCATTGAGGTGCGCTGCCTGCCACAGCGGCGCCGGACCCGGGCGAGGGCCCACGAAGGCGAGCAGGACGAGGTGCGAGATGTGCCACCACTCGACGCGCTCGCGGTGCCACAGATCGACGATCGCGTAACCGCCGGGCGAGACGTGCTTCCGGCGGACGCGCGGCTCTGGACGCAGGCCGTCCCCGTGCCATCGGTTGCCCCGCCGCAGCGACCGCACGCGGCCAAGGTCGCTGACCTCGTACCGCCCTTCCCATCCGGGGACCGCACGCCATTGCTCGGTGACGGCGGTAGTCTCGTTCTCGGGCATCGTGGCCTCCTCAACAGGCTTCGGTGTCAAGGCCGGGCGGGCGCTCCAACGCCTGCTCGGCCGTCCCGATCGTAGCGAGCGGCGGGGACGTTCCCACGCTATGGGCAATCTGGCGAAGCGCGACGGTTTGCCCATAGCGCCGCGCGGCCCGTGTCGCCGACCGCCGACATCGCGCGGAAGTCACCGCCCGCGTACTCGTCGAAGCGGCGCGGACGCTTGCGAGGCGTGACCTCCTGCAAGAAGAAGTGCCCTGTTCTTCTTGCGAGCGCGCCCCCGTCAGTCGAAGTCCACGACCTCGCACAGCGCGTTCATCACCTCGCGCTCGATGTGCTCCTGCGCCGCTGGCTTCGTGTCGCGGGTGACCGCGTCCGCGTGCTTGAGCGCGCGGTTCAGGCCGAACATGACGCCCTCCTCCACGGCGCGGCGGACGACGTCGTAGGTGCGGACGCGCAGACGAGCCTTACCCATGCCGCCCCCTACCTCACCCGCCGAGCCCGCACGCACCGCCTCAGTGCCGCGTCCCGCCGCTCCGCCGCGTCGATCCACCTGAGCCCCTCGCCCTCGGCCGGCGGCTCGCCCCGCGCCATCCTGCGCGAGTCCTCGGCCGCGTAGACGCACAGGTCAACCTCGGCGTCGGCGAGGGCCAGCGCCGCCTCCTCGTACTCGCGGGGCGGGGACAGGTCCACCGCGTCGGCCGCGTGGCAGCGGGTGCAGAGGACCGAGCGGCGCACGCGGGGGGCGGAGCCGCAGCGGGAGCAGGGGCCGAGGAGGGGGCTCACCGCCCGATCGCCGCCTCGATCGCCTGCGCGACCCGCAGCCCGGGATCCCAGGTGAGCGGCCCCCGCGCCGCCCTCGGGTGATCCTGCCGCGGCGGGCAGTCCTCCAGCGTCGCGGCCACGTTGCCTCGGCGGCGCTGCCGCTGGAGCCAGTGCCGGCGGCGGTCTCGCTCGTCGTGGTCCCAACTTTCGCCGAGCGTGCCGGGGCGGTAGGCGAGGACGCTCACCGGGTCCGCCCCGACCCGCCGCACTTGATACACCGCGCGCGCCCGTCGGCCTCGCCGCCTCGGATCACGCACATCCGCCCGGAGCCGAGGCACAGCGCACACTCGTCGTCCTTCGGGGCCGGGACGGGCGCGCGCTCCGGGACGAAGGTCGAGCACGCCGGTTCGCGGTCCGACATGCGCAGCACGATGTAGACCCATCCACCCGGCACGGGGTGACGCCGGAGTAGCTCGGTGACGTACTCCCACTCACCGTGAGCGTTCACCGATCCACCTCCTTCACCTCGCGCCCGAACGTCGTCCACACCGCCGCCGTCCGCAGCCGCCAGTCCCGCGACACGCGGCCCGGGGCCTTCGCGTCGATCAGGTGCCAGATGCCGTCGGGATCGACGACGACGAAGTCGACGCAGATCGTCTCCGGCGACCCGCTGCGCTTGGGCGCGATCGACAGCAGCGGGAGCCGCACGTCGTGGTAGAGCCGCGCGCCGGTCGCCTTGCACTCCAGGCGCAGCCGCGCACACACGCGGGCCTGGAGCTTCGAGGGGTGCGTCCGCCCGCAGCCGCACGCGGTCCGGATCGCGTTCGACCAGCGGCGACGGGCGGAGTCCGAGCCCCGCCGGAGCGAGGCCCGGTACTCGGCGGCGGTGAGGGGGGAGGGCATGGGCTAGAACGGCGGCGGGTCGAACTCGCCCGGGAAGACCTCGGTCGTCGCGGCCTTGCGGACGGAGTCCGTCACGCCGCCCACGGGGACGGGGGCGGAGGCGGTCCGGCCTGGCGCCGGGCACTGCGCGGGGGCGCGGGACGCGGCCTGGCGCGACGCCGGGCCGTTCTTCGCGATGAGCCGCGCGCGCATCGTCGCGGCGAACGCCTTCGCGTCGGCCGGCGCCATCTGCTCCTTCGGCACGAACGCGCCGCGCGTGCCGTTGAGGAACCGCAGCTTGATCTTGCTCTGGCCGTTGTACGTGTCCATCTGGAACACGGCCTTGGCCTCGCGGCCGACGAGCGGGCTGTTGTCGCCCGCGTTGAGCTCGTCGAACGCGTAGTTGTGCTCGGCCGGGTCCCAGCCCAGCTCCTTCAGCATCTTCTCGATGAAGGTCGGGTAGCTGTTGTCCGAGAACGACGCGAAGTACGTCCAGTCGACGGACTCGGTGCCCCCGCCCTCGCAGGGCACGTCGACCCCGACCTGCACGGCGATCTGGTACTGCGCGCCCTGCTCCTTCGGGGGTATCAGGACGGACGACTTCACCACGCACGGGTACGTGCCGGGCTGGATCTGCGCCATCGAACTACGCTCCTTCCGGCGCCGCGGGGGCGCCCGTCGTCGCGGGCTTCGCCGCGACCTTGGTCCGGATCACGTTCAGCAGCGCCGCGAGACGCACCGGGTCGTCCTTGCACGCGGACTGCTGGTCGGCGATCCACTTCGCGCCCTTCTCGTCCGGCGCCAGCGCGGCCGTCGCGCGCGCGATCTCCTCGCGCAGCGCGTCGGGGCTCGCGGGCTGTCCCTTCGACCTCGCCTCGGCGTACGCGGCGTAGTCGAGCGGGAGCTCCGGCGGCAGGCCGTGGCGGTTCTTCGCGTCCCACGCCGCGGTGCGCTCCGTCTTGAGGAGCCGCAGGCCGGTGGAGACGGCCTTGGACTTCGCGAGCCCCTTCCCCTCGCTCACGAACTCCTCGTGCACGGCGAAGAGGTTGACGTCGCACCACTCGCGCAGCAGCGCGGCCGCGGACTTCTGCAGCTTGCACTCGTACCGCGAGTAGTCGTGGCCGGCGGGGTTGCTGAACGAGCGGATCGACGCGTGCGCGAGGAGGATGATCTCCATGTTCTTCGCGGTGCGCAGGTAGTCGAGCGCGACGAGGAGCTTGCGCCACTCCTCGAGCGCGACGCCGTAGCCCTTGCCGTAGCCCGGGGTCTCGATCGACTCCCAACCGTTGCGCGCGCAGACGTCGTTCCAGATGAGGGGCTCGATCCAGTCGAGGGTGTCGAGGACGACGGTCCGGTACTCGTGCGGCTCGCTCGCGAGGACGCGCAGCGCGTCGAGCACCTCGCCGAACGTCTTGGGCTCGGGGAAGCTCGCGACGTCGAGGTGCCGCACCCCGTCCTCGGCCGCGATGAAGATCGGCGACGGCGCCGCCGCGCCGAACGTGGACTTGCCGATGCCCTCGGTGCCGACGAGGAGGATGCGGTCCGGCGCGGGCCGGACGCCCTTCCGCACGGTTCCGAGGGCCATGCGCCCGCTCGGCGCGGGGCGCTGCGCCGTCTGTCCCGGTCGGACCGGGGGCCTCGCTGTCGAACTCATGCTGCGTTCTCCCTGTTGTCGAGCGCGGACCGCTCCCCGACCTCGGGGAAGTTCAGTCGCGCGAACTGTCCGAAGCACTCCCGCGCGGACGCGTCGTAGGCACGCGCCGCGTCCTCCTCGCGAACGAACGAGCCGAGGCGGCGAAGCTGCCGCTGGAAGGTGATGGCCGCCCTCCAGCGCCCTGTGTGTTCCAGCGACACGCCCTTGAAGCGCGACGACGAGCGGCGGTTCCGGACGCGGTTGCCTTGGTTCTGCGTGAGCGTGCAGAGCCTGAGGTTGGATCTCCGACAGTCGAGACGGTTTCCGTTGACGTGGTCCACGGCGACGCCGCGTTCCGCGTCCATGATCTCTCGGTGCAGGTAGACCTTGCGGTGGTTCGGCCGGACACCCACGCCGCGCATCGCGTAGAACAGCCCCGGCGCGCTCTCGTGCGCGTGCCAGCGGAGAGCGCCGAACCTCTCGAAGTCCTCGTCGTCCACGATGGCGACGAGCCCGCGGCTCAGTGGTATCTCCCTCACTGAGCGAGCTCCGGGTGGACGTTGTCCAGCTTGACGTAGTCGGACGGGTGGTCCGCGGGATGCGTTCCCGTCGAGCACGCGAGCCAGTAGGCGCACTGACCGAAGCGGTGGCACGCCTCGCTTGTGCCGGGCATCCGGCCGGCGAGCTCCGCCTCGCGTATGATCCGACCCCACGCCCACGTGTTCGTGAGGTACTCGGCGATCTGCGACTGCGTCCGCGAGATGGAGCGGCGCTGGAAGTGGGACGCGAGGTCCGACGAGATCGCGGCGCGGATGCGTTCGCGGTACTCGCCCGGCGCCTCGTCGGTCTCCCGCTGGCCTGCGTAGAGGCGCGAGGGCTCCGTCTTCGTCGGCTTCGTGTACTTCCTCTGCTCGGGAGGCGTCGCGTAGGCGGGTCTCTGCCCGGGCTTCCGCACGACGTCGTAGAGGATCTCGTCTACCTGGTGGCCGAGTGCCTCCGCACCGACGACGTACCCGCTGATCTGTCCGTCGATCGCGAGCGTGCTCCAGTAGTGATCGGCGTCGTCCTCGATCCGTTCGACCGTGGACTTATGCTCCCCGACGAGCACGCGGCCGTCGGCGCGGCGCCGCACGATGAGGTCGATCTTCCCGGCGAGCCGCCAAGTGCGGGACGCGGTGAGCCCCGACGCCGGGTTCATCAGCGGCGCGCGGAACTCCGCCTCGACCGCCACGACCTCGAAGTCCCGCGCGTCCTCGGCCCAGCGCGTCGCGTACCCGCGGAGGAGCTCCTCGGCGCGGATCTGCTCGAAGATGTCGAAGCCGCGCCCCTCGATCGAGGACAGCGCCCAGTCCAGCGGGTCGGCGCCGTCGCGGATCGCGAGCCAGTAGCCTTCGAGGCCCGCGTGCAGGAGCGTCCCGAAGCGGAGAGCCTCCGACGTCTTCGCCGGCCGGAACCCCTCGACGTACGCGTACGCGTGCTTGCGCGGGCACTCCCGGAAGCACCGCAGGCGCGAGCTGGTGAGGAGCGGGAGCTCCGCCTCCTCCGTCGTCGTCGTCAAAGCGCCTCCTCTCGATCCATGTAAGACGGCGCCGCCCCCGAGTCGTCGTCGAGCTCGTCGGTCAGCGTCGTCTCGCGCAGACACCGCGGCCGATGCCGGTCGCCGCACGCGGTCCCCGAGGGGCAGCACTCCCGCTCGCACCCGGAGCAGAACGTGACCTCGCTCCAGTGCACGACCTCGTCGCAGTTCGGGCAGCGGGCGAGGCTCACCGAACCCCCCTCCCCGCCCACCTGTTAGCCTCCGCGGCGCGGGGTCGGCCCGCGGGAGGTTCGGAATGCGGAAGCTCGCCCTCGTCGCCCTGCTGCTCACCGGCTGCGCCGCGCTCGCGGAGCACGACCGCGCGATCTACGAGGCCCGCGCGAAGGTCAAGGCCCGCGAGGACGCGGCGCTGTCGAGGGAGTACGACCGCTACGTCCGGGAGTACGGTCCGCAGCGCGGGCCGGAACTCTGGCGGGCGCGGTACGGGCGGTAGCCCGGTCACAGCGGCACCGCCGCCGCGAAGCCGTAGTGCTTCTTCCCGCGGCAGGAGACGCGGTTCATCGCCGCGACGCGAGCCCCGACGACGTTGGCGATCCGAAGTCGCCGCTCGAACGGGATTTCCCTCCACGCGGCGATGAACTCGGCGTGCCACACGTTGTGGCAGGAGCCGCACAGCCACACGACGAGCATCGGGTTCGAGTAGTCGGGGTGGTGCGCCTTGATCCCGTCGCGCTCGTCGGCCCGGGACGCGCGGGGCGCTCGTCCGCACCGCTCGCACGTCTCGGCCCGCGTCAACTCCCCGCGGCGCACGGCGAGCGACGTCGCCAGCCGGCATCGCGCCTGGTAGACCGCGAACCGGCACGACCTGAGGGCCGAGAAGTCGCCCGTCGCGAACGCGAGGGGCGGCACGACCGCGAGACGGACGGTGTCGGCAGGCTTCACCGATCCCGCCTCGCGCACCGCTCGCCGCGGCCCGTCAACGTGTTGAGGTCGGCGACCTCGTAGGCGTCCGCGAGCGCGATCAGCGTCTCGATGCGCGGGAAGTGGTCCTCGCGCTCGATCTGCTGGACGCCCGCGGCGTTCAGCTTCGCGGCACCGGCAGCGTCGCGCAGGGACCAACCGACGCCGAGCCGCGCCGCGCGCAGCTTCGACCCGCAGACGTGGCGGTTCCCTACTGGAGGACGTCGAACAGCACGTTCATGTCCTCGATCTCCAGCGCGTCCGCGATCTTCACGAGGGACGTCGCTCGCCCCCCGGACTCGCCGCTGAGGATCGCCTTCACGGCCGGGAGCGACAGCTTCGCGTGATACGCGAGGTCGCGCTCCTCCCAGCCCTTCTTCGCCATCGCAGCCCGCAGTTTGCGGACCGACAGTTGTCTGCGCATCTCCAGGCACGCTACCACGGTCTCCTCCTGTCGCCGCGCGGTTTTCCATACAGCTTCCCGCGGCGCGCGAACGGCTCCGATTGGCCTTCTTCATGGGCTTGATCGTACCTCCTGTATGCGCAATGCAACCGAAATCTTCCAGGTTTTCCACTTGCAAGCCTCGGCGGAAAGCATACGCTCTCCCTCCGACAGCGAATCGCCCCGCGGCCACACGCAGCGGGGAACGCGCCCGGGGGCGCGGAAGGGACGGACGATGCAGCAGCCCGCTACGGACGCGCGAAGTTCGTCATGGTCTTCCTCCCCGAAGAGCCCGCTCCCCAGCGGGCAGCCCGCATCGCCCCCCTCCATCGGGATTCCCGCGGGGGGTGTCGGAGCGGAATCGGACCGCATCGACAAGTCGGCGGTCGCGACTGGAGCCCTCGGCGCGTCGGCCCGGGGGAATGATCGGGTGGGGCCGATCAGCACGGGGGACGACGAGGGCTTCCGCGGCCCCGCGCTGCCCGTCCCGATCGAGCGGGCGACCTGGCCCGGACGCTTCGGCGACGACGTGCTGGCGGAGCGGGAGCGGGCGTCCCTCTGATCCCAACGCGCGCGGCGCGCTTCGCCGCAGGAGGCCACATGCGCTTGACGCTCTCTCGCTCCGAACTGGTCGCTGCCCTCGATCGCGTGCGCTCGGTCGTCGCGTCCGTCGGCATCCACCCGATCTACGAGTCGGTGCGGATCAAGCTGAGTGGCGATCCGACCGCGCTGACGATCGCGGGGACCGACCTGGAAACGTCGATGGTCGCGACGCTGCCGCGGTGGGAGACGACGGGCGGAGGCGGGTTCGACGCCGCCGTTCGCATCCACCGCCTCGTCGATGTCCTGCGCGCGATGGACGGCGAGCGCGTGACGCTGGAGGCGGCGTCGCCGCGGTCCGAGGTCATCGTGGAGTGCGGCGGCGCGACCGCCCGCCTGCACGCGCACGACCCGGAGGATTTCCCCGACGTCGTCGACGCGGTCGGGGCGAGCGCCACGTCGGCGTGGATCCGCGGGCCGGATCTTCGGCGCGCGTTGGAGCAAGCGACCCCGGCCGCAGCCCGAGAGCGGACGCGGTACGCGCTGAACGGCGTCCTGATCCGCGCGCAGGACGGCGCGGTCGAGTTCGTCGCGACGGACGGGCGACGACTTCACATCGCCACGGTCGAGTCGTCGCGGCCCGGCGACGCGGTGAACGCGATCATCCCGACGCGCACGATCGCCGCGCTGCTCCGCGTGCTGGCCGACGACGAGGTCCGCATCGACATCGTGGGCGCGGAGGGCGCGAGGATCGTCCGCTTCTCCGCGCTCGGCGTCGTCGTCCGCGGGCGGCTGCTCGACGGCGAGTTCCCGAGGTATCGCGACGTGGTCCCGAAGGAGACGAAGCGCACCGCCACGGCGACACGCGCAACCCTGGCCGCGGCGGTCGCGCGAGCGAAGCAGGCGACGAACCGCGACAACCCCGCGGTCTACCTCGATCACGCCGCGGGCGGCATGACGGTGACCGCGCGTTCGGCCGAGGCGTCGATCGAGGAGCGCGTCGCGTGCGACCTCGTCGGCGAGCCGATCAAGATCGGGTTCAACCCCGAGTACCTCGGGGAGTTGTTCGCGGCTCTCCGCGGGGACGTGGTGGCGCTCGCGACGGGCGACCGCAGATCCCCCGCGCTCGTCTCGGAGCCGGGGTTCATCGGCGTCGTGATGCCGGTGACGAGCGACGACGCATGACCGCCGCCCCTCCTCCCCCTCCCGACCGGCTGGTTCTGCCGAGGAGCGGCGTGGTGCTGACCAAGAGCGCGAACGTCGAGACGTGGGCGTGCGAGCCGGGCGCGTCGGCGTGGCTCTCCATCGAGCATCTCGCGGACGACTGGTGGCGCGCGCACGCGGGGCGCGTGCGCTGCGAGGACGACAACCGCGAGGCGGTCGTCGAGTGGTTGGACGCCCGAGTCCTCGCCCTCCGCTCGGCCCTCCTCCCCGCCGACGCCCGCGAGCGGGTCGCCCGGTGGTTCGTCGAGGAGATGCGGAACCGCTACGGGCGCTCGTGGGACGAGACGCCGGAGTGCCAGCGCGACGACGCTCGGGCGCTCGCGTCCTCGCTCCTCGCCGCCCTCGGGGCCACGCCGTGACCGACCTCCCCAACCTCGACCAGCTTCTGACCACCGACGCCCCGAGCGGGCGGGAGAGAGCATGACCAAGAACGAGAAGCGGATCGCGCGCGAGCGCGTCGAGAACCGACGCCGCGCGAACGCGGAGGCCACGCGCGCGTTCTTCCGCGAGCGCAAGCGCGAGGAGCGTGCGTCGCTCGTCCTCGTGCGCCGCAACCGCCCCGCCGCCTACGACCGCGAGAAGTACGGTCCCGCCGTCGAGATCAAGCCGATGGGGTCGGGCGCTCAGCGTTCCCGCACTCCCAACCCGCAGGCGTACCCGTCCGGCTGCCGGCGGCTGTTCCGCAACTCGGGCATCACGCCCGCCGAGGCGCGCAAGGGCAAGGTGCCGGAGGCGGTCCGATGACGCCCGACGGCTGCCACTCCGAACAGGCGCGATCTCTCGGCCTCTCCTTCGGCCTCGCGGCGGCGCTGGCGGCGCTGGTGTGGGCGTGCGGGGTGTGGCTGTGACGTACAAGCCGAAGACGACGCCG
>Ga0196964_10000921_pt1 | contig 15853 bp, 8 predicted proteins | sample S1_10metaG_FD_148615 | JGI IMG/M metagenome (GOLD analysis project Ga0196964, IMG submission 148615) | Soil microbial communities from Anza Borrego desert, Southern California, United States - S1_10 | ecosystem: Environmental > Terrestrial > Soil > Desert | place: USA: California | collected...
TCGCATAAATAATATAGGAACGCTTTTTCAATGCCTTTGCCGAAAAACCTCCGCCCTTGCGTACGTAGTTCCTGAATTTATAGGAAGGTACATACACCACTGATGAAGGAGACAGAACCTCGCCGCTTACTTTCACAGTTTGCAGTTGTTTCGGCACATTGACAAGATCACCATCTTCAAGCAACAGGTCATACCGTCCTCCCGGTTTTGTCAGAATTCTGGGCAGGTCAATACCTACGTAATCGTTGCGAACACTTACGTCGGTGACATCCAGATTCACAGAATCCGCAGCGCTCCGTTGTAAAGCCTCGAACTGCTGAATTTTATATGCTTCCTTTTCCTGTTCCGACTGTTCCAGCTTTACCGGGGTACGCTTAAGGGAAGCGCCTTCTTTGTACGCATTGGAAGTCAGACCGCCCGCTCGTTTTATCAAGTCCGAGATTCTCTCGTTTTTGTTGGTAATGGTATAGCTTCCCGGAAAAAGCACCTCGCCTTCAATTTTTACAGTTCGTTGCACCTGGTATCCGGGCGCAGGACGTACGGAAACAATATCGAAAGGCTGAAGAAAGAAATTGCCGGTACTCTGCTTGAGGTCAGCGTCTACATTGACATAAAATACCTGCGCCAGTTTAGTAGTATCGCTTAGGGACGTGGTGTTGCGAATCCGTCTTGCAACTTCTATCCGTTTTGGAGTAGCGCCTTCACTCAACCCCCCTGCCATAATGATAAGCGCTTCTAATGTAGTATTCTCTGCAAATTTGAAAGTTCCAGGGTTTCTTACTTCTCCATCAATGCTCAGCCGATACTCTTCTTTCAAATCGAAAATTGATGGAATCTGGATAATGTCTTCACGTTTGAGGACTATATCTTCGCTTTTTCCAGAAACGATCTCCCGGGTGTCGAAGGTGATCATTTCCGTTGTGAGATCGTTTTTTATACGGGTAATATATCCCCGGTTCATGAATGCGTCTTCTTTTAGACCTTCGGCTTTTTGAAGTAGTCCTTTTAATGTTAGTCCAGGAGTCAGTTCATAATCACCCGGGCGAAAAACTGCACCCGCAATTCTCACCCTGTTCTGGAATCGTTCGAGGATTTTGTCTACAAAATACTCGTCACCGGATGCCGGTGTATAATTTTGAAAACTGCCAGCCAGCACGTCCTCAATCTTACGATCAGTTGACGTGTTCCTTAATACTTTGACCCGGGCGGTATACGCCCTTTCTGTAAAATCCCCCGCAAATCTTATCAGGTCCCCGAGTGTTTCCGAGGGGAGCATCTCATAAATTCCTTCCCTTTTTACTTCGCCTGTAATTTCGACCCGTGTCCTGTATGTTGGTATTCTGATTACATCCTGATCCTGCAGGCGGACATTATTCTTTAAACTTCCATAAAGTAAAAAATCATAAACGTCAAGAACTGCAACAACGGAGCCTCCCCTGATGATCTGGATGGTACGGAATGAACCGTTTTCTGTGGGTCCGCCCGAGGCATAGAGGGCGTTAAATACCGTAGCTACTGATGGCAAGGTGTAAGTACCAGGCCTATCGATCTCTCCTGTAAGTACGACTTTGATGCTTCTGATATTCCCCAGCGAAATATTTACAGAGGTGGCGCCGGTCCGAATCCCTGTATATATCTTTGAAAGCCTGTTCCTGATTCTTGAGGATGCCTGTTCAATAGTCGCCCCGGCAACAGAAATTACACCAACCATTGGCACATTGATCGTTCCATCCGGAGATACCCTGAGCTGATAGCTCGCTTCTGAAAAGCCATAGATATCAATCAGCACTTCATCGTCGGGCCCCAACTGGTAATCAACAGGAGTTGCCAGACGCAGGTTGGGTTCGAACGTCGGGTTAGCGTTGGCAAAAAGTGCCGCACCAAAGATCCGAGACCTGATACTCTGCTTTTCCTGGGAGGGCTGATCTTTTTCTGTTACTGGTGTATTTAACGCGCGGGCAGCGGTATTTCTGCCCTTTGCATTTACAGGTTCCTGTTTAGCCAGCCTCTCAATTCTTTGTTTTAACTTTTCAATTTCCTCAGCCCTCATTCCTTTTGCCATTGCAATCTGTTCAACTTGCTCTTCTTCAAGACCGGTAGCTTTGATCTGAATTAAAAGCTGCCTTATCTGGGCGTCGGAAAGTTCATCAACACGAATGTTGGAAATATCCTGCGTGTTATCGGTCTGAGCCGAGACAGGAATTGAGATCAGCACCAGGAACCCAAACAGCAGAAGAGAAGTTATTTTCCTTATCATGAAGGTTGAAATGTTATCTGATTTGGCAGACGAAACGACTGCAAATCTACGATTTATGAAGCTTTAAGGCGCTTTGGGAACTAAATGCAACCCAATAATAAAAATAATAGTTATTGGAAAAAATTGCCGATTATACCATCGGGCAAATTTGTTTTTCCGGTCAAAGGAGCTTTTCCGGCAGTGCGTGTTTCCGTCCTTTGTTTTCATGCTTCAGCCAAGCGAAAAGCGGTGAAAAATATTCAAGCATCGCATTGGCGTTAAGATCTTCACCTGTGGATTCTTTTAATACTACCCGCCAGTCTTTTGATGCACCTGGATACATTATCTTTTTCAAGAAGTCACCGATCGCAATGTTCCCGAAATAATTGGTTGCTCGTGGATCCTGTTTCAGTATGGTTTTCGCTATATGATTGTGTAGCTGATAGAGTATCACATACGAAAGTGCGTAATCATAATATTGTGCAGGATCATCATTAATATGTGTTTTTGTGGCAGCATCTGCAAACTCCTCACCGCGCGGCGACGGAGGGATGATTCCCTGATATTTCTTTGCGAGCTGCCACCATTTTTCATTGAATCGGGAAGAATCAAGATCATCGACGTACAGAGCTTTTTCAAAATTGCTCATAGTGCCACAGGAAAAGAACATGAAAACAACTGAATTGAGTGCTTCCTTCAATAAGGCCTGCACCTCATCAGATTTTGTGTCGGCGCTGATCAGACCCCGATTCACGAGATACGGCTTTTGCATCGCTGCGAGCCCCATCATAGTCCCGATAGCTTCATGATAAGCCCTGTTGGCGCCGCCGCGCAATAAAGGGGGAACATCTTTATTGGTATAAGTGATGTAATAATATATATGCCCAAGCTCATGATTGGCGGTTTCAAACCATTCCGAATTAGGTTCTATACTCATCAGACTACGAACGTCATTACCCAGGTTCATATGCCAAGCGGAAGCGTGGTTATTCTTTTTTACATTACTGTCTGCGGGGTAAGGGTAGAGGCTCGACATAGTCCAGAAAGAAGATGGAAGTGGCGGAAAACCGATACTTGTATATAATTTTTCACCTTCTTTGACGATCCATTCGGGTGATTTTGTACCCAGTACACTATCCAGGTTAATTCCCTGTACGGTGACAGCGGCACTCCAATCCTGCCCCCACCTGTTGGGCAACCAATGGGCGGGTAAATAATCGGGCACAGCAGCATTGTACTTCGCTGCCATTTCATAACGCATCCAGGTATGCAGCTCACGGTAAAGCGGATAAAGTTCCTGCATCAGGCGATCCATTGTCTGCATCATTTCAGTGCTTTCCATATTGTAATCAGAAACCTGGTAGGTGAAATAGTCATCATATCCCAGTGCCCTCACCGTGGTGTTGCGCAGGTCACGTAGTGCGACAAGCCCGGATTTCAAGCTCTTGCCTACTTCCTTACTGGCTTCCCAGGCAATTTTTCTCTTATCGAGATCGACCTCTTTTTTTAAGATTTCATCTATGTCATTTGTGCTTACTTTCTGGTTACCGATTTTGTACTGAAAACCATAGAGCTTTCGTGTCTGCTCATTTTCAGCCTTAATGCGGCGTTGCACGACATCGGTAATTGTCTGCGGGTTATTTGCGGCAGCATACAGGATGAGCTCGAGCTGTTTTTTCTGCCTGGCAGTCAGGCCCGGTGCTTTAAGATATTTTTTCGCCTGTTCAATATTCGACTTACTGCCTGTGAATGCTGCCATCGCTTCGTCGGCCTTTTGCGCCTTGTAGCTGTTTAGCGTGTCTCCTTCTCTGATTTCGATATTTGCATTCCATTGCGCCTGAGATGACGCGGTATACAGCCTGACATATTCCTTCGAATACATGTCCAGAAATTCCTGAACAGATTTATTGTCCTGGGCGTCTGCCCTGCTTATGGAGACGGCAAGAAGCAGCACAACGCCGGCTATCACGTCCTGTATACTCATTTTAACCTTGATTTAGATGTAAAGTAATAAACCCTTTGATTTTTACCGGCTATTGCAACTGAAGAGCGGCGGTGAAATCCTTTAGCAGCAGCGCAAGCTTATCAATGTTCTCAAGCGAAATTTCTTTTGCTTTATCAAATACGTCGTGGTAAAATGCTTTAGTGCCATTGCCATATATGAATATAGCAGGCACTCCTTTTTCACTAAACGGGTAATGATCGCTGTTCTGCGTTTGGCCCCGCTCTGCAATTTGCGGAAGATAACCTTTCCCGTCGTTGATTTGCCGGAGAAGGGAAAAAGCAGCTTTTTGTTCCGTTGCGTTTACTACTGTAATTCCATGGGTTGCATCTCCAGTCATGTCCATATTGACGACAAACCTGATTTTTTCGAGCGGAAAGAACGGACGTTCGGTATAATAGTCTGAACCCAGCAGACCGGCTTCTTCTCCGCTAAAGCCGATGAAACCTATCGAATAACGTTGTGGATTTCGAGCGAAATGCTGAGCCAGGTATAACATCAGCGCGGTGCCGCTCGCATTGTCATGCGCGCCCGGAAACACCGTTTGCTTTCCCATTTTTCCCAAATGGTCGAAATGAGCGGTAAAAAGAATGAAACTATCAGGTCTTTCCCTTCCGGGAACAAAAGCTGCAACATTATTGCTTTTGTAAGAGGGCAGGAATCTTGTTTCCAGCCTGGCTTCAATATTCCTGATCCGCTTTGGCATAACCGTATCCTCAACGTAAAATATACTGGCCGGGATCGTATCTGTCGACACCGTCCAGGTCAGTTTACCATGCTGGGGAATGATAAAAAGTCCTTCCGGCAGGTCCCTGGCGAATTTGCGGGGGTTTTTGTAGATATATTTGGCTACAGTGTCTGAATTTTTCAGAATGTACGCCCGGTCCGGCCGAAGTCTGCTTTTAATTTTGTTCCAGCCTACACTATCCTTAACTTTTTTCAGATTGATTGTGACTGACCTGATCTTTTCGGTAAAATAGCGTTTGCTGGCAGCATGCACAATATAGTCCTCTCCGGGATTCATTTCCTTACGTTGCAGCTTAAGGTACATGGCACCCGGGAACGTGTTCACAGGGAAGTTAAAAGGCTGAAAATAGCTGCTATCGGCGGTAAAGGGAAGGAGACCGAATTCAGAAAACTGCCGGCGCAGATAATTGGCCGCTTTTTCGCCGCCTTTATCTACATAGCCGCGTCCACCCATTGAAGGGCTCGCAAGCATATTGATCTGATGCTTGATCCAGCGTTTTTCAGACTTCTGCGCAGCTGCAGGTGGCAAAGCATTCAGCTGCAAAGCAAGCCCGGCTAAACAAACCAGTAAAAGCCTGTTATTCATAATTATTGTTTAATAATTACATGGCGTAAACTACTTAACACTTACCAGTCCGCGAAGCGGATGGCGTAAGTTCTGATAGCCGATAAGGTCTACCTTAATACTTCCTACGGTAATCGGGCTGTCAATTCGTACAGGGACATGGTTAGGGTCATCACTAACCCATACGGTCATTTTTTCACCACCTTTGAAAATAGTTCCATTGATCAGGAGGGGACTGAATTTTATCGTATTGAAGGTGCCGTATTTAGTCTTAATCTGTTCCTTTCCCAAATAGCGTACATATAGGTTATAGACCTGGTCGTCAAGAAACATGCTGAATGGAATCTTACTGCCCGGAGTGATTTTACTGAAATCGATATTGCGTGCGTAATAAATTGCCGACAACACGTCCTGTACACATTCAGGCACTTTGTAAACACCCTGAGTCGTTACAGCCTGATGCAGCTGGTGATTGAATGTAACATTGTTGTAAATCTTGAATCCGCCCTCGTTGACGTTCCGGATAAATTTTAGCGGAGCAAGGGTTTCCATATCTACATAGCTTTCATACCGGTCGCGAACCTTATAAAACCACTCGTAGGATTTTAGCGTTCTGCCATCGCCGACAATATGGTATGCGTTGCGGCCATTCAGCTTTTCCTGGTTCACGGTGAAAGTCACCTCACCTGCGCCTACCCAGATGCGTCCCATGTTGTAATATACTTTATAGTGCAATTTTTCTCCGACAAGAAAAGAGTTGTTCTTACCACCGCAAAAAGCAACCTGTGCCTCCAAGCGCAAGGGAAGCGTAAGTATTGCGATCATTAAGAAGAACCGGACCAGACTATTCATTTGTTTCGTCAGCATGCTATTTTATCATGCGTGTTTTTATGAACAATAAACTGCCTGCAACCGCAGGCAAAATCAAATTTATAAACCAAAGTGCCACTGTAGCAGTTAGTACACCGGCAACATCGCTGGTGAGATGGGCAAAAAGAAACACACTGACCTTGCCCCTGATTCCTAATTCTGCAAGCGCAAACGAAGGAAGCACCGCGATTGACCAGAAAAACAAAAGACCGGTAAGCAGACCTTTCCAAAGCTGCATTTCAATTCCTGTCCAGTATAACAATGCCAAATACTGTGCCGCAATAACCAAAAACCTTACGGCTGATAATCCAAGGGTTTTCAGCTGCGTTTCGCGGCTGAACCCGGATAACAGGTTGCCGTAAATACGGATCCTCCTCGCTACCGGACCCCGCCCCCTTTTCCCTAACAGTTTTCCAAAAGAAAAGAATATTATGATAATAAAAAGTAAAATAATACAGCAGCCAGCTAAAATTAACTTGGTGTAAACTCCAGGATATATCCCCGTGAAATAAACCAGGCCTATCAGCCCGGCGCCGAACAAAACACTGAACTGGGCGAATATCGCGACTATGCAAGCTGCAATTGCCTTTCTGGGCTTTTTGCCACTGAGGTAAAGTATCCTGGCAGGATATTCACCAATCCTATTAGGTGTTACAAGCGAGATGGCGATACCTGCAAGTACACTTCTGAACACGGCAAATCTTTCGTGGAAATGAACGGTACTGATGAGCAGATACCAGCGGCTGGTTTCGACTGCAAGGTTTACAGGCAACAGGAGTAAGGCAACCAAAAGAAAGCCGGTGTTCCAGGACCTTGGATCATATTGAAAGTTCTGTTGCGCAAATTGCGCCCGGAGTTGCCCCCACAGGCTCCACAACAACACTGCTGAAATCAGCGCCCCGAGCCAGTAATTGATCCATATTTTGGTATTTTTGTTCAAAATCAATGCTTTGCAGCAAAATCCTCAAATCATACTTGGTATAGACCCGGGCACTCTGGTAATGGGCTACGGACTGATCAGTATACACAAAAATAGTATTTCGATAGTGGAAATGGGGGTTTTACAGCTTGCAAAGAAGCAGGATCATGCCGAACGTCTGGAAATGATCTATAGAAAAATGCACGCTTTGATTCAAACCCATAGGCCGTCTGCTGTTGCTATCGAAGCTCCGTTCTTCGGTAAAAATGTGCAAAGTATGCTCAAACTCGGACGGGCACAGGGTGTGGCCATAGCAGCCGCCATGACTGCCGGACTGAACGCGGTGGAATACGCCCCCAGAAAAGTAAAGCAGGCTATTACAGGGAAGGGGAACGCAACCAAGGAGCAGGTCTGGCAGATGTTACAGCATACCCTTCATTTCGAAGAAGATCCGCGTTTTATGGACGCGACTGATGCCTTGGCTGTCGCGCTTTGTCACCATTATCAATCTCAGCTTCCCCAAGGCACTGAAAAAATCCCATCAAGAACAAGCGGTAAAAAGCAGCGGGGCAAATGGGAGGCATACCTGCAGCAGAACCCGGGAAAGATCCGTTAATAACCTCTTTTATAAATCGCGTATCATAATCCTGATATCATGTGGCGCGGGCTCATCACCGCCAAAATAAGGATACAGCCTGTAACCATTCATCAGATTATCGCTGCAGTGCCGCTGCATCGTATCTTTCCGGCCATTCAGTTCAAACTCATAAAAACCCGGATACGCCCGAAGCCTGCACGTAACGGGCATATCTAGCCCGGTAGTGCCAAGTTCTCTGTAAGTCCTGATACTATCCGAATAAACGTACGCAAATATGTGAATGCCGTCACCCAGCCAGTTCCAGCCAAAGCGGGCGCTGTTTTTATGATGGTGGCTACTGCAGTCGGCAGTTCCGTAAAGTTTATTGATATCAGGTTGGTTTGCAGGATCGCTCGTAGAATAGATGCAACTGCTGTCAAACTTTGCAACAAATGCAAGAATGCTATCGCTGAAAACCGGATAGCTATTCAGATCCATGTAATTATTGCCGGCTCGTATCGTATAAACTTTAAAACTGTCGTGTTGCCCGCCTGTGTTTGGCGGCCCGGATTTGTTTTTGTCGCATGATGCGAAAAAGATGCTCAGTAAACTTATGATCAAACCAGGCCTCAACATAAACTTCTAGAAATTAAAGAGTTACTGCAAATTAAAAAAATGAAGTCAAAGAATTGAACATGAACAAAGAAGTATTATCTTTCTGCAAAATTGACCAGGATGCGTCACAGTTGCGGCTTAGAGACATCCTGACCAGTGAAATGGTTCCTTTCATTGCTGCTTTGTCGGTATCTAAGATCTGTATAGAACTGTATTGATTTGAACAATAGTGGGAAAGCCATTATTTTTACCATATTATTTTTAATAGGAACGAAACAAAACCATTTATATGGCGGAAACGAAAGCGAAGATTTTATTGATTGAAGACGATCCGACGCTTGGGTTCGTAGTGAAAGATAGTCTCCAGGACAAAGGATATGATGTCATTCACTGCACAGATGGTGAAACCGGCTTTCAGCAGTTCATGAAGCATAACTTCGATATGATCCTGCTGGATGTAATGCTTCCTAAAAAAGACGGAATGTCTATCGCTTCCCAGATCAGGAAGAAAAATGAAACAGTGCCCATATTGATGCTCACCTCCAAGTCCATGGACACCGACAAGATTGCAGGTTTCCAGAGCGGAGCGGACGACTATATTACAAAGCCGTTCAATATGCAGGAACTCCTGCTCAGGATTGAAGTGTTCCTGAAGCGTACCATGAAGAAAGAGGACAACACACCCACTGGCTTCAAGATTGGCGATCTTACGTTTAACTATGATAACCTCATACTGTTCAATGAAAAAGAGGAGCACCAGCTGACGCAGCGCGAGGCTGAGCTTTTCAGATATCTGTGCCTTAACGCTAACAAGGTGCTGAAGCGCGATGATATCCTGCTGAACGTATGGGGCAAGGAAGATTATTTTCTCGGAAGAAGCATGGATGTGTTTATAACCAAGATCAGGAAATACATCAAAAACCAACCGGATGTGCAGCTGCAGACGATACACGGTATCGGCTTTAAGTTTAATTGCAACCCGCAGCCGCTGTAGATCGGTGAATCAGATTTGATTTAAGAAATAAATAACAAAGACTGCTCCGGCAGTCTTTGTTATTTAACATCACCACGATCCTGCCTGTAATACTGCCTCGGGATGGTCACTCGACACCATTGTTGAAATAGTTACCTCCGGCAATACAAAACCTTTCTCAGCAACAATCCGATCTTTTCCTGACCTGATGATTAATGAAAATGTCAAAGTCGGGATTCTTGCGGATATGATCAACGTTGAATCATTGTTGATCATGTTTGAAGCGATATTGATCAATACTGAAACAACCTTGATCACCATTGAAACGAACCTGATCAACAATGAAACAAAGGTGATCAATCCTGAAACAACCTTGATCAACATTGAAACGAACCAGATCAACAATGAAACAAAGGTGATCAATATTGAAACGAACCTGATCAACAATGAAAGAAAGTTGATCAACTTTGAAACAAAGGTGATCAATATTGAAACGAACCAGATCAACAATGAAAGAAAGTAGATCAACTTTGAAACAAAGGCGATCAATATTGAAACGAACCTGATCAACATCGTAACAAACCTGATCAACATTGAAAGGAACCTGATGATAGGGCTGTTACCACATTAAAAACGGGAGGAATCCGATCGAACGGAACTCTGACCCAAGCACGGCCGGTGGCCATAATAGTAAAGAAAGCAGGGGGTACATAAAAAAAGTTCACCCTGCATATCCGGATTTTGGCAGAGATGCAGGGTGATTTTACAGCGCAATAGATACCGCCTGAAAAGCTAAATAATGCTTGTTTGTGTAATAATGAAAATCAGAAATTGGGAATGATCATTTGCTCGAACCTTGGACATTTGGTTTTATCCTGCTTCCAGATGCCTTTCGTGAGGTAGCCCCGAGTGTAAACCGATATCTCCATCCCTCCCATTCCGTTGCTCGCAGTTTTTAGGCTCGATGTATTTACATCATAGGAAACCGTAAATGAGTATTGTTTATAATCCATTTTCAGTGTAGGAATAAGGGCATCATTGACGCGGCAGAACATACCTGCATAGATCGTAAACTGCGTTTGCATATTAGGGTCGATATTTCGCCAGCCGACCAGGGCACCCCCAATGATCTCCTGATATTTTCCCTGACGGGAATAGTTCATATGGGTCGTAAGGCCGATCTGCTCGTTGATCTGATAATGGACGCCAAGGTTGCCATTCCATTTCATATCCAAACGGAGAAAAGATTCGCTTTCGCTGAACGCGGCCCTTGGACGATTGATATGGAAAGCAGCAGCACCAATGTAATAGTTTATCGTGTTGTACTCACCGATAGAACTGTTAAAGCTCACGCCAGCTCCGAGGTCCAGATAACTCAGTTTTGTATTGGTGATGTTTTCACCGCTTCCCGCGCCCGGATTGAAGGTACCGCCGAAGTACTGCGACGAAAAAGTCATCTTACTCGGATCTACCGACCGCTGGACATAGCCTGCAGTAAAACCGGCAGACAGATAAGACTGATGTGCGTCCTCAAGGGACTTATTATAGTTGATAGCAGGATATACCTGAAGACTGTTAAAGTTAATGGACCCTGCCCTGTCATAAGTACTGGTCAGACCAAAGCTCAGATAATCCGCTACATCTTCATTGACGTTAATCCTGGTCTCCAGCGATGCCAGCACAGTTTCATAGGGTGCAGAAATGGAACTCCATTGTCTGCGGTAATTGATGCCGGCTTTATAATCACCGCTGAAAATTCCCGTCAGTCCCGGATTTCTCAATATGGCATTTTCATAAAACTGCGAGAAGTGTATATCCTGCGCCCGCAATGTCTCACCTGTCAACAGCACTATGCCTAAAGCAGGTATCAGTTTTAAAATTGTTTTCATACTCTCTCTCTCAAATTATCATTAACGAATTAGTGAAATGTCTCCTTTTATCTGCATGGGCTCCCCGGTTTCACACAGGGCATCCACTACATAAACGTATACGTCCGGCTTCATGGCCTCACCTTTATAAGTTCCGTCCCAGCCGCGGTTTTCATCGTTGATCATCAGATTTTCTACATCATAGATCGTTTCTCCCCAACGATTGAATATCCTGAACCTCCTTACAACACCAACACCCTTTCCTTGAGGCACAAAACGATCATTATTGCCATCTCCATTAGGCGTAAAGGTGTTTGGAAGGAATACCTGACTGTTGTCACATTTGATGAAAATGGTAACATCATCCTTTGCTTCGCACCCGAAATTGTTAGACACTGAAACAGTGTACGTAGTGGTTTTCTTAGGTGACGCATCCGGACTCTGGCAGGTATTACAAGACAAATCTTCAGCAGGCGTCCACCGGTAGTGATCTGTATGCGTGGCATTGGCAAATAAGGTAACCGAATTGCCGGCAATAATAGTCTGGTCGCCACCTGCATCTACAGTCGGTACAGGATGAACCTTTATTGTTACAATACCTGTATCCGTAAAGCAATTACCCTGTCGGATAATAACCATATATTCTGTCGTGGTTTCCGGGGTGGCAATCGGATTACTTGCATTAGGACTTGAAAGTCCGGATGCAGGCAGCCATTCATAGCTGTCGCCTCCGTTCGCAAACAAGTTTACTGATGCACCGACACATATCTCAGCGTTGCTGCCAAATGAATAAGGATTTTTCTGGATTACCGTGATATTGACCATATCGGAATCGACACATCCATTGGCATCGATGCCAGTTACCATGAAGCTTGCATTGTCAGTAGCGATAAATGTAGGATCCGGGCACTGTACACAGGAGAGTCCGTTAGCAGGGGTCCACGTATAGGTCTGTCCTCCGGCAGCGCTGAGCTGAACCTGCCCTCCGGCACAAACAGTCTGGTCAGGCCCGGCATCTATTACTGCATCAGGATAGATGTTCACAGTCACTTGATCCTGGTTGCTGCAGCCGTTGGCATCAATACCAGTTACCGTATAGATGGTAGCAGTTACTGGATTTGCCACAGGGTCAGGGCAGGTAATGCAACTGAGTGAGCTGCCAGGTGTCCAGCTATAGCTTATGCCACCGCTTGCCTGAAGTTGCACCTGTCCGAGACGACAGATTGAAACGTCTTGTCCGGCATTGATCTGCGGGAGCGGGTTTACATAAACCGTTACCTGTGCAGTATCGGGGCAGCCACTCGCACTATTGCCTGTCACCGTATAGGTGGTTGTCAAAAGAGGACTTGCTGTTGGATTCGCACAGTTGGTGCAGGACAGTCCGGTTGCAGGCGCCCAGTTATACCCTGCTGCACCTGTGGCAAGCAGCTGCGCACCGGCACCCTCACAAATTGTCTGATCAGGACCGGCACTCACTACGGGCAAGGCATTTACGTTCACAGTTACCTGCGCTGTATTTGCGCAGCCGTTGGCGTCAACGCCGGTTACTGTATAGGTGGTGGTTACCATTGGTGTCGCCACCGGATTCGGGCAGCTGGTGCATGAAAGTCCGGTGGACGGGCTCCAGGTATAGGTAGTTGCACCGCTCGCCTGCAGCTGTGCACTGCCACCAAGACAGATGTTTTGCGTAGTGCCGGCACTCACCTGGGGTAAACTGTTCACCGGAACAGTTACAGCAGCCGTGTCGGTACAGCCCGCTGCATTGGTGCCCTGTACAATATATGTAGTTGTAGCGGATGGTGTGGCGGTAGGATTGGCGCAGGTAGTGCACGAAAGTCCTGTTGCCGGGAACCAGGTATAGCTGACGCCACCCGAAGCCTGAAGCTGTGCAGAAGATCCGGCACAAAGCGCTCCGCCGGTCATTCCTGCGTTTACTGCGGGATTTTGATTGACCGTCACGGTGACCTGGGCAGTGGACGAGCAACCATTAACATTGGTACCTGTGACGGTATAGGTAGTGGTACCTGAAGGTGCAGCAACAGGGTTACTGCAACTTGTGCACGAAAGTCCTGTGGCGGGCGTCCAGGTATATGCGGTTGCCCCTGCGGCAGCAAGCTGCACGGATGACCCGGCACAGATGGAAGGGTTCGTCCCGGTAGTGATAACAGGCAGCGGATCTACTGTCACGGTAACCTGCGCGGTATCGAGGCAACCATTAGCTGCGGTGCCAATCACTGTGTATGTTGTTGTTGTCAGTGGCGTTGCCTGCGGATTCGGACAGGAAGTACAGGATAAGCCGGCAGCGGGCGACCAAAGGTAAGTCTGTGCTCCGGACGCCTGCAGTTGTACCGGTGCAGACTGACCCTGGCAGATATTTGCATTGTTGCCACCACTTACTGTAGGTGGCTGCAGAATAGTCACCTGCTTGGAGATTGTATCGAGGCAGCCTGTGCCGGAGGTAAGCACCAGTGTGACAGTGTAAGTACCCGGAGCCGCATAGAAATGTATTGGATCCTGAGCAGTGCTCGTACCCCCGTCTCCGAATGACCATGATCTGCCCGTCACCTGTACGCCGGGAGTGAGAAGGGTATCGTTAAAGCTGATATTGCCTGACTGACACACGTTGACAGGAGAAAAGCTAAAGTCGCCAGTGATTGATCCGACCTTTATCGTGTCTGTTCCCATTACAGGAATAATGCACGAGGCGCCATCGCTGAGCAGCAGTACCGGCAGGTAATTTCCGGGAACACTGTAAGTGTAGCTTGTAGAAGACGCTGTGGTAGACTGTGTAACGCCATTGTTCATATCCCAGATCAGCAGTTGGGTATTGGTGTTTACAGAATTAAAGGTAACAGTCAACGGAACACATCCCGAGGTAGGAGTATAGGAGAAGGTGCCGGAAGGGCCGAGCACTGTTACGGTTTTGGTCGCTGAGTCGATACATCCTTCGTCCAGCGCATACAGCTTTACTGTGTAAGTGTCAGGCATGCTGTACACGGTCGTAGGATTTGGTAACGATGAAGTATTTCCATTACCGAACGCCCACCAGGTGCTGCCGGCACCATTGCTTGTGTCCTGGAAGCTTACTGTGAGCGGCGGGCAGGTAGCAAATGAATCGCTCATTGTAAACCCGGGGAAAACGCCGTTTACATGAATATAGCCCGTGCGGATCATCGTATCCGTACAGGTGCCTGCGCTGGTGGCTACAAGTCTGACTGAATATACTCCAGGCTGCGTATAGACATGAGTCGGGTTCGCTGCGGTGGAAGTAGTGCCGTCCCCGAAATTCCATTGGTAGGTCAGTCCTGCTCCGGTTGAGCTGTTTACGAAACTGACGGACTCTCCTTTGCAGACACTCGTATCTGTAACTGAAAAGACTGCGTCCGGTTTGGCAGATGTAATGTATCCGGGCTTCACCAGTGTGTCTTTACAACCATTCGGATCAGCGACTATCAGCGTTACATTAAAGCTGCCGAGCGAGGTGTAAGTATGATTGATGTTCGTGCCTGTTGCCGTTGCGCTGGAGCCATCTCCGAATAGCCAGGTCCGCGACGCTATGCCGGCGCTTGAAGTCGTCTGATCGGTAAAGTTTACCAGCAATGGTGAGCACCCGCTGGTTGGCGTACCGGTAAAGTTTACATTCGGCCCGTTTACTGTGATGTAATTTGTCCGTATGAGTGTGTCATTGCAACCATGGCTGTCCGTTACGATCAGCCGTACGGTATAAATACCACTGTTCTGGTACACATGAGTTACCGACGGTGCCGGGGAACTGATAAAATTTCCGTCACCGAAATTCCATATATAATTGACAAGAGTCGTGTCTGCAACCGCGGTGAATGTCACCGGCGACTTCTTACACACTGTGGTAGGAGCTGCAGTAAACTGCGCATCGATCGGGTAGACGTGAATTTGCCTTGACGTTACGGCGGTACATCCGGTAGGTGCGTTTACCACGGTTAGAGTAACCTGGTAAATTCCCCAGTTTGCATAATTATGGGTTGGGTTCGTTGCGGTCGACGTGGTCCCATCGCCAAAATCCCAGCTAAGACTGGTGCCGCCCTGGGACGTACTGGTGAACGCTACCTTTTTTCTGTCATTGCAGAAATAGGTATGGTTGAAGTTCGCCAGAGGCGGATTAACGATAATCGTCTGAGAGTAGCTGGTAATGCAGCCATCGATTCCTGAATACAGGGTGACTGTATAGGTGCCCTGATTGAGATAGGTATGCGTTGGGTTAGCTGCTGTAGACGTTCCGCCATCGCCGAAGTACCAGTTGTAACTTGGTGTTCCGTTGGCTGAGGTAGTGGTGTTCGTAAACGTTACGGTCTGCCCCGGGCATATGGTCATTGGATTTGCAGTAAATCCAGCAACGGTAGGTGCGCCGATAAGCGTAACGTAAGCCGGGCTTGTTGCGGTGCAACCTGAAGCAGTAGTGATTGTAACAGTCACGATATAGGTTCCGTGTGTATTGTAAGTGT
>Ga0196964_10000922_pt1 | contig 15838 bp, 29 predicted proteins | sample S1_10metaG_FD_148615 | JGI IMG/M metagenome (GOLD analysis project Ga0196964, IMG submission 148615) | Soil microbial communities from Anza Borrego desert, Southern California, United States - S1_10 | ecosystem: Environmental > Terrestrial > Soil > Desert | place: USA: California | collected...
CGATAAACTCATCCCCGCCGACGGCGAGCCCGTAGCGGACGAGCGAACGGCGGATCGGATCAGCGAGAAACTGCTGGAGCGGTGCGAGGCGCTCGTCCGTGCTCAACTTCACTTGAACCAGGGGCTGCGGCGACCAGACGACGAAGCGGCGGCCCTTCTTGGAGATCTGCTCGCCGACCTCCGGCGCGCGCTCGGGAAGGAGGGGTGATGACCGCCACCCAGAAGGCAATCCTTGGTGATCTAACGGCTGGCGGATGGCTGGACAACAACGGACGCGGGGAGACCGTGCGTGTACGGGACGCGGACGGCAAGGTGCTCCGCTACACCACGCGGAAGACGATTCGCGCGATGGTGGAGGCTGGACTCCTGACGCGACAGTGGACACTTGGGGCGTAGAGGAGCGCATGCCCCACTCCTTCCCGCTCCCGCCGGAGCAACGGCTGATCCGGACTTTTACAGGCCGGGCGGAGCAGCCGATTCGCACCGTGTGGACGCGGGCGGTGAGGCAGACGCAGGCGGAGATCGATCTCGAGGCCCTGGCGGCTTGGCTCTCGGGCGGTCGCTTCGGGACGGACCGCGAGCTCCGGGTCCTGATCCGGATCGACACCATGATCGGCGTGCTCGAAGTCGACCTCCGCCCCCTCCTCGAGAAGCTCCTCTTCCGGTCGGCATCCGCTGGCGAGCTGGTCTTCGCCGAGACCATGGGCCTCCCTCCGCTCGATGTCGGTGTGTTCCGCCAGGACGCCATCACCGCCTCGCGGACGATGGTCGGGGACCTGATCCAGGGGATCGAGGCGGGCCGGGTCAATCCGGTGACGGGGGCACGCTCTCGGGGGTCGTTGGAAATCGTGCGGGATCTGGTGGCGGAGGGTTACGAGGTCGGCCGGCCGCATGCACAGTCGGCGCGGCTGATCCGGGAGGTGATCGGGCTCGATGACCGGCGGGCCAGCGCGCTGGCGAAGTATGCGCGGCAACTGGAGGCCAGTGGGGTTCCCGAGGCGAAGCGGCTCAAGATGATCGCGGCCGAAGCGAAGCGCAAGGGGCAGAGCCGGGGGCTTGCGGTCTCGCGCACCGAATCCGCGCGGGCGGCGAGCATCGCGCAGGGCATGATCTGGCGGCGGGCCGTGGAGTCGGGCCAGATGGCGGATGTCTTCGAGCAGGAGTGGGTCCCGTCGATCAATGCGTGCCCGATCTGTCTCGGGCTCAAAGGTGCTCGGGCGCCGATCGGGGGCAGGTTTCCGAGCCCGGGTGGGGATGGGCCCCCAGCTCATCCATCCTGTGCATGCGGCCGCCGCCTCCGCCGCCGCGAGGAGTAGAATGGCTCCAGGTGAAAAGGAGAACCCCATGCTCAAGCCGTTGCGGCGCTTCGCCGCGCTCCCCCTCGTGCTCCTAATCCTGCCAGCCATTCTCGATGCTCAACTCCCCCGGGCTCGACCGGGCTATGAGCAAACATGGAAGCGATCCAACAATCCGCGTCACCTGAGGGACTATCTGACTACCGCGTCATTCTGGCACATGGTGACGGTCGATTCGGGAGGCGCCGGGGATTTCATCAAGCTCGGCGACGGGCTTGCCCCCTACGATTCCCAGGCTGCGCTGGACCACATAGCACAGCAGACTCGCGGAGCTGGTGCGCGGTGGGTGGTCTACATCTACCCAGGCGCGACCGATGCGTCCGGGTATGGATACAGTGAGACGAGCATCACCGTGCCCTCCTTCACCCTCCTGCAGTGCGCTACGGCGCCCGGAGAGATGGCGCTTCTCAATGCCAGCCAATGCATGGTGAGGATCACCGGCACATCTGGAGCAGGTGTAACCGTGGGGACCGGCTCGAACATTGCAGACCTCGGATTCAACTTCACCGGCGCCCTTGAGGCAGGATTCAAGGGCGTATCCTGCCCCGCCGGCTGTACGGCCACCCTGGCAAGATCGATGTTTTTTGTTGCCGGGACTGCGCCCGATGTTGCCTTCGATCTCATCAGCATCACCGGCGGCTCCCTGACGGCAGAGGCGGTCTCTCTGCAGCGCGGGGGGAGCGGCAAGGTAAACGCCCGGCTTGTCCACGCATCGAGCGGTAGCGCGGTTTTTTACGGGAGCTACTTTCTCGCGAGCAGCTCTCAAGCGGTCGGGCTTGAGACAACCGGTGGGACCATTCGACTGATTGGGGGTCGCATCGCCGGAGGGGCGGTTGTCGATCTCAGGAATACTTCTGGCACGCTGACCGCCGATCATGTGACCTATGTGCCCACCAAAGACGCAGCGGTCACGCGGGTAACGCCGCAAGGGACCCCGAAGCACACCAGCGGGAACAGCACGTTGCCGACGGTCTGCGAGGTCCCCGAGCTCTACACAGATACCACGGGGGCGGCTGAGAGGCTGTGTTCCTGCACAAGTGCGAATACTTGGCGCTGCGTCGCCTTGGCTGCGCCGTAGGCGGGGGACGTCGGAAGCGAGTAGAATCATCTCGGTTCGGGCCTATACCCCGTCGGCAGGCGGGACGAAAAGGCGAAATCCTGGCGCCCGGCCCGAACCATTACCCCTCCAGGAGGCACGACAGGAGGTGCCAGATGCCAGAGCAGGCAGAACGTTTAAGCCCTCAGAAACAGCCGTGGGAGCGAGGCCTTCCGCCCGGAAAGTATTACCCCGGCATGGAGTCTGACTTCGAGGTCTATTTCACCGCCGGTGGTTGGCCGTGGTGGCGCCGCCGAAACACTGCTGCCACCTTGATCGACCCCGACGAGAGCCTCATGACCCGCCGGTTCTCATCCTATCCCGCAGCCGACCTGGAGCGTCTCCAGCGAAGCCTGACGGAGCGCCTTTCCGAGGTGAAGGTCATCGACAACGGCCTCTCACCGCTTGAGGAGCGTCTCCTCACCATCGCGAAGCATTTTCTCATCGAAGGGATGCTGGTCGCCCGCGCGAACGTGATTGGGGCAACAGGCCTGCATTCTGACGAGGTTCCGTTCTCCGCCCAAATCGCCGCCGAGGGCGTTACCCTCGCCCTGGCCGCCGCCATCGAGATCGAAGCCCCTCTCCGCGAAATCCGCGACCGGATGGAGGTGCGGCGGTGAGCGGGTCTCGTGTGCCCACCGGGATTGACGAGCCGCGGCGATTCGCCCGCATTCCTATTGACGCAGCACGCGCTGGCTACCGTCTGGCGCGGCCTGTTGGAATCGGCCCACCCATCTTTCCGACCTCCGAGAAGATCGAGGAGCTACGCCGGCTTGCAGAGGTCGACCCGAAGGCATTCAGGCGGATGCTGGTTGAGGATTTAGAGAGGCAGATCCAAGGGAAGGCTTCGGGAAACGTCGTTGGCTTCCTCTCGGTCTTCGAGGACGCGAAGCGCGACCATCGCCGCCGCCTCTTCGGCCACCCAGACGCCCGCGTTTTCATCGTCAGCGATCGGCTGGCGATCGTCCACCCCGGGGAGGCGGCATGAGCGCGCAGGTTCAGAAATGGGCAGTTGATGTCTACATCTGTGGCTTCTTCTGCGGCTTGTATCTTTTCGACTCAAAGTGCGAAGCCGAAGAGGACGTCAAGACCCGCCGCAGGCTCTTCGGCATTCTTCGTTGCGGCTACGTGGTCCGGCCGATGGAGGCGTCATGCTGACGCCTATCGTTCCCCCCACGACATTTAACCTGATGGCACCAGAGACGGTGCTGGCGCGCCTCAAGCTCCCGGAGAGCGATCTCGACGAGATCACGGAGCAGGTGGCGGAGGCCTCCGGGCTCGTGGCTCGTTTCCTGGGCTACCGGCCGGAGTACGCCACCTGGCGGGAGACCTTCACCGGGGTCACCGGGGACCGCCTTTACCTCGGCGCCAGGCCCGCGTGGAGCGTTGAGGGCGTCACCTACCGGGACGGAGTGCTGCAGGCGACTGACTCCTACCGCCTGGAGCGGGGAGCGTACGGGGAGAGCAGCCTCATCCGCGTCGACGGTTTCGGCGGCTTTATAGCCGGCTGGCCTGCCAGTGGCTGGATCGAGCCCGGCTTCTCGATTTCGAGCCCGGCGGTCATCCCCGACTGGTCGATCGCCTACACCGCAGGTTGGTGGCTCGAGGAGATGGAGGGCGAGCCGCCAGCGGGTGTCGACCGCTTCCCCGCCGAGCTGCGAGGTGACTTCCTCCGGGTGGTCCGCTGGGTGCGCTCTTCGGAGCTTCAGGAGCGGGGAATCCGGCGGATGAAGGAATCGGACGGCGAGGTCGAGTTTTTCTCCGGCAAGGAGCAGGAGGTCGACCCGGGAACCGGGATCCCGATGTCCTGCCTGTCCTCGCTGGCCTACTACAGGAGGGTGGCATGAGAGAGCGGGATCTTTGCCGCGAGCTGAACGAGCTGCTCAAGGAACTCGACGTCCCGGTCCGCATCGGTCTTACCCAACAGGGCCACATGGAGACCGTCGAGCGGATGCGCGCCGAGGGCAAGACCTGGGAGGAGGTCGGCGAGGCGATCGGCTGGCAGGCGGCGGCGGTTGAGCGCTGGTACGGCATCGAGTCGGCGATCCGTGATGGAAGGGAGCCGAAGTGAAAGCCATCCCTTTCCCCCAAGCCAACAAGGTACTGAAGGCTCCGCCGTCGCCGCGAAACGAGATCCAGGAGCAGATCGACGCGTTGGCCTCCGCTGGCGTCGATGTCGTCGAACTCCAGGCGAAGCTGGATGCTGCCCTGCCTCCAGACCAGGAGGCCTACGACCTGCCGGTGTGGTACGGGCTCGCCAGTGGCGCCTACCGATGCATCTCCTGCTGGGAGGCAAGCGCAGAGGAGAGGATGCGCCTTGCGGCTAGCGGGCCGGTCTGGCTCTGGGTGGTGGGCCATACGCACCCGCCGCTCGTGCTCGATGCAGAGAATCCCTTTGAGCCAGCGCAGCCGGTGGCCGATACTTTTCCCGACTGGTGGGGCGTCCATGCGGCTGAAATCGTGGCGGAAATGCAAGACGGTGGCATCGATGTTGCCGGAGCCGAGGAGATTGCCGAGGCGGTCTACCGGAGGCTCTTTCCTCTCGTGGAGCGCCCCAGAAAATGGGCCCCCCCCACGGAGCCTGTCGTCATCAGGCCGGAGCAGGACGAGGGCTTTGCCCCATGAGCTTGCTCCCCGGCTTCCGCGGCGATCTCGCTTGGCTCCACGAGCGCGAGTCGCACAACGGGAGGCCCTACTGGCCTGGAGGGCAATCGGGCGTCACTCTCGATCCGGGTCTCGACCTCCATCACGCGGACTGGTCACTCGTTGAACGCGTCCTGTCGCCCCATCTGACGCCGGGAAGGATGCGCGCGCTGAAGTGGGCTCGATCGTTCCAAGGACCGGAAGCCAAGGCAGCGGCAAAAAGCCTCGCCGACATCCGAATCTCCCGCGAATTGGCCGCGCAGCTCCTCCCCCAGGTGGCCGATCCCTACTGGCGCGCGTTGGTCAAGCGGTTCCCGGGGCTGCTTGAAGCACCACCCGCGGTGCAGACCGCTCTTCTCAGCCTCGCCTACAACCGCGGGGCCGGCAATCGGGCGCTCGCTGTTCTTCGCCCCTGGATCGCCGCTGGCGACTGGGCCGAGGTGGGCCGGGAGATCCGCCGAATGCAGCAGGACCACAAGCTCACCAACATCCGTGAGCGCCGGCGGCTGGAGGGGAATCTCATACTCGCTGCCATGGGGGAGAAGGCATGAGAGCCCGCCGCCTCTTCCCCTGGTTCGTGGCGATCGCTACCCTCGTTATCAGCGCCATGCTCCTCCTCTCCGCCGTGCAGGGGCAGCAGAAAATTCCGGGAGTGGGATACACGCCGCCCGCTGGTGCCATGGTTCACCACTGCGATACCTCGCCGCAGAACCTCACCGCTCGGTGTGGCGGCAGCACGACTCCCCTGAACGCAGCAATTCCCTGGGATGGCACGAATACCGATCCTGGCTACGTCGGCCGGTACATGGACGGCAGGGCCACCTGCGCGGCCTCCTGGATCTGCGGCGTGGGAAACGAGAACGAGTGCCTCCGCGCCTCGCAGATCCTTCGCGAGATGTTCCAGCGGGGTGAGCTGGGAGACCGCACTCGCTTCACGGGCGAGCCGACACGTCGGGAATGCCACGACTTCGGAGCCCAGCATCCCGAACTCGGGTCCGTGGTCGGAGGAACAGGCGGTCTCCGGCCACAGCCTTCCAACCCAAGCGGGTGCTGCCGCTCCTCCCTACCCTGTGTGGTGGACGACCCGAGGAGAAAGGTGGGGGAGACCTGGCAGGAAGCTGTCCTGACACCGCAGGGCGGTCGGCGCGGCTGCTTCATGATCCGACCGGCCCGGGCGCCCAACCCTGATCCGCCTCCGCCTCCTCCCCCGCCCGTCGATACGCCATCACCGCCCGTCGATACGCCATCACCGCCGGTCAAGTGCTGGCTCCTTAGGATCGCGGGAAGCGATGTCTCTCTTGAGCAGGTGACCTGTCCGTGAAAGTTCCGCGGATTCTCTTTGACCGCTGGGACGACAAAGGCCGGGTGCCGTGGTGGGCGCGGCTGGTCTGGCCACGGCTCCACTTCTGCGCCGAGCTGGATGGTCTGCTCTTCGGTGATGAGAGCCCGGATGATGAGCCGTTTCTCTGCGGCTGCCTGAGGTGGCCGATCCGATTCCATGAGCACGAGCCTTACCGAGCCCCATCGAAGCCTGGAGGCCCTTTTTGACCCTCGGCCGCCTCTGGCACGACCTCGCCCCGCTGATGGGCCGGACGCTCGGCTCGACGACGGATCACCCAGAACGCGGAGAGCGGGTGCTGCTGGGCCGGCCTTCGACGCTTGAGGCGACCGGCGCTGGCGACGAGCCTACCCCTACAGCCATGCGCTTAGCCTCAGGAGCTCTCCTCGGCGCGACGACTCTGACGCTTGAGGTGCCCTCGCAGGGGAAGCTGGCAGGGGTGCTCCTGGCGGGCGCTCGGGTCACTGTCGGGGCGGTCACTTACACCGTGGCAGCCGACGCTCCAGCGACCGGCACGATCCTCGCGGTCACGCTCACCGCCGGGCTCCAGGCGGGAGCAGCCGACGAGACCCCCGTCACCGTCCACCCGGAAGCCGTCTTTACCTTCGAGGACTGCAGGGTCTCCAGGAAGGTCAGCCGCGACCTCGCCCGCCAGCTCCAGGCGGACCTCCTCGCTTCCGTCTTCATCCCGCAGAAGGGGGCGCCGACCACGCCGAAGCTGAACAATTATCTGGAGCTCGAAGACGGCAGGGTCGGCCGAGTCGCTCACGTTGCGAGCGGTGCGGGTGGTTGGAAGGTTCAGATGGGGGCGTAATTCGGGGAATTTCTGGCAAAGTTCTGTCACAACTCCAAAGGCAGGCCGCCCGGGTGCGAGCCGGGCGGGGTGAGATGGAAGCTGCAGGAATGCCGGGCCTACCGGCTGGGGTGGGATGGTGGGGTGGGAGGCGCGTATGGGCGCGCCGTTGGGGTGGGGTGATCAGGAAAGAAACAAGCTGATCGATGCCACGTATTCGTCCCACGGGGGAAGTGGGCCCGTTCCATTCACGTGACGATCGGCCAGCACCATGCTATCCATTCCCATGGCGCCGTCCAGATAGACCGCCGAGCGGTCATCTCTCACAATCAGGTCGCGGCGAACGAGGGCGCAGCGCACACCTTCGGCCCGCGGCTTGCTCTCCGCCCATCGGGGACCCACCACGAGGATCTTTGTGACATCAACACCCTCTTCCAAGGCGCGGCGGATCATCTCTTCGTATGTCACCAGCGTACTCATCTCTTTCTCCTTTCCGCCGAGCCCTCTCCGCAAGGAACCATCGGCGGGCGTCTTCGGTCATGTCGGGCACCAGCTCGGCATCTTCCCATGCCTCCTGCTCGATCGCGACCGAGTGTTGGATGCGGTTAGGAATGGCGGCTCCTCTCAACGGCTTCGATTGCCGCCAGCTTGGCGGCCTCGTGGCGCTTCCAACCCATCCTGTAGTGCTCTCCTCCTTTGAGCGTCCCCTCCTGCCGCTGCTTCCAGGCAGTATGAACCTCGTGCTGCAGGTCGGTCGGCACAAGAGACCAGCAATGCCGACACATGAGCATGTCCGGTCCACGCTTGCGCGTGCAGCCAGCGATCGGGCAGCCTGGACCGTTATCCGGATAGGGCATCAGAAGTCCCCCTCTTCCACGTCGTCGTAGAAGTCGGCGGCCGGGTCCATGTCCTCCCGCGGGTCGGGCTCGGCGATACGGGGCGCTGGCAGCTCGTAACGCTGGATCGGCGGCTGTGTGTAGCGCGCTGCGATGGCGCGGGCGGCGACCTCGGAGCAGGGCGAGATGGCGAAGAGGGCGGACACGCCGTAGAACTGCGTGAACGGCTCCACACCTTCGCCTCCCGGGATGTCGCAGCGGAGCATCACTCCACCCGCTAGGGGCACCTCGCGGCACTGCGCGCCGAGCTTGCGGTGCCCGAAGATCTCTACGATGCACCAGCCAAGATCCTGGAGTTCGCGTTCTTCCGTCATGATTCCATCCTATCGAGCACGTGAAGCAGAATAGGGTCGATCGGTTCAGCGAGCGCATAGGTGATCGTCTGCGCGTCGCGCGTCTTCGTCACAAGGTCTCGAGCGAAGAGCTTCTGCAACTGGTTCGACACCGCCGGTAGCGTCAGCCCCAGGACCTCGCTCAGGCTGGTAACGCTCTTCGGCCCCTCGTGGAGCGCCTTCAGCAGCGCCAAGCGAGTCTCTGAGCCCAGAAGGCCGCAGAGGGTGGCGAGGGACTGGGCGGTCATGAGAGCCTCCCGGCCTTGCGCAATGCGGCCTCAGCGGCTAGCAGCTCAGGCGATGGCGCGGTTCCGCTCATTGATGGCGCCGAAAGGGCTTGCCGCGCACGGTTTACGTAAGACAATAGGGCATCCGCCAGCTCTGGGGCGGCAGCGATCAAGCGACCGTTTGCCTCGCTCGTGCCAGTCGGGTCTTGAGAGAGTTGAAGGAGAAACTTATCGCCCTTACTCGGTCCGGTTCTCACGATGTGAGTGTAACGATCGCTCTCTTCCTGATAGAACCACGGTCCAGGGGTGTGGGCGGCGGCCATCACCGCACCCCCTTCCGCCACTCCCAGGGCGCCACGAACGAGCCGGCCCAGATCCCGGCTTGGGCTGCCTTCGCCGTGGCCTCGGCGTTGTCGTAGTTGGAGGAGTACTTCCGGTATGCCATCGCGAGCCCGCGGACGACCAGCGCCCCGCCGAGATCCACCTGACCGCGGAAGCAGACCGCCACGATTCGGCCATACCGATCCCTCTCCTCGACGGCAGCGCACCTGACCGGCATTCCACTGATCATCTGTTCGAGCCGAACTGCCGCTTCCCAGCCGCAATGCCATTCCGACCCACTGGCTCGCTTACAAGTCTGCGACAACTCGGGTGCATCGATCCCGTGGAGGCGCACCTTCTGGCCGGATACCTCCAGCGTGTCGCCGTCCAGGACCCGCGCCGAGCCGCGGAGCGTCTGCGCCTCAGCTGGCAAGGCGAGGCAGAGGAGGAGCAGGAAGGCGGCGATGTAGTGCCAGCCGCGAGGCCCGCAGTAGTGGACCACGGCTCGGTCGGCGGCGCCTTGCGAGGCGTCCGGCGCGGGATCCTGCGGGAACGGGCCCACCGACTCGGGAGGGGCGCTAACTCCGTGGCACTCTGGGCAGTCGGGTACGCCGCCAGCGCACCGCGGGCAGTGCTGGCGCAGCCGCCATTGCCGGTAGTCCTCCGGATCGTTGATCAGGTTCAGATGGGTGACGCTCACCGGGCACCGCCTTCCGCGGGAGTCTCAGCGAGAACTGGACGGGCAGGACGAAGCCAAGAAAAGCCCTCGCCATCACAGCGCACGTAGCTACCTTGCTCGCCGCAGTCTGGACACCGCGAGGTAACGCACCCATGCGCCGCTCGGCTATAGAAATCGGCGTGTCCTTTGGGACAGGAAAAGACGCTCAAGGGATAAAGGAACATCGGTCTCTCCTCTGCCGGTCTCACCGGCGGTTGTGTAGCACCCGAGGGAAGGCCCCGAAGGCCCTCCCCTGGAGGCTACTCCTCGACCAGATGGGAGATCCGCCGCTCCTGAACCGGGTAGTACCACTGAGAACCGCACGAGCTGTAAACCCAGCCGCCCTCATCATGAGGGAAGGCGAGGGCGTAGAGATCGTCCCGCAGCTCCTCCGGGGCTCCGTCCGGCAGCCTGTGGACAATCGATCCGTGAGGAATCAGGATCTCGGTGGGGATGATCGAAGACGCTGTCTTGATGGTTGTGCGGTCGAGCGGGAGGGTAGGAATCGGAAGTGGCATGGCTATCGGTCTCCTGGTAAGCCGCTAAAGGGGGTTTATTGCTCCAGCCCTGCGAGGAAGGCGGCACGCCGAGCGCGCCAGTCGGCCAGAGACTGCCGGGCCACCTGGAAGGTCTCTTCACCAGAAACGCGGTGACACCCCACCGCGTCATCCCATGTCGAGACGATCCATCCCCTTCCCTGCCGGTACATGTGGGACTCACGGTGCGCTTGGGCCTTCGCTGCGGAGCGGGAGAGGGTCTGGGTGTGGGTGGTCATCTGTCGTCTCCTTGGGTTTCGACCGGCCGGGCTCCATCGCCTCCGACCGTGCAGGAATCATACTCCGCCGCTTTCGACATGTCAAGCTCTTTTGAGTAACTTTCTTCCGTCGTGTGGCGCGCGCGTAAAATAGGTGTGTGGCCACCTATCGCCTGGATAGCCTCGAAGAGCTTGGCCCCGCCCTTGAAGCGTTCCTTCCTCGCGCGGTCGCAGAGCTGACCGCCTCTCTGCGAGATGTCATCGCTGAGCACGCCATCGTCGAACTGGTGGATCGCTCCCCCGTAGGTGACCCCGCTGTCGATCCGCATCCCGGGAAGTACCGCGCCAGCCATGTCGCGGCTGCGGGGCAGATGGTCACGCGCGTTCTCCCGAACATGCCGTCCTATCCGATCCCCGGAATCCCCGAGGTGGAGGCGGCCACCGCCGGAGCGGGCCCGGAGGTCTCGGTCTTCATTGCGAACGCCGCCGCTGATGACCGGCGACCGGACCAGAGCTATGCCGGGATCCTGGAAGGCGGGCGGCGGCAGTACTCCCGAGTTTCCAGCCGCTCGACCGTCTGGGCCGGTTCGGAACAGGCACCCGAAGGCATCTACGGGCCGGCCATTCGAGCTCTCCAGGGGATGCGTGCTACCATCGAGGCGAAAGCCGTGGAGCGCGCAAAGAGGAGGCTCTGAAAAGTGGCGACCGCCCTGGACTATGAAGAGATCGACTTCGCCTTTGTGCGGGAGGAGATCTTTGGCGAGGACGAGGACGGGAATCCCTGGGTCCCCGATCCTCTTCCCTCTACCGGGTGGGCCGGCATCGTTCCAGAGAATGAGTATCTGGTTCCAGATCCGGCGCCAGCCTCCTCTGGCCCGCCGACCATTTACGCCGCCTGGAGCCTCATCTATGACGATGTCGACGGCGACTTCGAGGATATCCAGGCACCGATCCGCTCCGGCCGCCTCATGGTGGCGCGGTATCTCCAGAAGGGAGCACGGACGGGGTACAACCGGATTCTCCGGCGGGCGATCCTGGCTCGGCTTGCGGATGTCGCCGACGGTCCCCTCGGCTTCTCACTCCAGGAATCGCGGACCATCACGGTCGGCTTCGTCGGTCCTTGGTTCGTTCAGAATCTCGCCGTCCCCTTCTCGGGTGGGGGCTAGGAGGTCCAGATGCAGAAGAAGCTGATCAAGGCCTGGGGTCCGTACGGAATCGGGACGGTCGTGGCGGACAACAAGGAGGAGGCCGAAGCCACTCCCGGGACGCTCCGCGTCAGCCCGGACCGGTTCGCCACTCTCCACGAGGGTGGATACTTCGAGGCGGACGAGCCGGAGCGGCCGGTTCCTCTTGAAGTAAGGACGGCGTTCAAGGGAACTCCCCACAGCATCGAGCAGGAACCCGCCCCCCGGAAGCTGGCCCCGCAAGGCGCTCGCTCGGAAGCGGCCCCAGTAGCCGAGGGAGGCGAGCTTCGGCCGGTTGATCCTGAGAAGGAGCCCTGATGCCCGGCGAATACATCTTCCGGAATCTGATGATCTCGCTGGACGGGCTTCTCGTCTCCCAAACCTTCAATGCCTTCGAGCTCGGACTGACGCGAGACAGCCTCCCTCTGGGAACCCTCGAGACGATCGGGAACAAGAGCGCGAAGGGGGACTATGCATCTTCCGCACGGCTGATCGAGGGTTGGGGCACAGAGACCGAGCAGCGGTTTATGGCTCACCTCGCCGATGAAGAGGAAGAGACGAGTCTTCTGGTGCCTCTCCGGAGCGACACGCGAGCGAGCCCGATGGACGTGGCGGGCAATCCGGCATTCTTCATCATCTGCAAGACGACCGAGGTGCCCCACAAGACTGAGCAGGGGCAGGTCAAGCGGGTCTCGGGAACGTTCACTTCGGCGGATGGCCGGCAGCCCAACCTGGGGGTCATGCTCTTCACCTCTCGCGCGAAGATCTCCGATCCGCTCACCGAGGCGGACAGCCCGGTCACCTCAGACGCGGTGGAGGTCGGCGAACTGGTCGAGGGCTTCGAGCTTACAGGGACGGTCCACTGCCACAGTATTACCGGGACCGGCATCGTCACCGTTGAGGTCGAGATCCTCTCCGATGTCGATGACACCTTCGCGACGCCGACCGTTCAGCACACCCTGTCGCTCCTCTTCACGAATGAGGACCCGGCCCCGCCTGGCGCCGTGCTTGCTCCGAAGGCGCAGGACTTCGTCCTGGATGGCGATGCGACGCCCGTTCCCGGGGAGCTGGCTTGGGGGGTCCGATTCACGATCACCGATGACGACGCCGGGGGCTCAGGTAAGGTCGAGATCTCGGCGGCGATCAATCTCTTGCCCAAATAGTCGCCCCCGCGACACGGAGAAACAGCAGCCATGGCCAACGAGCCCCTTATCAACCGCCGTCCGAAAGTGTTCTATCGTCCCGCAGCCTCTGCTGGAGCGGGCGCCTGGACCGATGTCTCAGCCCACTTTTATAGGTTTGAACTGATGCCGAAGGTCGCTTCGATCGCGACCGGAGCATTCACCACAGTGGGGAACAAGTCCGAAAAGGGCGATCCAGACCACGATCTGAGCGTCGGCATCAATCACACCCGCAATTGGAGCGAGTTTAGTGCGCTGTTGGCGACCGAGTTCAACGCGGAGGGTGACACCGAGTTTATGTTCAAGGCTCGGGGGGCGGTTGCAACTTCCTTGGACAATCCATATTTCCGTTGCAAGATCAAGCTCACAAGCATGGGCAAGATCGGCGGGGCAAAGAACGATATTTCGCGGCTCGAGGAAAGCTTCAAAACCGAAGGACAAATCGAGAGGTCGACGACGGCGGGCGATCCGCCAGCGGACGGCACCTTCTCCACCTACGTTTAAAGCTCCAGGACATCGAAAGAAAGGAAATCCAGGATGGCACTGAACATGGACAATCTTGCCGGGGCGGCTGGCGAGATTCTGGGCGAAGAGCGGGCTTTCGAGGACGATTGGGGAATGCCCGGTCTCAAGATCACTGGCGTGGTGCTCCGGGCGGATCATCCCGACTGGCAGCAGCATCTCATGGATCTGGCCTCAGGCCGCCCTGAGGCCAAGCATGCGCGGGAAGTGGTCAATGAGCGCATCTATGCGCCCCTCGCCCCCAAGGGCTTCCGCCGTTCTAAGGCGACGGAAGGAGAAGCGCACGCCCGAATGCTCAAGGAGTTGACCGAGACCGAGCGGCTGAAGATTGCCGTCTTCGCGCTACGTGATCAGAAGAGCGGAATCGCCCGGCTTCTGTGCCGTAGCCTTCGCATCAACGGAGAGCGCGAGATTCAGCGCGGCGGCCAGACATTCGATCTCGGCACGGCGGAGGGCCGGGAGCGGTTCCTCAATCACGAGACCTGGGAGTCCGAGGAAGGCGGCGAGAAAGTCGAGTTCGCCGTCGGCCTCTACCAGCAGAAGGGGGGCGGTGAGCGGATGCTCGATGACCAGGGGGAGCCAATTCGGAACCGGGAGGGCGGGTGGAACTTCGGCGACGGGCTAGCATCCCTCATCCTGCGCCAAGCAGAGGAGACCGAAAAGTTTGTCCGCACGCGGAAGGCCGATGCCTTGGAACCATCCGGCGCGTCCTCGACTTCGAGCTCCGGGTTTGGTTCCAGGAGCACGTCACCCGACGACGAATAATCGAGGCCCGGATTGAGGCAAAGCACTGTAGCAGCTCCGAGTGCCCAGGCGACGGCGGCTTTCCTGCCACCTGGAACCCTCGGGTCTGCCCGGAGTGCGACTTCCACCGGGGCTCGATCGGCGAGGACACATGCTGCGCGGGATGCGGTCGCGAGTGGAAACCCGCAGACGATGCCTGTCCCGTCTGTGGGGGCACCTCCTACCACGAGACGAGCAGGGCGGCAGAGCTGTACGACCCCACCGCCTTTTCCTGCGGGGATTGTGGCACGGAATGGCAATCCGCCTCGCTCCGTTGCCCGGCCTGCTCGTCGGTCAACGTCCTCGCCTCCTACCCTGACATTCCCTCTGTCGACCATGATCCCGGCTTGGCGCTCGTCCTCGCCGTCGAGGGGCAGATCCCGCGCACGGAGAGCGGGGCCCTGCTGTGGCGAGATGCCATGGCGTGGCTCCGCTTCCACGGTGTCCGTGACCGAGCAGAGCTTCTCACCTGGGAGTGGTTCTTCCGCGAGATTGGTCATCTCCGCGCTCGCATCATCGAGGAGCTGACGGCGATAACGCCGAAAGCCGACAGCGATGAAGAGCGAGATGAATAGCGCGGCTCGGGTGTTCTGATGCCCGGCGGCGCCGACTTCATCGTAGGCCTGGAGGTCCAGCCGAGAGGCGCCGGCCTTCGGCAGGCTGCCGCACAGACGAAGGTCCTCACCGACGAGACACGTAGGAGCGGTGAGGAGAACCGGCGGGTCCGAACCACTGTCACAGACTTAGAGCAGGCGGAACGTCGTCGGCGCGCCACCCTGGATCAGGTAGTCCAGTCAATCAAGGCGCAGAATCTTGCCCTCGCTCAGGCACGGACCGACATAGCGCAATACCAAAGGCAAGTCGAGCAGGCGGCGGAGGCGAAGCGGCGCGCGACTGGCGTCTTCAACAGCTTCCGCGCCGCGGTCGTGGCGGTCCAGATTGCTGTAGCCGCCCTGGGTCTCGGCGCCCTCATTCGCGACTCGGTGGGAGTTGCGCTCGCCTTCGATCGAGCGAACAAGAGCCTGATCGCTGCGGCCGGAAGTCAGCAGCTCGCCGGCCGAGAGACGGCCTTTGTCTCGGCGGAGGCCGATCGGCTTGGGCTTGTGCTGACCGATACAGCCCAGTCATACGCCAAGCTCGCAGCCGCCTCGCGAGGCACATCACTGGCCGGTCAGGAGACGCGAGAGATCTTCTCGGCAGTTGCCGAGACCGGCTCCGTCCTCGGGCTTCGGGCAGACGAGATGCAGGGAGCATTGAACGCGGTCCAGCAGATGATGTCGAAGGGGACGGTGCAGGCGGAGGAGCTGCGCGGCCAGCTCGGTGAGCGAATCCCTGGCGCTTTCCAGATCGCCGCCCGCGCCATGGGCGTAACCACGGCCGAGCTCGGGAAGATGCTTGAGGGTGGAAAGGTAATGGCGGCGGATCTCCTGCCGAAGCTGGCCGACGAGCTACGGAAGACGTTCGGGCCTGGGCTGGTCAATGCGGTCAACTCCGCGCAGGCAAACTTAAACCGCCTGCGCAATGCGGTTGACCAGGTCAAGGGGGCTGTCGGCGAGGGCTTCCTGGCCGGCTTCCTGGCCGGCTTCACCGATCTCAAAGAGGCCCTCTCGGCCGAGGAGCTGAAAGCAGCCGCTCGCGATCTGGGCGAGAGCATCGGTAAGGCGCTCCGTACTGCTGCCGACATCGGCATGCTC
>Ga0196964_10000923_pt1 | contig 15834 bp, 16 predicted proteins | sample S1_10metaG_FD_148615 | JGI IMG/M metagenome (GOLD analysis project Ga0196964, IMG submission 148615) | Soil microbial communities from Anza Borrego desert, Southern California, United States - S1_10 | ecosystem: Environmental > Terrestrial > Soil > Desert | place: USA: California | collected...
TAGCAAAATCATTTTTAAAATTTTAAAAGAGTTCTTTGATTATTATGAAGCGAAGCTAAAAGAAGAAAAGAAAATTGAATAGTTGTCATTCTGAGCAGCGCGAAGAATCTACGGCAGAAGAGACTGACGCGAACTTCTAACGTTGATTCTTCGCTCCGCTCAGAATGACAATTTTTAAAAGTTTTGAAAAACAAAAAAGGCAGGTTCTTTTAAAAACCTACCTTTTAAAAATTCTTTTAAAAACCAGCAAATCAGCTCGACTTCTCAAACAAATAGCTCTTCAGCTTATCCGCCGAAATGCGCTCCTGCTGCATGCTATCGCGTTCGCGAATCGTCACCGTGCCGTCTTCCAGCGTGGTGTGGTCTACGGTAATGCAGTACGGCGTCCCAATTTCATCCTGGCGGCGGTAGCGACGGCCAATCGCGCCACTCGTGTCGTACTGCGCTTTAAAATTGGACTGCAAATCTTTAAAAATCGCCTCAGCGCGCTCGCCCATGCCGTCTTTATTCATCAGCGGGAAAACAGCAACCTGCACCGGCGCGATTTTCGGGTGGAAGCGCAGAACCATGCGGGTTTCCTCCTTGCCGCTCTCGTCTGCAACAGATTCTTCCTCATACGCATTGCACAAAAACGCCATCACGGAGCGCGTCGCGCCGACCGCCGTTTCAATCACGTACGGCACGTAGCGCTCTTTTGAGACCGTGTCCACATACTCCAGCTTTTTGCCAGAGAACTCCTGGTGCTGCTTTAAATCGTAGTCCGTGCGCGAGTGAATTCCCTCGATTTCGCCCCAGCCGAACGGGAATAAAAATTCAATATCAACCGCTGCAGCCGCGTAATGCGCAAGTTTTTCGTGCGGTTTAAAATGCAGGTTTTCCGGCTTGATGCCCAGTTTTAAAAACCAGTTCCACCTTCTCTCGCGCCAGTATTCGAACCACTCTGTTTCCGTGCTCGGCTTGATGAAATACTGCATTTCCATCTGCTCAAATTCCCGCGTGCGGAAAAGGAAATTTTTCGTGTTTATCTCATTGCGAAACGATTTTCCGATTTGCGCGATCCCAAACGGCACTTTCTGCCGCGCCGATTCCATCACGTTTTTAAAATTCACGAAAATTCCCTGCGCTGTTTCAGGACGCAGATAGACTGTTTCGCCCGCACCTTCAATCGCGCCAAGCGAGGTTTTCAGCATAAGGTTGAAATTGCGCACTTCCGTCCAGTCCGCCGCTCCCGAAACCGGATCGGGAATATTATGCCCGGTAATGATTTTATAATAATCGCTTGGCTCATTCACGGCCGCAAGCTCTTTTTCAATCGCGTCCGCTTCGTCGTTCTTATTTTTCTTGCGCAATTTATCAACGTATTCCTCAATCAGATTATCCGCGCGGAAACGGCCCTTGCTGATTTTATTGTCAATCATCGGGTCGGAAAACTGGCTCGTGTGCCCCGAGGCATCCCACACACGCGGGTGCATGAGGATAGACGCGTCAATGCCTTCCACGTCCTCGCGGTAGGTCATATCACGCCACCACGCTTCCTTGATATTGCGCAGAAGTTCCACGCCAAGCGGGCCAAAATCCCAGCAACCGTTCAGGCCGCCGTAGATTTCCGAAGATTGAAAAATAAAACCACGTCGTTTTGAAAGGGAAATAATCGCGTCGAGAGATGTTTTTTGCGCTGCCATAAAGTGCGTTTTTAAAAAGGGAAATTTGTGTTTTTAAAAGTAAAGTCCATGTTTCGACATAAGAAACAGTGGTAAATTTCGTAATTTGCAAACCTACGAAAAATCGCGCTTTTAAAAGATTTTGAATTCCTTTAAAAATGACAAAACTCAGCGTAAACATCAATAAATTCGCCACACTCCGCAACGCACGTGGCGGCAACAATCCCAACGTTGTAAAATCAGCGCTCGACTGCGAACGCTTTGGCGCCGAGGGCATCACGGTACACCCGCGCCCGGACGAACGCCATATCCGCTACCAGGATGTTCTTGATTTAAAACCCCTTTTAAAAACTGAATTCAACATCGAAGGTCGTCCCGAGCCCAAATTTATGGATCTGGTTTTAAAAGTAAAGCCCGCTCAGGCAACGCTTGTTCCCGATGCACCAGATGCGCTCACATCGAATGCTGGCTGGGACACAATTAAAAATGAAAGCTTTTTAAAAGAAGTAATTTCAGAATTACAGCGGGCCGGCATCCGCACATCAATTTTCATTGACCCTGTCGCTGAAATGATAGAAGGCGCAGCGCGTGTGGGCACAGACCGCGTAGAGCTCTACACGGAATCGTACGCGCAGGGCTTTTTAAAAGACCGTCATGCTGCTATTGCGCCGTATGTGGAAGCTGCGAGGCTTGCGAATGAGTTGGGTTTAGGCTTGAATGCGGGGCACGATCTGGATTTGGATAATCTCAACTTTTTTAAAAATACTATACCGAATCTGCTGGAAGTCTCCATCGGTCATGCGCTCGTGTGTGATGCGCTGTATCTGGGTTTGGAGAAGACGATTGGACGATATTTGGAAGAGCTCAAATAATGCCTGAACAATTATCGACCGAAACTCTTTTAAAAATCCAGCAAGAGCTTGACTGGGCTGAAGAAGCTTTTACAAGTGGTAACGTCGCCAAAGCGCGTGTTTGTGCGCGGCGCGCTGTTGGGTGGCTTGTTCAGTCTTTTAAAAACTCGTCCTACGGTACGCAGATTGGTGAGAATTTCCGTGCAATAGTTGCTGATGAGAATGTGCCGGAAGAAATTCGCGCAGTGGCTATACGTCTTCAGGGCGGAAATCGCGCAGAGCTGGAAGGCGGGATTTTCAGCGATGAGCCATTGAAAGATGCTGAAATTCTGCTGAATTATTTTAAAAACAATTTGCAATAAAATTCTACACAAATCCTTTTTAAAGCTGCTCGGAAAACTTTTCTTATTTTTGCTTTTACACGCTTTTAAAACCGCACCACGGACTTATAAAAAATTGCTATGAAATCTATTGTTTTTTCGATACTGGCCTTGCTGTTTTCAATGCAAACAGTAGGCGCTCAGCAGTTCGGTACACCTCAACCGCAGAAAGTAAAGCTGCGCACGACGTACTCGCCAAGGGAAATTACTGTTGAGGCAGGGAAGGATACGAGTTTTAGCATAACGTATAAAACTACTGAAGGCTACTATTTTTACGGGCCGGAGTCGCCGAAAGGCGGCGGAAAAAAGCTGGAATTTGAATTGGATTCCAAGCTGTTAAAACTCGGTAAGCTCCGCGGGCCAAAGCCGAAAATTAAGTATGATTCTACATTTGAAGTATATATTCACGAATATCGTGGGTCTGTAAAATTTGATGTGCCTCTCCGGATCAATCCAGCAACAAAACCCGGGCAATATCAGACGAAAATTATTTCCTGGGCGCAGGTTTGTGATACAATGTCATGCGTAGATATTCCAGATACGCTAGCGTTTACACTTAATGTTTTAGCGGCTACCGACACGAGCGGCCTCGGAGCAAATGATTCGGCTTTTGCAGTACCAGCAGTTACTAACAACCAGCGAAATGATTTGCCTCCTGCCGCCACAGTGACTGAATCGCAACAGGAAATAGAAAACAAGAAGAAAGAAGGCGTCCTGTCATTTTTATGGTTTGCGATGACAGCCGGAGCGCTATCGCTCCTGACGCCGTGTGTATTTCCGATGATCCCGATCACCGTTTCGTTTTTCACGAAGCGCACAGAAAAGTCGAAAGGCAAAGGGCTTCGTGATTCGATTGTCTATGCACTGGGAATTATTACCACATTTACTGCTATTGGCTTTGTCGTTTCACTCATCTTTGGTTCGACGGGAATTTCCGACTTTGCGACAAATCCGTGGGTAAATATTTTCATCGCGCTAATTTTCATCATTTTTGCCTTGAATCTCTTTGGTGCATTTGAAATACAGGTGCCGACGAGCGTATTAAATAAACTGAACCGTTCGTCACAGGGCGATGGTGTTGGTAGCGTGCTGCTGATGGGCTTAACATTCTCACTTACATCGTTTACATGTACGGTTCCGTTTGTGGGTTCAGCACTGATTTCTGCTTCAAGCGGCGAGTGGTTTTACCCGATTATCGGGATGCTTGGCTTTTCGGCTGTTTTTGCCGCACCATTTTTCCTGCTTGCACTTTTCCCTTCGGCGATGAGCAAGCTGCCAAAATCCGGCGGCTGGATGAATAACGTAAAGGTCGTGATGGGTTTTATGGAAATTGCTGCAGCAATTAAATTTATTTCAAATGTTGACCTTGTTTGGGGTTGGGGAGTTTTGCCGCGTGAGCTTTTCCTCGCGATCTGGATCGGTTGCGCAACTCTTGCTACATTATATATTCTCGGGCTGTTTAAATTCTCGCTGGATTCAAATGTTGACCGCGTAGGCGGTGGGCGTGCAGTGTTTGCGATTGTGTTTGCGTCAATTACTTTTTATCTTCTGTCTGGCCTATACGGCAAACCTCTTGGCGAACTCGACGCCTTCCTGCCGCCACCAGATTACGAACAGCACACAGGGACACAGACTGGTGGAACGCCTGTACAGACAGCATCTATGGGTGGCGGAGGTTCTTTAAAAACGAATGCTGAAGCTTCGGAAGAAAATTGGTTTTCTGATTATAAGACTGCGCTTGCTGAATCCAAAAAAACCGGTAAGCCGCTTTTTATAGATTTCACAGGATTTACCTGTACGAACTGTCGCTGGATGGAGCGCAATATGTTTCCTAAGCAGCAGGTGGCAGGGCTGATGGACCAGATGATAAAAGTGCGCCTTTATACTGATCGCCGTGAGGAGCCGTATTTATCAAACAAAAGTATGCAGCAATCGCGCTTTGGCTCTATCGAGCTTCCACTATATGTTGTGATGAAGCCAAACGAGGAAGTTGTCGGCACGAAGGCTTTTACTCGCAATGAGGCAGAGTTTGCAGAGTTTTTAAAAAAGGGCGTGAATTAAATTTAAAAATCAATATTTTAAAACATGACTGCAATATTTCGCTCAAATCTAAAGATTGCTTTGGCGCTTCATGCTTGATTGGTATTTATATTGCTCATATTGGCCTGATTATCGGAATAGTCATGTCAATTGGTGCGATGATGGTGACGGTAGTTTTGCTATTAGCAGCCATTGCTAGTGACTTTTTTACAAAGACAAACTTTAAAGGCATTCCGCTTTTCATTTTCTTCACCCTTTTGTTCGGGATTTTCTGGGGAATGCCTTTCACATCTTTTAAAAATTCACTTCAGGAAAAAGAAGCTACAAGGATAATTGCCGAAATTGAAAATTTTAAAAAGTTAAATGGCTATTATCCTGAAGAAATTGAAAAAGTAGGAATTTTATCTCTATATTCTGAATTTGACTATTTCCGTCATGCGAAATATCCCGTGTATTATTATTTGAGTTACAGTCTTGGCGGATGGAGCAAGATGCCTTATTCAAACGAAACCCAAACCTGGATTCGCGATGATGATTAGCTTTTAAACCTAGTCAATCTCCGCAATTCCTCCTCCGTCATCCTATACGAGAACCACTCGCGCTGCCGCTTCGCACCCAGCTTTTCATAAAATTCAATTGCATTTTCATTCCAGTCCAATACCTGCCATTCCATTCTTCCGCACCCTCTTTTTAAAGCTTCTGCCGCCAGAAATTTCATTATTTCAAAAGCAATCTTCTGTCCGCGAAATTCGGGCAAAACGAAAAGATCTTCCAGGTATAATGTTGGCTTGGCAAGGAAGCTTGAGTATGTTTCAAAAACAATGCAGTAGCCTGCGGGTACGCCACTGTTAAAAGCAAGATATGCTTCGAAGTGCGGATTGTTTTTAAAAGCGTCGTGCCGAAGGCGTCCTTGGGCTGCTTCGTCCGGCGGCGGGAGCTTTTCAAAATCAGCAAGCGCGACAATGAGCTGTAAAAACTGGTCGAAAGTTTTCGGCGTAACTCGTTGAATTTCAGGCATTTTCTTTTAAAAGTCTTTATTAATGAAAGGAAAATGAATGTACGGTTAATTTCAGGCAATTTAATGATTTTTTTAAGGAAAAGCGGAACTTGATTTTAAAAAGTGAACGTTGGGGCTTGCAACATAATGATTTAGGAATTTTTCAATTTTTAAAAGGAGAGGAGACTATGATGAAGTTTCGTAAAAGCACAGCACTCATGATGGCATTTTCAACAGTTGGGTTTATGGCCTGCAGCCAGGGCGAATCAGGCGAACAAATGGGCGATAATTTGGAAGACAGCACTTCCCTGGCACATGGCAATACAAGTGATGATCTGGCAGCAGGGCGTGGCGATACGACACTGAATAACGGCTCAATGAATGGAGGACAGCAGGGAGCCATGAATGGAGGCACTTCAGCAATGCTCAATAACGGCCAGCCAATGACCGACGGCCAGATATTCGCCGTGATGAGCATGATGGATTCTAAAGAAGTAAATGAAGGCCGTATTGGTACAAAAAAAGCGCAGAATGCTGATGTGAAAAAGTATGCGCAAATGCTGGTAGAGCATCACACAAAGATGATGAAGGACGGCCAACAGCTCATGAAGCAACAGAATGTTGCTGCTGATTCTACTATAGTCCGTCCGCTTCTTGCAGGAGTTCAGGATGCTACTCAGCGTTTGAATAATGCAACAGGAGCAAACTTTGACGCTGAATTTGTCGCACTACAGGTTACTAATCACGAAATGGCGCTCAATCATCTGAACCAGATGATGAATCAGACTCAGAATCAGCAGATCAAAGCACATATCCAAAAAGGAATTCCAATAATTCAATCGCACCTTGACCAGGCGCGCCAGCTCCAAACACGTATCGGTGCCACTGCAGGAACAACTGGTGGAACAGCAGGTACAACTGGCGGTACAGCAGGTACAACTGGCGGTACAGGCATGGGCACAACTGGTGGAACGAGTACTGCAACAGGAACAGGAACCGGTACGACACCAAGATAGTGATTTCGATATGAAAGCAACTAACCTATAAGAAAAACCCACTGATATAACTTCAGTGGGTTTTCTTTTTTACAAAGCACTAAACTTGTTATCTTACAGGCAAAGATAGAATATCTGTTCTGACAGCATCAGCAGTTTTTGCAAAATCAGCTGTGGCCTGAAGCTGTTTTGTTTGTCCCTGCGAAGTTAATAACAGGTAAGGTCTATTTTCAGCGAACAGTAGTGAAAACTGAGTATAATGCAACCGGGAAGTATATCTGGCAGTATGGTTCGATCTTTCTATAAACAAAGTACTTATCTCTGAAAGCCCAATCTCTGTATTCCCGGCAAGAAAAGCAGCTGCATCAATTCTCTCAATAAAGCGATCTTTGGACTCTACTGTGAAATTGCACGTAACTGTATCCTGCCCATCTTCCTTTATAAATGTGAAATCAACCCAGGCTGAAGCATCCTGGCCTGAAAACTCAGTTTTTTTAATAAAATACAAAGTACTATTTTTTCCTTTATAAAATGATTCTATAGGGTAGGGTGTCTGGCAACCCACAAAAGCGAAAATATAAAAGAAACCAACACTAAGTAGAGTTTTTACCTTATTCACAGTGAAGTCGCTCCTCGAGAAATAATGTTTTATGAAAGGTGGAGGCTGCCTCTAATGAATCTGAATACACAAAGTTAAAAACCACAATTCCGTAGGAGCCAGCATCGGTATATACAATACGGCATATATATTCATCTGCCTTTCTTAGAAAATAGGATTTTGCCTTTCTCTTAATTATCTCTGTGGAGCGTGTCCCTAGAATGTCATAAGAGGTATCTCTTTTTTGCGCGAGTTCAATACTATTCAACTCTGTTTCTGGCGATAGGGCAATAAATATGTGCCCCCGGCTGGTTTTAATAGTCTTGTTGAGTGGTGTTTGCACACCTTTTATTGCGCATAACTCTTCATATTGATCCACTATATGCTGAGATTTTATTATTTCCTTGTCGCCAGGCAATAGTTTAAAGCATTCGTCATTACCAAAAATGATCTGATCTGGACGAGGCTGTTTCGTGCACGAGGAAATAATAAGGACCAGGCCAAAAAACATTGTAAGTTTCATCAGCTTTGTTAAGATAAAAAAAGGATAGTAATTCATTACTATCCTTCTAGTATTCCTTGAGATACTGGTTATTCGCCTGTAATAATACAGGTATGAGTTGCAAAGAATGGCAGGAACCATGTTGTTTTAACGTCTACCGTAGAAATTTTGGTGATACCGCCGTTTCTGGCTGCTGTTCGAATACTTGCATCACCACCAAAAACAAACCCGAAAACTATAGTTGTAGAGGATTCTCCAACCTTGCTTCCGACAGCATTGCTAGTAGCGGCTACAGGGCCAGTCATTGAACATGAGCTAATAATTGTGGTGAGGGTAATAGCAGCGGCTACTGCTTTGATTTTAGAAGGAATTCCCTTCATGGTGCACCTTGTCAAAAAAAGTGAAAAAAATTGAACTGAAATTTACACATGAAATTATTCTGTTCAAAATTTTTTTTTGTTTAAGGCATGAAAAAAGTAAATATAAAATTGCTGTCACTTTTTCAAGTGTTTTGAATGCCAATAGGTTATGTGCATTATATGTGATGAAAGTTTTTTAAGGAATTATCATGTTATCTATAAGTCGAGTATTGCCAATTCTTACTGCAATAAGTAAAACAATATCATCACCGCTTTTAAAAAAATCCGGCTCATCAAAGTCTGCCGCCTTGGCAGCTGCCGCATAATCAATGACGGCATCAGGAATTTCTTGTAAAACGGCTCTCATTGCCGCGTTAATTTTCACACGTTCTTTTTCGCCCTTTAAAAACACTTCTTCGCCCGTTTTCAATGCTTTAAAAAGTTTTAGAGCGTGAGCGCGATTTTCTTCTGAAAGATAGACGTTACGCGAGCTCATCGCAAGGCCATCAGCTTCGCGGCGTGTAGGTACAATATCAATCTGTACATCGAGGTTCAGATCGCGAACAAGCTTTCTAATAACAAGTGTTTGCTGGTAATCTTTCTGGCCAAAGTAGGCACGGTGTGGTTTTGCAGCGAGGAAAAGTTTTAAAACAACTGTTGCCACACCTTCAAAATGTATTGGTCTGAAAACTCCATCGAATTTTTCACTAACTATTCCGACTTTTACCGATGTTTTAAAACCTTCAGGATACATTTCCTCTGCAGTCGGCGCGAATATAATATCACAACCTGCTTCTTCAGCGATCATCATATCCCGCTCCAAGTCACGAGGATAGCGGGAAAAATCCTCATTCGGTGCGAACTGCGTGGGATTCACAAATATGGACGTGATGACAACATCAGTCTCCTGGCGCGCCTTTCGAATCAGAGAGGCGTGTCCGTCGTGCAGGAAGCCCATGGTCGGCACAAGCGCAATACGTCTTTTGCTAATTCGTTCATTATCAACTGTTTGCTGTAATTCGCCGATGGAGGTGATGATCTTCATTGAAAAAATGCTTGTAATGCTTTAAAAAATCAGAATTTGTCGGAACACGAATATACTTTCAAAAAGCAGAAAATCTTTTAAAAACTTTTGCATTCTTTTAAAAACGCATGAAATTTCACCTCACTTTGCTTTCTGCACTCTTGCTTTTCCTTTTAAAAACTTCCGGGCTTGTTGCCCAAACACCGTTTTCGCATAGTGCACTCGATACACTTTTGCAGCAAAATGTTCGCGGTGGGTTGGTGTATTACCCGGGGTTCTACAGCGAGCTTTTTGAAAAATATCTGGATGAAATTGCGGCAGCAAAACCTGAAAAGTGGGAAAGAAACGAGCAGATCGCATTTTGGATCAATGCATACAATTCAGCGGTAATTGCGCAGGTTTTAAAAAATCCGGGTTTGAGGATGGTGTCAGGTTTGCCGCACTTTTTTAAAGATTCGGTGACAATTGGGCAGCAAAAGATAACGCTCGACAGCGCTCGCGCAAAGCTCGCTCTCTTTAAAGAACCCCTCGTTTATTTCGGGCTGAATTCTGCAGCAATGAGCTATCCAAAGCTCGAAAACCGCGCTTTTAAAGGTGCGACAGTGATAAAGGAATTACAGAAAAATGCGCGCGCGTTTTTAAAAAGTGAAGATAATTTGCTCCTCGATGTTCCAACGAATACGGTGTATATTTCAAAGCTATTCTTAAAAGAAGAAGAGAATTTTAAAAACGGGAAGAAATCTGTTCTCAATTTCCTCGTGGAATATGCACCTCCAGTAATTTCGGGCTACCTGGCTGTGCATAAGGATAGTGTGAAAATTGAGTACCTGGATTTTAACGAGCGTCTCAATGGGCGTTTGGATGAACCGGCGGTTGCAAAGATAAAAGCATACGAAAAGCCAAAAAAGGAAAAGAAGAAAAAAGGAAAAAAATAGTTGTAAGTGCAAATCTTACAAACGATTGCGAATAAATTACCTTGTAGGAATCTGTATTAGTACGTATGTTTGTGGTACGAAAAAATCACCACACAATCTTCGTACTTCAATGAAAACTGTCTATACGAAATCACTTCTTCCGGTTCTTGCTCTTTGCGCTTCTTTGTGGCTTTCATCATGTACCGATCCGGCAGATGTGCTCCCTGCTTCTGATTATCAACCTGTTTTGGAAAAGGAAATTATTGACACACCTGTGGACGAAACTCTTGGTAAAAAAAATCAGCCTGTGAAGGGCGACCGCATTATCGAATTTTCCGGTTATCGCTGGATCGTTCGCAATAGCACGACCTACACCGGCCCCGGCCTGAATGTTTTTTCAAACAGCGTAGATAATGTGTGGGTTGATTCGCAAGGCCAGCTTCACCTGAAAATCACAAAAGTTAACGGCAAATGGATTTCGGCGGAAGTGCTTTCAGAGCAGAATTTCGGCTACGGTGAGTATGTGTTTTATACGGCAAGTCAGCCGGACAAACTTGATAAAAATGTAGTTTTTGGTATGTTTACCTGGGACAATAACACATTCCAGACAGATGGCAATTCGGAAATTGATATAGAATTCGCAAAATGGGGCTATACGAACGCGCCATCGCTCCAGTATTCCGTACAGCCAACCAATGGCGGGATTTATCCTGAGCGGGACATCAATCCAGCGGGCTTTTTACTCACTGGTGATTATTCTACCCATGGGTTTACATGGTCGCCGACAGATGTTGTTTTTAAAAGCTACTATGATCACGGCTTCCCGACACAATGGCTGGCAGGCGAGTGGAGCTTTTACAACACGGCGATTGCGCGCCAGAAAATTGAAGGCGGTCGCTCGAGCGATCCGGTTGTCATTCCACGCCCCGGCACAACGACAAAAGTTCACATGAACCTATGGCTGCATGACGCAAACTTCGATGGTTACGGCGACGCGCCGAGCAATGGTTTAACGGCCGAAGTTGTTATTAAAAAATTCACTTTCAAGCCGAGAACAGGAATTTAAGCTAATTTTAAAGATCGTTATTAAAAGCTGCGTTTGAAAAAAATGCGGCTTTTTTTATTTGAATTGCAATAAGTCCAATACATATGTTTTTATTGTTCTGATGTTGAATTAAATAGCAAACAATTAATATACTTACAAAAAAAAGATGGCATTTATTATTGAGTTTCGTTGTTTCTTTAAAAAACATACAGCTCATATTTTTTAAATCCACATTTAACATTGTACCGATGAAATACATTGTTACCTTTTTTGTACTCTTTTCAACTGCATTAACATATTCGCAGCAGGTCAAAGAAAAAGATATTCAGATTATTCTACAGCTTAAAAGTCCTTTAACGCAACACCCATCCCCGCAAGATCACATTTCAACAGGCAATGTTGCAGTAGATCGAGTAAGTCTACTGCATAAGGCTATCCAGTCACATCTGCTTGCCACAGGAAAGATAATCACGAAGCCTGTGTATGTTATCAGCTTTCAAGCCGGAACAGATATTCGACAGGTAATTTCAGAGTATTATCGGACCGGAGAGATTGATTATGCTGAGGAGGATAAAGTTGGTGGAGCAGATGGCCTGACACCTGATGATGCCAGATATTCGCGGCAGTGGGCTTTAAAAAATACGGGGAATTTTTCCGTTGGTGCTCCTAAGAAAGGAGCTGATATAAAAGTGGAAGAAGCCTGGGCCCTGGAGCAGGGAGATAGCAATCTGATTATAGGAATAATTGATAGTGGGACAAAACTTGATCATCCTGAATTCGCAGGCAGAATTTGGAAAAATCCGGCAGAGATTCCAAACAATGGGATTGATGATGATGAGAACGGGTATATTGATGATATTACAGGATGGGATTTTGTAAATTCAGATAATTTGCCAGTAGACGATAATGGCCACGGTACCAGCGTAGCAGGGATAATTGGGGCTAATGGTAATAATGGTATTGGTATTGCTGGAATAAACTGGAATTCCAGATTAATGATCGTCAAAGGCCTTAATCAGAATGCCCAGGGCAATCATTCCTGGTGGGCGGAGGCTTTATACTATGCTGTTAATAATGGGGCGAAGCTCGTTAATATGTCTTTATCTTCGCAGGATAGTTCTATAACTTTAAAAAATGCAATTGATTATGCTCTAAATAATGGTGTTGTAATTGTCGCCAGTATGGGAAATGTCAACAATAGCATTCGCCGCTATCCCGCTGCTTATACCGGAGTCATTGCAGTTGGTGCCACCAATCCTGATGATACCCGCGCTGTACCTTTTTTCTGGGATCAGGCCAGCGGGAGTAATTACAACAATTATATATCGGTCGTAGCGCCGGGACAGTATATCTATAGCACCCATCATACATCAAATACGAATTATGATGTCTACTGGAGCGGTACCTCGTTTGCGGCACCACATGTGACAGGGGTCGCATCATTGCTTCTTTCCCGAAATACGTACCGGACGCCGGCTGAGATAAAACGCATTCTTGAGGTTACCGCTGATGACGGTATTGGAAATAATACCGAGGATACACCTGGCTGGGATAGATTTTATGGCCACGGTAGATTAAATGCCTTTAAAGCTCTGTCCTATGCGATTGGTGTAGAAATCACTCAGCAGCCACTTTCGGTAAGTGTTTGCTCAGGAATGGCCACCAGGGTTTTCGCTGTAGAAGTTCGGCGAACGGGTGAGGCCGAACAAATTCAGTATCAATGGTATAAGGATAACCGACCATTGGTTAATAATGGAAGATTGAGCGGTGCTACAATGTCGTCTTTACAAATTACTAGTCCTGATTCATCAGATGCCGGAACGTACTTTGTGAAGGTATCCACAGGCTTTCCTAATAAGCCAATTACTTCATCATCAGCTCAACTTACAGTAAGCATTACGCCCTCTATTCTGAAGCAGCCAGCTGCAGTCAGTTTTTGCAAAGGCGAGGCTGTAGCGCTCAGAGTAGCGGCAATAGGTACAGATTTGTCTTATCAATGGAAGAAGAATGGAATAGATATTCCTGGGGCGGTTACTTCCGAATATATGGCCATGGAGGAAGGCGACTATTCCGCAGTACTTACTAATTTCTGCGGCCAGATTAGTACACAGATGGTTTATGTTACTGAACTATTACCTCCTGTCATTCTTTCTCAACCTGTTGCCGGGGTAGTATGCGATAAACAGCCATTCCCTTTGCAAGTTCATGCATCAGGTTCTGATCTTTATTATCAATGGAAAAAGGATGGACAAGATGTTTTTGCTCAACTATCCCTTGTTCATACTTGGGAACCCGGCCAGTACTCTGTCACTGTGAGCAATACCTGTGGGATAGCCTATTCAGATACTATTACTGTGGAAAAACAGCCAGAGGTCGCTATTATCACTCAGCCTGTTTCTGAATTCATTTGCGAAGACAAAAGTGCTGTTTTAACAGTAGAAGCAACCGGTGGAGATGATCTTGCATATCAATGGATGAGGGATAGTGTAATTATTGAGGGGGCCGTATCCAGTACCTATACCGCTTTTGAACCCGGTAATTATTCTGTTGTAGTTTCTAATTCATGTGATCAGGCTCTCTCAAACACAGCAGCAGTTTCAATTTTAGAGCCACCGGCAATTACTAGGCAACCAACGTCAGGGTCACTTTGTAAAGGGGGAAACATCGTCCTCAGTAGCCAGGCCACAGGATCAGGATTAAGATATGAGTGGGAAAAGAACGGCGTAACTCTTACAGGACAAACCTCTAAAAGTTTAATGGTATCTGAGCCGGGCCACTATTCTGTTATAATTAGTAATGCATGTTATCAAATCAGATCCTCGGTAGCCACTGTTGAAATAATAGATGTGCCGGAAATTATAACACAACCACATAATATCGCCCTTTCGCCAGGCTCCGATTTACTTTTACAGGTAAGAGCAAATAATGCCGAATATTATCAATGGTTATTGAACGGTAATCCTATTCCAGGTGCAACTTCCGATACCTATTCAAAAGGGAATATCTCTCAGGCTGATGCTGGGGTTTATAGTGTGAAGGTATCTAATAAGTGCGGTGATATTGTATCTGAGGCGAGTAGAGTTAATATTGTAACCCATGTAGCAGGCGAAAGTAATTATAATGGTTTTTACCTCCGCTCAGGTTACCCAAACCCATTTATAGAAGAAAGCATCTTTGAATTCTATCTTCCTTTTGATGTACCCGTTGTAATTTCGATTTATGATGCCCTTGGACGTGAAATTGCAGTACTGCTAGAGAAAAAACTACCAGGTGGCCATCATTCTGTTCTTGTGAAGGCTTCAGATATTAATTTTATCGAGGGTTTATATTTTTTAAACCTTCGCTCTCCTGAGACGCGACTTATTCAAAGCTTTTCGTATCTACGATAACTCTCTCAGAAGCTTGATTTTCTTTAAAAGCCGCATTTTTAAAAATGTGGCTTTTTTCTTGTCAAGAATTCTTATTTGTATTTAATCTAAAAAAGCTTTTAAAAGTCGGAAACTTTATGTAGATTTGTTCTAAATAAGAATAAGAGCAAAACGTTAGTAATATCGTTTTAGAAAATCACCGGATCTTGCGACTCAAAAGTTTTATAAATATATGAAAACGCCACTTCAGCTTCATGAACTCCCAATCGGCTCACGCGCTGTGATCGCCGGTTATGGAATGATTAATGAGTTTGCGGAACGCCTTCAGGAGCTTGGATTAATTCCCGGAACACTGATCAAGATCGTTCGCCGCGCGCCTTTTAAAGGACCGGTAGAGATTTCTTACGGCACCAACCGCGTAGCTGTGCGCGCAAACGAAAGCAATTCGATATTTGTGGAATGCCTGAACTAAAGAGCCGGTTTTAAAAGATTTTTTAAAACATTCTTTTAAAAACTTTTACAGCCCACTTTTTAAAAACGGGAAAACTCCATGTCGCATTGCGCTGATGAAACAGCCGAAAGCCGCGTAATTCCTCAATCGCCACTTGTCGCGTTTGTCGGCACACCGAATTGCGGCAAATCCACACTTTTTAACGTTCTTACCGGTCTTCGCCAGAAAGTCGGGAATTTCCCCGGCGTGACGGTCAATCCTGCGCTCGGCACCCTTCTTGGCAACGAAAAAAAAATCCGCCTGATAGATCTTCCCGGTATTTATTCCCTTTCACCAAAGTCCCCTGATGAAGCGCTCACAGCGTCTGTTTTAAAAGGTGAAAGTAAAAAGATCGAGATGCCAGACGCAGCTGTTTTCGTGATCAACGGCACCAACCTTGAAAAATCACTTTTTCTCTTTTCGCAATTCGCCGCTTTAAAGATCCCGTCGGTCGTGGTCGTTACGATGATTGATGAGATAAAGTCGCGTGGCGGCATCTTTGACGACATTGAGCTTGAGCATGAGCTTGGCGTTCCGGTTCTAAGCGTTGTCGGGCATAAAGGCGTTGGCGTGGATGAGATCAAAGAGCAGCTTTGCTCCGTCGCCGATT
>Ga0196964_10000924_pt1 | contig 15829 bp, 10 predicted proteins | sample S1_10metaG_FD_148615 | JGI IMG/M metagenome (GOLD analysis project Ga0196964, IMG submission 148615) | Soil microbial communities from Anza Borrego desert, Southern California, United States - S1_10 | ecosystem: Environmental > Terrestrial > Soil > Desert | place: USA: California | collected...
TAGTTCCTGATGCGCGCCAGGTAGCCGGTGCGCGGCTTCACGTTGAGTTCCGCCAGCAGGCCGTACGCGCGCGGGTCGGCGTGCAGGCGGCGCACGGCGCTGTCTTTGTCATTCAGATCGCCGAAGGTGATCGCCTGGGTCGGGCAGGCCTGCGCACAGGCCGGGACGATCATGCCATCGAGGATCGGCTTGCCGGCGTTCTTGGTCTGGATCTTCACCGCTTCGATGCGCTGCACGCAGTAAGTGCACTTTTCCATGACACCGCGCATGCGCACGGTCACGTCAGGGTTCTTGCTGAGCTTCAGCGCTTCGTTCTTCGGATCGTAGAGGTTCTTGTTCCAGTCCAGCCAGTTGAAGCGACGGACCTTGTACGGGCAGTTGTTCGCGCAGTAGCGCGTGCCGATGCAGCGGTTGTAGACCATGTCGTTCAGGCCTTCACGCGAATGCATGGTCGCGCCGACAGGGCAGACCTGTTCGCACGGCGCGTTCTCGCACTGCTGGCAGAGCATCGGCTGCGTGACCATCTCAGGGGACTCAACGTCGCCCTTGTAGTAGCGGTCGAGGCGCATCCAGTGCATCTCGCGGCCGCGAAGCACCTGATCCTTGCCGACGACCGGGACGTTGTTCTCCGACTGGCAGGCCGTCATGCAGGAGTTACAGCCGATGCAGGCGTGCAGATCGACCGCCAGGCCCCAGCGGTGGCCCTTGTACTCAAACTCCTTCCAGAGCGACTCGAGCGGCGGATGGTGGACCATGTGCTGCGCGAAGTCGGGATGCTTGTGGTACTCGGAGAGCGTTCCTTCGCGCGCGATCTCGCGCAGGCTGTCCTCGCGCCGCTTCATGCCGGCGTTGTCGATCAGGTGATGATCCTGCGTCAGCGCCAGCTTGTAGGTCTTGCCGGTCGCGGCCGCCGAGAGCCCGGTGACGACGTTCGGCGCCTCTGAGGTCCGCAGCTTGTAGATGTTGAAGCCGACCGAGACCTCCGCGTTGCCGCCCACGCTGCCGGCCGCTGTGCGGCCGTAGCCGAGCACGAGGCCAACCGAACCGGGCGCCTGACCCGGCAGGATGTACGCCGCGCACTCGACGCTCTTGCCGCCAACGCTGAGCGTGACGAGGTCCTGGTTCTTGATGCCGAGCGCTTCAGCCGTCTTGTTGCTGAAGAACGCCGCGTTGTCCCAGGTCATCTTGGTGATGTAATCGGGCAGTTCCTGCAGCCAGGCGTTGTTCGCGAAGCGACCGTCGTAGACCTTCGTATCGGCAAGGAAAACGCCTTCGAGCTGTCCGGCGCCGGCATCGACCTGCATTGCGCGCGCTGCCACTTCCGTCGTCTTGATCTGCTGCAGCTTCGGCGTCTCGGCCTTCAAACCCGTGTTCGCGACGACGCCGTCGTGCAACGCCTTGCGCCACGCGAAGTCGCTCGCATCTTTGCCGCCGAGCGATTTGAACGTCTCTTTGACCAGCTCTTCGCCGCTCTTCCAAGCGCCGTCGCCGATGAAGGAAAGCACTTCGACCGCGCTCTTGCCGTCATAAAGAGGAGCGATCAACGGCTGCACGAGGCTGACCGTGCCGTCCCACGCGCGCGCGTCGCCCCAGCTTTCAAAGTAGTGCGCCTTCGGCACGTGCCACGAACACAGCTGTGAGGTCTCGTCTTCGTGCAGACCAAAGCGGATCGAGTTCGGAACCTTCGCGATCGCCGCCGCGAAATCGGCGTCCGCCGGCGCGTTGTACGCCGGGTTGCCGCCGAGAATGACGAGCGTGTCGACTTTCCCGCCGCTCATCTCAAGGGCGAGCGCCTTGATTGCGGCCGCGTACGGCTGGCGGTCGGCGTTGATCTCTGCGGTGTAGCTGATCGTCTTGCCCGCGTTGCCAAGCGCATCGTTGAGCTGGTGCGCGAGCGCGTGCACTTCCGCAGGCTGACGGTCGCCGACGTAGACGATGCTCTTGCCCGCGTTGGCGAAGAGATCTTTCGCGAGCGCGCCAACGAACTTCTTCACCTTCTCGTCTGCGAGGAAGCCATCGTTCTTCGCGGCTACGTCGAGCTTGATCTTGCCGTGGCTCGCTTCACCGACCGCAGCCGAAAGTGCCAGCAGGAACGGCTTGATCTGCTCCGAGCGCAGCGGCAGGCGGTGATCGGCGGTCGCGCCGAGCGTCGAAAACGTGCTCTCCACCGCGTACACGCGGTTCATCGTCGCGTGCGCGCCATCTCCGTGGAGTTTGCGCTTGCCGCTGAAGTCGAGCGCATGGCGCAGCGCGGCGCCATGCTGCGTCAGCGGATCGCCGTCGAGCGCCAGGACGAGATCGGCTTCGTTAAATTTGTAATGCGTGCGAACAACATTGCCGAAGGCCAGCTTCGCGCCTTCGCGAACGTTGTCGTCGCTGATCGGCTCGTATTCGACCCAGCCGGCTTCCGGCAGCGCCTTGAGCAGCTTCTCTTTCAGGCGCAGGATCGTCGGCGAGAGTGACCCTTCGCTCAGGATGCGCAAGCCCGCGCCCTTCTTGTCGCGCAGCCCTTTAAAGAGGCCGGCGGCGGCGGTATCGAAGTCCGCCCATTTCTGCGCGGTGCGCTTGCCACCCTCGCGCCTGACGACTTCGCGGCTGCGCTCGGGATCGTACAGTTCGAGGATGCTCGCCAGCGCAAAGACATCGACGGTGCCAACGGCTTTGCCATCGCCGTTGGTCGGGTGCAGCGGGTTGCCCTCGACTTTAACCGGGCGGCCCTCGACGCACTTCACCAACAGGCCGATCGCGGCGCCGCCGAGTTCGCGCGAGGTCGCGAAGTACTGCGGCACGCCCGGAACGCGGTCCGGCGGCAGCTTCGGATCGGCGACGATCTTCGTTTCTTTCCAGCAGCCAGACGCGCCCGCAAGAACAACGCTTGCGCCCATGAGCTGCAGGAAGCGGCGGCGCGAAAAGTCGCTGCCCAGCACCGAGGCGTTGTCTGAGGCGAATTCGTTGGCGAGCGCCTTCTGGAACTCCGGCGTCCGCTCGAGCTCGTTCAGGCTGCGCCAGTAGAGGGGCTTGCCCTGAGGAGCAGTAACGGCCGCCGCTTCCTCCTGGTGCTCGTAATCATGCCCGTGGTCATGAGCATGATCCGCGTGCCCTTCGTAATTATTGCCATGGTCTAACGATGACATGTCGAGCAATCCGTCGAAGGGTTGATGTGGTTTTCTTTACGAAGGTCTTTACCAAGCTCGCGCTGGGTTCGCCCCACCGGCTTCCAGTCCATCAGCGTAACCTTGTCCTTCGGCCGCAGGTGATTCTCCGGCGAACGATGGCAGCTCAAACACCAGCCCATGGAAAGGTTCTCGTGCTGATAGACCTTCTCCATCGTGTCAACCCGTCCGTGACAGGAGACACAGCCGATGCCGCGCGTGACGTGAGCGCTATGATTGAAGTATACGTAGTCGGGAAGCTTGTGAACCTTCACCCACTCGACCTGTTTGTTCTCGACCCAGGCCTGGCGGAGGGGCGCGAGTTTCGGATTGTCCTTACCGATCTTCGCGTGGCAGTTCATGCAGGTTTGCACCGCCGGGACGGCGGCATGTCCGGAGCTTTCAACGGTCGTGTGACAGTAACGGCAGTCGATGCCGAGCTTACCGGCGTGCAGCGCGTGGCTGTACTCAATCGGTTGCTTCGGCATGTAGCCGGTATCTGTCGTGGCGGGATGTCCCGCCAACGGAATGAGCGCAGCGACGTACAGACCGCCGCCGGCGGCCCCCAGGGCAACGAGGGGACGAATGGTATTTGCCCACTTTGGAAACAGCCATCGAGTCATGAGCGGGCAGAGGAACAACCTACGTGCCGAAATGGCAAGCTTGTGCACGGTGCGTCAGTGCCGCGCTGCTATTGCTTCAGTTGCGATAATACAGAGCTTCGTTATCTCCATATTTTATTTTGTGCGAAAGCAACTATTCAAAATATCTTGTCGACATTCTTCGATTCAGCCTTAAAGAGCATTGAGAATCTCTCGCATCTGGCAGGGCCTACTCATTGGGTGTTTTAGCCCACTAAACACGATTTTTTCGCATATCGCAGAGTTGCAGCGCAAGCCTCGGATCCTCCTTTAAGCCCCTGCATCCAAGCGATACACATCCGACCAAACACGATTTCGCGCATCCACTCGCCAACTCGGTGCGTCTAAGGGTCAAAATTCCGGAGGAGATACTATGCCCTCACGAGCGCCGTTCGGACTCCTTGCGCTGCTCTCCCTGCTTTGCGTCGGCCTGATGAATCTCGTCGCTCTTGGTCCTGTCGCCGCCGACGGAAAGGTCATGCCGCCGCGCGACTACAAGGGTTCGCTCGAAGAGCTCGCGCAGGAAGCGATCATCATCTTTCACGGCTCAGAAAAGGAAGGCGGCGCTGTCCAGGACCTGATCCTGAAGATCAGCGTCCAGGGCGAAGCAAAGAACTTCAGTTGGGTGGTCCCCTTCCCCACCGAGCCCAAGGCCGAGGCGGAGGCCGCGAAGCTGTTCAAAGAATGTTTCGACTACGTTCAGGCGCGGACGGTCAAGCCCGCGACGAAGAACGGCAAGAGGGCAGAAGCGAAAGCAGATGAACCTACCGTCGGCGTGGACGTACTCTCACGCGAGATCGTCGGAAGCTACGACGTCGCCGTGGTGAAAGAGACCGAAGCTGGCGCGCTCGACAAATGGCTCGACAAGGAAGGCTTCCAGACGCTGGGCAAAGACGCCGAAGACGTCGTCGGTGAGTATCGCCGCAAAGGCTACTGCTTCGCCTGCATGAAAGTGAACGGCGCCGAGTTGCAGAAGGACAAGCCTGTCGATCTGCATCCGCTGCGCTTCACGTTCAAGACCGGCGGTCGCGACGGCATTTATTTTCCGATGCGCATGACCGGCCTGCAGAAAGATCCGTTCGACGTCAATCTCTACGTCTTCTACGGCAAGTGGCTCAACGACAAGCTGTCGAAGTACGGCTACGTCCACCGCGGCTTCAGCCTGAACTTCCGCGATTTTGACTCGCGCAGTTGCACTCCAAACGCGGGCAAAGCCTGGTCTGCTCCGGAGAGCGACCCGTACCTGAAAGCGTTCTCGGGAAAGATGCCGACACTGACGAAGCTGTTCCAGAAGCTGCATCCGGGCGAGAAGTACTACCTGACCAACATCCAGGCCCGTGGAATCAAGCCCGCCGACGTGCGCGCATGGAAAGATGACTTGTGGCTCTTCCCCTATTACACGGACGAGAACTTCGTCCCGTTTGACGCGCGCAAAGGCGGCGTCGCCGCCGCAGCGTGGCCGGAATAGATTGCCGAGTTCCGGATTGGCGGTCCATGTTCTAAATCCAGACCCAGAACGCGAAAATCGGACATACGCGCTTCTCTAAGATAGGTCAGGTCCCAAGCGCATGTGTTGATTACGCTAAGTCTTTCTCGCAGCAATACCGTCTTCCATCCGACGTATTCGTGATGCGCTGCATGCCCTGGCTTGTGCTCCCGGCCGTCCTGACTTTGCTCTCCTCGGCCTTCGCCGCAACGCTGACGACCGATCGCGGCGTCACCGAAGGCATGTTGCTTTATCACAATGACGACTTCACTGTCGTGGCCGACCTGAAGTCCGACCGTAACGCAGTGCTCTTCAAAGCGGCCGAAATTAAAGAAATAAAGGCTGATCCTCTCGAGTTGAAATTTGCGCGCCTGCGCAGTGAAGACGTGAAACTCGCCCCCCAACTCACCGCGGATCCCGATACCCTTCCTCCGTTGCGAACACTGCTCAAGGACGAGATCCCGTCCTGGTATGGCGGCACGTTCGGCTTGGACATCCAAGCCGAAAAGATTGAGCGCGCCGAAGCGCTGATTCACGGTATCCTGACAACGCGCCGAGCCGATCTTCAGAAAACCTGGACGGAACAGCTCGAGAAGCTTCAGCTCACACCGGCGCAACTCAGGGCCATCGTACGCGAAGGATATCTTGCGGGCTTCGCGCACGGCAAGCCTGGCCGCTGGATCGTGCCGTTCAGCATCGAGCAGTTTCCGCAGGAAAAAATGCTCTGCGTGATCTCCGTTCCCGGCGATTACACGCCCGAGAAACGCTGGCCGCTGATCGTGTGGCTGCACCACACGGGCCCGGGAGACATCGACGCATCGTCGAACTATCCTGCCGAGGTCCAACAGAAGTACATTATCCTCTCACCATGGGCGAAAGCCGCTCATGGCTGGGGGCCCTCGCGCCTCGGGCGGGCCTCCCTCTGGTCGGCGCTGGACGCCATTATGGCGCGCTATCGTATCGATACTTCGCGCATGTACGTCGAAGGCATGAGCATGGGAGGTGTCGGCGCTCGCAAGAACGCAATCTGGGCGCCAGACCGCTTTGCGGCAGTCTGCGCGCGTTCCGGGCCGCCCTTGAAGCAGAACATCGGCGAACTCTACGCCAATCTACACAGCCTCCCCATGCTGGCGCTGTGCGGCAGCGCCGACCCATTGATCCCGTGTGAACAATTCAAGTGGGAAAGGGACATGGCCGCAAAACTAAAGTTGCCCGTCACCGTGCGCATCGAGGAAGGCGGCGACCACTCCGAGTACCGCCAGTTCGACGACGAGGTGTACGCGTTCTTCGCGCAGAATACGCGGAACGCTTTTCCGCGGCGGCTGACGGCAGTCTCTTATGAAGACGGGACTGGCCTTGCGCACTATTACCTGGAGATGGAGCCGGACAATCGCGGCAACAGCTCCATTGAAACGAATGTGCTCAGCATTGTCTCCGCGCAGCGGAGCCGCGAGCGCGACTCCAATGCGCTGCTGAAAGCCGGCGCCGATCCGAAAAACATCGTCGACAAGGTGTTGATGTGGATGCATCCGCGCAGGGTAACGCTCGAGGTCGACCGCGACTCAAACACGATGACCGTCACGCGCGCCGAGCGAGTACTTAAGCTGCGCATTTACCTTGACTCCGATCTGGTGGATATGACCAAGCCAGTGAAGGTGAAGATACCGGGGCGAGAGGCCGTGATCCACGTCCCACGCTGCCGCCTCGAGTTCATGCTGGACGAAGCGCGCCGGCGCAAACGCCGCGACATCACCTACTGGGACGTCATCGAAGTCCCGCTGAAGTAGCTTCGCCGCTTTCATGGCCGATGGTGCAGTCCGACAGCGCCTCCCTTCTCACTTGCGGGCTGAATACCTTTGCGCCACGTTGTAACCATCTTATAGTCCGCGCCTCTATCCCAAAGAGGAGGCGCTATGCGAATCCGTTCCGTCCTGCTGCTGCCGCTGTTCCTTTCGAGCTTCGTTTTCTCGGGCGAAGCACTGTGGCCGCTGAATGCCTTGCCGCTCGAAGAGATCGAAAAAGACTGGAAGTTCAAGCCCGACGAGAAATGGATCAAACACGTCCAGCAGGCCACTGCGCGCGTGGCGATGAAGGACATGCCCGGCGGCGGCTCCGGCGCGTTCGTCTCGCCCGACGGACTCCTCGTCACCAATCGCCACTGCATCGATGACATGCTCGCGGCGCTCTCGACGCCCGAACGCAACATCCTGCGCGACGGTTTCTACGCCAACTCGCGCGACCTGGAACTCGAGACCGGCATGGAGATCTGCGTTCTGCGCGAGATGCTCAACGTCACCGACAAAGTCGTGAAAGACCTGCGCGGCAACCTGAGTTCCGCCGCCATCGCCCGATTGCGCCGTCAGGTTGAGGAGCGCCCGCCCGAGCCCGGCGTCGCGCTGAAACTCGTCCCGCTCTTCGCCGGCCACGAGTTCTGGCTCTACGTCTACGATGTCTATCCGGCGAAACTCGTCTTCGCGCCCGACGAGGCGCTCGGCGCGTTCGGCGGCGAAGAAGACAACTTCCGCTATCCGCGCCACAAGCTCGACATCGCTTTTCTGCGTGCGTACAAGGATGGGGAACCGCTGAAGACGCCGTACTTCGCGCTCGCTGCGAAGGGTCCCAAGGAAGGCGATCAAGTCTTCGTCGCCGGAAGTCCGGGCATGACCGAGCGCTACCTGCCGCTCGCCCGGATTGAATTCCTGCGCGAGAAACAACTGCCGCTGCAAGTCGCCACTGGCAATGGCGCCGTCGCCGCGATTCAGAAGTTCATGAACCAGGGCGCCGAGCAGCGCCGCATCGGTTCGGTCACCCTGGGGCAATACGCCAACGAGCTGAAGATCAATCAGGGCGCTCTCGATTTCTTCAAGCGGCCGGAGTTCATCGCCGCGCGCAAGAAGCAGGAGGAGCAGTGGCGCGAGAAGATCGCCGCCTCGCCCGAGGCCGCGAAAATCGCCAGCACCGCCTTCGCGGACATCGAAAGCGCCTGCGTCGTTCTCGGCAAGACCGCGGCGGCGCGGCACTTTCAGGAGATGCCGAGCGGCCGCTTCTGGGGTCTCGCGCAGTCGCTGCTGAATTTCTCCAATGCCACGCGCGGCAAGCAGGATGCGCAGATCGCGGCGATGGCGGAATCATTCAGTGAGTTCGTCGACAAGATCCTCGATCCGGCGGGCGGCGTTCACATCGATGTCGAGCGCGATGTTCTCGCGGCGTGGCTCGGAGCGGCCAAAGAGCATCTGCCGGCCGATCATCGCTTCCTGAAGCTGGCATTGAATGGAACATCTCCCGAAGAGTCCGCGCGCACGCTGCTCTCCGGGGCCGAACGCCTCACCAAGCCCGAGGCGGTCAAGGAACTCGTCAGTCGCGGCTTTGAGAGCATTGACGAAGCGAAGCTGCCGATCCTGAAGTTCGTTTCCGAGCTGAAGAAACTCGAAGACGCCGACGCGGCTCAGGCCAGCGAAGCCCAGAAGAAGTGCGACACGGCCATCGCTGCGCTCGAGCGCGCTCGCGCTTGTGTACGGAAAGTCTCTGGCGCCCAACGCCACGGGCACGCTGCGCCTGGGCTGGGGCGTCGTGAGCGGCTACGAAGAGAAGGGCAAGAAGATTCCATCGCATACGACGTTCGACTCGATGCTGTCGCGCGCCGCCGGTCAGCGCGAGAAAGCGCCGTTCGAACTGTCGAAGAAGTTCCGCGCTGCGCAGTTCAACTTTGACTTGAAGACGCCGCTGAATTTCGTGAGCACCGCCGACGGCTGCCCCGGAAGCTCAGGCTCGCCGATGTTCACGCAAGACCTGAAACTCGTCGGCGTCATGTTCGACGGCAACGAGCAGGAAGTGCCGAGCATCTACTCGTACATCCCGCCGGAAACCGGCGGCCGCTCGATCAGCGTGGACGTGAGCGCGATCATGGTCGCGCTCGAACACATCTACGCGGCGAAGTGGCTGAGAGAAGAGATCCTCGCCGCGGCGGAAGAGGCGGAAGCGGTGGCGAAGTAGAGCAGTCACTGTGCTCGTGCCAACTGCGCGGCACACCCCTCGCCGCTACCGGGCAGCCACCGGCTGTTGCAGGAGGCCTCTTAGCACCGGATCAACCTTGTAGACCTCGAGTCCTTCATGGTCGGATGCGTTGTCTTCGCGATGCGGCGCGGGGTTGCTCCAGCCCTGATAGTGGCCGCCGAAGATGCGGCGAGCGCAGGCACCTCTCGATGGCCGCGCGGCGTGGAAGACATGCTGATCAAAGATGACGATCGATCCAGGCGGGCACGTCACCACAATCTGGTTCGGCCAGTCTCCGGTGCGGGCCAGCGTCGGCGGCGCGAGTGGATCGCTGATGCGGCGGGGGTACAGGAGCAGTTCGCCGACGTCGGGATTCGAGCCGTCCACATACACATTCGCAAGGACGCGCTCGACGCGCGCGGGCGGCTCGGTGCGCTTCAGGTCCCAGACTTTGTCTGAGCCCATATCCGTACGGTGATAATGCCACTCCGTAAACTGGCGTGACTCGTCAGAGAAAAGTCCGCCACTGTGGGCTAGACGTACCTCATCGCCGAGAACTTCCCGCAAGACGGAGATGACATCACGCCGCGCGTAGAACGGCGCCATCTCGGGCGCGTACCGCAGCAGCGGGTGCATGACAAAGCCGAAACGTCCGCCGCGGCTCCGGCACTCTGCACGCCGCCACGCACTCTCGAAGATGTCGCGGATGTGTCGACACTCCGCGGAGCTGTAAGCAGCTTCCAGAATTGTGTAGCCACGTTGTTCGACCTGCGAACGGTACACTTCCGGCATGGGTTCATTCCTTTCAAGAGGTTTGCCTGTCGATCGATTTGGCATAGTATCCCTCTTCGATCCTTCGGGTTCTACGCAGAGGCAGCCTGAAACTATGCAAAATCGATCATCTCGGCGTCTCGTTGCTCCCAAAGCTGCTCCGCAACGCTTCAACGCGGAACCCTGGAACCTGCCGGACGAGTTCCCGCTCAAAGTCGTCGATTACCGCATGACTCGCACGCAGTTGGCCGAGTTCCACGTCCACAACGTGCTGGAGATCGGCTTGTGCCGCGCGGGACGCGGGTTGTTCATGGTTGAAGATGCAGCACTCCCGTTCAGTGCCGGTGATGTTTTCGTCATCAGCAGTCTGGAGGCGCACTCGGCGTACTCTCTGCCGGAAGCGCCAAGCGAGTGGACGTTTGTTTTCGTGGACGCGGCGCGGGTCATGGGTCCTTCGTTTGCGCCGGCGCTGTTCGACTTTTCCAGAAGCTTTCGCAATCATTTCGCCGCGACGGACGCTCCTGCGATGAACGAATCCGTTGGACACCTGATCCGCGAAGCTCGCGAGCAGCGCCCCTACTATCGCGATGCGATCCGCAGCGAACTCGGCCGCATCATCATTGCCTGCCAGCGCAGTGCTCCCGAACGGCGCCGCGCTGCGCGCCGACGCTCCTTTGAAGCTATGAAGTCCATCGCGCCGGCACTGAAACAGATGACCGAGCACTACGCAAACGAAGTCGAGATCGCGGCTATGGCGCGTGCGTGCCACTTGAGCGAGAGCCACTTCAGGCGCGTCTTCGTACAGCAACTGGGCTGCGGGCCGAAGGAATATCTATCCCGTTATAGGATCGGAGTGGCGGCGTGCCTGCTGACGGCGACCGACAAGCGCATCAGTGATATTGCATACGAAACGGGCTTTGTAACGCTCTCGTCCTTCAACCGGCAGTTCGCAAAAAAGAAGGGCTGCCCGCCGCGCGAGTGGCGGCGCAAAGGAGGTCGGGCTGGCGCCTTCAATGATTGAGCCTGAGGTTTCTAATGGCACGAATGCCCTCCCACGGCTGCCCGGAAGTCCGGTCGCCGCGGCGGAAGAGGCGGAAGCCTTGACGAAGTGGCTCGATGTTCCGTACTCGCCGGGGTATGCTTCCAAACGCCACCTTTAAGGAGAGTCCCTTGCGAATCGCATCCCGCCCTATCGCCGTGCTGAGCTTCTGCCTGCTCGCGCTCTGTCTCCGCGCTGAAGAGGGCGCGGGCAAGACCATGCTGTGGAAGGTCACGTCGGATACTGGCGGCGAGGCCTACCTGCTCGGCTCCGTCCACGTCATGAAGAAGGAAATCTACCCGCTGCCGAAGGTCATGGAGGAAGCGTTCGCGCGCTCGAAGTTCCTGGTTCTCGAAGTCGACGAGAGCAAGCTGGACGCGGCGAAGGTCCAGAAGTTGATGATGGAAAAGGGCATGTATGCGGCGGGGGACGGACTGTCCAAGCACATCCCCAAGGAGTTGCAGGAAAAACTCCAGGCGTTTCTGACCAAGTGCGGTATTCCGGCGGCGATGGCCGAGAAGATGAAGCCATGGACGCTCTCGATAACGCTGACGATGACCTCCATGATGAAACTGGGCTACGACCCGGAGTTCGGCATCGACAAACACTTTCTGAAACAGGCCAATGCGGATGGGAAGAAAGTGCTGGAACTGGAAACCGCCGAAGCGCAGCTCGAAATGCTTTCCGGGCTCTCCGACGAACTGCAACAAAAGATGCTGGGAGTCACACTGGAGGAGTTGGAGTCGAAATCAACGGACATTGAAGACATGATCGCGGCGTGGAGCGCCGGCGACGCGGCTAAGTTGGACACCGTGCTGCATAAGCAGGTGGTGAAGCACCCGGAGTTCAAGCCGTTCTTCGAGAAGATGTTCGATGAGCGCAACATCGGCATGACTGGAAAAGTCGAAGAGTACCTCAAGACGAAAGACATTCATTTTGTCGTCGCCGGCGCCGGACACATGGTGGGCGAGAAGGGCATCGTCAGCCTGCTGCAGAAAAAGAAGTACAAGGTCGAACAGATCTCAAAGGCGGAAGTGCGGGATCCGGAGCCCGCGGGTGCGAAGTGAATTTTCGGACGCTGGCAGAATTAAGACTCTGAAAGAGTCAGCGCGAGGCGAAGGTGACTAGCTGGGATTGAGGTTGCGGTTTTTCATCGAAGGCAACTCGCCACCCTTCCGCTTCTTCCACTCGCGCCACGTGCTGGTGCCCAGCGTAACCATTGTTAGCGGCAGCATCAGCCAGATCACCACCACTCGCACGGTGCCAGATGCTTCGTTCTTCATCGCTTCGAGAACGAGGTAACTCGTATAGACGCAGAAATACGTGACGAACATGGCTCCTTCCCAGCGCCGGATGGCTGCGCCCGTGAAGAACACCGGCAGGCAGGCAACTGCGACGGCCACCATCACAGGCAGGCCGAAGCCGATCATCGTCGCATCGACGGGAATGCCTGTTGGTGACAGCACGCCGCCGGTGCCGAGCACGGCGAGTATGTTAAAGATGTTGCTGCCGACGATGTTGCCCACCGCAATGTCCTTCTCTCCGCGTGCGCTGGCCACCAGGCAAGCCGTCATTTCCGGCGCCGTGGTACCGACGGTCACAACCGTCATGCCGATCAACAGCGGACTCAGCTTGAACGCCGTGGCGACAGCGACGGCTCCTTCAACAAGCCAATCGGAGCCCAAGCCAAGGAACACAAGTCCAATCACGATGAAAAGCGCATGCAGCCAGTAGCGGCGATCGGGCTTAATAGATCCCTTGAGTTCGTCTGCATACGCTTCCTGCACCGCCTGACGTTCACGGCGCGCCTGGCGGATCACAAACAGGATGTAGGCCGCGATACCTGCCGCGAGCAACGCACCGTCCGCGCGGCTGATGGTGCCGTCCAGAGCCAGCAGATACAGCACGAGACTCGCCCCGATCATGATCGGCACGTCAATGCGGATGAGTTGTGGAGCAACAACAAGCGGCGTGATCAGGGCACAAAGCCCGAGGATGAATAGAACATTGTAGATGTTGCTGCCGACGACATTACCCAGAACGACGTTCGTCTGTCCGGACAGCGCCGATTGAGCGCTCACCGCGAGTTCCGGCGCGCTCGTACCAAATGCAACGACGGTCAGACCCACAATCAACGGAGAAATACCAAGTGCCAGGGCGAGTTTGGACGCGCCCTTCACGAGGAACTGAGCGCCAAGAATGAGAGCGGTCAGCCCGAGCAGGAGTTGAAGAGCCGTGTTCGCGGTCACGAAGCCCTCCCGAGTTGCGATGCGCTACAGCCTTATCGCACGCTGGTGAGATAGACAAGGGTGTGGGTAGCCCCCCAAAGCAGCGCGCAAATGACGACGACAGTCATCGCGTATTTGCGGAACACCGCCATATTTGCGGGTTCGCCTTTCGAAGTCGTCCCTGCGAAGTACTGGATGTCGATCAGGCGAAATATGATCACAGCGATGACACCAGACCAGAAGACGAGATTGACGGGGGACAGAATACCCTCACGCTTCATGAAGATGAAGAGCGCCGAAAAAGCGATCAGAGCATTGCCAAGGATTAACCAATAGACTCGTACGAAACAACCATATGGACTGCTGAGTGGTCCCGGAGTATCTGCCATTGTACGCCTCCCGTCATCGCGCGTCGCGATGTTCCGGGATGGCGGCCCGACCATCCAATTCCTGTGACTGGAAACGTCACACCCTTCCAACGTTGCGCAGAGCATAACGCGACCGAATTCTCGGGCAAGATCACTGCGCTCGATAGGAGCGCAGAGAAATCCTGTCTTCATAGGTGCGCAGCGTAGCCCCAATGTTGTACTTTCTAAGTAACGAGGAGGACTCATGGAGCCGCACGAACGAATCTCCGCTAAACTTTCCAAGTTCCGGCCCTCTCTAACGCTGGCGCTCAAGCGCCTCGCAAACGAACGCCGCGCGCAGAATCTGCCCGTGTACGATTTCGGACTCGGCGAGACAAAGGGAAAACTCGAGCCCGAGATCCGCGAGGCCGGCGAGCGCGCCTTTCGTGAAGAGCACACGATGTACACCGACCCCGCCGGCCTGCCCGAACTCCGCGCTGCCGTGCTCAAGTGGATGAACTGCGAAAAGCATTACGGCCCTGAGAACGTCATCATCAGCGCCGGCGCGAAGCAGAGCCTGTTCAACATCTTTCTGGCGATCTGCAATCCCGCTGACTGTATCCTCTTTGATGCCGCGCCGTGGGTCAGCTACCAGCCGCTCGCCACGGCGGCTTATGCGTTTCCCGTGCAGGTGCTGCCGCTCAAGAATCCGGACACGTTGAAAGTAAGCGGCGACGATCTGCGCCGAAATCTGCGCATGCGCCCCCACGTCAAGATGTTCCTGCTCAACAGCCCCGTCAATCCGACGGCTCAGCTTTACAGCGCCGGGGAACTGGAAGAACTGCTCTCCGTCTGCGTGGAGCACCGCGTCTTCTTCGTGCTCGACCGCTTGTACTGGCGGATTGTTTTCGACGGCGGGACGTATCCGGAGCCGCGCATCGACGCCCAGACGCGCCCCTGGCTGATCCAGGTCGACGGCATGTCGAAGAACTTCAGGCGAACGGGTGGGATGCGGATCGGCTGGTGCGTGGCGCCCGATGATGTCGCCGCCGCGATGGTGAACCTGCAGAGCCACTACACCGCTGGGCCGGCAACACCGACGCAGCGCGCGGCACTCGCGGCGATCACGACGCCTTATCGCAACGACATGGTTGTCGAGCTCCAGGGAAAACGCGATCTGCTTTATCGCGAGTCCCAGGACATGCCGTTCATCAAAGTCTGGCGAACGCCGGCGAGTTTTTACTCATTCTGGGACGTTCGCGGATGCTTCGGCCGCCGCACGCCTCAGGGAAAAGTTCTGCAGACCTCCGACGACGTCGCCGAGTACCTGCTCACAAGTGCGGGTTTGATCACTGCATCCGGAAGCGGCTTCATGCAGGATGGTTACCTGCGGCTGAGCTTCGCGACTCCAGACGCGCACATCACTGAAGGAATGCGAGCAACACGCAAAGCATTGTCAGCGATGTCGTGAGTCTCGAAAAATATTTTTGAAACTCTGAATTTTGTGTACTGAAAAGTTGCCGTATGCACGTCATTGGTAATGGAGAGCACAGGGAGCATTCACATGCGTCGATTCTGGCGCTCAAAACATCTCGGCCGCAGCGCCGAAAACACCGACCCTCCGCCGTCGCGCGTTCAAAGTCAACGCTGACCCGCGGAGCGCGCTGATTCAGTTTGGCCATACGCGTCTCCGTCCCCCAAAAGGAGGCGCACCATGGCTGTCAAATACATCACCGATGTTCTGAAGCTCCCGCAGATCCCGGAAGACGTGCGCCAGCGCCTTAAGCGCGTCGCCGAGAAGTACGTTTTCCGTGTGAACGACTATTACCTCGGACTGATCGATTGGAACGATCCCGCCGACCCGATCAGGCAGCTCATCATTCCGCACGAAGACGAGCTCAAAGACTGGGGCCAGCTCGACGCCAGCAACGAGGCCGCGAACACGCCGCTGAAGGGTGTTCAGCACAAGTATCCGCATACGGTCCTGCTGCTGTGCAACGAAGTCTGCGGCGCGTACTGCCGCTATTGCTTCCGCAAGCGTCTGTTCATGAACGACAACGACGAGGTGAGCCTCGACGTTGCCGAAGGCATCAAGTACATCGCCGCGCGGCCGCAGATCACGAATGTGCTGCTGACCGGCGGGGACCCGCTGATCCTCGGCACGCGGCGCCT
>Ga0196964_10000925_pt1 | contig 15825 bp, 16 predicted proteins | sample S1_10metaG_FD_148615 | JGI IMG/M metagenome (GOLD analysis project Ga0196964, IMG submission 148615) | Soil microbial communities from Anza Borrego desert, Southern California, United States - S1_10 | ecosystem: Environmental > Terrestrial > Soil > Desert | place: USA: California | collected...
TCCTGGCCTCGTTCACCCAGTTCATCGGCTGGCGCTGACGCCCGAGCGATTTCGAGCCCTTGCGAAGCCGGCCCCCAGCGGGCCGGCTTCGTCGCGTTCAGCGCCCGGCCAGCCCGAGCCAGCGCTCGGCCTGCTCGAGGTGCAGGCGCTCGGCCATGGCCCCGCCGACGCGCACCGCCCCCTTGCCGGCGTTCTCGGGCAGGGCGAAGGCCTCGACCACCGCCCGCGCCCAGGCGAGGTCCGCCTCGTCCGGCGAGAACACGCGGTTGGCCACCGCGATCTGGGACGGGTGGATCACCGCCTTGCCGTCGAAGCCGAAGGCGCGCCCCTCGCGGCATTCGTCCTCGAAGTGTTCGCGGTCCGTGAAGTCGTTGAACACCCCGTCGACCACGGCGAGCCCGGCCGCCCTGGCCGCCGTCACCGTCAGGCTCATGGCCGCGTGCAGGGCGCGGCGGTCGCGCGACGGACGCAGGCCCATGTCGCGCGACAGGTCGTTCTGGCCGAACACCAGGGCCTCGACCCCGAGGTCCTTGGCCGCCGCCGATATCCGGCCGAGCTGGAGCACGCCCGAGCAGGTCTCAATGTTGGCCCACAGGGGCGTCCACGCGTCCTTCAGGGCCTGGGCGGCGGCCTCCAGGGCCTCGACGCCCGAGACCTTGGGGATGACCACCGCGTCGGGGCCGGCGGCCGCGACGGCGGCCAGGTCCTCGGCCCCCCACGGGGTGTCCAGCCCGTTGACCCGAACCGCCACCAGCGGCGGTTCGAAGCCCCCTTCCGCCAGCGCCGCCGCCATGCCGGCGCGCGCGGCCGCCTTGTCCTCGGGCCCGACGGCGTCCTCGAGGTCGAGGATCACGGCGTCGCAGGCCAGCGTCCGAGCCTTGTCCACGGCCCGCGGGTTGGAGGCCGGGAGGAACAGCACCGAACGCAGGGGCGGCAGGGGTTCGCTCATCGCTTTTCCGGTCACGGGATCAGGGGATACTCGCGCTCGAGCTCGTAGCGCGAGCCGTCCTTGGACAGCCAACTGGAATAGAGCCCGAACCAGCCGACCTCGAAGGCCGGCGAGTGCAGCAGGTTGTGGTTGCGGATCCAGGCCGCCACCCGGTCCGGCTCGGGTCGCCGCAGGTAGGCCAGGGTGACGTGCGGCCGGTAGGCGCGCTTCTCGGTCCTCGCCCCGGCCCGGCGCGCGGCCGTCTCGCAGCGGTCGTGCAGCGCCTGCAGCGGCGGGCTGTCGACGACCCCGGCCCAGACCGCGCGCACGTCGGCCCCTTCGCCGAAGGCGCCGGCGCCCGTCAGCTCCAGGGGGAATGGCGCGGCGCGGATTTCGGACAGGGCCGCGTCGAGCTCGGCGGCGGTCTCCTCGGAGACCTCGCCGTAGAAGCTCAGGGTGACGTGCAGCGCCTCGACCGGACGCCAGCGCGCGCCCGGCAGGCCCTGCTGCCGCCGCGCCAGGGCCTGGGCGATGTCGGCCGGAATCTCGATGGCGGCGAACAGGCGGATCATGGCGCCCGTCCTTTGGCCGTTCCCAACGCGCCCGTCCAGAGCGCAGGCGCTTGCGCGGCAAGGCCCGAACAGCCAAATATCCGTTCGACGGCGCGCGTGAGGCGGGCCTGCATATGGGAAGGAATTCGCCGTGAGCGACTTCAACAACGGCTATCCGGGCGCGCTGCCGGCGCCCGCGGACATGGCCGTCGACCAAGGCCTTCGGGCCTTCATGACCGGCGTCTACAACAAGCTGGCGCTGGGCCTCCTGGTCTCCGGCCTGATCGCCTTCGGCATGGCCTCGTCGCCCGAGATCATGACCCAGATGTACCAGATCGAGGGCGGCCGGGTGGTGGGGTACGCCCCCCTGGGCTACGGCGTGGCCTTCGCGCCGCTGGGCCTGATCCTGCTGTCCATGGCCTTCATGCGCAACCCGAGCCCCGCCGGCGCCAACATCCTCTACTGGCTGATCGTGGCGACGGTCGGCGCCTCGATGGCGGTGCTGCTGCTGATCTACACCGGCCCGTCGATCGCCTTCACCCTGGTCGTCACGGCGCTCGCCTTCGGCGGGCTCAGCATGTTCGGCTACGTGACCAAGCGGAACCTCGGTCCGGTCGGCAATTTCATGGTCATGGCCATGTGGGGGCTGATCATCGGCTCGGTGGCGGCCTTCATGATCCCCGGCCTGCAGAACCCGATGCTGTTCCTGGCCATGAACGCCATCGGCGTGGTGCTGAGCGCCGGCCTGATCGCCTTCATCACCCAGGAGACCAAGTTCAGCTACTACGCCACCCAGGGCCACCAGGACGCCCAGAAGGTCGCCTCGACCATGGCGGCGCTGAACCTCTTCATCCAGTTCGTGAACCTGTTCCGGTTCCTGCTGGCCTTCATCGGCATGCGCCGCTAGGCGCGCAGCCCATTCGGACGGAAAAGCCCCGGCGGGTCGCTCCGCCGGGGCTTTTTCCTGCCTCGCAGGGGGCTGCCGGTCATTCCACCACCGACAGCCGCTTGCGGTCGAAGAACTTCAGCAGCGTCGGCAGTTCGCGGCCGCGCTTGAGCACGTGGCCGGCGGCCGAAATCACCGCCCAGGCCCCTTGGCGGCGGGCCAGGGCCGGTCGTTTCTCGATCCGGTAGAGGGGCGCCTCGGAGGCGCGGCGGAACACGTTGAAGCTGACCGCCTCGCCCAGCATGTCGATGCCGTAGTCGCGCCACTCGCCGGCGGCGACCATGCGACCGTAAAGACGCAGGATGAGGTCGAGCTCGTCGCGGTCGAAGAAGACGGCGCCCCCGCGGGCGTCTGGGCTCCAGGCGTCGAGACTCATTGCAGGGGCCAGCCTAACGCTGCTTCGGGCCGTTCGACTAGGGGCCTAATCGCCCGACCGGAGCGACGCCAAGCCTTGCCGGCATTACGCAAGCTTCACCATGGGCCACGAAATGGTCCCAATTCGGTCGTTCGCGCGCCCGGTTGCCCCTTGAGTTTTCAGGTGTCGACCGGTCGGGGTCACGGCGAGGTCCCGGATCCTGAACAGCCCCCCCAGCCCCCCTGGATCAAAACGGGGCTCCGGTCGGTCGGCGCCCTCCTAGCGAAAGACGCCCGCGCGGCCCCCTCCCCCCTCCAGGCCGCGCGGGCGTTTTCGCGTCCAGGCCTCAACGCGGTTCGACGACCGGGATCCCGGTCCCCTCCGGGTCGCCGGGCGGACGCGTCGTCAAGTCGAGGGGCAGACCGCGGAAATCGGCCCCCTCCAGCGCCTGCCCGAGGATCAGCGCGAGCCTTTCGCGCGGCATCAGGGTGCGGACATCCAGGTACCAGGCGAACGCGTCGCGGTCCGGCCACTGGGCCAGCGCCAGCCAGGCCGCCCTGATCTCGGGCTCCGGCCCGAAGGCGCGGGCGAGGCGGCCCAGCAGGTCCTCGGGTCGCTCCCGCGGACTGCCGAGCAGCACACCGGTCTCCCTCTCGATGGTCCGCTCGACCGGCCGGCCCAGCATGGCGGCCAGGTCGTCGGGACTCCACAGCACGCCGAACTCGAGCCCCGGATTGAGCATCAGCGGATTGGCGGCCGCCAACTCCAGCAGGTCGCGCCCGCGCATGGCCAGGTAGCGCGTCCCCGAGCCGAAGGCCTGGGCGACCCGTTCGGGCGCCGTGAAGGCGGCGGTGGCGGCCGTTCCGTCCGCGAGCGGCGCCATGCTGAGGGCGACCTGCTCGCCACGGCGCAGCAGGCGCTCGCCCTCGCGCTGGTCGTCGTCGGGCGTGGCCGCGTAGAGGGTGGCCTCGAGCAGGGCCCGGGCGAAGGCGGGCCGCTGCGCCGGATCGCCGGCGGCGCGGACGAGCAGGGCCTCCAGGTCGTTCAGCGGGAAGAACCCTTCCGGCCCCCGCGGCGGCATGGCCTCAGGCCTTGCCCCTGGGCGGCCTGGCGGTCCCCGACGCCGCGCCCCCGGTCCTGGCGCCCATCCGCAGCTCGTCGCGGATTTCCGTCAGCAGCGCCTCCGTCGGCGTGGGGGCTGGCGGATCCCCGGCCTTGGCCGCCTCCTGCTCGCGCAGCCGGTTGATCAGCTTGACCATCAGGAAGACGGCGAAGGCGATGATGGTGAACTGGACGATGGCGTTGATCGCCAGGCCGTACTGCACCGCCACCAGCTCCGAGGCCGGAGTCGCCGGATCGTCGGGCTTGAGCACCCACTGCAGCTTCGAGAAGTCGACCTTGCCGATGAACAGGCCGATCGGCGGCATGATGACGTTGTCGACCAGGGCGGTGACGATCTTGCCGAAGGCGGCCCCGATGACCACGCCCACGGCCAGGTCGACCACGTTGCCGCGGATGGCGAACTCGCGGAACTCGCCGAAGAACCCCCGGCCCTTCTCGGCCAACGCCTTCACCGGCATGGGCGGATCACGCGTCGCCGGAGATGTTCAGCCGCTCGCGCAGCTCCTTGCCGCTCTTGAAGAAGGGCACGTGCTTGGCCGGCACCGAGACGGTCTCGCCGGTGCGGGGGTTGCGGCCGGCGCGGGCCGGACGCGATCGCACGGAAAAGGCGCCGAAGCCGCGCAGCTCGACGCGGCCGCCGCTGGAGAGAGCCCCGACCATGCCGTCGAGCACCACATTGACCACCCGCTCGACGTCCCGATGGGTGAGGTGCGGGTTCTCGGCTGCGAGCTTGGCGATCAATTCCGACTTGATCATCCGGGTAACCCCCCAAGGCGATTGAAGGAAAATGCTGGAAAATGGCGGCGCCAGCAAGCGGCTGAACGCTGTTATGCAAAATAAACAAGCCGCGTCCCGGAAGGGGACAGCGCCACTGTAGCAAGGCCCCTGACGGCCGCGCCAGAGGTCGCGGAAACCGGTGGCAGCGGACGCCGCCCCGGAGGAGACCAAACAAAAGCCCCGCCCGGTCGCCCGGGCGGGGCTCGTGGTTCCGGCTGGCCGCGAGCCGCGGCCGCCGGCCTACTCCTTCGAGGCCTTCTCGCGCAGGGCGGCGCCCAGGATGTCCCCGAGCGAAGCGCCCGAGTCCTGGCTGCCGAACTGTTCGATGGCTTCCTTCTCTTCCGCCATCTCGAGCGCCTTGATCGACACCGAAACGCGGCGGGCCGCCTTGTCGACGTTGGTCACCTGGGCGTCGACGCGATCGCCGACCGCGTAGCGCTCCGGACGCTGCTCGGCGCGGTCGCGCGACAGGTCCGACTTGCGGATGAAGGCGGTCATCGGCGCCGCGTCCTCGCCGAACTTCACCTCGATGCCGCCCGAGGTGATCTCGGTGACGGTGACGGTGACGGTCTGGCCCTTGCGGTAGCTGTCGCCGGTCATGGGATCGCCGCCGAGCTGCTTGATGCCGAGCGAGACGCGCTCCTTCTCGACGTCCACGTCCAGCACGCGGGCCTTGACCATGTCGCCCTTCTTGTAGCGCTGGATGGCCTCTTCGCCCGGGGTGTTCCAGTCGATGTCCGACAGGTGCACCATGCCGTCGATGTCGTTGTCGAGGCCGATGAACAGGCCGAACTCGGTGGCGTTCTTGACCTCGCCCTCGACTTCGGAGCCCACCGGGTGGGCGGCGACGAAGGCCTCCCACGGGTTCGACTGCGCCTGCTTGAGGCCCAGCGAGATGCGGCGCTTGGAGGCGTCCACGTCGAGCACGATGACCTCGACCTCTTGCGAGGTGGAGACGATCTTGCCCGGGTGCACGTTCTTCTTGGTCCAGGACATCTCCGAGACGTGGACCAGGCCCTCGACGCCCGGCTCCAGCTCCACGAAGGCGCCGTAGTCGGTGATGTTGGTGATGCGCCCGGTGTAGCGGCTGTTCACCGGGTACTTCACGTCGACGTTGTCCCACGGATCGGCCTGGAGCTGCTTCATGCCGAGCGAGATGCGCTGGGTGTCCGGGTTGATCTTGACGATCTGGACCTTGACGGTGTCGCCCACGGCCAGGACCTGGCTGGGGTGCGAGACGCGCTTCCAGCTCATGTCGGTGACGTGCAGCAGGCCGTCGATGCCGCCCAGGTCGACGAAGGCGCCGTAGTCGGTGATGTTCTTGACCACGCCTTCGCGGACTTCGCCCTCCTGCAGCTGGCTGACCAGCTCGGTGCGCTGCTCGGCGCGGGCCTCTTCCAGGATGGCGCGGCGCGACACGACGATGTTGCCGCGCGGACGGTCCATCTTGAGGATGGCGAACGGCTGTTCCTTGCCCATCAGCGGGCCGACGTCGCGGACCGGACGGATGTCCACCTGCGAGCCCGGCAGGAAGGCCGAGGCGCCGCCGAGGTCGACGGTGAAGCCGCCCTTCACGCGGCCGACGATCGAGCCCATGACGGGCTGTCCCTCGGCGAAGACCACTTCCAGCCGCGTCCAGGCTTCCTCGCGGCGGGCCTTGTCGCGGCTGATCACCGCTTCGCCCATCGCGTTCTCGATGCGCTCCAGATAGACCTCGACGTCGTCGCCGACCTTGGGCGGCTGGCCGTCGGCGTTGAGGCCGAATTCCTTGATCTGGATGCGGCCCTCGGTCTTCAGGCCGACGTCGACGATGACGAAGTCCTTCTCGATGCCCACGACCTTGCCGTGGATCACCTGGCCTTCCATCATGTCGCGGCCGGCCATCTGTTCGTCGAGCAGGGCGGAGAAGTCTTCGCGGCTCGGGGTCATTACGTCAGTCATAAGTAGGCTTTCAAAGGGTTGGGCGGACGGCCGCGGCGGATCGCCGGACGGAGTCCGCGCTTTGTCGATTTGAGGTCTCGTCCGTACGGGACCCGAAGAGGGTCCGTCTCGCCCGCGGCCGTGCGAGGGAGAGGCGCGTTTGGTTTAGCCCTGGGAGCCCTTGGCTCCGCCGGCGCGCGCCGCCTCGACGATGCGGCGGGCCGCATCGGTCGCGGCCTCTATACTCAGAACGGTCGTATCCAGCAACACCGCGTCGGGCGCGCGGGTCATCGGCGCGGCGGACCGGTCGCTGTCGCGCTCGTCGCGGCGGCGGATGTCGGCCAGCACCTCGTCGTAGGTGGCCTGCTCGCCCAGGGACAGGATCTGCTTCCAGCGCCGCTCGGCCCTGACCTCGGGCGTGGCGGTGACGTAGATCTTCACCTCGGCGTCCGGGGCGATGACGGTGGCGATGTCACGGCCGTCCAGCACCGCCCCGCCCGGCTGGCCGGCGAAGCCGCGCTGCAGCTCGAGCAGGGCCGCGCGCACGCCCGGATGCACGGCCACGCGGCTGGCCGCCTCGCCGGCCATGCGGCCGCGCAGCTCCAGCTTCTCCAGCATCGACAGGTCCAGCAGCCGGGCCGCCGCCGTCGCCGCCTCGGGGTCGTCGAGCGACAGCCCGTCCTCGATCAGGGTCACGCCCACGGCCCGGTAGAGCAGGCCGGTGTCCAGGTAGGGCAGGCCGTAGGCCTGGGCCAGGGCGGCGGCCACGGTCCCCTTGCCGGACGCGGCCGGCCCGTCGACGGCGATGACGAAACTCATGGCCGCCTTCGACACGCTCGGGAGGCCGATTGCAAGCGCTTGCCAGCGGACGGCGTCAGGGGGCGGCGGCCGCCGCGACCTCGATCTCTGCCCCCAGGCCGCGCATCAGCGCCACGAAACCCGGGAAGCTGGTGGCGATCATGCCGGGCTGGTCCACCGTCACCGGCCGTTCAGCCGCCAGGCCGAGCACCAGATGGCTCATGGCGATGCGGTGGTCGCCCTGGGTCGCGACCGTGGCGCCGCCGCGCGGCGGGCGGCCGGCTCCGTGGACGACCAGGCCGTCGGGCTCCTCCTCCGTCGCGACGCCGCAGGCCGTGAGCCCGGCCGCCATCAGGGCGATGCGGTCGCTCTCCTTGACCCGCAGCTCGGCCAGGCCGCGCATGACCGTGGCGCCTTCGGCGAAGGCGGCGGCCACGGCCAGGACCGGATACTCGTCGATCATCGAGGCGGCGCGCGCGGCCGGAACCTCGACGCCCCGCAGGCGCGACGCGCGGGCGGTCACGTCGCCCACCGCCTCGCCGCCCGCCTCGCGTTCGTTCGAGATCGACAGGTCGGCGCCCATGTCCCGCAGGGTGTCGAACAGGCCGGTGCGCAGGGGGTTGAGCAGCACGCCCTCGATGGCCACCGCCGAGCCGGGGACCAGCAGGGCCGCGATCAGGGGAAACGCCGCCGAGGACGGGTCGCCGGGGACGGCGACGGTCGTCCCGCGCAGGCCCTGGCCGCCCGCCAGCCGCACGCGTCGGCCCTGCGGCGTGTCCTCCACGGCCACCTCGGCCCCGAAGGCGCGCAGCATGCGCTCGGTGTGGTCGCGCGTCGGCTCGGGCTCGAGGACCACGGTCTCGCCGGCGGCGTTCAGCCCGGCCAGCAGGACCGCGGATTTCACCTGCGCCGACGGCACGGCCTGGCGGTGGTCGGCGGCGCGCAGGCCCCCGCCGCGGACGGTCAGCGGCAGCCTGCCGCTCGTGGTCTCGAAACGCGCGCCCATGCGCGACAGGGGCTCGGTCACCCGGCCCATCGGCCGCTTCCTCAGCGAGGCGTCGCCGTCGAAGGCCGCCTCGATGGGAAAGCCGGCGGCCGCGCCCATCAGCAGCCGCGCGCCGGTCCCCGAGTTGCCGCAGTCGATGAGGGCCTCCGGCCGGACGAATCCGCCGCGGCCGACGACCCGCCACCGCCCGTTCCCCAGCCGCTCGACGTCGGCGCCGAACGCCGCCGCCGCGCGGGCGGTGGCCAGCACGTCGTCGCCCGCGAGCAGGCCCTCGATCGCCGTCGTTCCCGAGGCCATGGCGCCCAGGATCAGGGCCCGATGGGAGATGGACTTGTCGCCGGGGGCGACGGCCCGGCCGCGGAGCGCGCCGGAGGGCTTCGCCGTCAGCCGCTCGCCCTCGCCCGCGCCCTGCTTCGCCACGTCTTTCCCGCCTTTGCCGCAAAGGCTTTTGACAGCGGGCTCCACTAGTGGCAAGGGAGCCGCCGCTCTCCTGCAGGCACCCTCCCAAAGGCGCTCCATGGCCAATCCCGAACTCGGCGCGAAGCAGATTTGCCCGAATTGCCAGGCGAAGTTCTACGACCTGAACCGCCGCCCGGCCCACTGCCCCAAGTGCGACGCGGAGTTCGACCCCGAGGACGTGGTCCGCTCGCGCCGCATCCGCGCCCGCGCCATCACGCCGGACACCGAGGTCGACGAGGAGGCCGAGGACCAGGTGAAGGCCGGCGCCGAGGCGGACGAGGAAGAGGAAGAGGAGGAGGTCACCGCGCCCGAGATCGACGAGGTGGTGGCCGACGACGTCCTGATCACCGACGAGGACGAGGACGAACCCGATCCCGCCAAGACCCCGACCGACGACGTCGACCTGGGCGTCGGCGAGGAGGACGTGCTCGACGAGGAGGAGGACGACGCCGTCCCCTTCATCGAGGACGAGGAGGACGACTCCTTCGAGGAGGAGATCGATCTGCCCGGCGAGGACGAGGAGGACCGCTAGCGGTCGAGGGCGGGCGCGGTGCTTCGCCGCGCCGGCCGAAAACCCTTCGCGGCGGGGCTTGATCGGCGGGAATTCCCCGCTATGTTCCGCCGCCTCGCGGGCGACCAGACCGCGGGAACACGACTGGGGCTATAGCTCAGCTGGTAGAGCGCTTGAATGGCATTCAAGAGGTCAGCGGTTCGACTCCGCTTAGCTCCACCATCGAAGGCCCTGCGGGAGACCGCGGGGCCTTCGTCCGTTTCAGGACCCTCTTCAGACGTCCTGGCGGCTGCGTTCGCCGGCGATCGCCGGCTGCGGCCAGGCGAAGACGATGGCGGCGAAGATCACCGCGCCGATCATGGCCAGGGCCGCGCCGCCCCACTGGAAGGCGCTGAGCTCGTGGCGGCCGACATAGAGGCCGATGATGAAGCCGACCTCGATGACCAGGGCCACCGACAGCGACTTGGCCGTGAACAGATCGGAGATCAGCTTATGCATGGTGGCGGCCCCCAGACTGGTGCTGCGCCCATTTGACCCCGCCGTGGCTAAGAAATCCCTGCGACACAGGGATGCGGGGCCGCCTGCGCCAATCCGCCTCAGGGCAAGCGCCGCGCCAGCACCTCCAGCCCTTCTTCCAGCACCTCGTCCCGCCCCGCGCGGACGCCGGCGATGGTCCGCGAGGCGCGCACGTCCGGGACCACGCCGACGATGTGGTGCGGCGAGCCGTCGTGGTTGCGCACGCGCATGCCCGTCCAGACGATACGGTAGCCGCCCGGGACCACGGCGCGCGCGATATTCCCGTTGGCGCCCGCGGTCGGCGAACCGACGAGCACGCCCAGCCGCTCGTTCTTGAACAGGCCGGCGATCGACTCCGCGAAGCTGATGGCGCTCTCGTCGATCAGCAGCACGACGTTGTCCGTGAGCCGCGGCCGGATCGGGTCCATCACCCACGGCCCCTCGGAAAACTCCACCCGCTTCTGGTCGGGGCCGGCGTAGCTCGGGACCTCGAACAGGGCGGACCGCACGGTGCGGTCGGCCAGCCTCGCGAGCAGCGGGAGCCGCTCGCGCGGATAGCCGCGCATGTCGAAGACAATGCCCTTGGCCGACACCAGCAACGCTTCCTGCTCCGCCGCCATGGCCGAGGTGACGCGCGAGAAATCGAGATAGACGATCCCTGGCCGAAGCTCGGCGATGGGCGCCGGCCGGGGGTCGTCGACGATGGGCGAACCCGCCGGCCGGTAGCGGACGACGACGTCGAACGGCCGGCCCCCGTTCCGCCGGAGCGTGAGGGTGACCGGGTCGCCCGGAGGGCCGCCGAGCAGGTCGGCCACGGCTCGGTGGCGCTTCCACTGCGGGCTGCCCGAGAAGACGGCCTCCCGTTCGCGCACCCGGCGTTCCGCGGGCGCGCCGTTTATCTGCAGGATGACGTCGCCCTCGCGCGCGGCCCCCGCCTCCGGTCCGGCCTCGGTCACCACCAGGGCGTCCTCGATCCAGGCCCAGGACAGCGGCAGCGGACCCCGCGGACTGGACGCGTAGGCCACGCCGCCGTGACCGTCGTTCGACCGGGCGACGAGACGGCGCAAGGTGTCGAGGAACTGGAGATCGTCGCCGTCCTCGGCCGCTCGCGCCAGCGCCGGCTCCAGGGCGCCGCGCCAGTCCGTCCGGGCGACGTCGAAGTAGGGGTAGAAGTGCTGGAACAGGTTCCAGGTCACGACCACCGCGGCCAAGCGGGTGGAGCGGTCGAATCCCGAGGGGACGTATCCCGACGGGCGCTGCGGCCTGGGCGGCGCGCCTTCGGCGCGGGGCAGGGTCCGCTCGCCGTCCCAGCCGACCGCAAGCGGCATGAAGGCGCCCACGCCTCCGCCGAGGTCTGCGAGATAAGGATCGGGTGAAACGGCGGCGTCCGCCGTCACCCGCTCGCTGCGATAGATGAAACTGTCGTTGCCGAAGCCCTGGTGCGACCAGACCCGCAGCGTTCCGCTGGCCGCCCGCCGGGGCGTGGCTTCCACCCAGTCGTTGGGGAACACCACGAGCGTCGGCGCCACGGGCTGGAAGACCGCCTGCAGGGCTTCCGCCAGCTCCTTGGCGTTGCGCGCCCCTTCGACCCTTTCGACGCCCGCCATGGCGATGGCGTCCCAGTCGGCGGCGGCGGCCTCGTCGCTCGGATGGAACCAGCGGACGTAACCGTAGAGCCGGGCGAAGGCGACCAGGTTGGCCATGCCGCGTCCCTCGATGGCGCGCGGGGGGACGTCGCCCGCCGCGGGGGCGGTGCGGGGGCGGCGCAGGGGCGCGGGCGGAGCGGCGGCCGGCGTCGGATCCGGGTCGGGCCCCGCCTCGCCGACGACCTCGAGGCTGACGGAATCGATCAGGGCTTCTCCAGAGCCCGCCAGGATCAGGCCGAAGCTGATCCGCTCGGCGTCGCGGGCGACGTCCCCGACGATCTCGTAGAAGGACCAGGTTTCGCTGCGGATCGGCCGGTCCTGCATGTTGTCGAAAAAGCCGGGCCGGCCGCCCGGGCGGTCGACCCTCATCCACAGGCCCGTCCATGCGGGCTCCAGGGCGTCGCTCCGCACCGCCGCCCGGAAGCGCACCCGCTTGCCGCGCCAGGGCGCAGCGTCCACGGCCTGCGCCAGGCTCCCGAAGGTCTGGTCGTCCGGCGGCTGGGGCCGGGCCCAGGCGATGCGCGCGCTGAGGCGCCCGGCCTGCGGGTCGTCCGGCGACAGCGAGACCGCGTACCCCGCCGACTGGGCGGAGCCGCCGCGGTCCCACCCGGGCGGCGGCTGGCCGACGACGCCGGCCTCGAAGTCGAGGTTCTGGGGAGCTGCGCCGCCTCCCTGAGCGGAGGCCGAAGGCGCGGCGCCGCCCAGCGCGAGCGCGGCCGCGAGCATGCACAGTAGGCGATGGGCCATGGCCTAGATCCTCCCTCGACGGGAGGCTTGGCGGCGGTTGTGGCGACCGTGTGGCGGGCTGCCTCGCGCCGCTTGCTCGGCGCGCAGGGCGCGCGTAACAGCGCGGTGTGAGCACAGCCCCCGACGACGCGCCGCCCGGAGCGGCCATGGCCCCGCCGCCGCGCCGGCCCGGCATCCTGCGCTCGTCGATCGTATTCGGGGCCCTCACCCTGGTCAGCCGCCTGCTGGGCTTCGCCCGCGACCTGGTGGTGACCGCCAAGCTGGGCGCCAGCCTGACCCCGGCCGCGGACGCCTACAACACCATGCTGGCGTTCCCGAACCTGTTCCGGCGCATCTTCGCCGAGGGGGCCTTCGCCGCCGCCTTCGTGCCGGCCTACGCCCGCAAGCTGAGGGCCGACGGCGAGGTGGACGCCGACCAGCTGGCGTCCGACGCCATGGCCACCCTGGCGGCGGCGACCATCGTGCTCAGCGCCGTCTGCATCGTGGCCATGCCGCTGCTGATGTACGTCATCAATCCCGGCTACGCCGACGATCCGGTGAAGTTCAAGCTGGCCATCCTGCTGACCCAGATCAGCATGGGCTACCTGCCCTGCATGGCCATCGGCGCCCTGCTGGCGGGGGTGCTGAACGCGCGCGGCCGGTTCATCGTCTCCGGAGCCTTCCCGATCGTGCTCAACGTGGTGATGCTGGCCGCCATCTGGCCGACCACCGACCCGATCGAGGGCGCCAAGGCGGCCAGCTGGGCGGTGCTGGTCTCGGGCCTGTTGCAGGCCGGGCTGCTCTATTGGGGCGCGCGCCGCGCCGGGGCCACCATCCACCTGGCCTGGCCGAAGCTGACGCCCGAGATCAAGACCCTGGTCGCGCTCGCCATCCCGGGCACGATCGCGGCCAGCGCCACCCAGATCAACATCTTCATCTCCATGATGCTGGCCTCGCTGGTCGACGGCGCGCGCTCGTGGCTGTCGGTGGCCGACCGCCTCTACCAGCTGCCGCTCGGCCTCATCGGCGTGGCCATCGGCGTGGCCCTGCTGCCGCGGCTGTCGGCCGCCCTGCACGAGGGCGACCACGACGACGCGCAGGCGACCACCGACCAGGCGGTGGTCTTCGCCCTGGCCCTGACCCTGCCGGCGGCCGCGGCGCTGATGGCCATGCCGTTCTTCCTCATCGACGGCATGTTCACCCGCGACCTGTTCACCGTCGTCGACGCCCGGGCGACGGCCCAGGCGCTGTTCCACTACGGCTGGGGGGTGCCCGCCTTCGTGCTGGTGCGGGTGCTGTCGCCCGCCTTCTTCGCCCGCCAGGACACCCGGACGCCGATGCGCTACGCGCTCGCCTCGGTGGCCATCAACATCGTCGGCGGCGTGGCGCTGTTCTGGCTGGTCGGCTTCCAGGGCATCGCCGCGGCGACCTCGATCGCGGCCTGGATCAACGTGATCCTGCTGGCCCTCACCCTGCGCCGGCGCGGCGACTACGCGCCTTCGGCCCGGGCCTGGAGCAAGATCGTCCGCGTGGCCCTGGCCAGCGCCGTGCTCGGCGGCCTCTGCTGGCTGGCGGACGCCTACAGGCCGCAGCTCGAGGGCCTGCTGTCGGCGATCAGCCAGGACCACACCAAGGAGCTGGCCATCGTGCTGGTTTCCGGCGCCGGGGCGGCGCTCTATCCGTTCCTCGTCATCGCCTTCGGCGGCCTGACTCTGGGGGAGATCCGCGCCGCCATGCGCCGCCCGGCCAAGGTTCCGGCCACGCCCGTCGACATGGGCTGAGCCGGAGCGACGGCCGCCGGCCTTGCCCGCGCCGCGATCGCCCGCTAACGAACCGGCCATGACCTCTTCGGACCGCCTGACCGGCCGATGGCGCCGCTGACCGCGACCCCCTTCGTCGCGCGCGGCCGCGCGCCTGAACCCACCGTATCCGAAGACCTGAACCGATGACCGACCAGACCCCCGCCGCCTACTCGGGCCCCGAGCGCGTGCTGTCCGGCGTGCAGCCCTCGGGCGCGCTGCACCTCGGCAACTACCTCGGCGCCCTGAAGAAGTTCGTCCGCATGCAGGACGAATATCCCACCTTCCTGTTCGTCGCCGACCTGCACGCCATCACCGTGTGGCAGGACCCGGCGCTGCTGGCGGGCCAGACGCGCGAGATCGCCGCAGCCTACCTGGCGGCCGGCCTCGATCCGAAGCGGGCGACCATCTTCCCGCAGTCGGCGGTGCGCGCCCACGCCGACCTGACCTGGATCTTCAACTGCGTCGCCCGCCTCGGCTGGCTCGACCGCATGACCCAGTTCAAGGAGAAGTCCGGCAAGCACAAGGAGCGCTCGTCGATCGGGCTCTACACCTATCCGGTGCTGCAGGCCGCAGACATCCTCGTCTACAAGGCCACCCGCGTGCCGGTGGGCGAGGACCAGAAGCAGCACCTGGAGCTGACCCGCGACATCGCCCAGAAGTTCAACAACGACTTCGACGCGCCGGGCTTCTTCCCGCTGCCGGAGCCGATGATCCAGGGACCGGGCGCGCGCATCATGAGCTTGCGCGACGGCACGGCGAAGATGTCCAAGTCCGACCCCTCGGACGCCTCGCGCATCAACCTCACCGACGACGCCGACACCATCTCCAAGAAGGTCAGGAAGGCGACCACCGACCCCTTGCCGGTGCCCTCGACGGTCGAGGAGATGGAGGGCCGGCCGGAGGTGAAGAACCTCGTCGGCATCTACGGCGCCCTGGCGGACATGACCGCGGAGCAGGTGCTGGCCCAGTTCGGGGGCCAGGGCTTCGGCGCGTTCAAGCCCGCGCTGGCCGACCTCGCGGTCGAGAAACTGGCTCCGGTCGGCGAGGCCATGCGCCGCTACCTGGCCGACCCGGCCGAGATCGACCGCATTCTCGCCGATGGCGCCGAGTGCGCAGCCGCCGTGGCCGAGCCGGTGCTGGCCGAAACCCGCGAGATCGTCGGCTTCTGGCGTCCCAAGTCCTGAGTGAGTTTCCCATGAGCCGCACGCTGGTCCGTTCCCTGGCGCTGGCCGCCGCCCTGACGGCCGCCTGCGCCCCCGTCCAGGCGCACGCCGTCAGCCTCGGCGACCTCACGCTCGGCGTCCTGGAGGTCCGCGCCAGCCTCGGCCGCAACCCCAATACGGGCGGCTACATGACGGTGGCGAACCGGGGCGCGGCGGACGCCCTGGTCGGGGCCTCCTGCACTTGCGCCCGCGCGGTGGAACTGCACGTGATGAGCCACCAGGGCGGCGTCATGCGCATGGACAAGGTCGACAGCCTCGCCGTCCCGGCGCGCGGCAGGCTGGAGCTGAAGCCCGGCGGCGCCCACCTGATGTTCCTCGGTCTCAAGGCGCCGCTGAAGGCCGGGACGGACGTGCCGGTCACCCTGCGCTTCCGCAAGGCGGGCGAGGTGACGACGATGTTCCACGTGGTCGCCACGCCGAGCGCCGCCGCTGCGGATCACAGCGGGCACTAGAGGGACGGTCGGGGCGCTACCGTTCGAACGGCGATATCCGCCGGTAGGCCGCGCAGACCTCCGCCAGCAGCTCGACCTGACCGGTGC